>Ga0134124_10003473_pt1 | contig 12690 bp, 11 predicted proteins | sample KB304_FD_96880 | JGI IMG/M metagenome (GOLD analysis project Ga0134124, IMG submission 96880) | Terrestrial soil microbial communities without Nitrogen fertilizer from Kellogg Biological Station, Michigan, USA - KB3-0-4 | ecosystem: Environmental > Terrestrial > Soil > Unclassified ... | reverse complement strand
GAAGGTGCGCGACGGCACGCCCACCCACAACCTGGCGGCCCAGTCACTGTGCAAGGACGGATCGCGCGGGTCGATCATCTGGTCGGGTGTGTGGTCCGACGTCCGCCAGGAGATGTACTGGATCGGCAGGGACGACACTGAGCGGCGGCGCCTGATCGCGAACCTGCACGCACGAACGGCCGAGCTGGAGCGTGCCAACCATGAACTCCAGACGTTCAGCCACTCCGTGTCGCACGATTTGAGGGCGCCGGTGAGCACGGTGGTCGGATTTGTCGGCAAGGTGGTGCGGGACCAAGGCGCCGCCCTGCCCGAAGCGTCGCTGTCCTTGCTGAAGCGCTCGATCGCCGCGGCGCAGCGAATGGACCAGATCATCGAAGACCTGCTCAGCCTGGCGCAAATCTCGCAGCTCGGGATCCATCGCCGCCCGTGCGACCTTACCGGCATCGCCACCGATGCGGCGCAAGCGCTGCGAAATCCGCACGGAAGCAACCTGCGCCTGACTGTGCAGCCGGGCGTGCAAGTCTCGGCCGATCCCCGGTTGCTGCGCCTGGCGCTGGACAACCTCATGGGCAATGCGTTCAAGTTCACGTCCCGCGTCAGCGAACCCTCGGTGGAAGTCGGCCGGGAAGAGGGCGCGGCGGATGAAGTCTTCTTCGTGCGCGACAACGGGGCCGGCTTCGACATGGAGCACGCGGCCAACAAGCTGTTCAGGCCCTTCCAGCGGATGCACTCGCAACAGGAGTTCGAGGGCACCGGCATCGGCCTGAGCATCGTGCATCGCGTGGTGACCCGTCACGGCGGCACGATATGGGCCCAGTCGCGGCCCGGCGAGGGCGCTGTGTTCCGGTTTACCCTGGCGCCGCCGCGCGGCGAAGCGGCGGCCCGGGCCGACGTTACTGCACCTTGATGCCGGCCGCCTTCACCACCTTCGCGGCGTCGTCCATCTCGATGCGCATGAACTTGTCGAATTCCGCCGGCGACATCTGCATCGCCTCGGCGCCCAGCGCCGTCATTCGGTCGCGGACATCGGCCTCGCGCAGCACGCGATTGACGTCGCGGTTGATCTTGTCGACGACGTCGGCGCTCACGCCGGCCGGCGCAAAGATGCCGACCCACAGGTTGTAGTCGAACCCCTGCAGGCCCGACTCGGCGATCGTCGGCACGTTCGGCAGCAAACTGGAGCGTTTCGCCGAACTGACCCCCAGCGCCACCAGTTTGCCTTCACGTATGTGCGACAGCGCCGCCGAGATCGGCGAGAAGAAATAAGTGACGCGCCCGGTCATGGTTTCGGTCAGCGCCTCCGGCGTGCCCTTGTAGGGAATATGAAGGGCATTGATGCCGGCCTGAAGGTTGAACTTTTCGGCGTTGATATGGGTGCCGCTGCCGATGCCGGCCGATGCGAAATTGAGGCTGCCCGGCTGCTTCGTCGCGGCGGCGATCAGGTCGGCGGTAGTCTTGTATCTGGTCGATGGCGCGACCACCAGGACGTTGGGCTGCCCGGCGAGCGGCACGACCTGGACGAAATCCTTCAAGGTGTCGTAAGGCAGGGCCGGATAGAGCGAAGCGTTCACGGCCTGGGCCGACGAATGGACCATCAGGGTCAGCCCGTCCGGCGGCGATTTGGCCACGACGCCGGCACCGATCGTCCCTCCGGCGCCAGCCCGGTTCTCGACATACACGGGCTGGGCCCACATCTCCGAAAGCTTCTGCCCTACCGTGCGCGCCAGGATGTCGGTCGCGCTGCCCGCGGTGAACGGCACGACGATCTTGACGGGCTTGCCGGGATAGCCCTGCGCGCAGGCCAGCGACGCGCCCAGCACGCCGGCTGCGAAAACGCCAACCCACCGCCAGATCCGCATCATCATGGTAGCTCCCGATAAGAAGTTGGCCGGTGCGAACAGGGCCCTCGTCAGTCCAGGCCGTCGCTGACCGGAACATTTTCCGGCGACAGCGCCAATCCGGACGCCATCGCCTGCAGCACGATCAGTTTGGCGAAGTCCTCGTCGTCCATGCCATGGCCGATCAGGGCCTGCACCTGGTCCCGGGTGATCGAGCACAGCGGCATCGGCACATCCAGTTTCCGGGCCGCATCCAGCCCGAGATCGAGGTCCTTGCGCAGCAGCTTCGGCGTGAACGTCACCTTGAAGTCGAGGTTGACCAGCGCGGGCGTCTTGTACCGGGAGAAGGTCGAGCCCATCACGCTCTGGTTCATGAACTCGAGGAAGGCGTGCCGCGGCACGCCGGCCTTCTGCGCCAGCACGGTGATTTCGGCCAGCGATTGCGTGACCACGCCGAGGAACACGTTGTGGCATATCTTCACGATGCGCGACAGCTCGCCTTCGCCGACATAGCTTGCGGCCGGCGCGATCAGGCGCAGCAGCGGCAGCGCGGCATCGAATGCCGGTCGCGGGCCGGAGCAGACGAATGACAACCGGCCGGCCTTGATGACCTTGGCATTGCCGGAGACCGGCGCGGCCAGCATCTGAATGCCGCGTTCGGCGAGCTGCGCGCGCAATTGCGCCGACCCTTCCAGCGAGATCGACGAGCACTCGACGACCAGCCTCGGCGCCGCGCCTCCTGACAGCAGGCCGCCGGGGCCCGTGATGACCTCGGCCACGTCGTCGAACGTCGACACCATGACGAAGACCACGTCGCAAGCCGCCAGGTCGGCCAGCCGCTCCGCGATCTTGGCGCCGAGGGCAGCCAGGGGCTCGGCCTTGGCGCGCGTGCGGTTCCAGACCGTCAGGTCGGCGCCGCCTTTGGCCAGCCGCTGGGCCATCGCGTAGCCCATGCGGCCGATGCCGATCCAACCAACTTTCGGGTGCGTCGACATGCGGTGCTTTCAATACGGGTTGGCGATGGGTAGTTCCTGCGCCGGATACAGCGAGATGACCTTCGGGCCGGTCGGCGTCAGGATCACCTCTTCCTCGATCCGGGCGGCCGAGACACCGTCGCTGGCCGGGCAGTAGGTTTCCACGGCGAAAACCATCCCCACCTTCAGTTCGATCGGCTCCTCCAGCGAACTGAGACGTGAGATCAGCGGCCGCTCATGCAGGCCCAGGCCGAGGCCATGGCAGAAGTTCAAGCCGAAGGCGTCCATCTCGGTGGGAAAGCCGATCTCCTGCGAAGTAGGGAACGAAGCCGCCACGACATCGGACGAAACGCCCGGCTTGAGCAGTTCGATCGCCCGGTCCATCCACTCGCGGGCCTTGCGGTAGGCGTCGATCTGCGACGCCGTCGCCCGGCCCACGCTGAAGGTGCGGTAGTAACAGGTCTTGTAGCCCATGTACGAGTGAATGACATCGAAGAACGCCTGGTCGCCCGGCCGGATGATGCGGTCGGTGAAGTTGTGCGGGTGCGGACTGCAGCGCTCGCCCGAAATGGCATTGATGGCTTCGACGCAGTCCGACCCCATCTGGTACAACCTCAGTGTCGCGATGGCCACGATGTCGCATTCCCGCGCGCCCGGCTTCAAGGCTGCGGCGATGTCGTGGTAGACGCCGTCGACCATGGCGGAGGCCATGTTCAGCAGCATCAATTCATCGATGCTCTTGACCTCGCGGGCCTGCAGCATCGTCTGCTGGGCGTCGCGCACGTCGATGCCCAGCTTTTGCAACTCCAGCATCATCGGCACTTCGACGACGTCCACCCCCAGCGGCATGTCGCCCACGCCCTCGGCATCGAGCAGTGCCTTGATCTCGCGGGCCGCGCTGCGAAACAGTTTGCCGTCGCCGCCGACCGCGCCGCGCATTCCCAGCAAACCGGCCTTGCAATGGTCCTGGCACAGCCAGGGCGAATAGAGCCGATGGTGTTTGGCGGCCGAACCGAAATCCCAGATATACGGGTCGCCGTTGCCGGTGAGCAGCGAGTAGCGCGTCAACTTGTCGCGTGCCCATTCGCCGATCACGGTGCTGGTGGTGTAGCGGATGTTGTGCTGGTCGAAGCACAGCAGCGCGCCCAGCCCCGATTGGGCCAGGGCCGCCCGCGTGCGGGCCAGCCGGTAGTCGTGCAGCCGGCGGAAATTGACCCGCTCCTCGAAGTCGACCTGCATGTGGCCCGGCGCCTGCAGCGGCCGGTCCCAGCCGTGATGCGGATCGATGTCATCGGGTCGGATGATCTTTGGCTCGCGTGTCTTCTTCTGTGTCATAAGTGGAGTGCTCCGGACCCAGTCTATTACATCGTCTCGATTCCGTAACAGCGTCACGCTGCCAACGGATGAGCAAAGGCATCTGTTAGCCGAAGTTTTCGCAAGCCAACGGGAATAAAACCCTTCGTTTCGGTGTTTATCTCGAGCGGAAGCCCGTCCGTTCAATTCCCAGGAGATGCGATGCAGAAGTCCGATGGCGACCAGCGTGCACCAAGTCCTGCCGGCCGGGGCAGGAAGGTCCTGATCGTCGACGACGAAGAAGTGTTCGCGGAGAACCTGCAGACGCACTTCCAGCGTTGCGGCTGGGACGCCCGTGTCGCCTGCAACGGCAGGCTGGCCCTGATCGCTGCCGACGAATTCCTGCCGGAAGTGATCCTGCTGGACTATCACCTGCCGGACATGAATGGATTCCAGGTGCTGGACGCCATTCGCGCAGCGAAACATTGCTGCGGTTGCGTCCTGATGACCGGGCACCCCACTGATGCCGTCGTAGCCGATGCCCAGCGGCATGGGGTAGGGCGGATCCTGTGCAAGCCGTTTCCGCTGGCCGGGTTGGAAAACCAGCTGCTGGATACGGCGGCTGAAACTTCGGGGAAATGGGCCGCCGATCCCGCTGCCGCGTAAGGACGTTCCCGGCAATCGATCGCGGCAGGTTCAGAGCGCCCTTCAGGCTTAAGTGCTATTCCTTTTGCGGAGCGCATCGGGGTTAGGACCTTTGGCCTCTTGATTCTCAAGAGGCATCAATCGATCAGGGGAGGCGCTCACGAAGCCGTCATGTTGAAATGACGACTTGATGAGCTACCTCCTGGCATGCGACGCATTCGAGTCGGTCAAACTGCTGCCGACTTCGCCTGCGCTATGGCAGCGGCTGTGCAAGCTGGCCGATGCCCTGGGTCCGGATGACAAATCAAGGCTGATCGATGAAGTGGCGTCGCCACAGCTGCCCGGCGGTGACGCCGATTGGCTGCGCTACTCGGCACTGGCCTACCTCACGCGCAATCCGGCCTGGCTTGCTCAGCAGGCTGCGCTTGCAGATGCCAATACACCGCCCGATGCCATCATGACCCTGCTGGGCCTGGTTTGGTATCACGCACTGGCGCGAGCGCCCGGCCGCGGCGCCTTCGTGCAATTGCTGCGGGACATCGATGCACCGCGGCTGCAGCGTCTTGTCGCGCAGGGGCTTCCCAGGCTGGAGGGCGGACCCCGCGCCACGGGCGCGAATTTTCGCGTTGCGATTTACACGCCGCAGGTCATCAACGGCAATCATGGCGGCACGGCTTTCACGCTGAGCGTGATGAGCCTGGCCGCCTCGCTGGGGCTGGAATGCCAGGCATTCGCGGCGCAGGAGGCCACCATTGCGCTGGCGAACAGCCATTGCGGGGGGCTCGAATTCATTGCCAACGTTCCCGTCGAAAAGGAGTCCCTGGTGCTGAAGGTGCCGGGCAACGTGCAAATGGTGCTGCCGGACGGGGAGTTTTCGCTGCGCTTCAGGTTTGCCCAAATGCTGCGAGCCATTCATGCCTATGAACCCGACCTGGTGATCTTCGTGGGTTTCACCTCGCCGCTGGTCTACCGCCTGTTTGCGCACTACCCCGTGGTTGGGCTGTCGCTGCACACCTTGCCGCCGATTGCGCCGGTGGACGTGTGGCTCAGCGCCGATGCGGGGGCCGATGCTGGGCCGTGGCCCGGATTGCCCGTGCCGCAGATGGCCCACTATCCGTTCCGCTTCTGGCCCAAAGGGCAGGCGATACCGGTGGACCGGGCGCCGTTGCAAGTTCCGGCTTCCGCAGTGGCTTTGATTACTACGGGGACCCGCCTGGACGTCGAAATGCCGGCTCCATGGCGCGATCGGATGCTGGCTTCCATCGAGGCCCACCAGGAAGTGCATTGGTTGCTGGTCGGCGCGGAGGAAGGGCAACCCCTGGCGGGCCTGCCAGCCCATCCTCGCATCCATGTCGCGGCGCATCAATCGCTGCTGGAAAAATGGTTGGCCGCCTGCGATATCTACGTCAACCCGCCGCGAATGGGCGGTGGCGGCTCGGTGGCGATGGCGATGGAGCAGGGATTGGCGGTGCTCACCCTGGCCGGTGGGGATGGGGGTGACAAGGCTGGGGCTTGGGCCGCGGCGTCGATGGACGCGTATTTCGACCGGTTGTCGGCCTGGGTTCGCGACGCCGCGGGCCGGCAGCAGGCGGGTGCGGCGCTCAAGGCGCAGTTCCATGCCAGTCTCGATGTGTCGTGCGCGCGGGCCCAGCAAGGGTTGATGCAGGCGTGCCATAGCGCCGTCGAATCGTTCCAGTCCCGCATGGGGGAACCGCGATGATCGCGGACCGGCGGCCTGACGCAGCGCAAGATGACCGCCCGGTCGTCATCTTCGGCAACCAGCTCTCGGCCAGCCTGGCCTGGTACTGCCTGTCGCACGACAGCAGCTGCAAGGTCGCGGGCTTCACCGTGGATCGAGCCTACCTGGCGTCGAGCCAGTTCGAAGGTTTGCCGCTGGTGCCTTTCGAGGCGCTGGAGTCGCACTATCCGCCCGCCGACTACCGCGTCCTGATACCGATGGGTTACCAGCGGATCAACGGTGTGCGCCGCTCCCTTTACGAACAGGCCAAACAACGCGGCTACAGCTTCGCCAGCTATGTCTCCAGCCGCGCCAGCGTATGGCCCGACCTGGAGATCGGCGACAACGTATTGATTTACGAGCACGCGATCGTCCAGCCGTTCGCCCGCGTCGGCAACAATTGCATCATCCGCAGCGGCGCGCACATTTCGCATCACTGCGCGGTGGCGGACCACGCCTTCGTGGCCGCCGAAGCGGCAATGGGCGGCGCCGGCCATATCGGTGAGCAGGCCTTCGTGGGCGTCGGCGCGGTGCTGATCGACCGGATCCGTATCGCGGAGCGCACTTTCGTTGGTGCCGGCGCCGTGGTAGTGCAAGATACGCTGGCCGACGGCGTCTATGTCGGCAACCCGGCGCACAAGACCGGCAAGACAGCAATCGAAGTATCGGGAGGTTGAATGCCGACTGGACAACCAGGGACCCTGGAGGCATGAGGGCGCCGTTCATCGTCTTTGGCGCGCCCGAGATCGCCGAAGCCGAAATCGAAGAGGTGGTTGCCACCCTGCGTTCCGGTTGGCTGGGGACCGGCCCGCGCGTGGCGGCGTTCGAGTCGCAGTTCGCGGCGTTCAAGGGCACGTCGCCGGCGCATGTCGCGGCCGTGAACTCCTGCACGGCGGCGCTGCATTTGAGTTTGCTGGCCGCGGGCGTCGGGCCCGGGGACGAGGTGATCACCTCGCCGCTGACCTTTTGTGCGACGGCCAATGCCATCCTGCACACGGGCGCGACGCCGGTGCTGGCGGACATCGATCCGGCGACCATGAACATCGATCCGGCGCAAGTCGAACGCCGGATCACCAGCCGGACCAAGGCTGTCTTGCCGGTTCATTTCGCCGGCCTGCCGTGCGACATGGATGCCATCCTGGACATCGGGGCGCGCAAGCGCCTGGCCGTGATCGAGGACTGCGCCCACGCGGTCGAGGCCAGTTACCGGGGCCGCCCCACGGGCACGCTGGGGGACTACGGGTGCTTCAGTTTTTATGCCACCAAGAACGTGACCTCGGGCGAAGGCGGCATGGTCCTGGCCCGCGATGCCGATAGGGCGCAGTTCATCAAGCGGATGTCCCTGCACGGCATGAGCCGGGATGCCTGGAATCGCTTTTCGGACCACGGCTACCAGCACTACCAGGTGGCCGAGTGCGGTTTCAAGTACAACATGATGGACCTGCAGGCGGCCATCGCAATGCACCAGCTCAAGCGTGTCGACGCCGGCCGCGCCATCCGGCAGGCGCTCTGGGACCGCTACCAGCGCGCGTTCCAGCAGTTGCCGCTGCTCTGTCCCGCGCCGGCGCCGCCCCATGTCGTCCATGCTCGCCACTTGTATACGGTGCGGGTGGATGAGCAGCGCTGTGGGGTGTCGCGCGACCGGTTCCTGGTGCGCATGAAGAATCTCGGCGTCGGCGTGGGCGTGCACTACCTGGCGCTGCCGGAGCATCCTTATTACCAGGAGCATTTGGGGTGGACCCCCGGGGACACCCCCCACGCCAGCCTGGTCGGCCGCCAGACCGTGAGCCTGCCGCTAAGCCCCAAGCTCACCAATGGCGAGGTGGAACGGGTGATCGAGGCGGTCGGCTTGTCTTTGAGCTGAAGACACAGCATTACCGGGACCGCGTTCTGGGGGATTAACCCCACCCCTGGGGGTTATCGCCTACTTCCAGCCAGGAAAACCGGCTTCCTGCACCTGCCTTGCCCTGCTGTTCCAAGTGAATCCATTGCCGCATCTGCCTGCGTATTGCTGGCACGGTTGATGCTCATGTCTACATATGCTTACCGCATCAGGAGAACGAAAATGGATTCCACAATTACCCAATTCGAACTGCGCTTCCAATCCTTGTTCAACAGCGGACGCGGCTACTCCTTTCCTTGCGATCCGAAGGGCCTGGTCGACCTGAACCAGCTGAGCGACGGAGCGCGCAACAACTACCTGTATGCCCGCGCCATGGTCGGCCGGGAACTGTCGGTCCCCGCCGTGAGGCCCTGCATCCTGCACTGAGCGATGAACCGATGCTTCCTGCTACGCACGAGCCGGCGAGGACTGCACCGCGGCCTTTGCAGCCGCCGGTCGTGCGGCTGAACCATTGGGCAGAACCCATGCGCGAAGCCAACCAGGGCCGCCAAGGTCGCAGCCGCAAAGACGCCGGCAGGAGCGGGCAAGGCGCGAAGAGCGCGCTCGATGAGATGCTCCGAAGGGCCCGGATGCAGCCGCCCGCCCCGTCGCCACCGGAGGATGAAGACGAATCTCTGTCCAAGGCCCCGCGCAAGCCGGGCCGCCGTCATTCGACGTGAAGCGCAAGGCCTGGCCCGGGCCAATCACCAATCACTTGGGCTGCTCATTCCCGTAGGTCTTGGCCAGATAGTCCACGATGAGCGGCATGTCGGCGTCATCGATCGGCGCCTTGAATACCGTCTTCATGCGCTTGACCATCGCATCCCAGTAAGGACGGGCCGCGGTCGGAGGCTGGTACAGCATGTACTCCGCGGAATGGCAGGCGACGCAATTGGCCTGCGCCTTGGCATAGCCCGGCAGTGCACTGGGCTTGAGCTGCACGCCATCGGGAGGCAACTGGATGGTCTTGGGGGCCGCCGCTGCGGCCATCGACAGGCTGAGCACGACTGCCGCGAAGCCGGCTGAAACAATCCTGCTATCCATCGCTGCCTCCCTTACGCCGCCGTGACCTTGACCGACTCGACGACATTGCGCATGTAGCCGGCCGGCTGCCACAACGCCTCCATCGGCTGGCTTTGGCCCGAGCGGTTCCAGGCCCGCACGCGCAGGTCGTGGCTGCCCTTGTCCGGCGTGAAGGCGAAGGTGAATTCGCGGAACGAGTAGCGTCCCATGTCGGCGCCGAGCCGGGCGCCGCGCCAGCTCTGGCCGCCATCGGTGGAGTAGGCCACTTCGCGAATGCCCTGGCCGCCATCGAAAGCGATGCCGCGCACCGTGGCCTGCTGGCCGGCCCGCAACTGGGCGCCGTTGGCCAGCGACGTGATGAACGAGCGGACGGTGAAGCGGCCGATCGGGCGCGTGGCGGCGGGCGTCGTGCCCGGCTCGATGCAGGCGCAATCGTTGTCGGGAACGCGGTAAGCGGGGTTCATCCAGAAGCCATTGAAGACCCCGTCGATGATTTCGATTTCCGACAGGTGCTTGACCCAGTACGTTCCGTAGTAGCCGGGCACGACCAGCTTGACCGGATAACCGTTGAGCATCGGAATGTCGGCGCCGTTCATCTGGTAGGCCAGCATCACGTCCGGATCGAGCGCTTGATTCAAGTCCAACGCCTTGACGAAATCGCCGCCGCCCTTCACCGCCTCGTCCAGGCCATTGAAGGTGACCTGGCGCGCCGTGTTCTTGAGTTCGGCGCGCGCCAGGACGTCCTTGAGCGGCACGCCCAGCCAGCGCGCATTGCCCATCGCGCCATTGGTGAGCTGCCCACCGGTGACGCGCGGATTGAACAATCCGCGGCTGTTGCCGGAACACTGGTTCACCGCGACGTATTCGATCGGCTTGAACTGCGAACGCAGCTCGGTCATCGTGAGCTCGAACGGTTTGCCGCAGGCGTTGCCGCCAATCTTGATCACGTGCTTGTCGGCATCGATCGAGGTCGGGATGGCGGCATTGTGATAGCGCACGAAGAACGCGTCGTTGGGCGTGATCAGGCCTTCGTTGAATACTTCGAACGGCGTTTCGAGCTGGGGCGGCCTGGAGGTCAGCACGATCAGCGGCCGCTTTTCGGGATACGCCACCAGGCGGCGGCCGCCGTTCGCGATCGGCAGTTCGATGGCCGCTGCCTGGGCCAGCGCCGAACGCACGAAGGTGCCCAGGCCGGCGCCCGCCATCGCCGCGGCGCCGCCGGCAAGCAGCCTGCGCCGCAGGCGGCTGGTATCCACTTGGCTCATGCTGTCTCCTTGGCTGTCGGTGGCGAGCAGATTCCATCCGATGGCGCGGATTTGCATTCGGTGTTTACCCGCAAGCCCCGGCGCAGGCCCGTTTCTCTGCCGTGCAGGCTCCCAGCTCTGCCATGACGCGTACGGCTCAACCTGCTAACCTATCCTGACTCATTCATGAAGCGAAAGACCCGTCCCGTGCGGGCGAGGTCACCGCGCCGCTGGCGTACTGAAGCAAGGAAGGAGCGCACATGATCGTGGAGCGAATCTGGACCGGCAATGCGCTGCGCAATTTCAACTACCTGGTGGCCTGCCCGGAGACCGGCGAGGCCCTGGCGATCGATCCGCTGGATCATGAGAAGACACTGGCGACCGCGCGCGTCAAGGGCTGGCAGATCACGCAGATCCTGAACACCCACGAGCATCATGACCACACCGGCGGCAACGCGGCCGTGGTGGCGGCCACCGGCGCCAAGGTGATCGCGCACCACCGCGCCGCCCGGCTGATCCCGGGCGTGGACCGCGGCGTCAAGGCCGGCGACGTGATCAAGGTCGGCAAGCGCGTAGAACTCGAGTGCATGGACACGCCGGGCCACACGATGTGCCATATCTGCCTGCGCTCGCACACCGACCAGCCGGCCCTGTTCAGCGGCGACACGCTGTTCAATGCCGGCGCCGGGAATGTGCACAACGGCGGCAATGTGGAAGAGCTCTATACCACCTTCGTGGACCAGCTGGGCCGCCTGCCGGAGAACACGCTGGTTTATCCGGGGCACGACTACATCGAGAACAACCTGCGGTTCACGCTCGCCCGCGAACCGGGCAATGAAGCGGCGCAGTCCATGCTGCCGCAGGTGGCGGGTCACGATCCGGCCCGTTCGGCGGTCAACACGCTCGCCGACGAAAAACGGATCAATACCTTCATGCGACTGACCAGCCCGGCCGTGATCGCGCGGCTGCGCGAGGATTTTCCCGATCTGCCGCAGCAGCCCGACGCGAAGACGGTGTTTACCAAGCTGCGGGAATTGCGCAACAAGTGGTGAAGCCGCACCCGCGCATCATGGCGACTCCGTCCGACCTCGCCGCGTCCCCGAGTCCGGCGGGCAGCGTTGCCCCGGACCGGCGCCGCGACGCGCTGCGGGCGATGGCACTCGCGCTGCTGGCCCTGCTGATCGGCGTGAGCGTGACGCTGCTGCTGTGGCAGCGCGCCCGCGAAGCGGCGCGCGAAGCCGCGGTGCAGCGGCTCGAGTACCGCACCAGCCGCATCGAGGCCGAACTGCGTCATCTGCTGGCCGCCGACGACATCATGCTGCGGTCGGTGGCCGGCCTGTTCAGCGTCGGCGGGGGCATCACCCGCAACCAGTGGCGCAACTATTTCAATGCGATCGAGCCGGACGCGCGGGCGCCGGGACGGCAGTGGGTGGCGTATGCGCAGCGCGTGCCCGAGGCCGAGCGCGAGGCCCATGAGCAGCAGGCGCGTGCCGATGGTCTGGCCGGCTACGCGGTGCGAGCCTCCGAACGGCGGGCGCAGTATTTCCCGCTGGCGAACTTCCGCTCCTTCGGCACCCAGGACCGGCGGCCGATCGGGCTGGACCTGCAGGAGGAGCCGACCGCCCGGGCCGCGATGGACCGTGCGGTTCAGTCCGGCGCCACCGTGATGGCCGGCCCGCTAAGCGTGCCGACGTCCACCGGCCGGTCGCTTTGGGCGCTGTTCGTGCCGGTGTACGGCGGCGGCCGCACGCCCTCGACGCCATCGGAGCGCCAGGGCGCGTTGACCGGCTTCCTGGTCGAGGCGTTCGACGTGGTGGAGATGGCCGGCAGCGCGCTTGGCCCCGACGGCACCATCGTCGGGATGAATGTGCGCGACGCCGGTATGCCGGTGTTCATCTGTCCGGAGCTGCAGAAGGAGCTGGCGCGCGGCTGGATGCCGACGCTCACGAAAAACGTGGATTTCGAGTTCGGCCAGCGCGTCTGGAACATCGAATTCCCCGCCCTGCCCAAGTTCCACGCGTCGGGCCCGCCGGACCAGTCCTGGGCCATCCTG
>Ga0134124_10003472_pt1 | contig 12692 bp, 14 predicted proteins | sample KB304_FD_96880 | JGI IMG/M metagenome (GOLD analysis project Ga0134124, IMG submission 96880) | Terrestrial soil microbial communities without Nitrogen fertilizer from Kellogg Biological Station, Michigan, USA - KB3-0-4 | ecosystem: Environmental > Terrestrial > Soil > Unclassified ... | reverse complement strand
GGGCACGGTGCTGCTCACCGGCGGCCTCGCGCTCGACGAGGGGCTGCTCGCCGCGCTGCAGGAGGAGCTGGTGAACGAGAAGATCGCCGGCCTCGCGGCCATGAGCCACGCCGACTCGATCTACGCCGGGGCGATCGGCGCCGCGCTGTGGGGCGCCTTCCGCCACGCGCGGCTCAGAGAGCTTCAAGAACGCGTCGCAGCCTGAGGGAGAAAACATGGCCTTGCTGATCAACGAAGCCTGCACGCTGTGCGATGCCTGCGTGCCGGCGTGCCCGAACGAAGCGATCAAGGCGGGAGATCCGGTCTACGTGATCGACGCCCTGCGCTGCACCGAATGCGTCGGGGCGAAGGACGAGCCGCAGTGCAAGCTCGTGTGCCCGTCCGACTGCATCGTGCAGAACCCCGACTTCGTCGAGACGCCCGAGCAGCTCGCCGAGAAATACGCCGCCCTGCATTCGTGAGCAGGGTCCTGGTGTGGGATTTCCCGACCCGGGCGTTCCACTGGCTGCTGGTCGTTTCTTTTTTTGGCGCCTACCTTAGCGGCGACGCCGACGGCTACCGCACGCTGCACGTGCTGCTCGGCTACACCGCGGCAGGCCTGGTCGCGTTCCGGCTGGCGTGGGGCGTCTTTGGCACACGCTGGGCGCGATTCAGCGGCTTCGTGTTTTCGCGGCGCGCTGCGCTCGCCTACGCGAGATCTCTGCTCGCAGGCGCGCCACGGCATTTCACCGGGCACAACCCGCTCGGCAGCTGGGCGGTGGTCGGGCTTCTCGTTCTGGTCGCCGCGGCCGCGGGCACCGGCATCGCCGTCTATCTCGAGGCGGGCGGCAAGGCGCTGGAAGAGGTGCACGAGCTCGCCGCGAACGCCGCGCTCGCCCTCGTCGTCCTGCACATCGTCGCCGCCATTGCGAGCAGCTTCCTGCACCGCGAAAACCTGGTGCGCGCGATGCTGACCGGCTACAAGCAGGGCGAGCCTGGCGAAGCCGCCGCTGGCGCAAGGCCCTTGGTGGCGCTCCTGCTCGTGGGCGTGGTGGTGGCGTTCTGGAGCGGGGCCTTCAAGGCGCCTGGAATGCGCGCGAATCCCGGCCTCATCGCGGCGCTCACCCAGCCCGATGTCGACGCGCAGCGCATGCGCAGGGACGAGCGGCGCGAGCGAAGGCGCGGCGCGCGTTGACGCCGCTTGCGCTGGATCAAATCGAGCGCGCGCTGCTGCGCTAACGTGGCCGCTGGAGGAAGGTCATGGATGAGTTTCCCGTCTTGATCGCCGACGCGAGCGACCCGCTCTTGATCATCGGCATCGCCTGGCTCGCCATCCTGAGCATGCTCGCCTGGGGCCTGGTCGCCGAAGTGTGGCACCTGCTGCGCGGCAGGGAGCGGGTGCTGTTCGTGCACATGCTCGAGCGCCATCGCCTCACGCTCGAAGAGGCGGTGCAGGCCAGTAGCTACGCGGGCCTGGTGCGCGCGCTCGATCGCTGCTTCAACTGCAGCGAGCAGCGCGTCTGCCGGCGCGCGCTGCGCTGGGGCTGGCTCGGCGCCCGCGATCCGCGGTGCCCGAACGCCGAGCTGTTTGCGCACGCCCTCGAGGCGCGGAAGAACCGAAAGCGGGAAACCGCAACGTGACGCGCCGCGTCGCGCTGACGGTGAACGGCCGGAGCCGGGAAGAGGCGCTCGAGGACGAGCTGCTCCTGATCGACTACCTGCGCGGGCGGCGCGGGCTCACCGGCACCAAGCGCGGCTGCGACGGCGGCGAGTGCGGCGCCTGCACCGTGCTGGTGGACGGCGCACCGCGGCTCGCCTGCCTCACGCTCGCCGCGAGCTGCGAAGGCCGCGCGATCGAGACCATCGAAGCCCAGGCGGCCGACGGCCGGCTGAGCGCGCTCCAGCGCGCGTTCCACGAGAAGCTCGGCGCGCAGTGCGGTTTCTGCACGCCCGGGATGATCATGGCGGCCGAGGCGCTGCTGCGCCGCCGCCCGCAGCCGAGCGAGGACGAGATCCGCGAGGCGCTCGGCGGGAATCTCTGCCGCTGCACCGGGTACGCGAAGATCGTCGAGGCGGTCAGGGCGGCGGCGACATGACCGGCCGCGTCGTCGGACGTCCGACGCCGCTTGCCGACGGCGTCGAGAAAGTCACCGGGCGCGCGCGCTTCACCGCCGACCTGGGGTCGACTTGGCTGCCGGGGGAGATCCTGCGCAGCCCTCACGCCCACGCCGAGATCGTTCGCATCGACACGAGCCGCGCCCGGGCGCTGCCCGGAGTGCGCGCCGTCCTCACGGGCGCCGATTGCAGCGTTGCCTACGGCATCCTGCCGATCGCGCACAACGAATATCCTCTGGCGCGCGAACGCGTTCGCTACTGGGGCGAGCCGGTCGCCGCGGTGGCGGCGGAGGACGAGAGCACCGCGCGCGCCGCGCTCGAGCTGATCGAGGTCGAGTACCGCCCGCTGCCCGCGTACTTCAGCGCGAAGGAAGCGCTTGCGCCGGGCGCCGTGCACCTCCACGCCGGCAAGGCCGGAAACATCGAGCGCGAAGTCGATCACACGTTCGGCGATGTGCAGGGCGGTTTCGCGGCCGCGGATCTCGTGCGCGAAGCACGCTTTCACTACGCCGAGGTCACGCATGCGCAGCTCGAGCCGGACGCGGCGCTCGCCGAGTACGACGCCGAGCGCGACCGCCTGACCATCCAGTCGGTGAGCCAGGTGCCTTACTACGTGCACCTTACGCTGGCGGAATGCCTCGGGATGAGCCCGTCGCAGATCCGCGTCATCAAGCCTTTCGTCGGCGGCGGCTTCGGCCACCGCACCGAGTGCCTCAATTTCGAAATCATTGCCGCGCTGCTGGCGCGGGCCGCGCGAGGAGCCGTCCGGGTCGAGCTGTCGCGCGAGCAGACCTTTGTGATGCACCACGGCCGTCCGGAAAGCGACATCCGGCTGAAAATCGGCCTGAAGAAAAACGGCGAGATCACCGCGGTGGACGCCGAGTGCATCCAGCGCGGCGGCGCCTATGCCGGCTATGGAGTCGTCACCATCCTTTACGCCGGGGCGCTGCTGCACGCGCTCTACCGGCTGCCCGCAGCGAAGTATCGCGGTCTGAGGGCCTACAGCAACACCCCGCCGTGCGGACCGATGCGCGGTCACGGCTCGGTCAAGATGCGCCACGCGTTCGAATCGCTGCTCGACTCGATGGCCGCGGAGCTCGGGCTCGACCCCTTCGCGGTCAGGCGCGCCAACCTCATCGCGCCGCCCTACCGCACCGCCAACGACCTGCAGGTGAACTCGTGCGGCCTGGGCGAATGCCTCGACCGCATCGAGGCGGCGTCGCAGTGGAAGGCGCGCAAGGGACGCCTTCCGCGCGGGCGAGGGCTCGGCATGGCGTGCTCTCACTATGTCTCGGGCGCGGCGAAGCCGGTGCACTGGACCGGCGAGCCGCACGCCACGGTCAACCTGCGGCTCGACTTCGACGGCTCGGTGACGCTGCTCACCGGCGCGGCCGACATCGGCCAAGGCTCCTCGACGCTCCTCGCCATGGTCGCGGCCGAGGTGCTCGGCATCGGCCTCGAGCGAATCCGCGTCATCGCCGCCGACAGCGCGCTCACGCCGAAGGACAACGGCTCCTATTCGTCGCGGGTTTCCTTCATGGCCGGAAATGCGGCCCTGGCCGCCGCGAAGGAATTGAAGAGAATCCTGGATTCCACCGGAGAGGACAAGTCGTTCGAGGACCAGGTCCGGGCTGCGCTTGCTCTGAACGGCCCGATCACGACGCGGGGCACCTACACGGTGGCCCCCGAATTGCAGGGCGGCAAGTTCCGCGGCGCGGCCGTCGGCCCGAGCCCCGCCTTCTCCTATGCGGCGCAGGTGGTCGAGGTCGCGGTGGATGAAGAGACCGGCGAAGTGAAGGTGGAAAAGGTCTGGGTGGCGCAGGACTGCGGCTTTGCGATCAATCCGCTGGCGGTCGAGGGCCAGATCCAGGGCGCGGTGTGGATGGGCATGGGCCAGGCGATGGGCGAGGCGACCCGCTACGACGCGCCGCACGGCCTGCCGATGGCTGCGAACTTCACCGACTACCGCTTCCCGACCATCGCCGATTCGCCGCCGATCGAGGTCCAGATCGTCGAGGCGCGCGACCCGAACGGGCCCTTCGGCGCGAAGGAGGCGAGCGAAGGCGCGCTCGCCGGCTTCCTCGCCGCGTACACCAACGCGCTCGCCGATGCGATCGGCGTTCGCCCGAGCGAGCTGCCGCTCACGCAGGATCGCCTGTTCGAGCTGCTGCGCGAGCGCCGCCGCAGCGAGAAGCTGAGATCCGCCGCATGATCGCGCTGCCACAGTTCACGCTGCTACGCCCCACCTCTCTTGCCGAGGCGGCGCGGCTTGCCGCCGAGCCGCAGGCGCGCCTCATCGCCGGCGGCACCGGCCTGATCCCCAATCTCCGCCTCGGCCTCGGCGCTCCGCGCACACTGGTTTCGCTCGAGGCGCTGGAAGAGCTGCGCCGCATCGAGATCTCGGAACGCGGCTACCGGATCGGCGCCGCGGTTTCTCTCCAGGCTCTCTCTGACAATAAGAGGTTGCCGGCCGCGCTGAGGGAGGCAGCGCGGTCGGTAGCCGCACCTGCGCACCGCTCGGCGGCGACGCTCGGCGGGAATCTCTGCCTCGATACGCGCTGCGTCTATTACAACCAAAGCGAACAGTGGCGCCGCGCCAACGGCTACTGCCTCAAGTACGGCGGCGATACCTGCCATGTGGCGCCCCAGGGGAAGAAGTGCCGCGCCGCCTACAGCGGCGACCTCGCGCCCGCCTTGCTGGTTTTGGACGCAAACATTGAAATCGCCGGCGCGTTGCGGCCATTGCAAAGGCTCTACCAGGACGACGGAGCAAAGCACCTGGCGTTGCAGCCGGGCGAGATCGTCGCTGCGGTCCATCTGCCGCCGACTAAGGGCCGCTCGGGCTACGCGAAGCTGCGCTCGCGCGGCTCGATCGATTTCCCGCTCGCCGGCGTGGCCATGATGATTTCCTTGAGCAACAACATCATCCGCGAGTTGCGCGTGGCGCTCACCGGCACCAACTCGCGGCCGGTGCTGATCGAAGGCACCGAGGCGCTTGTCGGTGCCGAGGCCGGCGAAGCGACTGCCGCGGCGCTCGCCAAGCTGGTCCAGAAGCAGGCCGGACCGATGCGCACCACGCTGACGGCGGCCGACTATCGCCGGCAGGGCGCGATGGTGCTCGCGCGGCGCCTGCTCGCACGGCTGACTCAGAGAGAGACGCAGGGAGGAATTCCATGAGACTGGATGGCAAGACTGCCGTCGTGACGGGCGGTGCTTCAGGCATCGGCCGCGCCACCGCCGAGGCATTTGCCCTGGCTGGCGCGCGCGTCGCGCTCGGCGATATCAACGAGGAGGGCGGGGACGCCGTCGCGGGCTCGATCTGCGTCCGCGGCGGCGTCGCCGACTACATCCGGCTCGACGTCACCGACCCGGCTTCGGTGGACGCGTTCCGCAAGGAGGCGATCGACAAGTTCGGCCGCGTCGACATCGTCGCCAACGTCGCCGGCTGGGGCCGGACCGAGCCCTTCGTGCAGAACACGCCGGAGTTCTGGAAGAAGCTGATCGACCTCAATCTCGTCGGCACGATCCTGGTGACGCGGGCGTTCCTCGATCCGATGATCGAGCGCCGCTCCGGCAAGATCGTGTGCGTGGCGAGCGATGCCGGCCGCGTCGGCAGCCTCGGCGAGACCGTCTATTCAGGCGCGAAGGGCGGCGTCATCGCCTTCTGCAAGGGCCTCGCGCGCGAGATGGCGCGCTCCAACATCACGGTCAACTGCGTCTGCCCGGGGCCGACCGACACGCCGCTCATGGCGGCGGTGCCCGACAAGATCAAGGACGCTTTCAGCCGCGCGACGCCGATGCATCGCCTCGCGCAACCCTCGGAAATCGCCGACGCGATCCTGTTCTTCGCGAGCGGCCATTCGGACTTCGTCACCGGCCAGGTGCTCTCCGTGAGCGGCGGCCTGACCATGGCGGGATAGGAGCTCATGTACACACTCAAGGCGGCAGACTGGCAGCCGAAGCACTTCAAGTGGCAGGTGGCGAATCGCGTGGCGACGGTGACGCTGAATCGCCCCGAGCGCAAGAACCCCCTCACGTTCGAAAGCTACGCCGAGCTGCGTGACACTTTTCAGCGTCTGCACCATGCCGAGGATGTGCGCGCAGTGGTTCTCACCGGGTCGGGCGGCAATTTCTGCTCGGGCGGCGACGTGCACGAGATCATCGGCCCGCTTGTGAAGATGGAGATGCCGGGGCTCATGGCCTTCACGCGCATGACCGGCGCCCTGGTGCGCGAGATGCGCAGCTGCCCCCAGCCGATCATCGCGGCGATCGAAGGCGTGTGCGCCGGCGCCGGGGCGATCCTCTCCATGGCAAGCGACCTGCGCTACGCCACGCCCGAGGCGAAGACCGCGTTCCTCTTCGTGCGCGTCGGCCTGGCCGGCTGCGACATGGGCGCGTGCGCGATCCTGCCGCGCATCATCGGGCAGGGCAGGGCCTCCGAGCTCCTCTATACCGGCCGCTCGATGAGCGCCGAGGAAGGGCTGGCCTGGGGGTATTTCAACCAGGTCCTCCCTCCGGAAAAAGTTCTGGCCCACGCGCAGGAAATGGCGCAGACGCTGGCCGACGGCCCGGCCTTCGCCCACGCGATGACCAAGAAATGCCTGCACCAGGAGTGGAACCTTTCGATCGAGCAGGCCATCGAGACCGAGGCCGAGGCGCAGGCGATCTGCATGCAGACCAAGGACTTCGCGCGCGCCTACGAGGCGTTCGTGGCGAAGCAGAAGCCCCGCTTCCAGGGCGACTAGGGGAGGCCCGACGGACGCGTCCTTCCTCGGCTGGCCGTTCTTCGAGGAACGGCACCGGCGCCTCGCCCGCGAGCTCGACGCTTTCGAAATCCCGGAGGAAGCGCCGTCCACGGAAGAAGCATGCCGCGAGCTCGTTCGACGGTTGGGCCAGGCTGGGCTCCTCAAGCACTGCTGCGCCCTGGAAAGCGGCGGGCGGCTCGACGTCAGAAGCCTGGCGCTCTCGCGCGACCTGCTCGCGCGCCGCGACCCGTTGGCGGATTTCGCTTTCGCCATGCAGGGATTGGGCACCGGACCGATCTCGCTTTTTGGCTCCGCCTCACAGAGAAACCAGTACCTTCCTTTGGTGGTGCGAGGCGAGCGTATCGCCGCATTCGCGCTCTCGGAGCCCCAGGCGGGGAGCGACGTTCACGCAATCGCGACACGTGCGCGTCGCGAAGGCTCGCAGTGGGTCCTGGAGGGCACCAAGACCTGGATCTCGAACGGCGGCATCGCCGATCACTACGTGGTCTTTGCCCGCACCGGGGAAGACAAAGGCGCGCTGGGTGCTTTCATCGTCGAGGCCGGCAATGCCGGTCTGAAGGTGAAGGAGCAGATCAGGACCCTGGCGCCGCATCCGCTCGCGACCCTCCAGTTCCAGAACTGCAGGGTGAAAGACGATTCGCTGATCGGGGAGCCCGGCCAGGGACTCAGTATCGCTCTCGCCACGCTCGAGGTCTTCCGCACCACGGTCGGCGCCGCGGCGCTCGGCCTCGCGCGCCGCGCGCTCGACGAGGCGCTCGCGCGCGCCAGGAGCCGCCAGGTGTTCGGAAAGGCGCTCGCGGAGTTCCAGCTCACGCAGGCGCGCCTCGCCGACATGGCTCTTGCTGTGGACGCGGCCGCGCTTCTCGTCTACCGCGCGGCGTGGGCGAAAGACACGGCTAACGGCCGAGTCACGCGGGAGGCGGCGATGGCCAAGCTCTTCGCCACCGAATCGGCGCAGCAGGTCATCGACGGCGCGCTCCAGCTTTTCGGCGGCGCCGGCGTGGTCAGCGGCATGGCGGTGGAGCGGCTCTACCGCGAGATCCGCGCGCTGCGCATCTACGAAGGCACCAGCGAAATCCAGAAGCTCGTGATTGCCGACAGCCTGCTCAGGGAGGAGAAGGTCGCATGAAGATCGACGCCTTTACGCACATTTTTCCGAAGGCCTACTGGGAGCGCATGCTGCGCGTGCTGCCCGACGGGCGCGACATGCACAAGCGCGTGCGCGCCATCCCGAGCATCGTCGAGCTCGATGCGCGCTTCCGCATCATGGACCAGTTCGGCGACGACTATCGGCAGGTGCTCACGCTCGGGTCCCCGCCCATAGAGGTTTTCCCTCAAAAGCATGGCGTGGAGATGGCCCGCCTGGCGAACGACGGCATGGCCGAGCTGGTGGCACGCTACCCGGACCGCTTCGTCGGCTTCGCCGCGTCGCTGCCGATGAACGACATCGACGCGGCTTGCGCGGAGACCGGGCGCGCGATCGACCAGCTCGGCGCGATCGGCGTGCAGGTCTTTACCAACATCAACGGCCGGCCGCTCTACCGCCCGGACACGCTGCCGCTCTTCGATCTCGTGGCGCGCCATGACCTGCCGATGTGGATGCACCCGGCGCGCGGTGCCGACTTCGTCGACTACGTTGGGGAAGAGAAGAGCCACTACGAGGTCTGGTGGACGCTCGGCTGGCCCTACGAGACCAGCGTGGCGATGGCGCACATGGTGTTCGGCGGCCTGTTCGACCGGCACCCGGACTTCAAGCTCATCACCCACCACATGGGCGGGATGATTCCCTATTTCGAGGGCCGCGTCGGACCGGGCTGGGACCAGCTCGGCAAGCGCACCTCGGACGAGGACTACGCTCCTCTCCTTGAGAGCATGAAGAGCAAAGGCAAGCGGCCCGTCGATTACTTCAAGCTGTTCTACGCCGACACGGCGCTCTTCGGTGCACACGAGGCGACGAAGTGCGGCCTGCGCTTCTTCGGCGTCGAGCGCACGCTGTTCGCCTCCGACGCGCCGTTCGATCCGGAGGGCGGGCGCGCCTACATCCGGGACACGATCGAGATCATGGAGCGGCTCGAGCTTTCGCCCGCCGAGCGGCGCGCCATCTACGCCGGCAATCTGGCCCGGCTTTGCCGGCTGGACCAAAGGGAGCGGACATGGAAGGCCTTGCCCTCGACGCTCGCCGCATAGCCGCGGAGCGCGCGCGCGGCATCTGGCCCGAGCGCGTCGCCACGGACTATCTCGAGCGCTGGGTCGAGGAGAAGCCCGACGCGACCGCGATCGTCGGCTGGCGCCTCGAGGAGGAAGCGGCGACCACGCTCACATGGCGCGGGCTCGCGACCCGCGTCGCGGGGACCGCCGCCGCGCTCGAGGCCGCCGGCGTGCGCCAGGGCGACGTGGTGTCGTTCCAGCTGCCGAACTGGTGGGAGTTCGTCGTGCTCTACCTCGCGACGGTGCGCCTGGGCGCGGTGGCGAACCCGCTGATGCCGATCTTCCGGCACCGGGAGCTCTCGTTCATGCTGCGGCAGGCCGAAGCGCGGGTCTTCGTCGCGCCCGAGCGCTTCCGCGGCTTCGACCACGGCGCGCTCGCGCGACAGCTCGCGGCCGAAATCCCCGGCATGAAGCTCCTCGGCCTCGAGATCTGCAATCATCCTCTGCAGGGCGAGCTCGAAAAGGGCGCCCGGTTGCGCCCGAACGACGTTACCCAGCTTCTCTACACCTCCGGGACGACCGGCGAGTCGAAGGGCGCGCTGCACACCTCCAACACCCTGCTCGGCGCGGTGCGCGCGTGGGCGGCGTACATGCGCTTCGGCCCGGACGACGTGATCTTCATGCCCTCGCCGCTCGCCCACCAGCTCGGCTTCTGCTACGGCATGCTGCTCGCGCTCGGCCTGGGCGTGCCGCTCGTGCTCACCGACATCTGGCGCGCGGCGCGCGCCGCGCAGCTGATCCTCGAGAACGGCGCAACCTTCTGCTTCGCGGCGACGCCGTTTCTAGCCGACCTGATCGAGCGCGGCAAGCGCCTGGGACGCCTGAGGCTGTTCGCGACTGCCGGCACCACCATTCCGCCCGCGATCGTGGAGGCGGCGCGCTCGAAGCTCGGCGTCGCTGTGGCCGCGAGCTGGGGCATGACCGAGTGCATCAGCGTCACCGCGACGGCGCCCGACGGCAGCCGTGCCGACAGCTCGGACGGCTGCGCGCTTCCGAACGGCGAAGTGCGCATCGTCGGCGACGACGGCCGCGAGCTGCCGCGCGGTGCGACCGGCGCACTGCAGGTGCGAGGCTCGTCGCTCTTCGTGGGCTATCTCAAGCGGCCGCAGCTCTACCGCCTCGATGCCGAGGGCTGGTTCGACACCGGCGACCTCGCGCGCATGGACGAGGAGGGCTACATCCGCATCTGCGGCCGCAGCAAGGACGTCATCATCCGGGGCGGCGAGAACATCCCGGTGGTGGAAGTCGAGGCCGCGCTCTACCGGATGCCGCAGGTGGCCGAGGCGGCGCTGGTAGCGATGCCCGATCCGCGGCTGCAGGAGCGCGCCTGCGCCTTCGTCACGCTGAAGCCGGGACACTCGCTCGACCTCGCCACGGTCGCGCTCCGGCTCGCCGCGGAAGGCTTTACCAAGCACTTCTGGCCCGAGCGCCTCGAGGTACTCGCTGAAATGCCGCGCACTGCGACCGGCAAGATCCAGAAGTTCGTCCTGCGCAGCCTGGCGAAAGAGCTGCGGCCGGAGGCGGAGGCTGCCCGCGCCGCCTGAGCCAAATCAGGGACAGACCACGTTTCTTTGCCGGGTCAGGTGTGCAGAGACTGGTACTTCGCGAGCAGCTCGTCGCGCGATTCGCGGTAGTCCGGGTTGGGAACGATACAGTCGGTCACCGGGCAGACGAGCTGGCACTGCGGCTCGTCCTCGGCGCCGACGCACTCGGTGCACTTGAACGGATCGATGACGTAGAGCGCGCCTGCCGAGATCGCCTCGTTGGGGCACACCGGCCTGCACGCGTCGCACGCGGTGCATTCGCCGTTGATCGAGAGAGCCATGGCTACCTTTCCAGCATGCGTTCGAACAAGGGATACATGCGCCGCTCTTCCTCGGCGGCGTGGGCATCGAACGCGGCCTGAATCGCGTCGAGCTCTGCGCGGTAGCGCTCCGGCTCGTCCGCCGGCGTGATCGTGGCGAGCACCCAGAACGACGCGCGCATGTCGTCGTGCTCGGCGCAGAACGGCTCGGTCGCGCCCTCCTCGCCGCTCGTCTCTTCGTACAGCGGGAAGAGCCGCTCCTCCTCGTAGCGGAAGTGCTCGAGAACCGCCTCGCGCAGCGCACCCACGGCGGCCGGCAGCACTGCCCAGTTGCCGGCTGCGGCGGCGTGCTGCGCCGACTTGAACAGCGCCTCGCAGTGGCGGTGGTGTGCGGCGAGCGCCCGGGAAGCGGTGACGACCATGCACCGATTGTGGAAGCACCGCGCGCCGCGACCTTGATCTGAATCAACGGCGTTCCTCGCCGCGCTGCCATGCTCGCTCGATGATCGCGCTCGACGTGGACGGCCCGCTCGCAGTCGCCACCCTGTCCCGCGCGCCGGTGAACGCGATCGACGAGCACTGGCTCGAGCGCTTCGACGAGGTCCTCTCGGCGGTCCAGTCTGCTCCGGCGGTCGCGGTCCTGCTGATCCGTTCGTCCGAGCGCGCGTTCAGCGCCGGCGCCGACCTCGCCCTGATGCGCAGCCGCTTCGACAGCGCGGACGGACGCAGCCGCATGGTGGACTTCGTGCGCGAAATCCAGCGTGTCTACGCACGCCTGGAAACCCTCCCGCAGGTGACGATCGCCGAGATCGCCGGCCCCGCCCTCGGCGGCGGGCTCGAGCTCGCGCTCGCCTGCGACCTCAGGATCGCCTCTAACAACGCGCGCATCGGCCTTCCCGAGGCGCGCCTTGGCCTCCTTCCGGGCGCCGGCGGCACCCAGCGCCTCACCCGTATCGCCGGCGAAGCGACCGCTCGGCGCCTGATCCTCGGCGCCGAAGTCGTGACCGGCCTCCAGGCCTGCCCCCTCGGCATCGTGCAGTGGGTGGTTTCGCACGACTCGCTTTCCTCCAGGGCACGCGCCCTCGCGAACGACATCGCGTCCCTTCCTGCCTGTGCGCTTGCCACGGCGAAGCGCTGCATCTCCGCAGCGCTCACCCCGGGCGGGGGCGGCTACGAGCTCGAGCTCCTTGCCACGGCGCGGCTCCTCGCTCAGGAAGAAACCCAGGGACGCGTCCGCGCGTTTCTCGAGAAGCGCCGCTAGCTAACGCGTCACCGACACTTTCACCTGACCGGAAGCCTTGCCGCCGAGGTTGTCGGTCACGGTCACCCCGAACAAGAGGTCGCCCGCTTTGAAGCTCTTCGGAATGGTGAACGTGAGCTGCGGCGAGGTCGTATTGCCGAGCGGCACGGCCTGCCCCGAAACCTGCCGCCACGCATAGGCGACGATCTGTCCGTCGCGGTCGCGCGCGTCGGCTATGAGCTGGACCGTCTGCCCGCGTACGGCCGTAAGGTCTGCAGTGACGTTCACGGTCGGCACGCTGTTCAGGACGGTCAGGCCCGTGGTGCTCGGTGCAGACCCGGTCAGGGCGTCTTTCACCACCAGCGTGACGGTGTAGTTGCCCGGGAACAGGCGGTTGTCGAACGTAGTCTGCACGACCTGGCCCGCCGCGTCGCGAATCGTGTACAGGAAGCTGATGAAGTCGCCGTCGGGGTCGGAGCCGGTGCCGTTGAACGCGATGGGTTGCATGCCAAAGCCGGTGTACGGCCCGCCGACGTTCGCCACCGGAGGACGATTCGGGATGTCGACGGTCACGGTGGCG
>Ga0134124_10003471_pt1 | contig 12696 bp, 7 predicted proteins | sample KB304_FD_96880 | JGI IMG/M metagenome (GOLD analysis project Ga0134124, IMG submission 96880) | Terrestrial soil microbial communities without Nitrogen fertilizer from Kellogg Biological Station, Michigan, USA - KB3-0-4 | ecosystem: Environmental > Terrestrial > Soil > Unclassified ... | reverse complement strand
ATGGAGCTGGGCGAGGAACTGCCCGGGGAGAGGCCCGTGCCTGTGGGCAGCGCGCGGCTGTACACGCGCCGCCCGGCCTTCGCCGAGTCGTTGCAGCGTCATTGTGCGGCGCTGGGCGTGCAGCTGGCCTGGGATGCAGCCGAGCAGGGTCATCGAACCACAGAAGAATTGCTGTTGATCGATGCCAGCACGCAGGAGGCGTTGCTGACCCGACTGCTGGCGCAAAATATTCGGCCTGCGGTGGTGGCCATTGCCACTCAGGCGGATGTGGAACGTCTGGGGTTGCGCCTGCTGTTGCCCGAGCGCGCGGTGGTGCTGAAGCCCGTGCACCATGTTGCCGTTCGCGAAGCCCTGGTTACGGTCATGAACCTGCCGGAGCAGATCGCGGCTGCAGCGCCGATGCAGAAGCGCCAGGAGCGCCTGCAGGGCCATGTGCTGCTGGTGGAGGACGATCCAGTCAACGCCGCTGTGGCGGAAGGCTACCTGGCGGAGCTGGGCTGCAGCTGTGCCTGGGTCACCAGCGCCGAGAGTGCGATTGCGCGTCGCCAGACCGAGCACTTCGACCTGGTGTTCATGGATCTGAACATGTCGGACATGGATGGCTTTGCCGCCACGGCGCGTATCCGCGAGCGTGAGGCAAAAGGCGTGCGCGTGCCCATCGTCGCACTCACTGCGCACGATGCGCACAGTTATCGTGAGCGAGTGCTGCAGGCGGGCATGGATGACATCCTCAGCAAACCGTACTCGATCGAGGATTGCCGGACGATGCTGGCGCGCTGGCTGCCGGAGAAGCCGGAGGCTGCCGGCGAGCGGGTCGCTGAAGGTCAGGGCGATGCGGTGGAGCTGACCGGCATCGACGCCGGCGCAGTGCGTGCACTGGGCAAGCTGGGCAGCGGGACGAGCGGCCTGTACGAGCGGCTGGTGGGGCTGTTCGAGAAATCCTCGCAGCCGTTGATGGCGCGGCTTGATGTCGCATTGCGCGAGCAGAATCTGAAGCAGGCGGCGGACGTCTGCCATACGCTGAAATCCAGCGCCGCCAATGTAGGGGCCATGGCGTTCTCCACCAGCTTGCGCGAACTGGAGCAGCTCTGTCTTGACGGCGATGTGGCACGGGCGGTGGAACTGCATCGCCGGTTGGCCGCGGCCTACGGGCCGCTGCTGGCGGAGCTGCGCAATACGCGCCTGGCGGCTTCCGCATGACCACGCTGGTACAGAAACTGTCCACTGCCATCGTCGCGGACGACGACGAGCTGGGGCGCGTGCTGCTGGCCGAATCCGCCGCCGCGGCCGGGCTCATCAGCCAGTCATTCGGCGACGGTGCTCAGGCACTGGAGGCTGCGCTTCACTCCAGTGTGGCCATTGCATTGCTCGACGTGAGCATGCCCGGCATGGATGGCTTCGAAGTGTGCAGGCGACTGCGCGCCGATGCGCGCTTCGATGGTGTTCCCATCGTGATCGTCACCGGTCACGACGATTCCGAAGCCGTTCGCATGGCCTTCGAGGCAGGCGCGACCGACTTCGTGTCCAAGCCTGTCAACTGGGCGCTACTGCCGCGGCGCATCGAATACATCCTGCGCAATGCAGACGCCGCCCGCGCGCTGCGGGCGCGCATGTCACAGGTACGCACGCTGGTGGAAGCACTGCCCGACAGCCTGTGGGTGGTTTCGGCGAAGGGCGAGATCCGCTGGAGTTCCAATGCGCGACTGTCCGAGCAGCGTCACGATGTGGCCGCCGCGGAGGAGTCCGACACGCTGATCGTGCCCGCGGCGCAGATGCCGTCGCTGCTGGCGGCGATTGCGCAGACGGCCGGTGACGGCGGGCACCGCAAGCTCGAATTCCGCGTGCAGGAGGAAACAGAATCGCGCTCCTACGAGATTCGCCTGAGCCAGCGCGAGGGTGGCGATGTGGTCGTGGTCCGCCGCGACACCACTGAACGCACGCAGGCCGCCGAGCGCATCGAGCGTCTGGCGTACTTCGATCCGCTGACGGGCTTGGCCAATCGTCACTGCTGCCTGGACCGGGCGGCGAGCTGGATCACGCAGGCCGGGTCGGTGGGCGAGTCGGTGGCCATCATCTACATGGATCTGAACAGCTTCAAGCGCGTCAATGACACCTTCGGCCATGCCGTGGGCGATGCAGTGCTGCGCACCGTCGCGAGCCGTCTGGAGGCGGCAACCGCACCTTTCCTCGGCGCTGGCATGCAGCTGCTGGTCTCGCGACTGGGGGGCGATGAGTTCGTGGTGGTGGTGGGAGCACAGGACGCGCGCGCCATGGGCCTGGTGGTGGCCGATGCCTGCCGTGCGGCGCTGGCGCAGTCCATTGCCTTCGATGCGCTGGAGTTCCACTGCGCACCCAGCATCGGCATGGCCGTCTATCCGGACGATGGCGCGGATGTGGCCACGGTACTCAAGCATGCGGATACCGCGATGTATCAGTCGAAGGCTGATGGCACGGATGGCGTCGTGATGTATCGCGAGGTGATGAGCAGCCGGCTGCGCGACTGGCTGGCGCTGGAATCGCGGCTGCGTCGCGCGGTGCGCGACGAGATGCTGCACTTGGAATTCCAGCCCAAGTTCAACCTGCACGACGGGCGCATTGCAGGCGCGGAGGCGTTGCTGCGCTGGCGTGACGAGGAGCATGGCGATGTTTCGCCGGCCCGCTTCGTCGAGATCGCCGAAGACAGCGGCCTGATCATCGAGATGAGCTCGTGGGTGGTGCGTGCGGTATGCCGGCAGCTGCGGCACTGGATGGACCAGGGCATGCAGATTTCAGTTGCCATCAATTGCTCGGCCAAGGAAGTGATGCACGGTGATCCTGCGGGTGTGATTGCCGCCGAGGCGGCCAATGCCGGCATTCCGCCTTCGCTGATCGAAGTGGAAATCACCGAATCGCTGCTGGTGAATGATTCAGTGGGTGTGCAGAAGGTGTTGCAGAGCCTGCGGCAGCTGGGCTGCCGCATCGCGCTGGATGATTTCGGCACCAAGTATTCTTCGCTGTCGTACATCACGCGCTTTCCGCCGGACCGGATCAAGATCGACAAGGTGTTCGTGCAGAACGTGGATCGCTCGCCCGGAGATGCGGCCATCGCCAGCGCCATTCTGTCGCTGGCCTCGAACCTGGGTCTGACGGTGACCGCCGAAGGCATCGAGCGGCCCGAGCAGCTGGAATGGCTGCGCGAACGTGGCTGTCATGAGGGGCAGGGTTACCTGCTGTCGCGGCCGCTTTCGCCCTGGGATTTCACGCAGCGCTACGTCACGCCACTGGTTCCGGCCTCAGCACAACCCAAAGCCGGCTGAGATGTGCCTCAGGGTGCCGTGGCCTTGAACAAGGGAGCCCTGCGCGCCTTCAATGTCTGCTCCAGCGCATAGCCAAAGCCGATGAGCTCGCCTTCCGCGTAAGCGCGTCCCATGAAGGTGAGACCCAGCGGCAGGCCATGAGTCTCGCCGATGGGCAGCGTGAGGCTGGGCGTGCCCGCGATGGCTGCGAAGCCGTAACCTGCGCCGACGAAGTGGTCACCCAGCACGTGATCGGTGAGCCATGGCGGCGACATGCTCGGCGCAATCAGTGCATCGAGCTTTTTCTGGTCGAGCAGGGTGTGCAGGACTTCCCTGCCGGCCAGCTTGCGCAAGGATTCACGTGCCTTGTGGTAGGCGGAATCTGTGAGCGGACCTTTCTGCTGCGACTGTTCGAGCAGCTCCTGACCGAAGAAGGGCATCGCCGTTGCTGCGTGGGTGTTGTTCCACGCGATGACATCCTGCAGCGAATGCAGCGGGGCGGTGGCCGCTTTCAGGTAGCGGTCCAGGCCATCCTTGAATTCGTACTGCAGCACCGTGAGTTCCGGCTCATCCCATTTGCCGTAGCTGGGCAATTGCACGTCGACGACGGTGGCGCCGCCCGCAGTCAGTGCGGCAATGGCCTTGTTCATGGCGGCATCGACATCAGGATGAAATCCCATGGCCTGCCTGAGTACACCGAAATGTTTGCCCTTCAAGGCATCACCGCGCAGAAAGTCGCTGAAGTCCGCGGGGATCCTGTCGCGCGCTGCGCCTGCCGCCGGATCATCGGCATCCGCTCCTGCCAGTGCGGTGAGCAGCAGGGCCGCGTCGGCCACGCTGCGCGCCATGGGTCCAGCCGTATCCTGCGAAATGGAAATGGGAATGATGCCGTTGCGACTGACCAGGCCCACCGTGGGTTTGATGCCCACCAGTCCAGTGACCGAGGAAGGACAGATGATGCTGCCGTCGGTTTCGGTGCCAACACCTATTGCCGCGAGGCTGGCGGTGATGGCAGCGCCCGTTCCGGAACTCGAGCCGCAGGGATTGCGGTCCAGCGCATAGGGATTCTTCGTCTGGCCACCGCGCGAGCTCCATCCCGATGTCGATCGGGTGGAGCGGAAGTTGGCCCACTCGCTCAGATTTGTACGGCCGAGGATCACCGCACCCGCGGCGCGCAGACGTGAGACGAGAAAGGCATCGCGCGTGGGCCGATTGTCCGCCAGTGCCAGGGAGCCGGCAGAGTTGACCATGCCTGCGATATCGATGTTGTCCTTCAGGAGCACGGGCAGGCCGTGCAGGGGACTTCGCAGCTTTCCCGACTTGCGCTCGGCGTCGAGGGCATCCGCGTCATTCAATGCGGAGGGGTTCAGATCGATGACGGCATTGAGTTGCGGGCCGGCATCATCGATGGCGGCGATCCGGTCCAGATAGGCCTGCGTGAGTTCGCGTGAAGTGAGCTTTCCCTGTTTGAGCAGGTCTGCCGCCTGAATGGCGGTCAGCTCGACCACATCGATGTGTGGTGAGCGGGAAGCCGTTGCCGGGGGCGTGCGTGCATTGCAGGCGATGAGCAGCAGGGGGACCAGCAGCCCCGTCATCGGTGCCAGACGATGCAGCATGAGCATTCTTCCCGATGTAATGGAGACCATTCCTCTGTCATCATATGCCCTTCGGGGCAGGGTCTTCACGCGGGGAGTAAACATGTCGAAGCCTGTGCGCGGGTTGCTGACGATGGCGCTGTCTGCAATGTTGGCAACGCCACTTGCCCTGGCGCATCACGGCATCTCGAACTGGGATCTGAACAAGGATGTGACCCTCACCGGCCGCCTTACCCAGCTCGACTACATCAGTCCGCATGCCTGGCTGCACTTGGAAGTAAAGGGTGCAGACGGCAAGCCGGAAGCCTGGCAGTGCGAAATGCGCTCGGCCCATGCCTTGCGCCGTTCGGGCTGGACGGTGGAGATGTTCCGGGTCGGCAGCAACATCACCGTGACGGGTTCACCCGAACGGTACAAACCGCGGCAGTGCTATCTCTCCACCATCCGCTTCGCCGACGGCAGCAGCATGGATCGCTATGGCCAGCGTCAGCTCGCAGCCGCCGAGAAGGCAAAGGTGGCGGTCGCAAGACCTGCGCGCACAGCGGATGGGCGGCCAAATCTGGCCGGTGACTGGGCAGCCGAGCAGCGCGTGATGAGCGATCCGCGCGGGCAGCTGGGCACGCTGGTGCCATTGAGTCAGGCGGCGAAGATGAAGCCGGGCGAATTGCCGACCGGGCAGCAGGCCTTTCCGGGTGCGCGTGGTTCGGCCGCTTCGCTGGCCAGTGATCCCATCCGCGCCGCGTGGGATCGACCGATTCCGGTGAAGCTGACGCAGGTGGGTCGCAATGCGGTGGCGAAGTTCAATCCCGCCTCACGCGACAATCCGCGACTGCGCTGCGAACCCACCGGCATCCTGTTCGACTGGACCTTCGACAGCGTGGTCAATCGCATCGTGCAGACGCCAGCGCGCATCACCATGCAGTACGGGCACATGGATCTGGCGCGCGTGATCCACCTGGATCGCGCCACACCGCCAGCAAATGTGAAGCCCAGCCGCGCCGGCTATTCCGTGGGTCGCTGGGACGGCGATGTGCTGGTCGTCGAAACCACCGCCTTTCTGCCCGGCGTGCTCAATGCCGACGCGCGCATTCTGCATGGCGGGCAGTTGCGCGTGATCGAGCGTTACCAGCTTGATGCCACTACGCACCAGCTCACGCGCCGCTATGAGGCCACAGATCCGGAATACTTCGAAGACACCTGGCGCGGCGAAGACGTCGTCCTGCCTTCCGATGTGAGCTATGCACCGTATCGCTGCAAGGATCTCGGCGGCGCACCGGCCAGTGAGCCACGCTAGGCGTCAGACAAAAAAACGGCCGCGGCAAGCCCGCGGCCAGTTTCAAGGGAGTCTGTCAGGTCCCGGTGAATCAGTTGGCCTTGATCACCAGCTTGTTGTCGACGCTCTTCACGCCGTTGGTGTGCTTGGCAATGTCCTCGGCCTTCATGCGCTCGGCATCCGAACCGGCATGACCCGACAGCGTGACGACGCCGTTCCTGGCATCCACATTCACGTTCAGGCCATCGACCGCTTTGGACTTCAGCATCTCGGCCTTGATTTTGGCCACAATCGAGGCGTCGTCGAACTTCTCGCCCACGGTTTCGGCGGCGGCAAAGGCAACCGATCCCACGGCAAAGCCGCCGACAATCAGCGAGGCAAGAGAGGCCGTCAGAATCTTCGTCTTCATCACAATGCTCCTGGTATTTGTGGCGCGCCGTGCGCGTACCGTAAGACTCGCGTAAAGACAGGGGGATTGGCAGCGCTTCGCAGCCACATTCCCTTGTAGGAATTCTCCTAATAGTTATGGCCGTGCTAGCCTTTGTTGCATGAGCACGACGTCACCCACCGCAGGTTCCGGTGCCAGCTTTCGCAGCGACAATGATTGGGGTGCGTCGCCGCAGATAGTGGCGGCCATCGCCGACTGCAACGACGGAACCGCCAGGCCTTATGGGGCGGATGACTGGACGCGGCGCGTGGAAGAGCGCTTCTGCCAGATTTTTGAGCGCCCGGTAGGTGTGCTGCTGGTGGCCACAGGCACCGCAGCCAATTCGCTGTCGCTGGCCGCCGTGACCCCGCCCTGGGGCAGTGTCATCTGTCACCGCAGCGCGCACATCAATACCGATGAATGCGGCGCACCAGAGTTCTACACTGGTGCCAAGCTGGTGACCTCGGCCAGCGGGGGCAGCAAGCTCGATCCGTCATTGCTCGAGGCCGAACTGGCCTGGGGCAGAGGTGATGTTCATTCCGTACAGGCCGCCTGCGTGAGCATCACGCAGGCCACGGAAGATGGGCAGGCCTACACCGCCGCGGAAATCGCGCGCATCGGGGCGCTGTGTCGCGCTGCCGGCGCCCGGCTGCATATGGATGGCGCGCGCTTCGCCAATGCGCTGGTTGCACTGGGCGCGACCCCGGCCGACATCACCTGGCGTGCCGGCGTCGATCTGCTGTCATTCGGCGCCAGCAAGAACGGTGCGCTCAATGCCGAAGCCATCGTGGTGTTCGATGAAACACTGATGGCGAAGCTGCCTTACCTGCGCAAACGCGCCGGTCACCTCACTTCCAAAATGCGGTTTCTGGCCGCACAGATGCAGGCTTATCTGGAGCGGGATCTGTGGCTTGTCAACGCGCGTGCTGCCAACGCCATGGCGCTCCGGCTGGCGGAGGGACTGTCCGGTGTTCGCGGCGCAGAACTGACGGCGCCGGCATTGACCAATATCCTGTTCATGCGGCTGTCGGATGAACTCTCGGTCGGCCTGCAGCAGCGCGGCTATGATTTCTATCGCGACCGCTGGGGCCCGGGCATTGTGCGACTGGTTACTTCTTTCCGGACGACGTCACAGATGGTCGATGGCATGGTTGCGGCTGCGCGTGAGATCGCGGGCGCGAAATAGCGAGGCAATGTGACTGGGCATAGCAGGGTTCTCATTACCGCCGGGGCGTCCGGCATTGGTCTGGCCATTGCGCGCGCTTTTCACGCCGCCGGCGCGCGCGTGTATGTCTGTGACATCGACGCCGTCGCACTGGAGCGTGCGGAGACGTCGATGCTCGGCCTGCTCACGCGCCGCTGCAATATCGGTGATCGTGCAGACGCCACTGCCATGGTGGCCGATGCGGTGGGGAGGCTCGGGGGCCTCGACGTACTGGTCAACAATGCGGGCATCGGCGGGCCGACGGCGCCGGTGCACGAAATAGATCCAGCCGACTGGGACGCGGTGCTGCGCGTCAATCTCACAGGCTGCTTCGACGTCACGCAGAACGCCATTGCGCATCTGATCCGCGCTGGCAAAGGCGTCATCATCAACATGTCGTCGGCTGCAGGCCGGTTCGGCTATCCGAACCGCAGTCCCTATTCGGCCTCGAAGTGGGCGATCATCGGATTCACCAAGACGCTGTCGATGGAACTGGGTCAGTACAACATCCGCGTGAATGCCATTGCACCGGGTGCGGTGGCGGGAGATCGCGCCGAACGCGTGTTCCAGGGCCGCGCACAGGTTTCCGGTCGCAGCGTCGAGGAAGAGAAGCAGCTGGGTCTGTCGAGCCAGTCGCTGAAGGATCTGGTCGATCCGAAAGACATCGCGCAGCTGGCGCTGTTTCTCGCCTCGGATGCCGCGAAGTCCATCTCCGGCCAGGTGTTGCCCATCGACGGAGATCTGCAGAGGTCCTAGGCTTTGCCATGAGTGCCTATCTCGGCGAGGAAACCCTGCTGGTCCGCGCGGCTGCGGATCGGGCACGGCTCGGCGCCGGACAGGCGACGCGTGTCGCCGAACTGGCTGAATCCCTCGTTGGTGAAATCCGTGCCGCCCGACGCGTGCGCAGCGGTCTGGATGCCTTTCTGCTGGAGTACTCGCTGTCTTCGAAGGAGGGCGTGCTGCTGCTGTGCCTGGCGGAATCGCTGCTGCGCATTCCGGATGCGGTGACAGCCGACCGGCTCATTGCCGAAAAGATGCGTGCCGGTGACTGGCAGTCGCATGCCGGTGATTCCGATTCGCTGTTCGTCAACGCGTCCACCTGGGGGCTGATGCTCACGGGTCGCATCGTGGGGCCCGAGACGGAATCGGGTGATGCCAAGTCGCTGGTGCAGCGGCTGGTGGCACGGCTGGGCGAGCCGCTGGTACGCGCTGCCATGCTGCAGGCCATGCGCATCCTCGGCACGCAGTTCGTGATGGGGCGCAATATCGGCGAAGCCATCGAACGCGCGGGCGAAGGAGACAATGCGGCTTATCGCCACTCCTTCGACATGCTGGGTGAGGCAGCGCTGACGTGGAAGGGCGCGGATGATTACCTGCAGGCGTATCAGCAGGCCATAGATGCGGTGGGCGCCGCGGATCATGGCGTCGGCGAAGCATCGCGTGCCAGCATCTCCGTGAAACTCTCGGCGCTGCATCCGCGCTATGAATTCGCGCGACGCGATCGGGTGCTGGCAGAACTGACGCCGCGGGTGCTGCAACTGGCTCGGCGCGCAGCCGTGCGCGGTGTGCCATTGACCATCGATGCCGAGGAAGCGGAACGGCTGGAGCTGTCACTGGCGGTGGTGGAGGCCGTGATGCGTGCGCCGGCGCTCGAAGGCTGGAATGGCTTCGGTCTGGCGGTGCAGGCTTATCAGCGGCGCGCCATTTCCGTGATCGAAAGGCTGGTGGTATTGACCGCAGATGCGCATCGCCGTTTGAACGTGCGTCTGGTCAAGGGCGCTTACTGGGACAGCGAGATCAAGCGGGCACAGGAGCGCGGGCTCGCCAGCTATCCGGTGTTCACACGCAAGCCGAGCACCGATGTGTCCTATCTGGCCTGTGCGCGCCAGTTGCTCGCTGCGCCCCCGGCACAGGTCTTCCCGCAGTTCGCCACGCACAATGCACACACTGTGGCCTATGTATTGACCGTTGCCGAAGAGGCCGCGCGCCCCTTCGAGTTCCAGCGTCTGCATGGCATGGGGCAGGAACTCTACGATCGACTGGTGCACGGCGATCGACCGCGTGCAGCCTGCCGCGTGTATGCCCCAGTGGGATCGCATGCGCAGCTGCTGCCCTATCTGGTGCGTCGGCTGCTGGAAAATGGCGCGAACACCTCTTTCGTGAATCGCATCGTCGATGAGCGGCTGCCGGTGGCCGAGATCGTGCGCGATCCGGTGGCTGTGGTGGATGCTCTCGCCACCGTGCCGCACCCGAAGATTCCTGATCCGCCTGAACTGTTTGGAACGGAGCGACGCAATTCCAGCGGCTTGAATCTCGCCGACGGGGAAGTGCTCGCCGATATGCAGGCCGAGGCCGCGCCGTATCTTGGACGGCGCTGGTCTGCCTGGCCCGTGGTGGCTGGCCATCAGCCCAAGGGCGTGGAGCGCGTCATCGTGAATCCAGCGGCCACCGATCAGATCATTGGCGCCGTGGCAGAAGCCGGCACCGAGGCGGCAACGGCTGCGCTTGCCGAGGCCGCCGCCAGTTTTTCTGCCTGGGATGCAACCTCGGCAACCGGGCGCGCGGCTTGCCTGAAGCACGCTGCGGACGCATTTGAATCACATCGCATCGAGATGGCGACACTCTGCGTCCGCGAGGCTGGCAAGTGCTGGCCCGATGCGTTGGCCGAAGTGCGTGAAGCCGTCGATCTGCTGCGCTATTACGCGGTACAGGCGGAACGGGAGTTTGAAACTGCGCTCATCCTTCCGGGACCGACTGGTGAGCGCAATGAACTGGCACTGCGCGGCCGTGGAGTCTTTGTCTGCATCAGTCCCTGGAATTTTCCGCTCGCCATTTTTACCGGGCAGATCGCGGCGGCGCTGGCGGCCGGCAACACCGTGATCGCCAAGCCCGCGGAGCAGACCCCGCTGATCGCTGCGCGTGCTGTTGAACTGCTGCACCAGTGTGGCGTTCCAGCCGGGGCATTGGCGTTGCTGCCAGGGGATGGCGCTGCGCTGGGGCGCGTGCTGCTGAGCGATTCCCGGGTGGCCGGCGTCGCATTCACCGGCTCCACCGAAGTAGGCCAGCTCATCAATCGTCAACTGGCCGCACGTGACGCCCCGATAGCCTCGCTGATTGCCGAGACCGGCGGGCAGAACGTGATGTTCGTCGACAGCTCCGCGCTCCCGGAGCAGGTTGTGCTCGATGCGGCTACCTCGGCATTCAACAGCGCAGGCCAGCGCTGTTCGGCATTGCGCGTGCTGCTGTTGCAGGAAGAAATCGCTGATACCGTCATCGAGCTGCTGCGAGGCTACATGGATACGCTGATCGTGGGCGATCCGGCGCTGCTTGAAACGGATGTGGGGCCGGTGATCGATGCCGAATCACGGCAGCGTCTGGAAGCGCACCTGGTGCGAATGATGCCAGTTGCGCGCTGGGTGCATCGTGCGCCCATGCCTGCCGAATCGAATTCCCGCGGGCATTTTTTTGCGCCAGCAGCGCTGGAGATCGATTCACTCGCGCCGCTTACGCAGGAAGTATTCGGTCCGGTACTGCACGTGCTGCGTTATCGCGAACGCGATCTGGAAGGCATCGTCGACTCGGTCAACGCGCTCGGCTACGGACTGACGCTGGGCGTGCAGACGCGCATCGATGCCACGGCGCGACGCATTGCGCAGCGCGCCCGGGTCGGCAATGTCTACGTGAACCGCAACATCGTGGGTGCGGTAGTCGGCGTGCAGCCCTTTGGCGGCTGCGGTCTTTCGGGCACGGGGCCCAAGGCCGGCGGCCCGCACTATCTGCATCGCTTCGCCACCGAGCGCACCATGACCACGAACACTACCGCGCTGGGTGGCAATGCCAGCCTGCTGACGCAGGACGGGCCCCAGGGTGTGTGAGCGGAGGTCTCAGCGCGCGGGCAATTCGAAAATGTACAGCGTGACGCCCGCAGCAGGAGAACGCAGTTCCGGCACCAGGCCGCGACCGCCGGCACCATAGGCACTGCCGCCACCAGCCACTACCGCCACATACTGACGGCCGTTCACAGCATAGGTAATGGGTGAGGATTCAGGCGCGGCGTTCAATCGTGTCTGCCACAGCACCTCGCCCGTCTTCTGATCGTAGGCGCGGAAATGTCGGTCCAGGTCGCCGTTGAACAGCAGTCCGGTGGCAGTGACCAGCGTTGAGCCCGCCGGCGGCATGCGCTGGCGCTGCGACCACACCACCTGCTGGGTCTTCAGATCCACGGCAGCCAGCTTGCCGAACTGGCCATCATGGCCCGGAGGCAGGCGCGATGCGAAGCGCATGTCGCTGCCGCCCGCGGCCGTTTCCGCGGCGCTGCGCGGCGCATACGTGTAGTCGGAGCAGGATTCCGTCATCGCCACATACAGCAGGCCGGTTTCGGGATTGATGCTGGTGGCGGGCCAGTTGCGCGCCCCAAATGCCGAAGGGCAGATCAGCTTCGACTTGCCAGCCTCCGGCTGCACCGCCGGATTCACGGTTTTGTCGCCGGTTTTCGCATCGACGGCCACGACTATGTTCTGCATACCCATGTCGCGCGAGAACACGTACGCGCCGGTGGCGGCATCCAGTGCGTCGAACAGCGCGGTCTTGCCGGCCGTGACGACGAGTTTTCGTGGCTTGCCGTTGAGATTCACGGTGACAAGGGACTGTTCGAACACCCAGTCGAGGTCCCAGACATCACGCTTCTGATGCTGGTAATGCCACACCAGCTCGCCGGTGGCCGGTCGCAGTGCCACGGTGGCATCGGTATACAGGCCGTCATTGCGCGTGACGCTCTTTGCGCCAGGCCGTGGCTCGAGCAGCGTCGCCGCGTTGTAGGTGTTGCCGATGCCGAAGTACACCAGATCAAGCTCGGGATCGTAGCTGCCAGGAGTCCACGCGCCGCCGCCGTAGCGTTCATTTACCGGCGCATCATTCCAGCT
>Ga0134124_10003470_pt1 | contig 12697 bp, 12 predicted proteins | sample KB304_FD_96880 | JGI IMG/M metagenome (GOLD analysis project Ga0134124, IMG submission 96880) | Terrestrial soil microbial communities without Nitrogen fertilizer from Kellogg Biological Station, Michigan, USA - KB3-0-4 | ecosystem: Environmental > Terrestrial > Soil > Unclassified ... | reverse complement strand
GGCCGTGGCGTTGGGGGCCAGGAGTGCGATCCGCTGGCCGGGCACCACGCCCTGTCGGGTCAAGAACGCGGCGACGCGCTCCACTTCGCGGCCGAGATCCGCGTAGGCGAGGCACTGTCCCGTGCGCACATCGGTCACGGCCGGGCGGCGCGCGTGCATCCGCACCGACGAGTCGACGAACTCAGCCAGATTCACGGCGCCTCACGCTCCAATCGCCATCCGGGCTGCGGCCGCCCCGACCGCGTCGCCGGTGGCCAGACAGGTACCGATGACGCGCGCCGACCCGAGCGCTTCGGGGGTGGCGCTCATGCAGCGTCCGGCGATGAAGAGGTTCTCGACGTCGCGGGCTTGTAAACTGCGGAGCGGGATCTCGTAGGTCTGCCCGTCCTCCAGATACTCGTACGTCGCGCCGAGATGTCCCTCTTGCCACAGCTCGATGGGCCAGCAAGCCCGGGCCACCGCGTCATCGAACTTTTGTCCGGTGAGGACGTCCTGGCGCGTGAGTTGATAGCGCCCGATCACCCGCCGGCTCTCGCGGACGCCGACCTGCGGCGCCACGTGGGAGACGAAGGCACGCCCGAAGGGCGGAAGCGTCTTGAGAAACTCGGTGACGGCGAGCACGCGCCGGCGCCCTTCCTGCTCCGCGGCGGTGAGGAAGTCGCGGCGGTTGGGGAGCTCGCCCTCGACGCCGCCCAGGGCGAGCTTGCCGATGACCTCCCCGGGCTGCGGCGACAGCCCCAGCGTGAGGTTCGAGGCTCCTCTCGGCAAGCGTCCGTCGCGCTCCGCCGCGAGCAGGGTTCGCAGCAATGTCAGGCGGGGGCCGGCGCCGAGTGCCGCGGTATCGACCTGCTGAAGGACGAAGACCAGGGATGGTAGCTGCCTCTCCGAGAGGGGGGCCGTCTCCGTCGCGGCGCCGACCTGGTGGGCGACCACCGCGTCACCGCTCGTGTCGACGACGACGCTCGCCTGCAGCTCCAGGGTTCGTTCCCAGGTGGCGATTCGCAGCGCGTCGATCCGGCCTGGCCCGGCTTCCACTCCGACGAGGTAGGCGTGCAGATAGACATCGAGCTGCGCGACCGTCGCCACGAGCTCGTCCGCGAGGCAGGCAAAGGCGAACGGCGTGTACGGCAGGACGAAGCTCCGGCCTCGCCGAACCGGCTTCTGGCAGCCGGGCATGGCGATCAGCCGGCGGGCGAAGGACTCGGCGAAGCCTTCGTTGATCGGGTCCGGCGCGCCCGACGGCGAGCTGTGATAGAGCCCGCAGATGGTGCTCACCATGCCGGCGGTGGCCATGCCGCCGAGAAAGCCGTAGCCCTCGATCAGGGCCGTCCGCGCGCCCGCGCTCCCGGCGGCGACGGCGGCGGCGAGGCCGGCGGCGCCGCCGCCCACGACGACGACGTCGTACTTCACGGTGTTCGGAGCCACTCCATCCCCTCGCGGACGATCTCCACGATCCGGTTCACGTCGTCCTCGCTCAGCGCCCCATCGATCCACGCCACGACGAGGTTGTTCCGACCGACGCAGCGATTGAAGAATACCCCGACCCCGGGCCGGGGCGGAACGGCCGGGACGTGATAGGCATTCACGACACGACGCCCGAAGCATCGAGCGAGCGCGGCGGGGAACTCCGTGACGTCCGCGCAGTTGAACGAGAAGGTGTCTCCGCCCGAGATCCCCCGCACGGCTCGCCGGATCATCGGGAGCGGGCGGTACTGCAGAAAGGTCATCGCGACCTCGTTGGCCTCGATCTGTCCCTGGCGGACGGCGTCCGCCATCTGGTTGCGCAGCGCGCTCGCCAGCCGAGGTGTGTCGGCGGTGTCCGAGAGCTCGAACCGCGCGAAGTGAAACGCCAGCATGTTGCCGAATGTCGGCCCCGGTTCCCCCTTGGGTCGCAGGTCCACCGCGATGGGAAGCAGAACGGGAACGTCCGGGACTCCCGGTCGGGCCCAGACCTCGCGCAGAGCCTTGCCGACCACGGCCAGGCGCCACCAGATCTCCCGGGTGGCGCGATCGTGGCTGTCTCCGGGGTCTCGGTCGACGAAGCTCTCCTGCCTGAACCGCACCGCACCGTTGCGCCCCGGATGCGGCGGGCCCGCCGGCATGCGTGACACGCTTCGCATGTACTCCACGCTCTTGCGGGCCAGCCGCCCGCGCTCTCGCAACGGCCGCGCATCCGGGGCCGACGCGAACGCCGGCACCGAGGTGCCCCAGGGCGCATCGCCCGCGTGGTCGTCGAGAACGCAGAGGTGGCGGAGGAGGTTCTGGGCGCCGCGGGGGTCCATGAGGGGATGAAACCACGTCATGACGAGGACGCTGGGAGCGCCGATAGTGTCCGGCGGCCCGTCGAGAATCAGAAAACGGAGCGGCGGCTCTCGTCTCGGATCGATCGCCGCATTGAGCTCGGCGGCCACCGCCCGGTGACACGCTTCCGGCGTGGCGACGGCGCGCCGGACCACCGGCGGAGGCGTCAGGGCGGTGCGGCGGCCGGCCGCCCAGTGAAGCTTACCCCATGGAAACGGCCGTCGCAGCCGTGCGGCCGGCCACGGGCAGAAGTCCAGCAACCGTTCGAGGCTCCGCGTCACTCGCTCCGGCGCAAGAGGGCCGTCGCAGTGGACGACGAGCAGGGCATTGTTGCTTGCCGCGTCACCCTGCCCCGTCGCACCCAGCGCCATCAGGACGAGGTCAGCGCCTCGCAAGGGCAGCCGGCGCGCTAAGGGACACTCCTTCGCCGACAGATGTAGTGCGCCAGCGCGCGCGCAGACCGGAGGTTGTCCGTCACCAGATCCTCGTCGGGCGGCCAGAATCCGAACTCGGCCTCGACGAAGAGCAAGACCTTCAAGACGGCCATCGAGTCGATCCCCATCACCTCGAAGTCGTCATCGGGCCGGATTCGGCGATCGCGGGCCATGATGTTGGCGTTGACGAATGCCGTGAGGGTGAGGGCAACGGCGTCGGAGTCGGTCGCGGGAAGCGAAGGTCCCCTGGCCATGTCCGGTTAGAAGCTACAATGGCACGGGACGCCAGGTCAACGCGGGAGCGTCCCGCCGGGCGCGCGCCGCGCGGCCCGCGACTCCTTCGTCTTCACCTCGTCCACCGCGGTTCCGTCCGACGTGAGCACGACACCGTACTCCTGCGCCGCGGCGTTCGTGGTGATCTTGCCGTCCAGCAGGTCGGCCAGCACCGCGGCGGGGTCGCGGTCCAGGGGATCGCCGTAGCCGGCACCCCCGGCGATGTACTCCCAGAGCTGGTCGCCGGGATGCAGGACGATCATCTTCTTCGACGGCAGATCCTCGCGGGTGCCGTCGGCTCTCACGATGTGCGCGTGGGCGCGCGCGCCCGACGTGCCCCCCTCGAGGCCCCACGGCGACGAGGCGAAGCGCTCGCCGCGGTGGGAGACCGTCACGTCCGTCGTCGTGGCCTCGTAGACCTTCTCCAGCCCGAGGCCGCCGCGGAAGCGCCCGGCGCCGCCCGAGCCCGTCCACAGGCGCGCGCGAGCGATGCGCAGCGGGAAGTTCATCTCCACCGACTCGACCGGAATGTTCATGCAGTTCGACACGTCGGTCTCGATGACGTCGATGCCGTCCTTGTCCGGACGCGCTCCCATGCCGCCGGCGGCCAGCTCGCTGGCGACGAACGGGCGGTCGGTCTCGGGGTCGCGGCCACCGAAGGCCATCACCAGCAGCGTGCCCGAGTTCGCCGCCGGCATGCGGCCGGGCAGCGCGCCGACCAGCGCGCCCAGGATCGTGTCGGCGATGCGCTTGATGGTCGCCGTCCGACAGCTCACCGGCGCCGGCGGCCGCGGGTTCACGATCGTGCCCTCCGGAAGGATGGCGTCGACCGCGCGGAAGCAGCCGCCGTTGTTCGGAACCGACGCATCCGAGATGGCCCGCACCGCGTAGTACACCGCCGACATCGTCGAGGCCGGCACCGAGTTGAACGGGCCGCGCACCTGGGGATCGCTGCCCGTGAAGTCGAACGTCATCGCCGAGCCCCGCACGCGCAGGGTCACGGCGATCTTCACGGGCTGGCCGATGTCGACCCCGTCGTCGTCCAGCCAGTCCGCGAAGGCGTAGTCGCCGTCGGGGATGGCGGCGATCTGGGCGCGCGTGAGGCGCTCGGCCCGCGAGAGTAGCTCATCGATATACGACATCACGGTCACCGCCCCGTGCGCCGCGAACAGCTCTTGCAGACGGATGCCCCCGAGCCGGCCGGCGGCGAGCTGGGCCATGAGATCGCCGGTGAAGACGTCGGGCAGGCGGACGTTGCGCGTGAGCAGGCGGAAGAGGTTCTCGTCCAGCTCGCCGGCCCGGAAGAGCTGGGTGGGCGGGATGATCACGCCCTCCTGGTACAGCTCGGTGGCGTCGGTCGGCACGCTGCCGGGCGTGCGGCCGCCGACGTCCTGGTGGTGACACATCGTGCACGCCAGCGCCACCACGCGGCCGTCGGCGAACACCGGCACCGCCAGGGTGATGTCGGGCAGGTGGGTGCCGCCGTCGTAGGGGTCGTTGAGGAGGAAGGCGTCCCCTTCCAGCATGCGCTCCGGGGAGAACGCGCGCACGAGTCGCTGGGCGGCGAACTGCAGAGCGCCCAGGTGAATGGGAATCGCCGCCGCCTGCGCGACGGTCTCGCCCTGGGTGTTGAACAGGGCGGCCGAGGCGTCGAGGCCCTCCTTCACGATCGGCGACGCCGCGCTCTTGAGGAGCGTGAGCTCCATCTCGTCGGCGATGGCGTCGAGCCGGTTGCGCAGCACCTCGAGCAGGATCGGGTCGATGGCCATCACGCTCTCCGCAGGCGCAGGTTGCCGGCGTCGTCCACCAGCGCGGTGACGCCGGGCGGGATCACGGTGGTCGTATCGCTCTGCTCGACGATGGCCGGCCCGTCCAGGCGAGCCCCCCGCGGCAGTCGCGTCCGCTCGTAGATCGCCGTCGGCATGAACGCGCCGAAGTATGCGCGGCGCTCGCCGAGGCGCGCGTCCGCCAGCGTGCCGGTCGCGCGGGCGGCCGGGGTCACCACCGGCCGCGGCAGCGGGTAGGTGTGCACCGCGCGGAAGTTCACGAACTCCACCGGCTGCTGGGTGCGCGCGTAGCCGTAGACGCGCTCGTGCACGGCATGAAACGCGGCCAGGATCTCCGGCACCCGCCCGCGCGTGACCGGCACCGCGATCGGGACCTCGAGCTCGTACGCTTGCCCGACGTAGCGCATGTCGGCGGTGTAGGCCACGCGGACCTGGTCGGCCGGCACGCCCTCCTCGCGCATGCGGCCGCGCCCGGCACCGTCGAGGTCGCCCAGGCAGCGGTTGACGGCGTCGAGGTCGGCGGCGTCGGTTCGCGCCTGCAGCGTGCGCGCGTGGTGGTGCTCGATGGCGGCGGCGAGGAGGCCGAAGGCGGCGAGGACGCCCGGGGCTTCCGGCACCAGCACCTCCGCCATGCCCATCTCGGCGGCCAGCGCGGCGCCGTGCACCGGCCCGGCACCACCCAGCACCACCAGCGAGAATTGCCGAGGGTCGTAGCCACGCTTGATGGTGACCAGACGGATCTGGTCGGCCATGCGCGCGTTCACCACGCGATGGATGCCGGCGGCGGCGGCCACGGTGTCCACCCCCAGCCGGCGGCCGACCGCGGCCACCGCGCGCTCGGCCGCGGCGGCGTCGAGCGCCAGCGTGCCACCAGCGAAGCGCGCGGGGTTGAGGTACCCGAGCACCACGCTGGCGTCGGTCACGGTCGCCTCGTCCCCGCCCCGGCCGTAGCAGGCGGGGCCGGGATCGGCGCCGGCGCTACGGGGCCCCACCCGCAGCCCCCCGGCCGCGTCGATCCACGCGATGCTCCCGCCGCCAGCGCCGATCGTGTTCACGTCCACCATCGGCGTGCGCACCGGATAGGGACCGATGGCACCCTCGCTGGCCAGCAGCGGTGTGCCGTCGCGGACCACGGCGACGTCGTTACTCGTACCACCCATGTCGAGGGAGACGAAGTCGCGTACGCCCGAGCGCTCGGCGGCGAAACCGGCCCCGATCACGCCGCCCGCCGGACCGGAGAGAAAGAGCGTGACGGGCTGCTGCGCCGCCAGCGCCGCCGACACGATGCCGCCGCGCGAGCGCATGATCAGCGGCACGCCGGGGACGCCCAGCCCGGCCAGCGTGTCGGCGAGCCCCGCGAGGTAGCGCTTCACCACCGGGCCGAGATAGGCGTCGAAGGCGGTCACGCACAGACGCTCGTACTCGCGGAAGGTCGGATCGACGTCCGACGAGAGCGAGACGCTGATCTCGGGCGCCAGCTCCGCGACGATCTCGCGCGTACGCCGCTCGTGGGCGGGGTTGACGAACGAGAAGAGATAGCAGACGGCGATGGCCTGCACCGCCTGCGCGCGGAGGGCCCGCACGGCGCGACGCACCCCGTCCTCGTCGAGCGGGACGAGGACCTGGCCCCGGGCGTCGAGCCGCTCGCGGACGCCCAGCCGGCGGCGACGCGGCGCGAGGAACGTCGGCACCTCCGGATCCATCCCCAGGTCGTACATGCGTGAGCGCTTCATGCGCCCCAGCTCGAGCACGTCCTCGAACCCCTCGGTGGTGAGGATCGCCGTCACCGCGCCCTTCTGCTCGAGGATGGCGTTGGTGGCGACGGTGGTGCCGTGGATGAAGCGCTCGACGTCGGCCGGCTGCGAGCCGGCCAGCGCCAGCACCTGGGTGACCGCGGCGCCGATGCCCTCCAGGAGATCCTTGGGCGTGCTCGGGACTTTCGTCAGCGCGAGCCGGCCCGCGCGATCGAGGGCCACGATGTCGGTGAAGGTGCCGCCGATGTCGACGCCGATCTGCACCGTGAACCTCCTTGGGCGCGGCTCAGGGTATCATACGGTCCGCGCGCGACCTCCGGGACCGCCTCGACAACGGCATCCTGAGTGCGTCAACGCCGGGAGAGAAGCCATGCCGAAACCCAGTTTCGATCGTCGTCAGTTCCTCGTCGGAGGCGGTGCCGCCCTGGGAGCCGCGATGGTTGGCCCCGGCGTGGCTCGGGCCCAGGGGCGGCGCGGGGAGATCATCGCCGGATTGTCAGAGCGGATGCTCACGCTCGACCCCGCGAATCACTACTCGATCTCGGCGACGTCGGTGCTCCGCCATGTCTACGACCCGCTGCTCGACGTCACCAACGACGACAAGTTCGTACCCGCGCTGGCCGAGACGTGGCGGCCGGTCAACAACACCACCTGGCGGTTCACGCTGCGCAAGGGTGTCAGCTTCCACGATGGCAGTCCCTTCACGGCCGACAGTGTGGTCTTCACGCTCAAGCGCGTGCGGGACAACGGCAAGCTCATCAAGTCGTTCGTCTACCAGGACATCGAAGACGTCCAGAAGGACGGTGACTACGCGGTCACGGTGACGACGAAGCGGCCCTTCGGCTCGCTGCCCGCGCACCTCACGATGCTCGGCATGCTGCCGCCCAGTGTGGCCGGCGGCGAGGAGGCATTCTTCCAGAAGCCGGTGGGGACGGGGCCGTTCCGGTTCGTCAGCTGGATCCACGGCGACCGCGTGGAGCTGGCGGCGAACCCGAAATACTGGAAGCCGGGTATCCCGAAGGTGGAGAAGGTGACGGTCCGGTTCATTCCGGAGCTCTCCACGCGCGCGGCCGCCCTGCGGGCCGGTGAGATCCACGTGATCGATCGCGTGTGGCCGGACATGGTCCAGACCCTCAAGGGCACGCCGGGCGTGAAGGTCCTCGACACGCCGGCGCTCGAGGCGCAGCGCTGGCACTTCCAGCTCGCCCGGGAGACGGTCAAGGACCCGCGCGTGCGCAAGGCCATCTCGCTGGCCATCGACCGTAACGTCATCATCAAGGACCTGCTGCTCGGCTACGCCCGTCCCGTCGTGAACCCCGTCCCGCCCGGGCTCATCGGCCACAGCAATCTCGGCCAGAAGCCGTACGACCCCGAGAAGGCGCGCCAGCTGCTCAAGCAGGCCGGCCAGTCGAATCTGGCCATCGACTTCGTGCTGATGAAGGATCTCTATCCCAAGCAGCTGGAGATCGCGCAGGCGGTGGCGGCGATGCTGGGCGAGGTCGGGATCAAGGTGAACATCCGGAATCTGGAGATCGCGACCGCCCGCGAGCAGCGGACGGCGGGCAACTACGACCTCTTCTTCTCGGGCTGGGCCCACATGCCGCACGACCCCGACTGGTACTTCGGCCAGTGGTTCACCAAGGCCGGCGCCGAGAAGATGACGCGCTTCGCCGATCCCAAGGTCGAGCAGCTCATCGCGGAGGGCCGGGTCCCCGATGCCAAGGTGCGCCAGCAGAAGTACGAGGAGATCGAGCGAATCCTGTGGGAGGACGAGCCCGAGATCTGGCCGTACTACAGCGTGGCCATCTACGCCATCAGCGACAAGCTGCGCAACTTCGAGGCGCGGCGTGACTACTACGTGCTGCTGCACGAGGTCAGCATCGCCTGATCTCGTCGCCGACCACGTAGCCCGGCGGTGCGCTCGTTTCTGCTGCGACGACTCGGGCAGTCGGCGACGACCCTCGTCGGCGTCTCCCTCCTGGTCTTCGTGATCCTGCGCGTGATCCCGGGCGATCCCGCCAAGATGCTCCTGCCCGAGGGCGCGCCCCAGTCGGCGATCGACGCGCTCAACCGCGAGCTCGGCCTGCGCGAGCCGATGTGGGTGCAGTACGGCATCTTCCTGCGATCGGTGACCCGCGGCGACTTCGGCCAGTCGTTTCAGTACCGCGCGCCCGCGCTACGCGTGGTCGTGGAGCGCGTGCCGGCGACGATCCAGCTCGCGCTGGCGGCCATGCTGCTGACGGTGGTCTTCGGGGTGTCGATCGGCGTGCTGGCGGCGGTACGCCGGGGCACCGGCTACGACTACGCCGGCACGGTGCTCGCCGTGCTCGGGCAGTCGCTGCCGAACTTCTGGCTGGGGATCATGCTCATCCTCCTCTTCGGCGTCACGCTGCGCTGGCTGCCGACCTCCGGATTCCAGGGCTGGCGATACCTCGTGTTGCCGAGCGTCACCCTGGCCGCGTTCCCGACGGCGCTGGTGGCGCGCCTCACACGCTCGAGCCTGCTCGAGATCCTGGGACAGGAGTACATCCGGACCGGGCGGGCCAAGGGGCTGGGGGAGCGGTCGGTGATCTTGCGCCACGCGCTGCGAAACGCGGCGATACCGCTGCTCACCGTGATCGGGCTGCAGATCGGCACGCTCCTCGGCGGTGCCGTGATCACGGAGTCGATCTTCGCCTGGCCGGGCATGGGCAAGCTCGTCGTCGACGCGATCTTCTTCCGTGACTTCCCGGTCGTGCAGACCGTCCTGATCCTGTCGGCCACGATCTTCGTCGTCATCAACCTGGTCATCGACCTGCTCTACACGGTGCTCGACCCGCGCATCCGCTACGGATGAGCCGGCTCCTGCGTCATCCGATGGCCGTCGTGGGCGGCCTCATCCTCGGCGCGGTGATCGCGGCCAGTGCCGCGGCGCCGCTGCTGGCGTCGTCCGATCCGATCAAGCCGAGCTTCGGCAAGCGGCTGCAGCCGCCCAAGGTGCTCGGCGGTGCCTCTCAGAATGTGCTGGGGACGGACAACCTCGGACGCGACATCCTCGCGCGCCTGCTCTACGGCGGCCGCGTCTCGCTGGCGTTGGCGGCGAGCGCCGTCGTGGTCGCGGCGAGTGTGGGCGTGGCGGTGGGGCTGGCCGCCGGCGTGCTCGGCGGCCGGCTGGATAGCGTGGTCATGCGCGTGGCCGACGTGCAGCTGGCGTTCCCCGTCATCATGCTCGCCATCGCGATCGTGGCGGTGGTGGGCACCAGCCCGGGCGCGCTCGTGTCCGTCCTGGCGCTCTCGGGCTGGGTGCTCTACGCGCGGACGGTGCGGGCGAGCGTGCTCACGATTCGCCGGCTCGACTACGTGGAGGCCGCCCGCACACTGGGCGCGAGCGACCTCCGCGTGGTCCTCCTCCACATCCTCCCGAACACGCTGGCACCGATCCTCGTCATCGGCTCGAGCCAGTTCGCGACCATGGTGCTACTCGAGTCGGGCCTGTCCTTCCTGGGTCTGGGTGTCCAGCCGCCGCAGCCCTCGTGGGGCGCGATGCTCGCCGAGGGACGCGACTATCTCTCCAACGCCTGGTGGCTGGCGACGGTGCCAGGCATGGCCATCTCGCTCGTCGTGCTCGGCGCCAATCTGCTCGGCGACGGGCTCCGCGATCTCCTCGATCCGCGTCTGCGCCAGTAGTCCGGCTCGGGGTTCCGGAGACGGCCTAGCCGCCAAACGTCCTCTTGAAGAACTCCCCGATCGTGTTGCCGCTGAACTTGGCGCCCTCGACGATCGTATAACCGACGCCCGTGAACATCTCCTTGAAACCGGGGCCGACATCGCCCTGTCCGATCTGCTTGGCGCCCTGCTCGACCCGCCTGGTCGCCTGGTCGACCTTCGTCTTGTCGGCGGCACCGGCGGCGCCATACGACAGCGCCACGATCACGACGCATGCGGGAACGATCGACCACCGCCGGGATCCCTGAGTCATGACACACCTCCTATAGTGCGGACAACTCATGCCTTCACCCTACCACCAGAAACGTCGCCCCAGGCGATGTAGCGACGATGGGTGCGAGGCTCCAGCCCTTCGTCGACCATCCGCTGCGCCTGGGCCGCCACGAGATCGAGCAGGGGGTCGCTGGCCACCTCGATCAGGCCGTGGGCTCGCAGGAGGGCTTCGATCTCTTCGCGAGGCCGCCCTCCGAGGAAGGGCAGCTGATCGCTGATCGCGGCATACTCCGCGCTGGCGCGCGCGCTGCCGGCCGGTGGCGTCGTGAGGGCGGCCGTGTCGAACTGACCATCCACCACGGCCAGGCGTCCTCCCGGCCGCAACATTCGGATCCACTCGTCGATCGCGGCCTCCGGATGCGGGAGCGTCCAGAGCAGGTGGCGGCTGATGAGGAGATCGAAGCTCCCCGGCGCGAAGGGCAGTTGCTCGGCGTCGGCCTCCTCGAACGTCACCGCGACGCCGCGGGCCGCCGCCTTGCTCCGCGCCTGCGCGATCATCGCCGGGGCGAAGTCCACGCCGGTGACCCGGTGACCGCGCGCCGCCAGCTCGAAGCTGAGGAAGCCGGTACCGGAGCCGACGTCGAGGGCGTCGAGCGCGCGCCGGCCCGGGACGACGAGCCCGAGGATGCGGTCCCAGGCGGCGCGCTCGGCCGGCGTGCGGATGCTGTGACCGAAGTCCTCGTCGAAGTGTGACGCTCGTCGATCCCAGTGGGCGGCGACCTGCTGCTTGACCACGTCACGCGGCGGAATGGCCATGGGCGAGCCTCCTTCGGCTACATCATGCTCAGGCGAAGTGGCAGGCCACCCGGCGGCCTTCGACCTCGCGGAGCGTCGGCTCCTCGGCCGCGCACACGGCCTGGACGAGCGGGCACCGCGTGCGGAACCGGCAGCCGCTCGGCACGTCGCGCGGGTTGGGTGGCTCGCCCTCCAGCGCGAAGTCGAGCGTGACGCGGCGCCCGCCGATGCGTGGCACCGCCGCCAGGAGCGAGCGCGTGTAGGGATGGCGCGGCTGCTCGAAGACGGCGGCCGTGTCGCCCAGCTCGACGATCCGGCCCAGGTACATCACGGCGATGCGCGCGCACATCGCCCGCACGACGGCGAGATCGTGCGAGATGAAGACGTAGGTGAGCGCAAAGGTCTCCTGAAGGCTCCGGAAGAGCTTGAGCACGCTGGCCTGGACGGACACGTCGAGCCCGGAGGTCGGCTCATCGAGGATGACCATCCGGGGTCGCAGGGTCAGGATCCGAGCCAGCCCGACGCGGCGCTGCTGGCCTCCGCTCAGCTCGTGCGGGTAGAGGTCCAGGTGGGCGCCGGGCAGGCCGACCGCGGCCAGGATCGCGCGCACCTGCTCCTCGCGCTCGGCCCGGGAGAGCCGCGTGTGGATCTTCAGCGGCTCGTGCAGCGAGTGGACGACCTTCCAGCGCGGGTCGAGCGAGGCGCCGGGGTCCTGATAGACATATTGCAGGTGCTTGGCGATCGCGCGCCGCTCGCGCGTGCGCAGGCGTCCGATCTCGTGGCCGGCGAAGCGGATGTCACCGGCGGTCGGCGCGTGGATACCCATGACCGTCTTGCCGAGCGTCGACTTGCCGCAGCCGCTCTCGCCGACGAGGCCCAGCGTCTCGCCGGGCCACACCGCGAGCGAGACGCCGTCGACGGCGCGGATCCAGCCGGTGCGCCGGCCGAAGGCATTGCGCACCGGAAAGTGCCGGGTGAGGTCGATCAGCTCGAGCAGCGGCGCGGGCGAGACGCTCACGCGAGGGCTCCGTCGGCGGGGTGATGGCAGCGCACGTCGTGGTCGCGGGCGAGCGTGCGGGGCGCCGGGCGGCCCGCGCGGCATTCGGGCGTGGCGTCATCGCAGCGAGGGTGGAAGCGGCAGCCCGACGGCGGCGCCACGAGGCTCGGGACCTCGCCCGGGATGTCGCGGAGCTCGCCGGTGCCGGTCGGGACGCTGGCCAGGAGCCGGCGCGTGTATGGATGGGCGGGGCGCCCGAAGAACGCCTCGGCGGGCGCCGCCTCCATCTCCTGGCCGGCGTACATCACGACGATCCGATCGCAGATCTCGTGGGCGGTGCCGAGGTCGTGGGTGGTGAAGAGCACGGAGACGCCACGCTCCTACACCAGCTCGCGCAGGAGGCGGAGGATCTGGGCCTGGATCGTCACGTCGAGCGAG
>Ga0134124_10003468_pt1 | contig 12698 bp, 11 predicted proteins | sample KB304_FD_96880 | JGI IMG/M metagenome (GOLD analysis project Ga0134124, IMG submission 96880) | Terrestrial soil microbial communities without Nitrogen fertilizer from Kellogg Biological Station, Michigan, USA - KB3-0-4 | ecosystem: Environmental > Terrestrial > Soil > Unclassified ... | reverse complement strand
TCGGTCTGCTGCCGTCGGTAGTTGCCTTCAATGTCAAGGCCCCCACAACCAACGGCGTTGACTCGTCCGTCCGGGTCGGCATCTATCCGGCACTTCAGAACAAGGCAAACGCGACCGGCACTGCCAATCGTTTTGATACTTCTCCCAATATCGACTTCCGCGAATTCTTTTACACGGCCAAGGGCGCTTATGGTGAACTGCTGGTCGGTCGCGCCCTCAACCTCTATCAGGGCAAGAACATCCTGACCGACATGACGCTGCTGTCGGCCGGTGTCGTACCGGGAGCGGCATTTCGAGGCAATACTACCCTTGGTCATATCGGCTATGGCTATCTCTATACCAACTTCGGACCGCAGATCCGTTACACCACACCTGATTTCAACGGGACCAAAGTGGCCATCGCCATCGGTGAACCGTACGCAATCAGTGCCAACACGTCTAAAACCAACTCGCCCCGCTTAGAGGCCGAAGTTTCCTATGCCAAGACCTATGGCGGCACCGCTGTGCAAGCCTGGGTTTCCGGCCTGTATCAGAGCGCAACCCGTAGCGATGGTACTGTTGCTGCCCCTGTAGTCCGTCCGGGTGCGACCAACACATCAGTCGGCGGCGCCGGTGGCGTCGGTGTCGGATTCAGTGGCGTCAACCTTCTGCTCTCCGGTTATGGCGGTAAGGGACTCGGCATGGTCAGCGTTCAGGACGGTGACTTCCTCGGATCAACCTCAACCGATGCAGCAGGCAAAGAGAGAATTCATATGGGCTTCCTGGCCCAGGCCACCTACGCTCTGACCTCTTCGGTCACAGCGGGCATAAACTATGGTCAGTCCCGTCAGGAAGCTGGTACGGAAGCGCCGGGTGTTTCTCCGATCAAGATTCAGGAAGCGGCAACCGCGTCCGTCACCTACGGCTTCAACAAATTCACCAAGTTTACCGGCGAATATACATACGCACAGAACACCTGGGATGATGGAGCAAAACAGCACTCGAACCAGTTTGCTCTCGGTACGACGTTTTTCTGGTAACCGTCTGACCGACCACGGCAGAATAGTAACCCTTTGCTCCCCTCCCGGTTTTTACCGGGACGGGACGGTAAATCGATTAAAGGAGAATATCATGACATTAGCATTACTTGTATTGATCAGTATCATGTGGATTCCGGTCGGTCTGTTTTTCCTCGGCTACGGAGAGGCCAAAAGTACCGGTTTTGTCAGTGCTGTTGTAGGTATCCTGGTTGTCATTGGTGCGACTCTCCAGGCGGCAGTATTTACCGATCCCTTTACCGCCGGGCTGCTGTTTGTATTCGGCGTCCTTTATCTGCAGACTGGTCACGCGCTATTAACTGGTGTGACTGATCTGCGTACCGTCGGAAACGGCGCTCTGCTTGTCGGCATCGTGTGCGCCGTATATGCCTATCTCTTTGCCACGGGAGGTGGCGTGAAACCCGATGGCAAGACGTTTATCGGCGTCACACCCTATCTGGCATTCATGAACCTGACATTTGTCGTTATTTGCTTTACCGTAACCGGCGTGACCTACGGCAAGATCAACCCCAAGGTTGCTGCCACAATGTTCATCGTCCTGACCTTCACCTGCCTTCTGACCCCTGCTTTTGGCCTTATGGGTTATGGCAAGCTGCCATTTTAGCAAAGCCAGATCCGTACTCGGATGCATGTTTCCCTAATAATCGGCCAATGGTAATTTGGCAACTGCAGCGGTAAAGCTACCAAAAAACGCATACGAGACCGGAACAGGGGCGCTATCATACAGCGCCCCTGTTTTTATGAATAACCCTGCAGTTTTTTTTTGCATTTTATGCATTTAAGAGTATACTAATAACAAACAAACGTTTGATTGAAATGTTCCAGGTATGCTGGAGATACGCGTATGGCCGACAACGATTGTCGTGAAAATATCATTGCCGCAGCTGTTCCGTTATTTGCCGCAAAAGGCTTGAACGGTGTGAGTGTCCGCGAGTTGGCCGGTGCGGCAGATGTAAACCTTTCCATGATCTCGTATTACTTCGGTGGCAAGGAGGGGCTCTATGCCGCTGTACTAATCGAGCAGTTCGCTATTTTGGGAAAACTCGACGAGATTATGCAGATGGAAATCGATACTCTTAAAAAGTTCGAACTGTATGTGCGCGCCACGGTATCTCGCTACCGTAAAAATCCCCACCTGCTCCGCTTCTACACAAGTGAACTGACCAACCCTACCCCCTGTTTCGAGACCATTGTAAAACCGGCGATCAAAAAAGTCGTGCAGATGCTTCTGGATACCTTTACCGACGGGCTCTCCCATAAAAAGTTCCGGGACGGCCTTAATCCCGCCGACACGGTACTGGCCCTGGCCGGGATGATAAATTTTTATTTTCTCCTTGAGCCGGCGACCGCCGAATTGGTCGATCATGCACCGGAGCGTGACGAGGAACTGATCCGCCATATCATGGATATCTTTACACGGGGGGTTCTCAAGTAATTTTTTCCTGAATACGTGACGCCTCCGTGCCTCCATTTGCCCGGAACGCCTGTAGCTTCAGGATTTTATGATTAATTGGCAAAGAAGCGGGGGGCACCTGACAATGCAGCTTGTTCAGGCTCAAGCGACGGGCAGCTCCGGTATTCCGGCAGTCCGCCGCCACGGATTCAGGTGTTTTGGCTGTTTTTTTATCATAAACAACAAAACAAACGTTTGATTGAAATGTCGTTGCAAGTTATTTAATGCATGCATGAAACGGGCGAAGAAGAGCAGCAAGCAGCCACAACCTACTCTAATAAAAGGAGATTACTATGGAAACTGGTAATATGTTTGAATGTGAAACCTGCTTTTACCTGGGACAGGCCAAGGACTTTACCCCCGTTACGGCCAGCGCCAATCTTGACACTCTTGAATGCCCTAACTGCCTGAACAACGACAAAGACACTTTCCGCGAAGTTCACATTGAAGACAAATTAGCCGCTTAGATTAAACCGTAATCGTCCGTTCTATTTATGAAACTCACAGCCGCCCCAAGCCGGGACGGCTTTTTTTTATGTATATTGGCAGATTCAAACAGTCAGATTTTGGGCAGGAACATGGAAAATATGGTATGCTGTTAATGTGTGAACTGAGAATACCGTTATAAAGGCATGGAATATCTGGAGGCAACCGTGTCAGATAGTTTTGAACTGAGAAAGTTTGTTGCTCCCGAATTCATTTTCGGAGTGGGGTCGAGGCATCTGGCCGGACGCTATGCCAAAAACCTGGGGGGACGTAAAATCCTGGTCGTCTCCGATCCGGGCGTGGTTGCAGCAGGGTGGACCCGTGATGTGACCAACAGTCTCGAAGAGGCGGGGCTTCCCTTTGCCCTGTTTACAGGAGTTACATCCAATCCCAAGGCTGATGAGGTCATGGCCGGTGTTGCGATCTATCAGGCGGAAGGGTGCAATGCGATTATTGCCGTAGGTGGCGGAAGTCCTATCGATTGCGCCAAGGGCATCGGCATCGTCACGTCCAACGACAGGCATATCCTGTTGTTCGAAGGTGTGGACATGGTTAAGATCCCGATGCCGCCTCTTATTTGTGTCCCGACCACCGGAGGGACCTCGGCGGACGTATCGCAGTTTGCCATTATCAGCAATCCGCTGGAAAAGGTCAAAATCGCCATAGTCAGCAAGTCGGTCGTACCGGACCTGGCGTTGATCGACCCGGCCACCCTGTCCACCATGGACTCCTACCTCACGGCCTGCACCGGCCTGGACGCCCTGACCCACGCGATAGAGGCTTACGTCTCGACAGCCCGCTCCGCGATGACCGATCTGCACGCCATTGAGGCGATCCGCCTGATTACCAAGAATCTCATCCCTTCCATCGCAAACCTCGCTGACCTGGAATTGCGCAGCAGTGTGATGCAGGGGAGCCTCCAGGCGGGGCTGGCCTTTTCCAACGCCATCCTGGGGGCGAACCACGCCATGGCCCACAGCCTGGGCGGGGCACTCGATAACGCACACGGCGAGTGCAACGCCATCCTGCTTGACCATGTCATTGAATTCAATATGCCGGCAGCGCCGGAGCGTTTTGAGCACATTGCCGAGGCCATGGGGCTGGACCTGCGCGGGATGGGCTCCGGCCAGAAAAAAATGGCCCTGCTGAATCACGTAAGAGAGCTGAAAGCAGCGGCCGGCATTGTCCGCACCTTGAACGATCTGGGAGTAGGACGGAGCGATATGAACTTCTTCAGTGATCATGCCCTGAAAGATCCCTGCATGGCAACCAATCCGAGAAAGGCGTCCCAGCGTGATATCGAGGTAGTGTATGAAGAATCACTCTGATTCTCCCGACCCGATGGACTCCTTGCATAAAAAGCTGACCGGATTCGGAGAAGACTCCGTCCGTAAAACCTATTATCCAGAATTGCAGCAGCGACTCGAAGACCTGCGTGAGAGTGAGGCATTTCTCAAGAACATCGTCGACAACATCCCGGCCATGGTCTTTGTGAAAGACGCGACCGAGCTCCGCTATGTCGCTTTTAACAAGGCCGGCGAGGATCTGCTCGGCTATCCACTGGAAGATATGCTCGGCAGAAACGACCACAACCTTTTTCCTGAGGAGCAGGCGACGGCTTTCATCCGGAAAGACCGGGAAGTGCTTGCACGAGGCAAGATGATTGAAATTCCGGAAGAGACAGTCAAGACCAGTTCTGGTGAAAACCTGATCGTACACACCAAGAAAATCCCGCTTTTTGACAGCGAGGGAAACGCCCGCTACCTGCTGGGTATTTCGGAAGACATCACCGGTCGCAAACAGCTGGAGGAACAGCTTCTGCAATCCCAGAAGATGGAGGCAATCGGACAGTTGGCAGGCGGAGTGGCCCACGATTTCAACAACATCCTGATGGTGATCATGGGCTATGGCAACATGTTGAAAATGGACCTCGAACCGGATGCCGCTCAGCGGGACAAGGTGGAGCGCATAATCGAGGCCGCGGATAAAGCAGCCCAGCTGACCCGCGGCCTGCTGGCGTTCAGCCGCAAGCAGACAATGGAGACCCGGGTAGCCAACCTCAACGATGTAGTCCAGCAGGTTCAGAAGTTCCTCGTCAGGATCATCGGGGAAGATGTGCGGCTTTCTTCAAAACTCGAAACGACCGAACTGCTGGTCAAGATCGACAGCGGCCAGATCGAGCAGGTTCTGATCAACCTGGCAACAAATGCCCGCGACGCCATGCCCAAAGGAGGCAATCTGACCATTTCGACCGGGCTTCTGGATATTGACGAATTATTCATTCAAGCGAACGGTTATGGCGAGCCGGGCAGATACGCCCAGATAACGGTATCCGATACCGGCATCGGCATGGATGAAAAGACCAGGAACAGGATCTTCGAGCCCTTTTTTACCACCAAGGAGGTCGGCAAGGGAACCGGCCTCGGCATGGCAATTGTATATGGGATTGTCAAACAGCACCGCGGCTTTATCAATGTGTACAGTGAGCCGCTGATAGGAACGACCTTTCGCATCTATATCCCCATGATCGAGAAAGAATTGGCCGAGGCTGAGGAGGTCATCCCTTCATTGCCTCCAAAAGGAGGAACGGAGACAATCCTGGTGGCCGAGGACGATACTGCCGTACGCACACTCGTACAGGAGGTCCTTACCGGTTTCGGCTATGTGGTGATACCTGCCGAGGACGGACAGGACGCCGTAGAGAAGTTCAGGGCCAACAGGGATACGATCAAACTCATCCTGATGGACATCATCATGCCGAAGATGAACGGCAAGGAGGCCTCCAGAGAGATCAGACGGCTCGATGGCGCCGTAAAGATCCTCTATTCCAGCGGCTACACCCTGGATGTCATCCAGAGCCGCGATGTGCTTGATGAGGGAGAGGAACTTGTCATGAAACCGGTTCAACCCCTTGAGCTGTTGCGGAAGGTGCGGGAGCTGCTCGACAGGTAATTGGACCCACCTTTTTCACCGGCAGAGGAGAATATGAGCAGCGACAACGAAGGCAGGACGGATAAAACGCGGCGTCCCGGATGGCCCAAGGTGGTAGACCTGATTTTGCGAAGCGGTCACATCGGGACATCAAGCGTGCTGTTTGGCGGAGTTGTCCTGGCGGTTCCGTTTACGCGGCTTTCAACGTGGCATTATCTATCCATCGCGACTGGAAGCGCATTGATCCTATTCAACATCTTCAAGTGCCGTCACTGGCCGTATCAGGGACGGGGAGTGGCAGCGTGGCTGCATATCGGTTTGGTCTGGCTGGTCCATGTCCGGCCGGAACTGATGGTGCCGGCGCTATCAACAGCACTGGCAGCAGGGGTTGTCGGCAGCCATATGCCAGGCTTCATCAGGCACTGGTCTCTGGTCCACCGCCGGAGGCTTGAATAGCGATGAGTACTCCAAAAAGCTGAGTAGCTTAAAGCAATTATCTCGGTGCACCCCATACGTCTTTTATCCAATTAATACTCTCTGTATCTGCATCGCGAATAATATAATCCACATAAGCTTGACCTTTTGGCATAAACAATGCTAAAAAACGTGCTGGGCAATACAGTCCCGCAACAATTAGCCAGTCTCCGAGTTGCTGCGCCTAACAGGGAAAAATCCTCATGGCGTACGACCTGCGGGTGGCGCCGGAAACAGCGCTCGCCCTCCTTTGAAAAGGGGAACTCGTGCTTAGCGATCCGCACCAGTGGATTGTCCAAGCCCCTTTTCTATCTTGAGAAGGGGTTTTTGTTTTTCAGTACCGCCACATTTTGCCAGTCTCCGAGTTGTTGCGCCTAACAGGGAAAAATCCTCATGGCGTACGACCTGCGGGTGTCGCCGGAAACAGCGCCGCCCTCCTTTGAAAAGGGGATCTCGTGCTTGACGTGCCATTGCCGGTGGTCCGTCCGCGCCCCTTTTCTATCAAGAGAAGGGGTTTTCTGTTTTGTTAAAGGAAATTTACATCATGGTCAAACTTGTTGAAAACCCCATTATTCCTGCAGCTGCCTTCAATTCCATATGCTCGGCCTTCTCCGGTTCCGTGGTGTTTCACTATGCGTTAGTCAAGAACCAGGACGGTTCCGGCAAGTCCACCACATCTATAGAGTACAAAGCTCAGGAGGATTCCATTCTGGAGTTGGAGTGCATTGCCAGGGAACTCGAACGGCGCTGGAACCTGGAGGATGTCCTGTTGATCCGGCGGATCGGCTGTCTAGCGGTTGGCGATATCATCTCACTGGTAGCGGCCAGTTCTCCCAACAGCGAGGATGCCTTCGAGGCGTGCAAATCGGGGATCGGCCGCCTGAAGAAGATGGCAACAATCAGCAAGTCCGAAAAATTTTCCGAAATCAAATAGCCGTTTGACGTGTTGGGCGGCAATATCAACTGACAGCTATCCTGTCAGTCATTAAAAAAGGAGGGTTATATGAAGAAACTGGTATTAGCAGCAGGGTTACTGTTGGTTGCAGGTCAGACAGGGGTTGTGTCAGCCAAGAGTCTGGAAGATGTGCTGAAAGAGAAAGGAGTTATCACGGAAGCCGACTACAAGGAGATCGTGACGAGCAGCCCGGTTAAATACAAGCTGGGAGAAGGATTCAACTTCACCTCGTCCGACGGGAAGTTCAGCAGCTCCATCGGAGCTTCATATCAGGTTCGTTATACACTGATGGATCTAGATGATGCCAACGATACTGCCACCAAGCATGCGCAGGATTTCAGTAAATTTGAACTGCGGCGTATCAAACTGCTTTTCAACGGCTACGCATATTCTCCGGATTTAACCTACAAGATGTCGATCAATTTTGCCAACATCGCCGGCGGCACAACCAGTAACGGAGGACTGCTGGAAGAAACTTGGATGAACTACCGATTGTATGATGAAGTGCAATTCCGTTTTGGCCAGGACAAGGTCCAGTTCGGCCGCCAGTTCATCACCCCCTCCACCGCTCTCCAGTTTACAGAACAGTCGGTGGTATCGGCAGCTTTTGCTCCAGGCTATGACACCGGTCTGGCGATCCATGGCAAGGTTGCAGGAGGGCTTTTCAATTACAGCGTTGCCGGGCTTGGCGGCGTCGGCCAGAATACTTTCCGTACAACTACCGATAACGCCTTTGCGGCTCGTATCACGGCCAATCCTCTGGGCGACATGAAGTATTCCGAGGCAGACCTTGATACCAGCGTCAAACCGTTGGTGTCAGTCGGAGCCAACTTTTACCGGGATACGATATTTATCGGAGAAACCAACAACCTTGGCTTTACCAAGAGTGCGGGTTGGTATGGCATCGGCAGCCCACTGATGACTGCCACACAAAAATTCAGTGCAGGCGAACCGCTTGATTTTAACACCTTTGGCGTTGACACGGCATTCAAATGGCAAGGACTGTCTGTCACTGGCGAGTATTTAGCGGGCGAGGCCAAGGGTCAGGTATCAAAACACAAACTGCGCGCAGAAGGGTTCTATGCCCAGGCGGGATATTTCGTAATCCCGAATAAGGTTGAACTCGCCTACCGTTATTCGTACCTGGACCCTAACCGCGATGCATCCAACGACCATTGGGTCGAGAATGCCGCTGCCGTATCGTGGTACATCAATAAACATAACCTGAAGCTTCAGGCAGATTACACCAATGTCCATAAGCAGTCGGCTATCGCATCGACGAGCGGAAATAATGCCACTGACGATCAGCAAGTCAGGGTCCAGGCACAAATTCTGTTCTGATAATAATTTGCTGTATGGCCCTTATCTTTCCGCAAGTTGGTTGTATAATCATATCAAGCAGTCTATCAACTAATCGGGGAGGCTTGGTATGAACATCAGCGCAAGAAACATGTTGTCCGGAAAGGTAACCGCAATCACACCGGGAGCTGTAAATTCAGAGGTCAAAATGGCGCTGCCGGGAAAACAGGAGATTGTGGCGGTTATTACCAACGAGAGTGTTGATTATCTCGGACTCAAAGTCGGCAGCGAAGCTTACGCAATCATCAAGGCCCCTCTGGTGGTTCTTGCCAAAGGGAAACCGGACATGAAGTTCAGCACCCGAAACATGCTTGAAGGAAAAGTGAAACAGGTGGACCTCGGCACGGTAAATGCCGAGGTCAGCCTGGAGTTGTCCGGCGGTGTAATGCTGCATGCTGTCATCACCAAATCAAGCGTGCAGGGAATGGAATTAAAAGCCGGCGACACGGCCACCGCCCTGTTCAAGGCTTCGACCGTGATTCTTGCGGTTAGGACATAAGACATAAATACTGCTGAAATGTAATCAAACCAAGGGGGATGCATGATCACAAAACAGATTCTTGCCCGTATCACGACACTCGCTGTCACACTCGCAATCCTCGTCTGGGGAACTGCTGCCTTGGCCGCCTCGAAGACGGTTATCCTGGCCACCACCACCAGCACCCAGGATTCTGGGCTGTTGGATGTGCTGGTGCCGCTGTTCGAAAAGGAGAGCGGTTTTCAGGTCAAGACCATTTCGGTCGGCTCCGGCCAGGCCATGAAGATGGGGGAAAAGGGCGAGGCCGATGTGCTTCTGGTGCACTCACCCGATGCCGAGAAAAAGTTTATGGCTGACGGTTTCGGAGTAAGCCGCCGCCTCGTGATGCACAACGACTTCGTCATCGTCGGTCCGGCCGCCGACCCGGCCGGAATCAAGGGCGCTTCAGCCGCAGAGGCCATGAAGCGTATTTCAAAAGCTGGGGCACTTTTCATCTCCCGTGGTGACAATTCCGGTACTCACGCCAAGGAGAAGGGGCTCTGGAAAGGGGCAGCAATCAGCCCGGAAGGACAGAAGTGGTACCAGCAGACCGGCCTCGGCATGGGAGAAACCCTGAACGTAACCGCCGAGAAGAAGGGGTACACCATAACCGACCGGGCCACCTACCTGTCATTGAAAAAGGGGCTCGGTCTCGTGATCCTGCTGGAGGGGGACAGCAAACTGCTCAACATCTACCATGTCATCGAACTCAATCCGGTCAAGTGGCCCAAGGTCAACACGCAAGGAGGCAAGGCTTTTGCCGATTTCATGGTGGCAAAGGGGACCCAGGAGATCATCGGCCGCTTCGGTGCGGATAAGTTCGGGGCGCCGCTGTTCTTTCCCGATGCCGGCAAGAAACCGGAATCTCTTGGACTGAAATAAGTAATTAGCTATTGCAGAGGTGGTTAGTGCGTCGGAACACCCGCTGTCGCTCCGCACTGGTTCACGAATTCTCATAAAGTCACGAGACAAGACCTCGGCGGGTGACCGCCGGGGTCTTTTATCAACAGCCTTGATTTATATGGCCGGCAGTACTAATATAAGCAATCGATGGCCGATAAACGGCCATTACGTTGATGACAATCTACTACATGGTGTACCCCCTCAAGTTGATGATTTCCTCATTGCTATCTTTATCGATGGCACCATTCCCGAGCACTACTGACTTACTAATGCAGATCGGTTTGTTGTCGAAATGGCGTGGATTTTGCTTTCTGCACTCCAACCATACCTGAAATCAGTAAACATCCCTTGTTAACATGTCTGGACAAACGCGCGGTGGGCGTTGACAGACATTGCGGCAAGGGATTTCATATCCAGAGGCATATATATAAAAAGGAGCCGTTTAATGATGTTTGCAAAAGTTGGAATCAAGGTAAAGCTGGGAGTTGTGTTCGGTTTTTTGTTGCTGATGATTGCAGTCATGATCTGTCTGGGCCTCGGCAGCACATGGAAGGTAAACGAATCTGTCAAACAGATTGCAAAGAGCAACTATCTGAAAACCATGTATGCCTTTGAAGCCTCAAAGGCGGTGGAAGAGATTCAAGGACACATCCGGATGGCGGTACTTCTCAAGGATGAGAACGAAATTGCGCTTGTGAAGAAAAAAATCGATGCTGCCAGAGCAAAATATATGGAGTCCATGGCCAGACTGGCAGAACTTGAAACATCCGGGAAGGGGGCCAAGCTGCTGGAGAACGTAAAAAATGCCATTGCCCCGGCGACAATTGCCAACAACAGGGTAATGGAACTTCTTGATGCCCGTCAGCGGGACGAGGCTGCGGCGCTGTTGTTAAAGGAAGGTGTTCCGTTAACGCAGAAGGTTCAAGACCTGTTCGACGAGCAGGTGAGATATCAGCGGGAGAGCGTGGATGCCGAGTACACCAAGTCAGTCGCCCTGTATGACAAGGTCAAGCTGGTTCAGATTGTTGCCGGAGCGGTTTCTATCGTCTTGGGTCTCATGGCGTCCATATTTCTGATCAACAATTTTGTCACCAGGATCAACCGCGTCGCAAACGCCATGAACCGGGTGGCTGACGGCGATCTGTCGACACAATTGAAAATTTATGCCGAAGACGAAATTGGCGAACTCGGCAGAAACATCAACCGTATGCTGACTTCGATCAGCACAATGATCGCCTCAATAAAAAACACGGCGAATCATGTCGCATCAGCCTCCAACTCGCTGTACGCAAATTCGGAGCAGATTGCCACCGGCAACGAGCAGGTCGCTGCACAGACAGGCACCGTCGCCACGGCCAGCGAGGAGATGGCGGCCACCTCCTCGGATATAGCCCGGAATTGTATTACAGCAGCAGGAAGCTCCAGGCAGGCCAGTGATCTGGCCACGGAGGGCGTTTCAGTGGTTCGGGAAACTGTCGCCGGCATGAACCGTATTGCGGAAAGGGTCAAGGAAACGGCCGCGACAGTTGAAACTCTCGGTTCCCGCTCCGACCAGATCGGGGAAATTGTCGGGACGATCGAAGATATCGCCGACCAGACCAACCTGCTTGCCCTTAATGCGGCCATTGAAGCCGCCAGAGCCGGCGAACAGGGGCGCGGATTTGCCGTCGTGGCGGATGAAGTGCGCGCCCTTGCGGAACGGACCTCCAGGGCAACAAAAGAAATCGGCCAGATGATCAAGGCTATTCAGACCGATACAAGAGGCGCGGTCGCAGCCATTGAAGAAGGGGTGCATGAGGTGGAGCGGGGTACGAATGATGCCGCCATGTCAGGGAAGGCCCTGGAGGACATCTTCAATCAAATAAGCGATGTCACTTTACAGATCAACCAGATCGCGACCGCTGCCGAACAGCAGTCAGCTACATCAATGGAAATATCCAGCAACATCCAGCAGATAACCGATGTGATCCAGACGAGCGCCACCTTTTCATTCGATTCCGCCTCATCCGCCCGTGAGCTTTCGACCTGTGCGGAGGGCCTCCAGCGCCTGGTCGGACAATTCACCCTGGCCGCCTGATCCCGGCAGATGTGCTCATCATCAGGGATGTTGGGGAAATCAGGGACAATCCTACAATAATGATCAAGTTTCTCGTTCGTTACATTGTGGGTGCTTTCGCCACATTGAGTACTTTTGCCGCAATCTCGTCCTGTTTTGCCGCCGCTTCCGCATCAACAGGGAGATGTGGTCAAGCTTTTCAAAGTTAAGCCGCCATTGCTGCTGCAGCGACCAACCGCTTGATTTTGCGAGTTTACACATCTGCCATAGCCTGCGGAATTCGCTCGCTATAGAAACGTATACCCGAAATAAATTGGTCCGGCTTTTGCTTCTATCATTCGACTGACTGTTATACAAAGTTTGACGGACTATTTTCACAGGCGGATTGCCGCACTATCGGCACTCTGCAAGGTACCCCATGAATAAAAAGAAAAAGATGATCATCTCCCAGGAGACGATGGACGTCGACTTTGTGCGCAAGGTCGAGGCTCTTTCGGACACCTCGGTGCGGCGTTGTTTCCAGTGCG
>Ga0134124_10003466_pt1 | contig 12699 bp, 12 predicted proteins | sample KB304_FD_96880 | JGI IMG/M metagenome (GOLD analysis project Ga0134124, IMG submission 96880) | Terrestrial soil microbial communities without Nitrogen fertilizer from Kellogg Biological Station, Michigan, USA - KB3-0-4 | ecosystem: Environmental > Terrestrial > Soil > Unclassified ... | reverse complement strand
CGGCCTCCGCCTGGTGATCGCCGAGGACCATCTCGCACCCGTCGTCGCCGTCAACCTCTGGTATGACGTCGGGTCGAAGCACGAGGTCGCGGGCAAGACCGGCTTCGCCCATCTCTTCGAGCACGTGATGTTCCAGGGCTCGCGGAACGTCGGCAAGGCAGAGCACATGGCCCTGGTCCAGGGCGCCGGCGGGACGATGAACGGCAGCACCTGGCTGGACCGGACGAACTACTACGAGACTCTTCCCTCACACCAGGCGGAGCTCGCCCTGTGGCTCGAGGCGGACCGGATGGGAACGCTCCTCGACGCGCTCAACCAGGAGAACCTCGACAACCAGCGCGAGGTCGTCAAGAACGAGAAGCGCTGGTCCTACGACAACCGGCCGTACGGCTCGTGGTACGAGAAGATGCAGGGCCATCTGTTCCCGGCCGATCACCCGTACCACCACGTCACGATCGGCTCGATGGCCGACCTCGACGCGGCCTCGATCGACGACGTCAGCGCGTTCTTCCGGACCTACTACGCGCCGAACAACGCGGTCCTCAGCGTCGTCGGCGACGTCGACCCGGATGACATCCGGCGCTGGACCGAGCGCTACTTCGGGGGCATCCCGGCCAACCCCGACATCCCGCACCTCGGCGACCTGTCCGTGCCCGCGCTGCTCGGTGGCGAGGTCCGCGAGACCGTGTATGACAAGGTGCCGCTGCCCCGGGTCTACGTCGGCTTCCGGGCACCGAAGTTCGGCGACGACCGGCTCGACGCCCTCGACATCGCCGCCCAGGTGCTCGCCGGGGGCAAGGGGTCTCGTCTCCATCGCCGTCTCGTCCGCGACGAGCGGATCGCCCAGGACGTCGCCCTCGTCGCCCTCGGCTTCGTCGGCGGCGCGTCGATCTGCGTGGGCTGGGCGACCCTCCGGCCGGGCGTCGCGGTCGATCAGGTCGAGGCCACCCTCCACGAGGAGCTGGATCGCCTGGCCCGCGAGCCGATCAGCGACGACGAGCTGGCCCGGGCGCGCGCCCTGATCGAGACCGAGGAGCTCGGTGGCCTGTCGCGGGTCGAGGAGCGTGCCGACCGCCTGTCGATGTACGCCACCCTGTTCGACGACCCGGACCTGATCAACCGGATGCTGCCGCGCTACCTGTCGGTCACAGCGGAGCAGATCCGGGACGTCGCGGCGGCGACCTTTCGCGCGGACAACCGGGTCGTGCTGACCTACCTGCCGGAGCTGCCGCCGGCCGACACGGCGGCGCTCCGGACCGACGAGGACGCCACGTCGCCCGACGCCGCAGGCGCGGACGACGCGGCCGAGGACGAGGAGGTGGCGGCGTGAGCGACACGCCCGTCGCCCGCGTCGTGGCCGAGCGACCGACACCCGGCACGCCCCGGCCGTACGAGTTCCCGGCCGTCGCCCGGACCCGCCTGGCCAACGGCCTCTCGCTCGCCGTCATCCATCTGCCGGGTCGCCACCTCGTGTCCGGCACGCTCGTTCTGCGCAATGGCGCGGCCGACGAGCCGGACGGCGAGGGCGGCGCGACGGTCCTCGCGGCGCGGGCGCTGACCGAGGGCACCGAGCGCTTCGACGCGATCGCCCTCGTCGAGGCGAGCGAGCGGCTCGGTGCCTCGATTCACGCCGAGGCCGGATGGGACGCGATGTCGATCGGCGTCGACGTCCCGGCCACGCGTCTCGAGCCGGCGCTCGAGCTGCTGGCCGAGGTCGCCCTCCACCCGACCTTCCCGGAGGCCGAGGTCGACCGGCTGCGCGACGAGCGGCTCAACGACCTGCTCCAGGCCGAGGCCGACCCGCGCCGCCGTGCCGACGAGGTCTTCGCCGCCACGATCTACACGGGCGGCTCGCCGTACCGGCGGCCGTCCGGCGGCCTGAAGCCGACCGTCGAGCGACTCGACGCCGCGCGGCTCCGGGCGGCGTACCAGCGCGGGCTCGACCCCGCGCGGGCATCGCTCATCGTCGGGGGCGACCTCACCGGCATCGATGTCGCCGGGATCACCGAGCGGCTGTTCGGCTCGTGGGGTGCGGCCTACGGCGCCGGCCCGACGGGTTCGATCGTCGCCGAGAGCGCGGTCCGCGACCGGTTCGTCCGGGTCGTCCACCGGCCGGGCTCGGTGCAGACCGAGATCCGGATCGGCCATGTCGGCCTGCCGCGCCGGATCAACGACTTCCACGCGCTGTCCGTGATGGGCGCGATCCTCGGCGGGCTCTTCAACTCGCGCCTGAACACGAAGCTCCGCGAAGAGAAGGGGTACACGTACGGCGCGGGTGCCGGGTTCGATCTCCGGCGCGCAGCGGGGCCGTTCGCGGCCCGGGCCGCCGTGAATACGGAGGTCACGGTCCCGGCGATCGTCGACCTGCTCGCCGAGCTCGACCGGATCCGGACGGCTCCGGTCGACGCCGCCGAGCTCAAGGCCGCGCGCGACTACCTCGTCGGGGTGTTCCCGCTCAGGTTCGAGACCCCGGGACCGGTCGTCGGTGCATTGGCCGGCCTGGCAGTCCACGACCTGCCGGACGACGAGCTCACAAGGTATCGCCCGGCGATCGAGGGGGTCACGATCGAGGCCGTCCTCGCGGCCGCCGGTCACATCCGGACCGACCAGGCGGCCATCGTGCTCGTCGGGGACGCCGACGCGTTCGGCGCGGAGCTGGAGGCCGCCGGGTTCGGGCCGATCGTGATCGAGCGGGATCACGGGGCGCAGGACGAGGGACGGGCGACGGCCGTCCAGAACGATCTCGAGCCGGTCGACGAGGGGCCGGCGGGCCCGACCGAAGGCGCCGAGTCCGGCGAGGCCTCGACCGCCGACGCGGCGCTGACGCCCGACTGAGCCGGCGCCGACACGAACCGCCGGTCGCGATCTCGCCGCGACTGAAACCTTTTCCGCCCGGTCGGTCTCAAGGAGTCGATGGCCGGCACCCTGCCGGTCCCGATGTCTCGGGAGACCAGCGAATCATGAAGGTCAAGAACCGGCTCGGGCGCAGCCTCGCCACCTCCGCCGTCGCCCTCTTCCTCGTCAGCGGCGCCGTGCTCGGCGCGAACGCCATCAACCTCGCGCCGTCCAGGGTGGTCGACGCCGCGCTCACAACGGACGACCAGTCCGCCGAGCCGTCCGAAGCGATCGAGCCCGCCGAGTCCGACGAGCCGTCCGAAGCGGCCGAGACCGCGGAGCCGGCCGAGACCGCCGAGCCCGTCGAGACGGCCGAGCCGACCGAAACGGCCGACCACCGCAACGGGACCGGCGGCCAGGTCGCCGAGGACGAGAACGACCAGGGCGAGAACGAGCAGGGCGACGAGGACCACCACGACGCCGAGACGGCCGAGCCGACGGAAACAGCCGAACCGACCGAAACCGCCGACGAGCACGGCGACGATTCCTCGGATGGAGGATCCGACTCCGGCCACGACGGCGGCGACGATGGGAGCGGCCACGACTGACGCTGTTGCGGATCCGGCCAGGCAGCGTCGCAACCCGGAACCGTGGACCATGGACGCGCACGACGTGGGCCGTCCATGGTCCCGACCGACCGCGGGGGTCCCGCCACGGCACATTCGATCGATCCGACCTCGCCTCGTCCGGCCGGCCGCTCCGAGCCGTTCGATGACCGTGCTGCCGTCGACGCCGTCCTCGCCGGCGACCGCGATGCGTTCCGAGTCCTCGTCGATCGAGAGTCGGCCGCGGTCGTCCGGGCCTGTCACCGGATCCTCGGCGACATCCACGATGCCGAGGATGCGGCCCAGGAGGCGTTCGTGACCGCGTTCCGCGGCCTCGCCGGCTGGCGCGGTGACGGCCCGTTCGGGGCGTGGATCTCGCGGATCGCCGTGCGGATCGCCCTTCGCCGAGCCCAGAAACGCCGCGACGTGTCATGGATCGACCCGAACGGGCCGGAACGCCCGCTGGACCTGCCCGGCGGCGTCGACCCCGCGGCGAGCTCGCTCCGGGCCGAGCGAGCCGCCGACCTCCGGACGGCGGTCGCCCGCCTCGACGAGCCGTACCGCGAGACGATCGCGCTGCGCTTCTTCAGCGGCCTGAGCCTCGATGAGATCGCGATCCAGACCGGCCGGCCGCTGGGCACGGTCAAGACGCATCTCCACCGCGGCCTGATCCGGCTCCGCGGAGTCGTGGACGGACGTGCGCTGTGAGTCGCGAGCTGCCGATTCACCCGGCCGATGAGGAGCGGATCGCGGCCGAGATGGCCCGGGACCTCGAGTCAATGATCGTGACAGGCGTCCAGCCGAGCGAGGGGTTTGCCGATCGCGTGATGGCCGCGATCGCCGGCGAGCCTCTGCCTCAGCCCGTCCGGGCGTTCGGCCTGGCGCTGCTTGCAGGCCATCTGCGCGCGGCCGGTTCGGCCCTCACAGACGCCTGGCGGACGATCTCGAGCGTTCCGGCGCCGCTCGCCGTCCGCGCCCAGGCGCTGGCCCTCGTGCTCGTCGTGGTCGTCGGGTCGCTTGCCGTCGCGACGGGTGCGACCGTCGGCGCCCTCGGGTTGCTGACCACGACCCCGCCGGCACCGGGTCCATCGGCGCCGCTTCCGAGCCCGATCGTCTCGAGCCCCTCGCCGTCGCCCTCACCGAGCCCAGCCGATACGCCCGAGCCGTCGACGACGGCCGAGCCGAGCGATACGCCCGAGCCCACCGAGACCTCGGGCTCGCACGAGACCGCCAGGCCGACGACCCGCCCGAGAACGGCCGCCCCGACGGCCACCGACGATCGTGGCGATGGAGGTTCGGGCTCCGGCGGCGGCGACTATACCCCGAGCCCGACCGAGACCGAGGACTCCGGCGGCAGCGGCAGCGGCAGCGACGGCTAGCTCAGACGGACCGTCGTCGAGACAGGCAGAAGCCCCGACCGTTCGGCCGGGGCTCCGATGAAATCGGGTCGATCAGCTCGTGATGATCGTCCGTTCGATCACCGCCGGCCGTCGCCCGGACGTCGCAGCCGAGGCGTCGACCGAGCGCGCCCGCAGCGCCAGCCCGATCCCGGCGGCGACGAGAAGGGCCACGAGCGGTGTCGCGACCCGCGGCATGCCGATCGCGAAGGCCGCGAAGTCATAGACGAACCAGACGCCGAGGAACCAGAGGGCCGAAGCGAGCAGAATCTTCATGGACCGTACGGTGATGGCTCATCGGCCGGGATGCCATCGCCAAGAAGTACCTGACTCGAACACCTATGGGTTGCAGATCTCGCCCGGCGAGCACGCGCGATCGAGCCTGAGCACACCGACCTCGTTGCTGGCCGCCGACTCCTGGTTCAGGAAGCCGCTGTCATATTCGATCGTCCAGGCAATGATCGCGCCGACGATCCCGGTTCCTGCGGCGTTGCCGGCGATCTTCACGTTGTCGCTCGGCGCGTACTGGATGCCCGCAACGAAGAGGGCGCCACCGCCCGGCAGGATCAGGGTCTTGTTCTGGGAGTCGTTGCACGCGTTGGGATACGGCTGGACGACCCGACAGCCCGTGTCCGGCACGACCATCAGGGTCATCGGCGTCGGTGGCGTCCCGGTGGTCTGGACCGCGCCCTGGCCACCGATCGCGGCGGTCGCTCGATTGCCCGTCCCGAATGGCGTCGCGTCGCCGAAATTCAGCGCCACCAGGGGCGAGTTGTTCCCGGTGAACTGGCACTGGTTGTTGCATTCGTTGAAGACGAGCGCCACGCCTGGCTGGCCCCCGACATAACCGCCGATGAGCGTCGACGACATGTCCAGGCCGCCATCGAGGAAATAGACACCCGGTTCGAGGAGGACGGCCGCGGAGTTGGAGCTGCTCGTGAGCGCGTTGTTGTTGCCGCCCGCGTAGACACCCGGCTTGTAACAGGTCACGTCGGCCGCCGACATCGCGCTCACCGAGACCCCGCCGACCTTGTACGCGGGGGGGACGAGCGCCTGCTGGATGGCGCAGTTCGCGGCCGTATCCTTGCCGTCGACAGGGTGGGCATAGACCGGCGTGCCGCCGGTTCCCGTGACCCGCGTGGGAATCGTGTAGCGCGGGTCCGCGATCAGCGTCGACATCTGGACGCCCGGCGGTGGCGCCGTCCAGAGCTCGTATGCGTCGTAGTGGAACACCTTGAACCCGGGCGACAGGATGATCGCGCCGTTGTTGGCCGAATAGGCGGTCGTGTTCGTGCCGATGTCCCCGTTCATGACCGTGACCTGCGAACCGCCGTTCAACGTCAGGTCCTTCTCGTTCTGGTCCTGGAGCGGATTGCTCGTGCGTGGCTTCGGCGGACGCAGCGTGACCATCCCGTAGCGGCGCGGGTGCAGCGTGGCCGCGACCGATGACGCCCCGACCGTCCATTGCGACTGGCCGAGGACCCGCGAGAACGTCAGGCCGAACTGGCGCTTGATCGTCACCTGGAGCGCGAGCTCCGGCGCCGACGAGCAGTCGACGCAGCTCGGAGAGGGCCAGCGGATGGCGACCGTATACGGCGTTCCCGGGAGCGGGCAGCCCGCCGCGCTGAGGCATGGCTGGCCGAATGCGGTGCTCGGTTTCGATGAGGCGTGGAGCAGGGACACGAGGACATCCATCGCGTGGCTCCGGGCACTGATGACCTCGGACCCGCCTTCGACGGGAAGCGCCCGGCTGCCCTGCTGTTGCAGGTCCTGCGCACCGGCCAGGGACGACGCGTCGGCGACCGACCGCTCGACGCGCTGCTCATAGAGCGCCGATCCGATGTCGATGGCGAGGCCCATGAAGCCCAGCAGCACGAACATCATCAGGGCCGCGATGACGACGATCTGTCCCCGCTCGTGTTCGCGGTTCGCCCGACGAAGCATGTTCCTCATGGCGCCTTCGGCTCCATTCGAATCTCTGCGGTTGACGACAGACAGAACCCCGAGCCGCAGGCCGGCAGGACCCACTGGAGCCCGGGAAGGAAGACGGGGATGGGGTGACTGATCCGGACGCGGACGAACCACGCCGTCTGGTTGTCCTCCGGCGGGCAGTCCGTCGGGAACAGGACGGTTCCACCGGCGGGGATCGGCCAGTCGGCGCCGACGCCTTCTTCCGGCGTCGTGTCGACGGTCGAGGACGTCGTCCAGGTGCCCGCCCGATATGCGAACAGGCTGAGGTTCCGGGCGATCGAATCGGCCTTCGCCGCGACCTGGTTCCTGCTCGCTGTCGAATCGCATGGGATCGTCGACTGGGTCGCGGCCCAGCGCGCAGTGTCGCGGGCAACCTGGGTCACGGTGTTGATCGACCAGAGGATCAGCGAGAACTGGATCAGGGCGCCGACCATGAACACGAAGAGGCCGATGACGAGGGCGAACTCGGTCATCGCCTGGGCGCTCCGCCCAGCGCGTCTTCGATCCTGCTTGGAACCGCGCCGAATCGTCATGGCGGAGGCGGCGGCTCCATCCGGAACATCGAGGTGGCGCTGGTGGCCAGCAGGCAGCCCGAGCTGCCGCACGACGAGCCGGTGATGAGCCACAGCCCGGGCAGGAACAGCGGGATCTGGTGGCTGATCCGGATCGTGACGTAGGCGACGACCGTGTTGTTCGTCGTCGGGCACGAGCCGGACGCATATGACCACACGGCCTCGACCCCCTCCGCGTTCGGCGGATTCGCGGGCAGCGCGGTGTTGTCCGCGTATACGGTGAAGTTCGTCGTGGTCCATGTGCCGGCGGAGTACCCGATCAACCCGGAGGTCACGGCCGTCGAATCGGCCCGGGTCAGCGGCTGCGGCTGCAACGGGTCGCTTGTCGCCGCCGTGCTGCACGGCGAATACGTCTGCGTCGCCGACCAGCGGGCCGTGTCGCGGGCGATCTGGACCATGGTGTTCTTGGCCGCGAAGATCACGCCGAGCTGGACGACGCCACCGATCATCACGAGGAGGATCGGCACCACCAGGGCGAACTCGACCAGCGACTGGCCGGAGCGGCGGGTGGCGGCGCGGCGGTCGGTGGACGAGCTCACACAGACACCACGGGTACGAATGGCGAGGTCAAACGGTCCCCGGACGGCCGATCGTACTACCACCATCCTTACGATCCACCTTGCAGACGAGGATCCGGTGACGCATTGCAACACTGCTAGGCTCTCGACGTGATCGTCGTGGTCGGGAGTCCCGTGGCGCAGCCGGCCGGAGCAGGGATCGAAGCCGGTGGCCTGGCGGCCACCGTCGCCCGTGCCGCTGCGGCGTCCGGCGCGGCCGTCCAGATCGTCGGCAGGGTCGGCGAGGACCCGGCTGGCGACCTCGTCCTGCTCGCCCTCGCGGCCAGCGGCATCGGCCACGTGGCCGTGCTCCGCGAGCCTGGGCGCCTCACACCGACGGCAGCCGCGCCCGGGGCGGGAGGGGCGAGCCCCGACGGCCCGGACCTTGCCGAGGCGATGCTCGACGACGAATCCGGCACGGACGAGCCGGCCATCGCCGGCGACGAGACGGCATCAGGCGGCGTGTCCGACGGCCTCTCGGTCGACGCGGCCGACCTCGAGCTCGCGCTCCGCTACGTCCAGGACTACCGGGTGCTCGTGGTCGCGGCCGACCTCGATCCGGGCGCCCTCGCCGCCGTGATCGAGGCGGCCGGCTGGTCGGGCGCGCACCTCGTCGTCCTGCAACCCGACGGATCGCCGCCAGCGGTCACTCCGGACGCTGCCACCGTGCTGCTCCGGCCGGCCGACGACCCCGACGGCGTCTTTGCCTCGATGGTCGCCGGCTACGCGGTCGGCCTGGACCGGGGGCAGGAGCCGGCGGCTGCCTTCGCGTCGGCCCAGAGCGCCGGAGGCTGGGCCGCGGTCGCCGACTGACCGGGCGGTGCTGCAAGCCGCGGTCCGGAGCCGCGGTCAGGAGCCGAGCACCTCGTCGAACAGGCGGCCCTGGGGCTCGGGCGCGGGTGGCTCGGGCGTGATCGGCTCGAAGAGCTCCGGCCCGTCGTTGCGGACGTTGTTCACGAGCTGGCTGACCGGCCAGATCCGCAGCCCGACCTCGTCGCTCGGCTCGAAGAAGCCGTTCAGCTCCGCGGGATCCGCGAGCCCGGGATCCAGCCAGCGCGGCCAGGCCACGTCCGGGACGACGACGGGCATCCGGTCGTGCAGGCCGGCGAGCTGCTCGTTCGGGCGGGTGGTGATGATCGTGAACGTCCGGACGACCCGATCCGCGGCGGGATCGCGCCACCCCGACCAGAGCCCGGCGAGGGCCAGCGGCCGGCCGTCGGCGCGGGCGATCGCGAACGGCTGGCGCCGCGTCCCCTCGCGATGCCACTCGTAGAAGCCGTCGACCGGGACGAGGCAGCGCTTGCGCTGGAACGCGTCCCGGAAGGCCGGGCTGGCCGTGAGCGTCTCGGCCCGCGCGTTGAACATCCGCGAGCCGACCTTGGCCGCGTCGGCCCAGTGCGGGATCAGGCCCCAGCGATACGCGGTGATCGCGCGGCGATCGGCACGCTGGACGACGACGAGAGCGTCATCGGTCGGCGCGACGTTGAACCGCGGCCCCGGATCGTCGACCAGCGGCTCCGCGGCGAAGATCTCGGCCAGCTCGGACGCCGGGCGTTGCTGGCTGAACCGTCCGCACATCGCAGCCAGTCTAGTGGCCGGTCCTGTATCGTCCGGCGCGATGGAGCAGCCACCCGAGTCGACCCCGCCCGTCGACCGCCACGTGACGGGCCCGCTCGAGCGGGCGGCGGCCGGCCAGCTGCTCGACCAGGGGGCAGCCCTCCTGGAGAGCGGCGACTACCCGGAGGCGTTCGCGACCTACCAGCGCGTCGTCGGGTTCGACGACCCCGAGGTCACGGCCGCGGCCCTGCTCGGGATGGCCCAGGCGCGCTACCGGATGGACGACGAGGATGGCGCGGTCCGGACCTGGGAGGCCGTGCTCGAGCTGCCCGAGACGAGCTCGACGTACCACGCCTGGCGGAACGTGGCGGCCGCGCGCGTCCGCGACGGCGACCTGCAGGGCGCGATCGCCGCGTATCGCGAGGCGGAGCGCCGCGCCCCGCAGGCCGACAAGGCCGAGATCGCCAACCGCCTGGGCTGGCTGGCGAAGGAGACGGGCAACGTCCGGGCGTCCCGCCGGTACTTCGCTCGCGGCCGCGGAGGCTTCGTGCCGTACGCGACCTACGCGATCCTCGGCGTGACGATCGCCGTGTCCCTGGCCGCCATGCTGTCCTCGGACGGGAGCGCGATCTACGACGCGCTGCAGCTCGACAAGCGCGCGGTGGCGGCCGGCGAGCTCTGGCGGCTGTGGACCGTCACCCTCCTCCACGACCCGAACAACTTCCTCCACCTGCTCTTCAACATGTACGCGCTCTACCTGGCCGGTCCGATCGTCGAGCGTCTGTACGGCTCGACGATGCTCGTGATCTTCTACCTCGTCTGCGCCCTCGGCGGATCCCTCGGCAGCTTCGGGTTCGGCGGCGACGTGCCGTCGATCGGGGCCTCGGGGGCGATCTTCGGCCTGTTCGGGATCCTGCTGATCGCGACCCGGACCCACCATCCGGCCCTCGATCGCGGATCGCGCAACTTCGTCGCGCAGCTCGGCACCCTGCTGATCGTCAACGTCATCTTCGGGATCATCGCGTCGGGCTACATCGACAACTTCGCCCACGCCGGCGGTTTCGTGACCGGTGCGCTGCTCGGGATCGCGTTCGTGCCCGGCAAGGTCGCGACGATGCGCTCGATGTGGCAGGCGGGCTCGAGCGGGCAGGTGGCCGCGGGCTTCATCGGGAGTCCGTTCGGGCGGATCGCGGCGCTCCTCGTCCTCGTCGGCGTGATGGCGATCGCGGCGGTCGTCGGGCTCGGGCGCTGGGGCTGAACCCGCCCGGGACATTGCCGATCTAGCCCCCCTCGACCGTCCTCCGATCGGGCGGCGTGATCGGCAGGACGACGCTGACCCGAGCTCCGCGCGGGCTGAGATTCTCGGCGACCGCCGTTCCGCCGTGGGCGTGGGCGAGCTCGCGGACGATCGACAGGCCGAGGCCGCTGCCCGGACCCGTGCGCGACGGGTCGCCGCGGTAGAAGCGCTCGAAGGCGCGCGCCGTGCCACCGGGCGCAAATCCGGGCCCGTCGTCGATCACCGAGAACGCGATCGCCGGTCCGGCGACGCCGGCCGCACCGTCCACTCGCCGGGCATCGAGGCGGATCGCGCCGCCGGGAGCGACGACGGCCAGGGCGTTGTCGACGAGATTGCCGAGGATCCGGTCGAGGGCGATCCGGTCGGCCGCGAGCGACGGGCTCGCCAGCTCGGGGTCGGCCGTCGGCGCCTCGTCGATCCCGCCCGCCCCGCCACGGTCCGGCGTCGCCAGCTCGATCGTCACGCCGGCCGCCCGCGCGGCCGCGCCGAACCGATCGACCGTTGCCGCCAGGATCGCAGCCGCGTCGATCGGCTCCAGGCGCAGGGCATCGGTGCCGGATCGCAGCCGGTCGATCGCACCGAGCTCGCCGACGAGCCGCTCGAGGCGGCCCGCCTCCTCGGCGATCGCGGCCGCCGCCCGCTCGGCGGCCCCTCCCGTGGCCGTGCCGTCGGCCAGCGCGGCCGCGTACCCGGCGATGACCGTGAGCGGTGTCCGGAGGTCGTGGCGGAGGTCGGCAAGGAGCTCGCTCTCCCGGGCACGGGAGCGGGCGAGCTCGTCGGCGAGGAGATTGACCCGGGCGGTTGCGACGCGCACCTCGCGCGGACCGACGACCGGAAGCGGCGGCACGACGGGCGCTCCCGGCACGACCAGCTCGCTCGTCCGTTGCGCGAGGCGGGCGAGCGGCCGGGCGATCGAGCGCGACAGGAGCCAGGCGAGCGGCGCGCCGATCGCGAGGGTGACGAGGATCACGATCGGCAACGTCCGGCCGAGGTCGGCGAGGGCCTGGGCACCCGACCGGTCGATGGTGGAGAGCAGGACGGCCCGCGCGGCATTCGCGTTCGGTCCCCGCAGCACGAGCGCGGCGAAGTCGTGGACCTGGCCGTCGGCGAAGCGGACCGAGCCGGTCAGCGTGTCGCCGATCCGGGTCGTGGTCGGGATCGTGATGGGCGTCTCCGGCGCGGGATCGGACGGTCCGACCTCGACGACCGACCCGTCACCCGCCAGCAGCTGGACCGTGATGGTGTTGCTGCCGATCTGATTGCGGATCTGGGCGATCACCTGGCGGACCTCGGCGTCAGCCGCAGCGCCACGGACCCGGACGGCGAACGTCTGGGCGATGTCGGCGAGGCCGCTCGAGGTCGCCTCGGCATGCAGCCCGCGCAGGGCCACGAACAGCGTCGCCCCGATGGCCAGCCAGAGCACGACCGCCAGCAGCGCAAAGGCGCCGACGATCCGGCCCGTCAGGCTGCGCGGCATCGTTGGCCCATCAGGCTGCGCGGCGTCGTCGGCCCGTCAGGCCGGGTCGGCGGGGGACGGCGCGGGGCTCGCCGGGACCGGCTCGCGCCCCGGCGGGACCAGGCGATAGCCGACCCCGCGGAGCGTCTCGATCGGTGGGCCGTCCGGCCCGAGCTTGCGACGGACCTCGCCGATGTGGACGTCGACGGTCCGGGTCTCGCCCGGGAAGTCGGTTCCCCAGACATCCTCGAGGAGGACGTCGCGGGTCAGGACGACGCCGGGGTCGCGGGCCAGCGCCGCAAGGAGGTCGAACTCGCGGGCACGCAGGCCGAGGTCGCGGCCGCCGACCGTCGCCTCGCGCCGTCGGGGATCGATCCGGAGCGCGCCGACCTCGATCGGCCGGCCGCCGCGCGCGGTTCCGTCGGACCGCCGAAGGATCGCCTTGACCCGGG
>Ga0134124_10003465_pt1 | contig 12700 bp, 7 predicted proteins | sample KB304_FD_96880 | JGI IMG/M metagenome (GOLD analysis project Ga0134124, IMG submission 96880) | Terrestrial soil microbial communities without Nitrogen fertilizer from Kellogg Biological Station, Michigan, USA - KB3-0-4 | ecosystem: Environmental > Terrestrial > Soil > Unclassified ... | reverse complement strand
TGAGGACAATGGCCTGCTGGTGTTGGCTGCGAAGGTGGCTACATGGCTTCCTATTCCGCTGGTATGTGCCGCAGTGCTTAGTCAGTTTAGCGCCGCGGTTGCAGACGTAGTTGCTGCCGGTGGAACAGTCGAAGAGTCCACCCAGGGGCGTGTGGACGATCGACAGGCATATGTGTTGATATGCGGGATCGCGGTTATCCTGGCATTCGCTTCAACGTTGACCATTCTCTCTTTCGCTTCACGCGCGTTTGCCTTCTACTATTTTCTGCAGTGTCTGGTGGCGATAGTCGTCGCCGAAAGCAAAGCGATGAAGATCATCATTGGAGTGTTAGCAGCGGTGCTCTTTTTCATTACGCTGTTTGCGGTACCGGCGGGATAACTGACGCATAAGACGGAATCCCAACTTTCGCGAACCTTGTTCGGATCAATCTCTTTATTTTTATATCGGAACACGGAGCTGGTAGGACTAACTCTTAAATCCCCAATCGAGAACGACCGATAGATCAGCGATTCCGACAAACCATCTGACACATACTCGGTATCTGATTCTGTGCTTCATAGCGTCCGGGTTTTGTTCCGGGTGCTAGCGTCATCGCTTCAGATCCGCCGTCCAGTTAACAACCAGCTGGATGGGCGCGGAGCTTCCTTCTCCGCCCAGCTCGATCAGGAAACGCTTACCGTCGCGCGTTACGTCGTAGTGAGTGCCCGGAGTAGTGGCCACGCGCGTCTCGAATAGTGGGTGAGCATTGCCGATCTCTAAAGAGGATTTCTTCGCGTTCACTGACACGGCCATCAGTTTGTTGTCTGGTGCCAGGAAGAAAAGTTCTTTTCCGTCCCCATGCCATCGTGGTTCCACGCCGCCGTCCCTGGACAACTGCCATTTGCCCCCTGGTCCAGGGAATGGCGCTATGTATATTTGGTTTTTACTCGACTCGTCCGAAACATAGGCAATCCAATGCCCGTCGGGAGAAAACTGAGCACCGAATTCATTAAACTGCGTTTGCAGAAACGGAAAGGGCTTGCGGTCTCCAGACAGCGGCAAGATCCACAGATCCTGCTTTGTATTTGCCTTCGTATCCGTGTTGGTATAAGTAACGAAGCGTCCATCCGCGGAACATGAGGTCACTACCTTATTTTCGTTAGACTCGAAGAGAACTTCTTCACCGCCGGCGCCGCTTGAAGCTTTCTGATAAATGTCGCCCGCACCCTTTCGGCTTGAGTTGAACACGAGCCGGCTTCCATCCGGCAACCAGAGCGGATTGCTGTCGAACGCCGGATCGAATGTGAGTCGCGTCGGCACGTTGTGGGCCAACTCATAGAGCCAGATATCTGTGCTACCAGCCTGAATGTCAAAAACAGCCACCGCAACCTTCTGCTCGTCGGGCGAAAGATGAGGCTGAAAGTAAAACGTTGGCTCACTTACCTGACCTAACTCCTTACCGCTGCGGTCAAACCACATAAGCTGCGTGTAGTCCCCTCTCCCAATGCCAATCTGGAAAGCCAGGATGCCATTTTCCGAGACCGAGAAGATTCCCCTTGAGCTGGCAAAATCCAGTTGAAGATGCTCAGCAATGGGGAAAGCTTCCCCCGTCACCTGGAGGCTTTTCTCATCGAACGGCTGGGCCATTAGGGTGCCTTCGCTCGCGAACAACAAGTGTCCGGATGCGTAGGCCGCATTCGTGTCGGTTCGCAGAATTAGCTTTTGCTCATTCGATTCGAGCGACCCTAAATAAACACCGTTGCCCTCGGATTGCATACTGACGATGGCTCCGACACGGTAGAGAAAGTGATGTCCATCAGGCAGAAAGTAGGGAAGGCGATGAGTTATCTGTCGGAGTGACTCATCAAGCTTTGTCACGGCAGTTGAAGCTCCACCAGTGGCAGAAACGCGATGCAGCGGACCGAAAACATTCGGCGAGAAGACAATCACGCCATCGCGATTCCAGGTTCCGCCGCGAGCATTAAGCGCATCACAAAGCGTCTGCGGAGGGCCGCCGGACGCGTCAATCTTTTTCAGCTTCCCGCCAGCGACGAATCCGATGAAGCGGCTATCAGGTGACCAGAACGGAGGAGAAGCAGGAAGGACTCCGTCAGTGCCAGTCAGCGGCTGAGCAGTGAACGAGTCAAGAGAGCGAACCCAGAGCATCGCCTGGCCACCTTGCCCTCGAACGACAAAGGCAAGCCGGAGCCCGTCCGGAGAAACAGCGAATGAATTGCGGGCGGTAAAGTTCACATTATCCGGAGGAAGAATCGCCGAGCGGATAATATTCACACGCGCTGGCGCTCGTCTCCATGAGGAGATGACGAACGGGAGCATTACGATTGAGACCAGCGCGAACACGCCAGCAACGATCCAAGGTAAGAACTTACGTAGCCTCGTCGGAGGGAACTGGACCGTCATCGCTACCGTTTGGCCCGAGACCACTCCCGATCCGGATAGTGACTCGAGAGCAAAGGCGAGATCACTTGCAGAATGAAACCGCCCTGCCGGATTTTTCTCGAGACAATGATGAACCAGGCGTTCCAGTGCCGAAGAGACGCGTTGATTTGTTTCGGAAAGCTCCGGCGGATCTTCCTTGAGTATTGCACTCATCGTTTCGGCGGCCGATTCACCATGAAACGCCCGTCGACCTGAAAGCATCTCGTACAGAATTGCGCCAAAAGAAAAAATATCTGAACGTTGATCGACGGGGCGCCCTTTTAGTTGCTCAGGCGACATGTAACCCACCGTGCCCATAACCACACCGGGATCAGTGTCGACACGGCGAGTGGGAATATCGGTTTGCGCTTGATTACCATCCAGCTGAGTTAGCTTCGCGAGACCGAAGTCGAGAATCTTCACACGGCCATCGTTAGTGATGAAGATGTTGTCAGGTTTGAGATCGCGATGGATGATTCCCTTTTCATGTGCTGCGGCCAGTCCATGGGCGATCTGTAGTGCATATTCGAGCGCGCGTCTCTGGGCCAACGACGTTCCACCTATTCGGTTGCGCAGCGTCTCGCCTTCCAACAGCTCTGAGATGACGTAAGGAGCACCATCGTGCGTGCCGATATCATGAACGATGAGAATGTTCGGATGATTGAGAGCACCGGCGGCGCATGCTTCCTGTTTGAACCGCCCCAGGCGATCTACGTCTGCAGAGAACGTGCGAGGCAGTACCTTTACAGCGACGTCGCGTCCCAGTTCGGTGTCGCGCGCGGCATACACTTCACCCATGCCTCCTGCGCCAATGGCAGAGCGAATTTCGTAGCGACCTAGCCTCGTTCCTGCTGCTAACGGGGAGTTCATGCGGGATTACTCTTGTGGGGGAGCTGTCGTAATTCGCTAGGATTCTAGTCGAGGATCAAACATGAGGCTAGGTTTTGGGAAACAAGTGTGAGTAGACCATCGTTTCATAACCAAAACTAGCGACCTGCACGAGACTTCAAGGATTGTCTTCTGATTAATCTTAGCTTGCTCACGCGGTCTGGAGTGAATGGCAAAGACGAGTTCTCTAACACCGAATAGCGAATCTCCTTCGTCTTCGGGTCACGCTCAGAGAGAAGAAACACAATCTTCTCTCCATTGAAGTACTCGCGTTTTAAACCGGCCTCTGCTCCGTGAAAGTAATTGATGGAGTTTCCTTTCTTGAGCTTTCCCTTGAACGACTCGGCGACAACCGCGGTCACCTTCCAATTCTCGTATCCACCAACACGTCCGGTGATCTCAGCCTGCTGTATGCGAACGTGAGCGACAACGGAAACTGCTTTGTAATCGTTCCTCAGATAACTCAGCGAGGGCCAGTTTTCGTCGTCCTGGGCCGACAGGCACAGCGGAATGACGAGAGTAACGACGAGTGCTTTTAGAAGTGATTTCATGCAACGCATGGCTAACACTCTAAGCCGGTGAACCCAATTGAAGACAGCCATCACGTTGAAATACCAACCTTCTCGACAAGTGTCTGAAATCGCGAATCGCCGCGGAGCCGATCGAGAGTGGGGTTCACTTTAATGCTTACCATCTGTACATCATGTTGTTCGAGAGCCTTGTTCAGCCATTCGAAGGCGGCATCTGTCTGTCCAAGTGCGACGTAGATCTCAGCGATTGCATGTGAAGACACCGGAAGGGTATTTGACGTCTCGCAGGCCTTCAACAACTCCTCAAGCAGCTTGCGCGCCTTGCCTGGTTTTTCCCACTTTGCGTAAGCATGGGCCATCAATGCTGAGATAGCCCTTTCAACCACCGTCACCCCTTTAGATTGGTCCAGTACCTTTTGATACTCTGCAATGGCTTGCTTGTACATGCCCTGCTGAACGTAGACACCGGCGATGACGCTGTGTGCGGCCGGAAAATTAGGATCCATCTCAATTACTTTTTGCAGTTCCGCAATAGCTCGGTCGAAATCTCGAGCAAGATATGCAGTCAACCCGGGTGTCATATTCATGAGCAGTGACAAAGGATCGAGTTCGACCGCGCGTTTAGCCTCGACTGCCGCCCGTTCATGCGCACCTATGTTGGCGAAATACACTGCCGCCCAGTGATGAACTTCCGCATAGTTAGGACACTGCTGCAGTGCTTGAGCGAACTCTTTCTCGGCTCCCTCAAAATCCCAATCGTAAACGAATTTCCAAAACGCTAGTGAGGCGTGGGCCTCACCCAGCATTGGATCCAATTCCAAGGCTTTAGTCATTGCCTGACTGGCCTCGGTGGGTTTGGCAATGTAATTGAAGGCGTCACCGAGTGCTGCATATGCGAGCGCGTAGTTCCCATCCTTCGAGACCGCTTGTTCGAGGTGATCGATTGCTTTCTGAACTCCCTCAAACGTTAGTTTGTTGAAGTAGTAGCGACCTTTCAGATAGTGGTGATACGCCTCAGTGTTCGGGGTATGCCTCCTTGAAAGCCTTTGCGTGTCTTCATCGGTTAACTGGACACACAACTGAGCGGCAATCTCGCTGGCGATTAGTTCCTGAAGGGCAAAGATCTCGTTGGCTCTTCTAACATGTTGCGCACCCCAGACATGACTTTCGTCGCGCGCGTCAATAAGTTCAACACTGACTGAGAGCATGTCCTTGTGTTTGACTACGCGGCCGCACAAGACGATTTCAACATTGAGCTCTCGACCGACTGTTCGCGCCTGCGCTTCACGACCTTTGTAACGAAACGTAGAGTTGCGCGACATGACCTTGAGTGTCGTCAGTCGCGACAAACTATTGATTAAACTATCCGTGATGCCGTCTGAAAGGTAATCAAGTTCTGCGTCGTTTGCGACATTGACAAATGGTAGGACAGCGATCGAGTCAATCGTCGGACGCCGCGCTTCATCAGGGACTTCCTTTACGCTCGCCACAAAGCGGTAACCAAGCCAGGGAATGGTTTCGATATACGTCTGTTCGTGACGGGTCTCACCGAGAGCGCCTCGAAGGGTCGAGACGCTCCGCGCAAGATTCCCTTCTTCAACCGCGACGTTGGGCCAAACGAGTTTCATTAACTCGTCTTTGCTGAGAATGTGTCCGCTGTTCCGCACTAACACGAGTAGTACGTCAAAGACTTTTGGTCTTAAAGGTACAACCTCGCCAGCGCGCAGGAGACGCCGCTCTCGCGGCTCAACCCGAAAGGGGCCAAATTCATATGAGCTTCGCGTCTGCCAAAACATGGGAGTCTTTTCCGTGGCATTTCCGAACTTTTTCCGAACTTCGGAAGGATTTCTGGACCACGTTGGGCTTAACCTCTTTTCAAGTACGAATAGTAATCGACGAATCAGGAGAACATGTAATTATGAACAAAGTGGAAACACAAATACTTGAGCTCGAAGAGGAACTTACCAATACCGAAATGCGAGTTGACGTCGGGGCGCTAGATCGCATTTATGCTGACGACATCATGGTAACGGCCCCCATTGGTATCTGTGTCAACAAGGAAGCCGTAATGAGCGAGGTGAATACAGCCGCCGCCAAGGCTGTCGTCGGACGCTACGACAAGAGTGATCTTCAGGTGCGTGCTTTTGGTGATACAGCAGTGACAAGCTATCGCATGACGGCTGAAGCGCTGTTTGAAGGCATTGAGATCAAACGGCAATTCTGCATTACAAATGTATGGATGAAGCGCGATCGCGGGTGGCAGATAGTTGCGCGACACACGGCAAGCCTTCCGGGAGATACGCCGCCGACTGGCGAATGTTAGCTCAACCAAACTCGCGTCTGTACTTCTGGTTCAGCGTTTTCATCTCCGTCATGAACTGGATAAATTCAGGAGCCTTTCTGATGCGGTCTAAATAAGCATCGCGCTCGAACAGCGGATAACATTGAAACCCCGAAGCATTCGCCTCTCTTAACCATCTGACGGCGTCATCAATCTTACCTGCCAGCGCGTAGATGCACGCGATATCGTAAGCGGCGTGGTGATAGTACGGATCCTTTACCGGATGCTTGGCCAGGATGGACGGAATCGCCGCTTCCGCTGCGTTGAAGTCACCTTTTAAGGCAAGGAGTAGAGCTCTTTTGCTCAGCAACGCGTAGTGGTCTGGTCTCTCCGCCAACCATTCTTCAATCGCTTTTTGCGCCTCATCCAAACGACCTTTGCCCATGAAATACCAGGCGTCCATTTGGAGGTCATGGTTTACTTCCCGCTGAGCGGCGTATTCGTCATATTTACCTGCCATCTCGAACGGGGCCAGGGCCATACCTTTAGCAAAGTCGCTCGTTGGATCAATCTCGAGTGCGCGGTGAAGTTCAGACACGGCAAGATCGTCAAGTCCGAGGTGTATATAAAGGAATGCTAATTCGACATGACCAGTGTCCGGGTTGAGGTGCTGCGCCAATAACACTTCACTAACTGCGGCTTCGCCCTTATAGCCTTCATACTGACTAAACAGGAGATGAGAACGTGCGAGGTGAATCTCCGCAAGTTGCGGATCCAGCGTCTGTGCCAGGTTGATTTCTTCCTTTGCTCTTTCTGCCCACGCCCGCTCTGTCGGATCTACAAAAACTGCCCTTAGTGCATACACGTACCCGAGTTGTGCGTGCGCTAGCGCGAAGTTGGGATCCGCTTCAATTGCCTTTTTGAAAAAATCAATAGTCTGGTCCCATTCTGGTTTGGTATTTGATAAGCGCTGATCGAAGCTGTAAAGACCCTTTAGATAGAATTCGTAGGCGATGGAATTTGACGTGGAACGCTTAATGAGTCGCGCTTGTTGTGACGAGTCAAGTTGCAATCGCAAACGCGAAGCGAGCTGCTGCGCTACCGTATCTTGAATCGTGAAGATGTCGGTCATCCGCAGATCGAATTTGTCAGCCCACAACGATGCGCCGTCCGCAGTGCGCAGCAGATTGACGCTCACTCGCAAAACGTCACCAGCACGTTGGACGCTTCCATCGAGAACTGCGTCGGCATTCAACTGCCGTGCTGCATTGAGTGCGTCTGTGTCTTCGTTGAGATACCGGCGAACGGCGCTGGTCGGACGCACGGTTAACTGTCCCGTCTGACTGATTCGTCTGATGACTGCGTCGGCAATGCCCAGCCCAAGATAGTTTTCGCCCCCGTCTAACGACTTGAGCGGAAGCACAGCCAACGATTTGATTTCGAGCGGCCGCTCAGGTGGTGCGCGTGGATAGTAGAGATAAGCTGCGGCAAGAAAGGCCAGCACGATCGAGGCAGCAGGAACAATCAAGAACCGGGGTTTGAACCTGACAACGGTGTTATCGCCTGGCGACTTTGAAATCCTTTCACGTTTAGATCCGAACCGCTGTACCAGCAGTTTCCTGATCTTGGGCCACTGAATTCCGGCTACAAAGAAAACCACCGCTACCAGCCACGCCCCGACTACTTTCCACCAAGCCTCCCCGTGAAGAAATGCGGCGGCCCCTTCGAAGGTAAACGCTAGCGCAAAGAGTTCAAGAAAAGCGTACACCGCCTTATTACCGGTCGGTGGCTCATCCTCAGTTTTAAGTTCCGACTTTGCGGTGAGGGGTGACTGGATCGATTCCGAACCTCGCTTCAAACGCTCGATATCGATGCAAACCTCAGCAGCGTGTTGGTAGCGGAGGTCGCGATCTTTCTCCAAACATTTGCGGACGATGCGCTGCAACTCGTCAGGCAAATCCGGCGCATAACGCAGCAACATTGGAGGATCTTCATTGAGGATCGCCGAAATGGTCTCAGCTGCACTGCCGCTCGCGAACGGTTGGCGTCCGCTTAGCATTTCGTAAAGAACGGCGCCAAAACTAAAGAGGTCGCTACGCCCATCAAGCACCTCGCCTCGCGCCTGTTCCGGCGACATGTAGGGGACGGTACCTAGAATCGTACCAGGCGTCGTTTGCATGCTCAGCGTTTCAGATTCACTTCCTGCCACTCCTGCAATCACCCTCGCCAGGCCAAAATCCATCACCTTGGCCTGCCCACGGGAGGTAATCATTATGTTGGCTGGCTTGATATCGCGATGAATGAGATTGTGCGAGTGAGCTTCGGACAGCGCGCCGGCAACCTGTGAAGCGATTGCAAGCGTCTCTTTCAACGCGATTGGCTTGCCCTTGATCCGATCGTCGAGCGTGTTGCCCTCGAGGTACTGCATGGCGATGAAACTACGACCGTCCACTTCGCTTACCTCATAAATCGAGCAGATGTTTGGATGATCGAGTGCCGCCGCCGCGCGCGCCTCTTTAATCAACCGCTTGTTGGCCCCATCGTCAGCAACCAATGCGGAGGGAAGAAGTTTGATTGCCACACGTCGGCCCAGTTGCGTATCGTCCGCCAGGTAAACTTCACCCATCCCGCCCGAGCCGAGCGGTGACCGGATTTCGTAACGACCGAGTTTTGTGCCCGGTACGAGGTCTACTTTGTTTTTGGATTCTGGATTCTGGGTCAAGTTTTGAAAGTTCAATCGATTCACACAAGTGCGTATGATCGCGCGGTCATTAGACCATTGTGCGAGACGATCCGTTTCGGGTCGCGAGACCTCCGAGTTGGATGAAGGAGCGGGACTGCTACGTTAACTGACGCCTGGGTTCGCCGTTACCAAAATGAGAAGGATAAGAGAGCCTAGAACGACCTACATAAAACCGACCCTTTAGGTGCGAGGCATTCTAGAACACTGTGAGCAGTTCAGCTAGCTTATGGGGTAGACCTTAATTTGTTCCGGTTGGATCCAGACGACCTGATCGTCTTCTGAAACCGCGACGGGGTTCCCAGCACGTTTGTGCTCAAGCAACGCTTGCTGAACCGCACGGCAGAAGGCTTCGCGAATCTCATCGCGATATTCGACAAACAAGTGCCGGGCAGTGCTTAGTTCTATTCGCGGGCCTTTGGGTCGCAGACTCTGGTCCATAGAAGTTCGTCGTGAATCTTTAGCCGATTGTCATCTTTGGGTTGGAATCCCATCAACGGTTCCGGATTTCATAACGGCCGACTTTTGAACACGCGCCGATATGAACAGCCTGAGAGGAGATCAGTCATCGCGGGAGTCCGACGCGCCGGGCGAGATCCTCGAAACGTGCGTCCGAGCGCAAACTGCCTAACATCGGCTCAACATCTAGGTAGACCAGCCAACTGGAGCGTTCCGCAAATGCGCGATCCAACCATTCAAAAGCAAGATCATTCTCTCCCAGCGCCGCATGAATCATTGCGATGCAAAACGCCGGGACGTATTGCTCCTCCGACCGCACCTTGAGTTCGTCTACGAGTCTCGTTGCTTCACGTCGATCGCCGGCCAATGCATGCGCATGTCCAAGTAGCATCTTTAGAACTGTTCCCTCGCCGGCGATCCTTAGTGCCTCTTGATATTCTGCGATGCCTTCCTCGTACTTTCCCTTTTGGGTGTAAGACAGTCCGAGGTAGAGGTGCGTCCGCGCGAACTCAGATTCCATGTCGAGCGCTTTCCGGTACTGCTCGATGCTTCGATCCAACTGGCCGGCGTAGTAGAGGATCGTGCCGACGTTCTTGTTGATGATCAGCGAATAGGGATCAATCTCCTGGGCACGCGTTTCCTCCTCGAGGGCTTCAGCGTGGCGTTTCATAGCCGCCAAATACAGGGCGTACCAGTGATGCGAAAAGGCATAGTTGGGGTCAAGCGCGATTGCTCGCTTGAATTCCTGCTCGGCGTTGGGCCAGTCCCAATCGTAGAAAGCTCTGACGTGAGCCAGGGTGGTTTGCGCTTCCGCGAGTGTGTCGTCTAATTGCAGAGCTCTTGCGGCTGCCTCTTTTGCGCGCGGCATCGCTTCTGTCGGAGACAAGAAACCATACTCCGCTATACCCGACATCGCGAAGGAGTCCGCTAGCCCTGCGTATGCCAGCGCATAGGCGGGATCCAAAGCGACAGCTTGTTGAAAGTATTCCGTACTCCTCTTGAGGCTCTCCTCGGTTCGTTTGTTCCAGTAATAACGGCCCTTCAGGTAGGCTTGAAATGCCTCTGGATTCTCTGTGTGCCTTTTGCCAAGTTGCTTGCGTTGTTCATTGGTCAATTGCACGCGCAGCTTTTGGCATATCTCGCTGGCGATCTCTTCCTGCAAGTCGAAGACTTCTTGAATCTCGCGGTCATATCGTTCAGACCACAAGTGATAACCGTCCGCTGTGTTGATGAGTTGTACCGTAATGCGCAATCGATTGCCGGATTTTCTGACGCTGCCTTCGAGCACACTACTCACATGCAACGCTCCTCCAATTTCATTCACATCGACGTTCTTTCCTTTGAACGAAAACGCTGACGTGCGTGCGGCAACTTTCAAATTTTCAATCTTTGTGAGCGCGTTGATGAGTTCTTCGGCTAGTCCGTCGCAGAAATACTCGTTCTCCGAGTCGGCACTCATGTTGACGAAGGCAAGCACCGCGATTGAAGGTGATTGATGAACTTGCTCCTTCGGGAGTTCCGCAGTCGTTGTCTCCGAAGGAAGAACGACCGTTGAAGACTCGAAGGAATCCGAATCAGTTCTCAGACGTGCCCCGTCCACTCGGCAGAACGCGAGTGACCTGTCTGTCTCAACCCGGTTACATGTCGGGCAGCGTTTCATTATCGGTGTCAGCTATCCACAGATTACAGAACAAATCTTTGAGCGGATTCAGAGGGCTCGTATGGAACGTGTAATTCTCTTGCTGTCCGACCAATCGGCGTCATCTGTGTAGTCTATGGATGGATTGTGTTCCCACATTGCGCTTCACTTCTGTACGAGGGCGGTCCAGTTTAACAGCACAGTTGGTGCCGGGGTTTTCGTATCACCGATCACGGTTCCGATCAAGAATCGTTGACCGTCCGGAGACACGTCAACTTCGTGAACATTTTGGACCCAGGACAGCATTCGCGTTTTGAAAAGAGCTTTTGGAGTACCGAATTCGATTTCGGTTCCAACTGTTTTCACACTAGAGGCCATCAGCTGACCATCTTGAGCAACAAAAAATAGCTCTGTTCCGTCTCGCCGCCATACCGGAAACTTGCCGCCCGCTGTCGAAATGCGTTTTCTGTCTGAACCCAGCTTACCGTCGGTAAACGATTGAACATAGATTTCGTACGTTCCAGTTTCGTCATTCGTATAAGCAAGCCACTTCCCATCTGGCGATAGTTGTGTGTTCTGCTCGTCGGCGACTGAGTTCAGCAGCAGAGTTTCCTTGCGTTCGCCTGTCATTGAAAGCGCATACATGTCCAGTCGTGTTTTCACTCCGCGTCTCAAGAAAATAAGGTAACGTCCGTCGGGCGACCACTGGTTAGTGAAGTTTGTACCGGGGTAAATCTGTTCCGCCTCTCCGAGACCGTTGGCGTTCTTCAGGCAAATGCCGACATCACAGTTGTACGCGATGCGGTTTCCATCCGGCGACCAGACTGGCATCTGAGCAAATGTGGATGTGATTCTGATAGTCGTGCCTTTTTCGAGGTCCTCGACCCAGATATTATTGTTACCACCCTCAATCGGAGTTTTTTTGACCAGCAGTCGTTTCCCGTCGGGCGAGATTTGCGGATCCTGGCCCACATTAACTTTTGTCGGCGCATCAACAGCTCCGACTTGTTTGCCTTCTCGGTCAAACCAAACAAGCTGGTAGTCTCTCTGCCACTGCCCTTGCCAAATCAATATTCCATTGTCAGAAACTGAGAAACGTCTGACGTTGCCCAGTGCGTTGCGTTGGCCGCTGATAATCGGTATTGCTTCGCCCGACAGTTTGTTCGAGGAATCCAACACCTGCGCAACGAGGGCATCGTTACGGATGTAGATCAGCCAACCTTGTCGTGCAAACACGAATGGCGTTGGCCCAACATCTCCGACAACTTGAGACATTTCGGGCGAGTCAAGTGAGCCTACCCAAATACCCCCCTGTACAGCACCAGTTTGCCTGCGAAACAGAAACTTGCGGCCGTCCGATAGAAAGATCGGATTGATTTGTCGTTCGTCCTGACGAGCTTCCGTATTCATTGGCAAGACTCGCGGCTCTCCACCCTGGGCGGAAACCTGCAGCAACTGCAGACGATAGTCAGGCACAAACACAATCACATCAGAGTTGTTCCACGTGCCCCCAGTGAGTCGTGCTGCGTCACATAAGACTTGAGCATTACCGCCTGCTAGATCGGAGCGCTTCAGTTTTCCATTCGAGCCAAATGCTACCGAACGGCTGTCGGGTGACCAGAAGGGCTCAACCGCATTATCTGAACCTGGCAGGAGTGTGGCATCTGACGAATCAAGGTTTCGGACATACAACATGCTCTTGCTGTCAGACGACGTGGCAGTAAAAGCAATCTTTTTTCCATCG
>Ga0134124_10003464_pt1 | contig 12702 bp, 11 predicted proteins | sample KB304_FD_96880 | JGI IMG/M metagenome (GOLD analysis project Ga0134124, IMG submission 96880) | Terrestrial soil microbial communities without Nitrogen fertilizer from Kellogg Biological Station, Michigan, USA - KB3-0-4 | ecosystem: Environmental > Terrestrial > Soil > Unclassified ... | reverse complement strand
AATCCTAGCGAACGACCCGCGAGCAAGAGCGCCCAAATCCTAGCGAGTGTTTTTGCGCAGCAAAAAAATATTGAATCCGGCCTTTGTAGCATTGACATTCTACTGAATTTGTTAGAGATATGCCGTACGAAGATACCAGGAAATTCATAGCGTTAATTGACGCTGATGATACCGACAATGTAATATCTTGGATATGTGAAGATCAGTTATGGCTGAAAACATTCTTTGCGATCTACAACAATAGATACATATCAATTTTAAAGTCGAAATACGAAGAAAATTTCAATGAGTTAGAATTAAAAAGGGCAAAACAAAAAATCATGTTTTACCGCATATTGCCATATGTTGATGTAAATAAACGCACAACAAGTTTTCCATTTGTATTTATGTATGCAATCATTGAGGAGTGTCATGAATTTATGGTTGCTGTGATAAAAGATCCACGACATGATTGCCGTATTATGAACAATTACAATCATCGTGGAGAAAATCTTTTAGATATGTTAATGAGTTTCGATACCTTTTTCGTGAGCAGAGATATTGTGGAAGATGTTATAGAGTTTTTGATGGAAAAAGCCCGCATTAAAACCATAATAACACCTCTAAATTGCTTCGTCGCTGCAACACGTAGAATAAACACAGAATTATTGAAGAAAATGTTGCGTGTATGTAAGTGGAATCAGAATTATGGTGAATACAATTATAGTTTGAACACTGCGCTTACTGATCTTGTACGATGTGTGGCAGACCAAGATATGGGTCCTGCACGCAGGCACACAACTATTGAACATGCATTACTAGTTGTCAAACACTCCAAACTGCATCCTGTGTATCAACCAATGCTTCTACGTTTGCAAAAAGACGAGAATGTGCTTAGATTGCTTAATAAGTTTGAAATATTGGCCCTCGAGATAAACTCGCCGATATGAAAAATAAAATTAAATATTCGGCGTGGATTAAAATTAAATAATTAGATAATTATTTATTAATTGAAATTATGTCACCTATAATATAGGCAATATTGCATATTATTTTTTCGTTAATTCACTCCGAAGCGAGTATCGCCCTGAATGTCTGGTTGGTGAGCGCAGGCAACATCATATTCCTTCTATGATTGGCATCCTCTAATTTCCCGACCGCATCATCATACGTCATTCCTAAATATTTTATCATAAACATTCCAATAATAAGTGCCGATCTATTTACCCCAGCTTTACAATGAATCAATATATTTTCCCTTGTTTTTTGCTCGGCTATTTGCTTATATTTTTTATGCACAACCGCAGCAGCGATGTTTACTTTTCTTTTTGTATTAAAAGTCGTAATCATCGAGGTCATGGGTACATTTCCAACATTAACAAAATCAGAATCGGGGATATCTTTAACAAATACGGTTTCTATTCGTGGATTAATGTCATTCGCATCATTACTTGCGCAAACAATGAATGTTATATTGTTTCGGGCAATGAATTCCATATTCTTTGCGGCAAAGTGATCTCCAATGAATATTTTGGGCACTACTTCTGCATATGAACTGTATATGGATTCCATCGGATAAGAATTCTATAGTTAAATTGTCTCTGATTAATATATATACATCATTACAAAAGTGATATACATTAATCCATAACATCTGATGCCCACATCACGAGGTTCACAATCTGGTAGCAAATCACGAAGTAAGAAAACATCAAGCGGACGCAAGTCTGCAAAACCTAAATCCAGATCTAGATCTCGCGGAAAAGCCCGCGGACATTCTGTAGCCGGTAAAGTATATCCTGTCGGGCACGAAAAACGACGCAGACGGACGCATTCAAAGGGGAAAAATATATCAGACTCATGTAAAACAAGAGAGAATATGCGTGAAGCGAGTGAGATGATGAGTTTAACACAATTACAAAGTATGGCCAAGAAGAAGGGAATTGCATTCGGGGGGTTGACCAAGAAACAATTAGTGCAAAAAATATGCCAATATTCATAACTTTCCTATAGTACACTATAATTAGTTCGGCGAAGCCGCGAAGCGACGATTTTGCGCAGCAAAATCTAGCAAGCGCTTTTGCGCATAGCGCAAAAAATAATGAAATTAGATATTAGCATATATTAGCATATGTAAGCGTGTGTAATTGTCTATGATGCAAACACGTGACATAGGCACAATAATCGTAGGAACTGGTCCAATGTGGGCTGAGAAAACCACATGGATGATATCTCAACTCCGCAAAGCCGAGTTAGTTGGAAAACGTGCGATTGCCATCTCATACGATGAAGATAATAGGTATTCTGCCGATTCAATAGCAACGCACAGTGGACTAATTTACAAGGAAGTAGATGTTTGGAAAATGAATGAAATCAACCATGCCGATTGCAATAGAATTGCTGCCGAATATGATTTTGTGGCTATCGATGAAGGTCAGTTTTTCAAAGATATTAATGATAGCGCGGTTTATTTATCCAAATTAGGCTGTGATGTTGTAATTACGTGTTTGAGTGGCACATATGACCAACAGATGTTTCCCGAGATTTGTAAGTTATTGCCACATGCCGATAAAATCCATCACTTCCGGGCGATATGTATGGAATGCAAAAAGAATAAAGCTCCGTTCACAATCCGCATAGATAAAAGTAACAAATCTCAAAAAGACATTGGAGGCAAGGACAAATATAAAGCTATTTGCGGCCAGTGTCTGCGTGGTGCACCTTCCGCGGCTCATGTTCCTGATTCACCAGTGTAATCTAATACGCAAAAATGGATAATTGTTTTTTTCATAATATTGTTGCATCCAGTAAACTAATTATGTGTACTTGATAAGATTCCAAGTCCAGCCACGAAGCGACGGATTTGCGCACCGCGAAGCGATGGGTTTGCGTAGCAAACTCGAGCTGAGCGAGCGGAGCGTCCCGCGGACGCGTAGCGTAGCAAATCCTAGCGAGTGCTTTTGCGTAGCGCCCTTGGGCGCGTAGCAAAAAATTGAATTTAAGATACTACATATAATTGTTTATTATAACACAAACAGTGTGATTCATAATGGCCGCAATCAGCAATAATTTCATTCAACGTTTGTCTGGAAGCTATGATCGGCTTAAGCAATGCAAACTCGTTAGTGAAAAAAAGTCCACATATTCAACATGTGATGAATTTAACGCTATATGTAATGGATGCTCTCCGATAAGCATTGAAGAACAGGCCGTTGTTGCTACTATAAGGAATATATCCCGCGCTTCTCCATCAGGGGGAGTATTTTCTACACCTGGATTACAATATTTTTCTATTGTGGTTGGTGGCCTTGTTCTTGCTGAAAATCTGGGAATATCTGATATTGCTTTTGTTCCGTATTCTACTAATGAATCGTTTAGTAAATGCACGCCCAAAAAGAAATATAATAAACCCGCGGATGGTGATGTTCCGGATGCTGGGAAAAAGAAAATTATGGGAAGACATACTCGCGAACAAGATGATACACCATCTACAGATGTAGAAGATTATGAAGAAGAGTATCCTCATGTAAGTTTCGCTCCAAATTCTGGTAAACGGATGCCACCTCCGCGAAGTACGCGCGAAGAACCCGTATCGAAAACAATTCCCCGACCGAGCTCTGGAAAAGGCGCCGCCGCGTGGAGAGAATATAGTGTATCTAATAATGCAAATACTGCGCAACATTCTGCACGCAGTGCTCCACCGCCAACACGCAGCGTCCCATCAACGCGTGATGCACCATCAACACGTAGTGTTATGCCACCTAAAAGCATTAAATTTGTTCCTGCATCTGATAATGAACCGAAGCCAGAGAAAGTGGATGCGGCGGCGAAGCCGGATGCGGGGGCTTCGCCAGACGCGAAGCCAGATCTAGCAACAAAAACTACTAAACGCCCTCCGAAAACGGCACCAAAGAAAAGGGCCGCTCCTATGATGCTTATGGCTGAATTTGCAAAGTTAAAAGATGATATACTCACTATTGCAATGAGCGAGGATACCGCGACTGTTACTGATGATGCGGTGAAAGATGGCGCGGGTAGTAATGCTGCGGACAGTAATGCTGCGGGCAATAATGCTGCGGCAGAAAAAAGCCAACAACAAAAATATGATGAGGCAATGGCAAACTCTCCTGCTGTTGTTGAAGCCCTTAGCAAATCATGGGCGGATATGGAAGACGACACTGGTAGCGAGGTGAGTAAAAAATAAACAAGTGCATTCGCGCACGCGGACGTGCATTCGCACGCAAATATGAAAATATGTTTTTTTATACATGTGCGATATAATCGCGCAAGTTATGTGATTAGTTTGTCAATGTCGTCAGTGGAAAATTGCTGAACCTCCTCGCTCATAACAAGATAATTTATCAAATCGGGAGAATTTATTATATTTTCAAACCAATCACGGCCAAGCAACACTATATGATATACAATTTTTTGCTTATCTTGATCGGAAAGACCCGAATAGCATTCATTATCTGCTACAATGGCTTTTATGAAATCAGTGCGCATGTAGAATACCGCTGCAGAGACTGCTTTTGCATGTTCTTTATTGATTCTATTAATATCCATTACTCCATCTGATTTATTTCTCCATGATAGTTTGGTTATAGCATTCCAAAACTTATTTTCTTTTTCTTCTTCGGTTTCAAGTGCGGCGGGTGGAATATGCGCGGGAGCTTGTTTTGCGTGTATTTTGGCAGGCAAAGGCACATGAGCGGGTCTTGCGGGTGGGACATATACGGGCAGTGCGGCTGGTGCCATAGCAGCAGGTACTGCGACAACGGGAGCTGGTGCTTTTGGCGCAATTGGTTTCTTTTGCGCACGCGCATGATGCTGAGGTGGAGATTCTTCATCAGACAAATATATATCTACATTTTGTTTTTGTTGCACCACTTTCGGAGTTGGCGGCGGAGAGTCTGACTTCTCAACAACAAATGAAAAATCAGCAACATTATCTCTGGCGATGATTATGGGCAGAACAGTATTTTCAGTTATCTTGATTGCTTCGCCATTAATCCATGCGATTTTCTCATCTACTGAGAATATGGGGTTTTTTGTATCAATTATTGCGGTGCCTTTCATTGTTATATCTTTTATATTCCTGGAATCTAAATTAACATTAATGAACTAAATCTTTAATTGGTATATAACAATACAAACAAGCGCGTAATATACATAGAATATAAAATGTTTGCTGGAGACGATGATTTACTGCATTTGCCTGGCGAAATAAATGATGGCGCAGATGTTGATTTTACACGTGCGCAAAATGCTTCTACACCTGCCAACAACAGAACAATTAACCCGAACGATTATGCAAAGACTGGTTCAGCGGACGCATTATTTGAAAGAATGGCGGATGAAGAAGATATAATGCGGAAACATATTAATGCCCGCAAAAATGCGGCGGGGAGAATAGCGGCAGAGGTAGAAATGGTCACTAAAGCCCTCCTATTGCAGGGCTATTCGCAGGATCAAATAAATGAGATATTTAATGCTGGTATGTTGACCCCTGAGATCATAGAAGAGCTTATAAACAGCCTTGCCTAACCCGGGCCTGAATGCTAGATCAGCCGCGAAGCTATTATACACATAAGCTTCGAATGCGGAATCAATCACCTATGTTCAATCGCAGAACCAGCCGCGAAGGCGCAGGGGATCTCCGATCCCCAAGCCGAGCGCCGCATAGCTCCCTGCGGGAGCGTATTGCGAAAATTGAATTCGGGAAATGTGAAAACTAATAACACACGAGAGAGATTTGATAATACTAATTTGGTGAATATGACTACTGTAAAACGAACCGCTCGTCGTGACCCAGCTACCGTTATGAATAACTTGTTTAAAGATGCAACTGAAAATCCTTCGGATACCATAATTTATGCCCGTGATTCTGAAAACCCATTTATTTGGTGGGTTCTCATTCGCGGCACCACTTCATATTACGTCGGAGCGACTTCTACATTTAAAATTACGGGTCCAAATGGAGAATTTGCCGATGCTGAATTCTTATTCAAGTTAGAAATGGACAGCACCGAACCACAATCAAAAGCGCCGAAATTCTGGCCAATGACACCAAATACAGTTTACAAAATGGGATCGCGTCCTTGCATAGGAATTGGTGAATATCATCAGGATCAATATCTGGCGACATTAGGCCCGCGGGGTTTCTCTATGGAAGTTGCAAATGGGCTAAATTCTTATCCGGAACTTGGAGGGGGGATGCATCTAATTTACGGCACAACATCAACAGAAGAAAAGAAAAAAATATCTGCAGAATCACGTGTGTTTAATTGGCAGAAGACTGTATCGTCGGCTTCCGTAAAGATTGGCAAATATGGAGACGAGAAATTAGTACATGAAGGGGGGAATAGAAATGTTATGGAAATGATGGAGATTCAATATGCTAAGCAACTCAAGAAATGGTTGAAGACATTCAAAAAATCATACAAGAAAGATCCAGGCTTGGCCGGCAGACTTGTCAATGAACTCGTGAGGAAAAACTACGAACGTGATCCTAATTATATTAATGATTTGAGATGGAATCCTGATCCGAATTATGATATTGCGAGCAAAACGGGGCTTGTTGATATTATTATTGAAAAGTTTCTAAGCAAGCCATATCCGCAATTGTCTGCACCGATTAGCGAAATTCTCACGGCAAACCCGGCTCCAGATACTGCAACGTATAATACATCAAATCCCATTACAGATGTCATTCCAAAAGCAGAAGCTACAGTGGATGAATCAATCACGAAAAATGAGATTGTGATTGTGGATGCTGAATCAATCAATGTTGCTCTGACGATTTCAGCAGAATAAAAAATAATATTTTTTGTAGAAGATTCATTTAACAAACAATGCCGCGTAATGGAGATAATATGAAGTCGATTCTTGTTTCCGGACTCGCCTCAATGAATGTAATGCTCATACATACATAATTATTCGCGATTTCATCTCTGATATTCGGCAACAGGGCATAAACTTCGCTAAGCGGATATCTCAGCCCTGAGAAATTATAATATCTTTCTCTTCCCACTTTGGCGATCAGAGCAATTTTCCTGACATCTCTTGTATGATTGTTTTTCTGTTCCGCATTCATATAATGTTCTAATTTAATTAGCCTCACTTCTTCTGCAGCATCGATAAAATATACTTGCAGTTCTCCATGCGTTTCTAACTCTTCTTTGTAAGTAGGTACCATATCTAGCGGAATTAGCATTTGAACATGGCTGTGGGAGAAGTCATCTGCGCTATTTATATGACCCATTTCCATACATATTATCGGACTTCCGCGGGCAGTAATATCGGCAGCTATCTTCATTGCATTCTGTTCCCTGTCTGGAATAGTTCCGGTTGTTGATGCAGCGGTTATATATTCCGCCCATTCTTTACATAGGTTGGCAACAGATGCAGAAGCAGCATGCTTTGCACTCTTGAATGCGGTGGTAGAATGATTAACGTTGTTCGATGCGAATTCAAGAAATTTTCCTCTACCCATCACATGCCTCAAATATCCAGGTGGAGTTGCCATTGTTGAGGAGTATTACTGTTAGTGTTGATATTCATTTTTTTAATTCAATATAACTCAATAGCTCGCTATAGTATATATACGCGCATGGAATGTTGCAGCACATAGAAGGAGAATTACGTGATATTGTATATTCGGCCGCTACTGAATTCATAATGCAAAATGACAGGAGCAAATTCGATAGTGTATTTACAGTCATTGAAGATTTTACTCTGAATCATAATGGGATAATTGGGGGCGTGAATGGCATTAATATGCTTGCGGGAGTTCCAAAATCTAAAGATAGCTATATGTACGAAATCTACATAGCCGATGTTGAGAATAATGCTCGTGCTCTTGCAGATTTGCTTTATAATTCGGAACATAAATATGTTAACAAAGATACATTGCGGCTTGAAACTAAACTGAGAAATCGCATATATGAGCTATGGATAGACGCCAGATTAATTGCTCGTTTGTATGCATTGGCGGATTATCGTGGAATTAAATTATTTCTATTACTTAACCCTGTACGCGCGTATGGATACTTTCCGGGTGAAAGCATAGATTTAAACAACGAATCACAAAAAGAAAGGAAAATATATGTTATGAGTTCAGAAATTCAACTACTTGACATATACAGACGTTTATACAATCCATATCCTACACGCGAAGTGATTTCATATGATACTTATGATGTGCTATTGGATTACGAAAATAAGCTATATAATGTAATTGCGGAAGATATAATTACTCGCGCCAGCGGAATAGAACAAGATATAATGTCCGTCACACGCGCTGAGGGAGGTGATGATACCGCCCATGGCGCCGCACAATCGTTGCATAGCGCCATTCCGATCATAGCCAAAAAACTCATTCCAGAATTATCAAAAATCAACTCAACTACCGTTATAGTGGGTGATTATGCCTTACGTCAAATAATGCCAAATTATCCATATCAAGAACGATTACAAATATTAACAACGGAAAGTATGGAGAATATGAAAAAACTACTCACCTCAATGATCGCAAATGATAAAGACATTAAACGGAGCGTTCCTGCCGGCGCGAAGATAACGGGAATCAAGTATCCGCTGAATTTGCCGAACGACATAATGATGGAGAAATTTTCATTATATTTGGATTCTGGCGGGTCGCAAGCATATATTTGTGATGTATTTAATTCGCCGTCATATGAATTAATTCCTTATATAACCATCAATGGTGTGGGTGGCGGCACGAGTAACGTTGCAGCAATAAAGTATGCAAATCTTGTAGTGTGTTTGCGGTTTAAATTTATCGATTTATATGTGTCTAGGTTAATAAATAATATTCGCGAGGGGAAGGATGAGTTTATAATAAAAAAGATCAATCAAATTGCACGCACTGTGAAAATGGTAAGGGAGAAATTGCTTAAAACAATAAATAATGGTCCATTAGATGTGTTTTCTGTCGATTACGAAAAATATGAGGGCACGTTTGTAAAGCCGAATGTTATGCTTCGTACGAAAATTGCAGAACTTCTTGGGGGTAAAAAGATACATTATAATTACTTTCCTGCACGCGAATCAGGGAAAACTATAGATTCTTTGCACTTCTAATTTCGCAATACGCTCCCTACGGGAGCTATGCGGCACTTGCTAGGATTTGAGCGCTCTCGCTCGCTGCGCTCGCCACGCTCAAATCCGTCGCTTCGTGGGTATACAAAATATTTTTTAAGTATCGTATGAGCGCTGCAAAAGTTACGCAGAATCAGTCGCTTCGCGACGGTGTTCTCTCTCGGCGACCGAAGGGAGCATAGAGAGAGAACACCGTCGCGAGCGCCGCATAGCACCCTACGGGTGCGTATTGCGAAAAAAATATATATTCATGCGACAGGTGACATAATTTTGTATTCTCACGAAGAAATCTAGGTTGCCGCAGCTGGAGTTGCGTCATTGCCCTCCACAAGTTTCTCAGGATGATCATCCTTCTGTTGCTCAGTCTTCCATTTCTCGTGGCGCATTCGCAGATCCTTCATAATGTCCTCGTGATTATCCTTGATAGCTTTGTAAAGTTCTCCAGCATAAGCCTTCCTTTTTTCTACATCATTTTTCTTATTGGTAATGGTATCAAGTGCCTTAATTCGGTCAATTTCCTTAGGATCTTTTTCAGTAATTTTGGCTTCATATTCCCTAATGAGTTCATTATTGGTTGACAATTCTTGTTTGCCGAATTGCATAATATTTAATTTAGCAACTGAAGCACCAGCAGTAGTACCGGCCGCACCAGCAGCACCCGCTGCAGCACCTGTTGATTTGGCGGCCGCTCCTTGTTTGGAAGAAGGTGCCTTTGGTGCCTTATGTCCTTGATTGACTGAAATAGATAGATCATTAATTGCGGCGAGAATCTTATTAAGCTCAACTCCATAATTAAAGAACTCCATGGAACTCGTAATGCCTTCCTGAACAAGCTTCTTTGTTTGGGCATTATTGGCTTCATCACGTTCTGTGAGGATTTCTCTAATGAGGTTCTTCAACAAGGTGGTGTCGGGGTTGGACATTGTAGATACTGTGTGATAATTATCACCTGCTGTGTTTAGTACGATATTAGAGGATATGGCGAATTCAATTTTTTCGCAATACGCACCATACGGGTGCTATGCGGCGCTCGCTAGTAAAATCCGCTTGTTGCTCGCTACGCTCGCCGCGGATTTTACGTCGCTTCGCGGGTATGCAGCTCCAGCGCGCCAGACCTGTTCCTGCGGAGCGTGGAGGTATATGCCATGCATATACCGACATATATGGGCATTAGATCCGCGCGATGAATAAGATGGCTAAACAAATAGAAAATTAGGGTAGCGAGTATGGATCTCTAAATCAGCCACGAAGCGACGGTGTTCTCCCTCGGCGAGCGTAGCGAGCATAGAGGGAGAACCCTAGCGAGTGCCGATATCGTAACGTAGCGACCGTAGGGAGCGTAGTGAAGATATCGAATTAAAGTTATAATATATGATAGTCTATTATACGTTGGGCTTCTAGGTGAGGGAAAAACTGATTCCGGAAGGTGGTTTTATATTGAATAGTATCACATATTGCGCTAGCCGAATGAGTCATTTAAGCGAAGAGTTTATTAACCAATACGAGATATCCGCTCCTGCGTGGAAAAATAACCCACTTGGCGAGCTTGTATGCCGAAGAACATATTGCAGAGTGAAAGACAATGGAGAATATGAATCATGGAGAGATATTATATCTCGCGTAGTGAATGGCTGCTATGATTTGCAAAAACACCATGTCGAGAAAAATGGTCTCGGTTGGAACGACGAGAAAGGCTGCATTAGTGCCCAAGAAATGTTCGATAAAATGTACAATATGAAATTCAGCCCTCCTGGACGTGGTTTGTGGACTATGGGAACTGATATTACTAAGAAAAAAGGAATATATGCAGCTCTTAATAATTGCGGATTTACATCAACAGCAGATATCAAACAAAAAGGATCAGAACCGTTCAGGTTTTTAATGGATATGTGTATGCTTGGAGTTGGAGTTGGGTTTGATGTTCGAGGTGGGGTTAATGAATCATCAACTGATAAGGAACAAAATGGAACTCATCTGCAAAATTTACGAGCTGTGCAACTTAATCCACGTGAGGATGAAAAACAACTGACTCCTCAACAAGAGATAAAGCATGCAACAAAAGAAGCGTACGTCAAAATATACAAAGGATACTTGGCATCACAGATAAAGAAAACAGAGGATGCATTATCGGCGGCTGAGGCGCGTGGAGATGCTCATTTCGCATCAGAATGTAAAAAGAGCATTAATAACTATTCTGGAGAATTAGAATTTGTGGAAGGGTTGGAATCTAGGCAAATAAAACTGTACAAAATCGAAGATACACGCGAAGGATGGGTTAATTCAACGGGCGTTCTTATTGATTCGTATATGCTACCGAAGTTGCGTAATCGGAATGTTGTATTCTATTACGGAGATATTCGTCCGGCTGGGCAGATTCTGAAAACATTCGGTGGGGTAAGCAGCGGACCCGAACCCCTTCTCGATTTGCACATAATGACGCGGAAGTTACTTCAACGCCAGGCGGAATCACCGCATCCATTTGTTACTGAGACCCTAATCGTCGATTTGATGAATTTGATCGGTAGGTGTGTGGTGGCCGGCAACGTTCGCCGCAGTTCAGAAATATCTCTTGGAGATCCATCATCGCAAGAATTCATTAATCTGAAAAATTATCAAATTAACCCGGAAAGAGAAGCTTGGGGGTGGTGTTCTAATAATTCCATATTTGCGACTGTTGGCATGGATTATTCATCCGTCGCTGGACTTATCGCTGGAAACGGAGAACCCGGACTTTTATGGATGGATAACGTCCGCAAACATTCCCGTATGGACGGCGCCCCAGATAATAAAGATTTCAGAGCGGCTGGAACGAATCCATGCATTACTGCCGACACCATTATTTCCACATCTGAAGGCTTTTTACCGGTTTCTGAGCTAGTCGGCCGTGATTTTACGGCAATTGTTAATGGCATCGGGTATCCATCGGTGACGTTATTTAACGGCGATAAAGGATTCTGGAATAATGGGCGCAAACCTGTTTATAGGCTCACACTCGCAAATGGTATGACTTTGAAAGCCACAGCCGATCACGAAGTCTATACTATAATGCGAAGCGCGGCAAATATTGTAAAAGTACCCCTCCGTCAACTAACTGATTCAGATTACGTAGTTGTCGATCCATCATTCGGGAATAAACATTCAGTTAAGAGAAACGAAATTGCAGAATTTTATGAAAAGAATACAGAGAACATCAAACTGATGATTGAACAAATAAAACATGATCAATCTGTTGGAGATGATCTTATGAATCGGCGAGTCAAACGATCAAAGGGTGAGAATATTATGGATGATGGGCAAATTCATCCAGATTTAATTGAATATGGTAAATATTCTTTGTCAGTATCAAGTTCGCAAGTTGTTTCTGTAGAATACTGCGGCGAAGAAGATGTCTATGATTGCACTATAGATAAAATTCACAGATTTTCCGCAAACGGGATGATTATATCCAATTGCTCTGAACAAACCCTCGAAGACAAAGAATTATGTTGCCTCGTTGAAGTATTCATCGCAAATCACGAATCGGTGGAAGAATTCTTGCGTACACTCAAATTTGCATACTTATATGCAAAAACAGTCACACTTGGAGATTCTCATTGGGTT
>Ga0134124_10003463_pt1 | contig 12704 bp, 9 predicted proteins | sample KB304_FD_96880 | JGI IMG/M metagenome (GOLD analysis project Ga0134124, IMG submission 96880) | Terrestrial soil microbial communities without Nitrogen fertilizer from Kellogg Biological Station, Michigan, USA - KB3-0-4 | ecosystem: Environmental > Terrestrial > Soil > Unclassified ... | reverse complement strand
GGCCTGGATCTCGCCGACCAGGGCGCGCGTCGCCTCCGGGTCGGGGCGCCCGTCCGGTCCGTCGAGACGCAGCAGGACCTGGTTGAGGACGACCTCGTTGACGACGGTCAGCTCGCCCGCGACCCGCCGCGCGATCGCGGTCGCGCCGTCGCAGGCCCGGCCGACGAGGCCTGCGACGCCGGCTCGGCCGAGGGTGCGCAGCACGGCCCACACCTCGACCTGGCGGGCCCGCTGTGAGGACTGCGGCGTGTTGTGCATGGCCTCGAACGCGTCACCGAGCGGTACGTAGCCGGCGGCGGCAGTGAAGGTGGCTTTCGGGCCGGCCGGGTCGCGGAAGACGGCGATCCCGCTGTCGTGGGTGACGTTGAGCCACTTGTGGGCGTCGGTGGCCCACGAGTCGGCCCGGTCCAAGCCCGCGCACAGGCTGGCGCGCCGCGCCGGGTCGGCGAGCGCCCACAGGCCGAACGCGCCGTCGATGTGCAGCCAGCCCGGCGGTCCCGGCCTGCTGGCGAGCCAGTCGGCGATCTCGTCGAACGGGTCGAACGCGCCGGTGTTCACCTCACCGGCCTGCGCGCAGACGAGCACCGGGCCGGGCAGGTCGGGCAGCAGGTCGGCGCGCAGCCGGCCCTGGTCGTCCGCGGGCACGACGTGCACCCGGGTGCGGCCGAGGCCGACGAGGCCGAGGGACTTGCGCAACGTCGAGTGGGCGGCCTCGCCGACGACGACGTCGAAGGCGGGCGCGCCGAACAGCCCGTCGGCCTGGGCGTCCCAGCCGAGCCGGGCCAGCAGCGTGTCACGGGCGACGGCGAGACCGGAGGCGTTCGCCATGGTGGCGCCGGTGACGAAGGTGACGGCGGCGGCCGGCGGCAGGCCGAGGATGTCGAGCAGCCAGCCGCGGGTGACGTCGTGCAGCCGGGCGGCGACGGGGGACATGGCCCGCAGTGCCGCGTTCTGGTCCCAGGCGTTGACCAGCCAGGACGCGCCGAGCGCGGCGGGCAGCGTCGCGCCGATGACGAACCCGAAGTAGCGGGCCCCGGCGGAGCCCATCGTCGCCGGGCTGCCGACTGTGTCCAGCAGCCGCAGGGTCTCCTCGGCGGTGGCTCCCGCTTCGGGCAACGGCTCGTCGAACGCGTCGAGCCCCGCGACCGCGTCGGGGGAGGGCGTCGCCGGCCGTTCGTCGATGCTCACCGCGTACTGGAGGGCCATCGCCGCGGCCGCCCGCAGCACGTCGAGGTCGTCTTCCGCGTCCACTGCTCTCATCCTGTCCCACCGCGGGCCGTGGCCGGGCCGAACTGGGACAAGCGGCACGCGTCACCGGTAGCAGATGACGGCGACCTTGGCGGTGTCATCGCAGTAGGGGTCGTGGCTGACCTTCACACGCCAACGAGGCGCCGCCCCGGCGGATCCTCAAGATAGTCAACGCTGTTGACGAGCCCAAACCTGCCTTTTTGATCTTGAACGTTATGTACCAGCTACCAAAAACAAAAGGACTAAAGACAGCCCCAAAAACCAGGAGGTGCTCATCGCTGGACTGGGTAAGGGCGTGCCCCCCGGATCAGGCGTGTCCTCACTAACCGGACCCGCGGTCCAGCTGACCTGGTGAACCGGCGGGCCCTGACTGACCTGGACCGGACGGGTGGAGGGGCCAGAGCTTCCGCCACCCGTCCGGTCCAGGCAGGTCCTCAGCGGGCGCGTAGGGCTTCGGTGAGGCGGATGCGGCTGCCGCCGTGGCGGACGGCGCCGGCGTAGACGCGGCCGGTGACGCGGACGAGGGCGGCGATGGTGGCGAGGCTAAGGAGGACGGCGAGGGTGATCTGCCAGGCGGGCGCGGTGCCGGCGGCGATGAGCATCGGCATGATCAGCGGCGCGGTGACCGGGATGACAGACAGGACGGCGAGCAGTCCGGAGTGGGGGTTGCCGGGGAGGGTCGCGAGGCCGATGACGTACGGGATGACGATGACCATGATGATCGGGGTGGTGACGCCGGCGGCGTCTTCCTGGCGGGAGACGAGGGCGCCGGCGGCGGCGAACAGCAGCGCGTAGATGGCGAAGCCGAGCAGGAACCACAGGATCGACCAGAGCGCTGAGCTGGCGGCGATCGACGCGGGCAGGTTGAGGACGCCGGTGGCGACGCCGAGGGTGACGCCGACGACGGCGTAGAGGACGAGCTGGAGCAGCGCGACGGCGCCGATGCCGACGACCTTGCCGGCCATGAGCTGCCACGGCTTGACGGTGGCGAGCAGGAGTTCGACGACGCGGCTGGACTTCTCCTCGATGACGCCCTGCGCGACGGCCGGCCCGAAGATCATTAGTGAGATGTAGATGAGGATGCCGGTGATGACGCCGAGGCCGATGCGGGAGTTCGTGTGCGGGTCCTTGGGGTCGAGGGCGTTGACGCGCAGGCCGGCGCCGGCGATGGTGGCGTTGACCAGGGCGGGGTCGCCGCCGAGGTTGGTGATCTGGGTGTCGAGGGCCTGCTGGCGGGCGACGGCCGTGAGCACGGCGCGCGAGGTGTCGTCGAGGTCGTGCTTGACGATGACCGTGAGGCCGGTGCGGCCGGTGGCGGTGACGGCGGCGTCGAGGGTGCCGTCGCGGACCTGGCGTTCGGCGTCGGCGATGCCGGTGACGGGGACGGCGCGTACGTCGAGGTCGCTGGCCGCACCGGCGGAGGTGAGGGCGTCGGCGGTGGCGGCCTCGGTGGTCAACAGGCCGACGGTGAGGCGTGGGGTGCCGCCCGTGAAGAGGGCGTCGACGCTGATGCCGAGGATGAGGGCGACGACGAACAGCGGCGTCATGACCTTGAAGACGCGGGAGCGGACTCGGGTGGTCACCTCACGGCGGACGATGAGCCACAGCACCCGGGAGGAGCCGGGTGGGGTGACGGGCGCCTCGATGCGGGCGGCTACGGCCGGGCGGACCGGGTGGGGGCTGGTGGCGGCTGCGGCCGTTGTGTCGTGGGTCATGCCCGTGCGTTCCTTCCGCTGGTGCCGTGCCGCCCGGGGCGGGAGGTGTCCTGGATGGGCTTGGCGCGCCGGCGTCGGCGTTGCTGCTGGGGCGGTTCGGCCGGGGCCTGTTGGGTGACGACCTCGCGGAACAGCTGGGACAGCGCCGGGCGGCGGTGGGCGAACTCGCGGACGGGGCCGGTCGTGAGCGCGGCACGCAGGATTGGCTGGTCGTCGGCGCCGCGGGCGAGCGTGATCTCGGTGCGGCCGGTGGCGTCGCGGCTGGTGGACAGCACGCCGGGCAGGGTGTCCGCCCAGCCGGCCGGGGCGCCTGGGGCGTCGACGACGAGGATGGACTCGCCGCCGGCGCGTAGTTCGTCGACGGTGCCGGCGGCGACGATGCTGCCGGCGGCGACGATGCCGACGCGGTCGCAGAGGCGTTCGACGAGGTCGAGCTGGTGGGAGGAGAAGACGGTGGGGACGCCCGCGGCGGCGCGTTCGCGAAGGACGTCGCTCATGACGTCGACGGCGATGGGGTCGAGGCCGGAGAACGGCTCGTCGAGGACGAGGACGACGGGGTCGTGGACGAGGGCGGCGGCGAGTTGGGCGCGCTGCTGGTTGCCGAGGGAGAGGGTTTGGACGTCGTCGTCGAGGCGGTGGGCGATGTCGAGGCGTTCGGCCCAGACGCGGGTGGCGATGCGGGCGGTGTGGGCGTCCATACCGTGCAGCTGGGCGAGGTATTCGAGCTGTTCGCCGACGCGCATCTTGGGGTAGAGGCCGCGTTCTTCCGGCATGTAGCCGATGCGGCGGCGGGTGTCGATGGTCAGGGGCGCACCGTCGTAGCGGACGTCACCGGCGTCGGCGGCCAGGACGCCGAGCACGATGCGCATGGTGGTGGTCTTCCCGGCGCCGTTCGAGCCGACGAAGCCGAACAGTTCCCCGGCGCGGACGTCGAAGGTCATGTCCCGCAGCGCGACGACGTCGCCGTAGCGCTTGGACAGTCCGTCGATCTGGAGCGCTCCGTCGCCCATGGCGCCGCCTTCCGACTATCCGTGTGGTTCGCGTTGTCCGTGGAGCCTTGTCGCTGCTGGGGTCCTGGGCCGGGCTGGCCGGGGCCTGGGTGCGGCGAAGGGCTCGCCGGGGTCGATCAAAGGTCCTTGCCGTCCGTGCGGCCGGCGGAGTGGACCACATCCTGCCAGTGGCCGCGTTCGGCGCCTGAGCGGCCCCACCGGCGATTGCGGCGAATTGTTCGGGTGTCGGCGAGTTCATCACCGGTGGACATACTGTCGTGGCACTCGCGCGGCCCGGTCAGGGGCTGCCCCGAGGGCGATTCGCCACGGGAACCGGTGAGATCTGGCCGAGCGCCGGCGGGGGCGCTGCTGGCGGGGCTGGTCGGGGACGGCGCGGGTGCTGGACCGGCTGTGGGGTCCGGATGTGGCGGCGTGGGCCGTGCGGCGCCACGCCTGGCGCCGGCGCGGGCGCCTGCAGGTCGCTCCAACGCGCCTGATAGCCCTCGACAACTGAGATGCTCTCCGGGCGGGTCATATGAGACGTGGCCCGACCTGCTCGGGGCTGGACGCCGCTGACGTTGTCAGGTGTTCGTTGGGGGATCCCCTTACGAACCGGTCGCGGCACGTTCACCGTCCAGACGGCGAGCTGACCGGCCTGGTGGCGTCGCCGGTCGGCGCGGGCGGGTGCGCCTGGGTGGGGCGGCGTGGTCGACTGCAGGGGTGGCCACGTCCTCCATTGCCAGCGCACCGGGCTCGGTGTGCTGCTCGCTGTGTGGGCATCCGTGGTCGGCGCATTTCGGCGGTGGGCCGACGTCGGTGTGGGTGACCTGCTGCGCGATGGCGGATCCGGGTGACGGCGCCGGGGAGGCTGTTCCGTCGGCGTTGGAGGGGCTGCCGGTGGCGGCGGGGCTCGCCGGGCCGGCGGCGGTCTGTTACTGCCGGCGCGCGGTCGAGGAGTTCCGGCTTGAGGTGCCGGCGGGGGCGGACGGTGTGCTGGCGTGCGTGACGTGCGGGGTGGCGCCGGCGGAGGACACACAGTGCCGTGGGTGCCGGGAGGCGCGCCAGCGGGATTCGCGGGCGCGGTTCACGGCCCGTCAGGCGCGGCTCGGTCGGCCGTCGCGGCGCCGTTGACCGCGAGCGGAGAGGTGGGGCGGGATCCGCGCGACGCCAGCTGGGTACGGGAGGTCAGCCGGCCGCTGTGGCTGTTATCTCGGTGCGGACCTGGTAGGTGGACAGTCGGTTGTCCTCGATGGGAGCGTGGTCGGGCCAGCGATGCGCGGCACGGAATGAATCGGAGGCGCGGTAGGCGACGTACGCTGCCTCGTCGGTGAATTCCAGGATCGAGAGGTATCCTCGGCGGGCCTCGTCGGGGTGCAGGAGACGCGCCGCGCGAAGGCCGGGCACGCCCGGCAGGGTGCCGGTCATGCTGGCCGGGAAGTTCCGCTCGAACGTCGCGCGGTTCTCCGGGCTGACGAACAGCTCGTTGACCACCACGAACATGATTACTCCTCGGTTTCTGGCTGCGTTGGGGTTCCCGCCGCCCCGCCTGGAATTCCGACTGCGCGGCGCACGAATGCCAGAGTTGCCGGCACGATCGCGCTTGCGGGGCGCCCGGCCTCTAGCTGGTCAATCGCGCGGCCGAGCGCGCCGTCGATCAGTTCGGCCGTCAGGCCGGGGTCCGCGTCGCCGCGATCGGCAGCGCCGCGCGCAGGGGCGCGGCGAGATCATGGTGCGCTCGCGCGAGCCGCTCCCGCGCCTGGTCGTCGCGTGGCTGGCCGCCCCCAAGCACGGCGATGCGGATCGAGGCGATCTCGACGGCCGTGACGACCGATGATCATGGGGTGATGGTGGCGCGGGACCGATCTGTGCTGGCTCCGGCTGGCGAACGGCCCGCGATTGAGGCACTTCGTGGCACAGTGACTACTGGAGGTGGACGGGCATGGCGGCTTCCTCGCCCACTCGACGGCGCGCCTCGGCTGAGACGATCGCGGCCTGGGCCTTCCTCCTCGCGTACTTCGTGGTTGTCCTCGCCTTCATCGGGCTACTCGGCTTCGCGCTCTGGCATCTGCCTGATGCCCACGGCCACTACGTGCCACCGCCCGGAGGCGGTCCCCCCAACGAGCATTAGCTGCACCGTCCATCCCGGCTCTCGCCGCCGCCAGCGCGAAGATCCGGCCGGGGACGTGTCGGCGAACCGTCCCCGGGTCTTCCTGACGTGGCTGGGCGGCCTACAGGAAGCCGGTGAGGCCCGTCGGGTGGTGGGGGCCGACGGCGAGCAGCGCTGGTCAGGGGGCCGACGTCGACCTGTCGGTGGCGCCGGGCAGCCGGTCGGCCAGCCAACCGGCTAGCCGGGCGCGGGCAACTCAGGGTCGCGTTCCTGTGCCCGCACGCAGAGCTCCTCTCCACGGTGGCCGCCGCCGGTTCGCCATCGTGGCCGGCGGCCCGCCGCCGCCTGCCGGAATCGCGGCCACGCCACAGCCGCGACGAGCCCGTGTTGGTGTGCCGGCGGGAGCCGGCCGACGGCGCGGGATTGTCGCGGACATGACTCGGGCCCACAGAACTGGAACTGGTTCTAGACCGACGGCGGCCTGGTGTCAGTCGCTACGGGCGGCCACCGCCGGCCCGCCGGCAAATGTCGCACACCGGGCACTCATCGTGGCGCCATCCCGGCGCGTTTCGACGGAGGATGTCCGAGATGACGACAGATGTCCGACTACGGAGGAGGCGAGGGGTGCGGGCCGATGAGGAGCTGGCCTTCGGGACGTTCGTGGCCGGCGCCGCCGACAGGCTGCTGCTGAGCGCGGTCCTGCTCGTCGGCGGCGACTGGGCCGCCGGCGAGGATCTGCTGCAGGGCGCGTTCGAACGCACCTACCGGCACTGGCCGCGGATAGCCGACGGCCAGCCCGAGGCCTACGTGCGCCGCGCGCTGGTCAACGGCGCGACGAGCCGCTGGCGGCGGCTCCGGGCCCGAGTGACCGAGGTGCCGCTGGTCGTCGACGGCGAGTGGACGGTCGACATGGCCACGGCGGGCGCTGACCCCGCCGACCGGCTGGCGCAGCGCGACGGCCTGGTCCGCGCGCTGCGCGCCCTGCCGCCCCGGCAGCGCGCCGTGCTGGTCCTGCGGTACTTCGACGACCTGCCCGAGTCGCAGGTCGCCGCGGCGATGGGCTGCTCCGTCGGCTCGGTGCGCTCCCAGGCCTCCCGCGGCCTTGCCCGGCTGCGCGCCAGCGAGCATGTCACGGCCCTCGGCGCGGCCCGAGCCGGTGGCCGGGTCCGCGCGGGCGCGCCCGACATCCTGACCAACGAGAAGACCGACGCCGGCCCCGGCCCGGGTGTGCCGGCGGCGTGCGCGCCGGCCGCCGATGCGGCCCGCCCGGCGAGGGAGAACACGCTGTGAGGGCCGGCAGGCAGCCGCGGCGGCGGCACGCGGACCGGGCCGGCGGGCGGCCGACGCAGCCGCGCCCGTGGCGCGGGCAGGGCGGCGAGCTCGTCGACGGCGACCAGGCCGATCCGCGGGCACTGGGTGTGCGGGGACGCACGCGGTGCTCGCCGGGCGCCGGTGGCTGTGTCGCTCGGGCGACTCGCCATCGAGCGGTCTGATCGGGGCCGGTTAAGGTGCGGCTGTGGGGGTGCGGACGGGCACGGTCGGGGCTGGGCTGGCCGGCGCGCTGGCCATCACGGGCTGCGCATCCTCAGTCACCGGTGGTACGACGCCTGCGGGCCCCTCGGCGCCCGAAACGGCGCTCCCGTCGGCGGCCCTCAGCGGCAGCCCGACCACGTCGGGGACGAAACCGGGAAGGTTCACCCTGCCGAAGTCGGCGTGCGACCTCGCCGATGCGGCCACCGTCGAACGGCTCTCCGGCCGGTCCCCGGTCGCGCCCCGCGTGGTCACCCTGTCCCCGCCGAAGCAGGGGCAGACGTTCCTGAGCTGCGCGTTCACCGCCGGCTTCACACCGGTCGGCGCGCTGACCGTCGGCATGCACGACGGCGGGCCTGGCGTGTCGGCCGGCCAGGAACTCGACGACAGCGTCAGCGCCAGCGAGTACGCCACCAGCGCCGCCCAGGATGTCCCCGGCGTCGGGGACGCCGCCCGGTACGCCACCACCCCGAGCCTCGCCGGGATCACCTACGCGACGATCTGGGTCGTGCAGGTCCGCGGCACGCAGGTACTCGACCTGTCGATCACGTCGGCGGCGAAGACCCCGGCCACCGCGAAGGATCCGCTCCTCGCCCTGGCCAGGTCCGCGCTCGCCCGGCTCTGACGAGTTCTGCGCCGCGTGAGGGCTGGCCGCGCCGGTAGGGGGAGGCCGAGGTCCCGGCTGTCAGGTACCTGGGGTGGGTGTCGCGCCGGAGGCCAGTTCCGTCAGCGCCGTGCGCGTGAGGTCGACCAGGCCGGAGCGGGCCGCGTCCGGGTCGGCGGAGGCCACCGTCAGCGTCAGGTCACCGACCTGTCCGTCGCCGAGCGTGACGGTCCACACGGTCGCGTAGTGCAGATCGGAGATCGCGAGGGCCTTGCCGTAGCGGGCGGCGTCGCCGAGGCCTGGCACGGCCTCGGTTGTCGACGAACGGTACAGGCTGCCCGCGACCGAGTCGTCGAGTTCCTGCTCGGCGGTCCGGCCCGCGGTCGCCGGCCGGACGTCGACGGTCAGCAGCCCTACCGGGACCACACCGTCGGTGAACGCGCAAGTCATCGCCGCGGACGCCACCGCGGTCGCCGAGCCGGTCGGCCTGGTGCCCGTCGCGGTCAGCCGGAGGGAGTCGCGGCCGGCGACCTTCTCGACCGCGGCCTGGGTCACCAGGTCGCAGGCCGACGCCGGCAGGGTGAACGGCCCGGCGACGCTCCCGCCGGCCGTCGTGCGCGGGCCCGGGGTGACCGACGGGCCGGTCGGGCCGTCTCCCAGGCTGGCACCGGCGCAGCCGGTGACCGCGAGCGTCCCCGTCAGCGCGACGGCCGCGACCGTCGCCGTTCGGCTCCTCATGTCCGCACCTCTTCGCCCGGGATCGCCGGGGCCTGGCATCCGCGCGGGCCCCGATGTGGCCGGGTGGGCCGCCAGTCGGCCCACCCGGGCGCGATCTGCCCGATTCGGCCGCTCTATAACACCTGCCCGGATCGGGTGGTCGCGATCCGCGCTCGGCCGCGGGGCTGGGCGACCGGGCCGACGCCGTGACAAGAGGCGCTGTGCGATGGGAGTGGGTGACGAGGACGGCGGGGTTCGGCGCTGAAGCCGTGGCGGCCCGGGCCGGGCGGTGTGGGTCCCCGCCCGGGCGGCCACGGCCGGCGAGGCGGACGGGTCAGCCGCCCATCCGGGCGGCCAGGGCGGGCAGCAGACTGCGGGCGTTGTCGCGGTTGAGCTGGCGGCGGGTGCTGGAGTTCAGGGCGGGATCGGAGTCGATCGCGTGCACGTTGAGTCGCGCGCCGTCCGCGGTCGCCGCGGGGAAGTCCGTGCCGAGCAGCAGCCGGTCGGAGCCGACCGCGGCCAGCAGCGACGGGGTCGCGCCGGGGGAGATCGGCATCGCCGAGTCGTACCAGAGCTTCCTGATGGCTCGCGTCGCGGTCGCCTGACTCACGCCGGCTCCCAGGTAGACGCCCTCCTGGAGACGGGCCGCGAGCAACGGGAAGTAGCCGCCGCCGTGCGGGAGGATGAACTGGATGTTCGGGAAGCGGTCCAGGGTGGCGTTCAGGACCATCTTGACCGCGGCCCGGGTGGTGTCGGCGAGGAAGTCGACGAGGAAGTCCGCGACCGGCGCCGCGCCGCAGCCCGGCAGGTTGTACGGATGGGTGAACACCACCGCGCGCCGGTTGTTGAGCTCGGTGAGGATCGGGTCGAACATCGGGTCGCCGAGATACTGGCCCGCGGCGTGCATGTTCAGGCAGATGCCGTCGGCGTGCAGCGTGTCGTACGCGTAGGCGATCTCCCCGAGGGCGACGTCGACGTTGCCCATCGGCGCCGAGGCGAACAGCCCGAACCGGCTGGGATGGTCGTGGATCACCTGGGCCAGCGCGTCGTTGCCGATCCGGGTGCCCTGCTGCAGGTCCGCCGCGCTGAGGTTCGCCAGGAACTCCGACGGCGCCGGGCCGGACAGCACCGCCGCGGCGATCCCCAGCTCGTCCATGATCGCCAGCGCGCTGTCGACGCTCCAGATTGACCACGGCGGCCCGCCAACCGGCGGCAGCAGCCCGTGGTCGACCATCCACTGGCGCTCTTCCGGCGGGATCGCGTGGTGGTGCACGTCGATGCGGCCCGAGCCGCCACCGCCGGTCGCGTCGACGGCCCCGGTGGGGTCGGCGGCCAGCGCGGGCGACGCGGTGGCCGCCGCGGCCAGCGTGGTCGCGCCGAGCGCCGCGGCGCCGCGGAGCACCGACCGTCTGCTCGTTGTCAGGGACGTCGGTGCCGGTGAGGCGTCGGAAAGGTCGAGCGGCCCGCGTTCGTCGGTGTCGTTCTCGTCGCGCACAGATACTCCTCTGCGAGAGCGGATCGGCGTGTTGCGGTCGGCGCCCGGTCGCCTTACGTGCCAGCAAACCGGTTTCCGGGTGCGTGGGAGCGCCAAAGGTCACCGTGGGCGAGTCAGCAGCCACCCGTAGGTGCCGGTCGGGCGCACGGTATCGGAGCCGCCGCGCGCCTCGCCTCTGTTCGGGCCAACATGGCGGGGTCACGCCACCGTGGCGTGCTCCATCTGGCGTGGTCGCGGGGTTGACGCCTGACCGTCCGCCGTTCCGGGGGGTCAGGTCGCCAGGTCGGCGCCCTCGGGCAGCTCGCCGTCCCGGGAGGCTGGCAGCGGCACGGACCCGGAGCCGAGCGCGACGTGGTGGGGCTGGGAGGTGTCGTAGCGCCAGAAGGGGCGCACCGCGACGGCGGCGACGACCACGACGACGACGCACAGCAGCGCCGAGCCCGTCCAGGCGACGGTCAGCGTGGTCGCGGACGCCATCGCGCCCGCCCGCAGGTCCCCGAGCCGCGGACCACCGGCGACGACGACGGTGAACACGCCCTGCAGCCGTCCCCGCATCCCGTCGGGCACATAGGTCTGCAGGATCGTCTGCCGGCAGACGGCGCTGACGAGGTCCGCCGCGCCGCCGACGGCCAGCAGCACAACCGCCAGCCAGTAGGCGTGCGCCAGCCCGGCCAGCGCGATCGCCACGGCCCAGCCGACGACCGCCGCCGTCAGGACGACCGCCTGGCGGCGCACCCGGCCGATCCAGCCGCTGCTGAGCCCGGCGAGCACCGACCCGGCGGCGATCGACGAGTACAGCAGGCCGACGCCGCCGTGGAACCGGGTCGCCGCCGCCTGCGGGAACAGGGCCCGCGGCATCGCGAGGACCATCGCGGCGATGTCGACGACGAACGACATGAGCAGCACCGGGTTCGCGCCGATGAACAGCAGCCCGTCGAGTACGGAACGCAGCCCCGGCCGGCCGGCCGTCGTCGGTGGCCGCAGCGCCGGCAGCCGGAACGCCGAGTACAGCGCGGCGGTGAACAGCAGGGCGTCCAGGCCGTAGGCGTAGGCGAAGCCGTGGTCGAGCCCGACCAGCACCCCGGCGATCAGCGGCCCGAGGACCGACCCGACGTTACCGGCCGTGAAGTTCAGCGCGTTCGCCGCCGACACCAGCTCGACGGGCACCAGCGCGGGCACGACGGCGCCCCGCGTCGACGAGGACACGGCGAACGCCGCTGTCTGCACGCCGATGAGTACCAGGATCAGCGCCACCGACCGCAGGCTGAGCAGGCTCTGCGCGAGCAGTGCCAGCGTCACCACCCAGGTCAGCGACGACGACGACAGGTACAGCACCCGCCGGTCGACCGCGTCGGCGACCGCCCCGCCGTACAGGCCGAACACGATCATCGGGATCAGGCCGACGAGTCCCGCGAAGCCGACCTGCAGCGACGAGTGCGAGATCGCGTAGATCTGCACGGGCGCGGCGACGCTGGTGACCATCGTCCCGACGAACGCGGTGCCCTGCCCGAGGAACGTCCGGCGAAACGCCGGTATCGCCAGCGGTCGGGTGTCCACGGCCACCCGCCGCAGCCGCCGGCGGAATCCGGACGACGCGCCGACGTCCGGATCGAGCGCCTCGCTCATCGGGCGTCGGCCCGCCAGGCCGCCGCCGGGTCCGGCGGGTATGGCCTGGTCATGGGCTCATCAGCGCCCGGCGCGTCGCATGTCATGGCTTCACGGTGCCACCGCAACCTGTGCGCGGGCACGCGAGGGTGGTGAGGCGGCGCCATCCCGAGGCGCCCCCGCCTGGCTGTCCGACCGCTTGTCACCAGGCTCGGTTCCGCGGTGGAGATGCCCTTTGTTCCGGTCTCCCAGGGCTTTCGCGGTTAGCCTGGCCGGGACGGCGCCGGCCCTGTCCGATCTGCCGGCCGCGCGGCGGACAGGTCCCGGCGAACGCCCGGCCGCCGCCCGCACTCACACTGGGGGGAGACCATGCGCACGTTGACGGGTCAGGGTCAGCAGGCTGTCGCCGAGCTCGCGGGCAGGTACGGCGTCAGCGTCGACGCGGTCCGCGCGCTGCTGGACGCGGTGGCGCGGGGCAACGGCCGGGCCGCGCAGTTTTCCCATCCGGAGCTTGGCGGCAGCGGCCAGTGGATGGCCGGCGGTATGACGATGGTCGGCGACATGTTCAACGACGGGCTGCGAGCCACGGTCAGCGGTCTGGCGACTGACCTCGCCGCCCTGCTCGTCTCGACCCCCATCTACGCGCCCACGGCGTCTCCGCCCGCCGCTGGGCCGCCCGGCGACGTCCACCCGG
>Ga0134124_10003462_pt1 | contig 12704 bp, 7 predicted proteins | sample KB304_FD_96880 | JGI IMG/M metagenome (GOLD analysis project Ga0134124, IMG submission 96880) | Terrestrial soil microbial communities without Nitrogen fertilizer from Kellogg Biological Station, Michigan, USA - KB3-0-4 | ecosystem: Environmental > Terrestrial > Soil > Unclassified ... | reverse complement strand
GGGGGCGGGCAGGCCCGGTCCCGCCGGGGCGCTCGGCGGTCCTGAGGGCGCGGGCGCGCCCGAAGCGGGCCAGCCCCTCGGGTCGGCGGGATAGCCGGCCGGTGGCCGCGCGGGCTGTGGCGCCTGCCGCGGCGGATAGGGCGCGGGCCGTCCCTGGCTGTCTCTGGCCGGGCCGGGTGGGCCGGTGGCCGGGCGGGCGCCCTGCGGGAGCCCGGACTGGCCGTATTGGCCACCCGGGTAGCCGCCGCCCGCCGCGGCCGGTCGAGGACTGGACTGGTTGGCCGGCGGCGGCTGGGCAGGACCGCCACCAGAACCGTTCGGATGGCCGGCTGGCGGTGGCCCGGCCGGCCGTGGGTTGACCTGCCGTGGGGCGGGCTCACCGAACCGCGGCGCGGCCGCTGGCGGTGGGGTCGGGGCCTGCGGCGACAGTGGGCGGGCAGGAGCAGCGGCCGAGCCCGGCCGCTGCTGGGCCGGGCGCCCGGAGCCGGGCGGCCCGGACCCCGGCCCGAAGGACTGGGGCGGCGAGGGCTGGGTTCCAGGAAGCGAGGGCTGGGGGCCGGCGGCGCGTTGCTGTTGCGCCGGGCCGGGATACGAGGCGTCAGGCGGGACGACCGGAACGGTCCCCGTCAGACCGGGTGGCGGCAGGATCGGGCTCGATCCCGTCATTCCCGGCGGCGGGAAGCCGAAGCTTGCCGCGGTCGTCCCCGGGGCCGGGAACGCCGGGTTTCCGCCGGCCACTTCAGGTGGTGGGAAGGCCGGGTAGCTCTCGCCAGGCGGCGGGATGTGCGGCACCGGCCCGGTCTGGGCGGGTGGCGGCCCGGGACGGCTGGCCTCGGCCCCCCGGGCGCCGGCCGGCATCCGCTCGGACGGTGGCGCCGGCGTGACCGGCGGCGCGGTGGCGGGCAGCGACAGCGGTGGCTGCGAAGCAGGCGGGGGCGTCGGCTGGCCGGACCGGCCGAGCGCCGGGATCAGCACGGGCCGCCCGACGGTCGGCGGGGACGCGCTGTGCGGCGGCACGCTCGGTGGCGGCGTAGGCGGCGGTGGCGGCGTAGGCGGTGGCGGAGGAGGCGGCGGTGGCGGAGGAGGCGGCGCGCCGGTGGAGCGGGGCCCCGGCGGGTCGGGCAGGTTGCCCTGAGTCGTCCGGCCGTCCGGCCGCGGCTGCGGGGCCGAGGCCGCGGCGTGGCGCGAGCTGATCAGGTGCGCTCCGGTAGCCGGCGGCGGCGTGTGGGGAATCGCGGCGCTGGGAATGGCGTGTGCGCCCGTGATCGCGGCGTTGACGGCCCGGCGGGTTGCGCCGGGAAGCGGCCGCGGCTGGGATACCTCGCGGTCGATCGACGGCAGCTCCGCTGGCAGGCCGGTGACGGCGAGTACCGAGGCGCAGGGCCAGAGACGGTCGCAGCCGAGACAGACGTCGAACTCGTTTGGCTGATGGAGGTCGATCAGGGCGAGCAGGGAGCGGATGTGCTCGATGGTGCGCGGGCCGGCGAGTACCGGTCCGCTCCTGATCATGTCAAGTTCCGAGCACAGCCGACCGTGATACCGCTCGACGTCGGAAACGTCCTGATCCTCCATTATCGCCAAGCATGCACCATCGAACCGCGCGACGCGCGGGCGGTACCCGAAAAGCCGGACAAGGCGAGCCTCACATGGTACGGACAGCGCCGGACCGGTCGCTGCGGGAGCCGACCACGTCGGTTCGCGCGCAACGGCGCGGGCGCCCGACCAGCACGGCTCCCGGTGCCGACGCGGATCCAGTCGCCGCCACCGACGGCGTCACCGGGCGCCGCCGAGCCGCCGGCGGGTAACGCGCCAGCCGGGGATCCGGGGCAAGCGGATCGCGACGAATCCCGGCCGGCGCCGGCCCGCCGGGCCGGCTCGGCGCGGCCGGTGACGCCGCCGGAATGCGGAGCGGGGCCGTCAGGCACGCTCCGGGCGGACCTCGTCGCCGCGGCGGACCTGACGCATCAGGCCCTCCTGGAGACGAGCGAACTCCTCGATGTAGGGGCTGTCCGCCGGGTTGCCGCTCGGCAGCTCCTTACCCGGCGCGCCGCGGTCGAACGCGGGCTCGAAGCCGGCGTACGGGCCGCCGCCGTTCAGCCGGTCGGGCTGGCCGTTGTCGAACGACGGGTAGTGGCTGGCGCCCTGGGCCGGCGCGCCGCGGTCCGCCGGTGCCTCGTAGGCGGGGTAGCTCGGCGGCGGCGTCGTCGGGCGCTCCGGCGCGTTGTCGAACGCCGGGTAGTGCGCGCCGTTCGGGGACCCCGGCCGCTCGGGCTGATTGTCGTAGCCGAACTGCGCGGACCCGTTGGCCGACGGCGCTGGGCTGATCGACAGCGGCGCCGAGCGCAGCGGCTCGGAGGCGCCGTCCGACTCGGCCGGGCCGAAGCCGTCGCTCTGCGCCAGGATGCGGGCCGAGAGGCTGACCGACATCGGGTCGCTTCCATAAGTGATCACGTCGACCTGGTCGTCCGGGCCGATACCCCCGTTACGGGCGAGGTCGACGAACCGGAACAGATCGGCCCAGCGCAGGCCGTCAAGGTCCACACTGATGCGGAGTGCCATGTTGTGTCCCGTCCCGTGAGCTGCGTCTGAGCTGCGTCTGAGCCGCGTCGTGTGCCGCCCAGCGCATGGCCGAAGCGCGTCCCCGCCGATCCGCTCGCACCGATCGACGGGTCCCCCTAGGCGGGGTGTGTCGGCCCGTCCGCGGGTCTCCCGCCCGCGCCCCCGGTGTGGTCTGACCAACTCCGGGTGATGGGCGGCAGCTTATACCGCGTTGGGATTGTGCTCCCCAGGCGGGCGCCTTTGGGAGGCTATGGACACCTTCTCTCGTGAGCCGTCCGCGGGGCCTGACCGGCGGCGCGTTGCCAGGAGCCGCAGGTCGGGCCAGTTCTGGACGGACTGGGCGGCGGTGGCGGGCCGACGAGCCGGGCGTGCGCCGCGAAGGCGGCCAACTCCGACTGGCGACCGCCTGTCGGTGTGGGAGTAGTCTCGCGCCCGTGACCAGTGTTTCCGGTGGTGTCAACGGCGTCGGCGCCACGGCCGGGGTCGGTCTCGGCGGTGTGGCCGGGGTCGACATCCGCGCCGGTTCGCTGCCGATCAGGCTGCTGCACGACCGTGTTCTCGTCGAGCCCCGTGAGGACTCGGTCGACCGGCGCTCGAAGGCGGGCATCGTGATCCCGGCGACCGCGCGGATGGGCAAGCGGCTGTGCTGGGCCGACGTCGTCGCCGTCGGCACCGCCGTGCGCACCATCCAGGTGGGTGACCGGGTGCTGTTCGACCCCGAAGACCGCGCCGAGGTCGAGCTGCACGGCTCCACCTACGTCCTGATGCGCGAGCGCGATGTCCACGCCGTCGCCGCCGAGCGGCTCGACGACGGGCTGACCGGCCTCTATCTCTGATCTGGGTACCTCGGATCCGCAGCGGCGGGCACCTCGCGGACGGCGTACCGCGCCAGCTCGACCCGGTTCGCAGCCGCAGCTTGCCCAGGACGTTGTGGACGTGGTTCTGGACGGTGCGCGGTGAGACGCCGAGCCGCGCCGCGGCGTCCCTGGCGGACAGGCCCCTTGGCGACCAGCCGTAGCACCTCGACCTCGCCTGTCAGCTTCGGCGTCCCCGGCACCTGGGGCCGCCTGGCCGCTAGGGACATCTCGCCGGGGACCAGCGCCGCGAGGCCCGCGCTGAACACCGGCAGCCCGGCGGCCGTCCGGCGGGCCGCGTCGACGAGCTCCTCGGGTCGGGCCGACTTGACCAGATAGCCGGCCGCGCCGGTCAGCCGCGTCGACCAGGCCCGCGTGGAGCGCATCCTCGCCGAGCACGACCCGTTCCGCGTGCCCCAGCCCTGACCTCCGCGATCGGATGCCTCAAGTCCTGACTTCCGGGTCCTGATCTGGAAGTCAGGACGTTCGGTCCCGCCCTTCCGGGGCCTGCGGGGTCCGGGAACCCGCCGGCGCGGGTGTGGCGGGTCAGACACGAGGAGGCGACCGCGAGATTCGCCCTGTGCGGCTCCTGCCCCGTATCCTTCGCACGGTCTTTGATGATCCAGGCGTGGCCGGCCCTCCTGGGTGGGCGTTGGCGCGAAGAAATGCGGACATTTGAAGTCGGCTTCTTCTCGCGCCAGAAGCATTGCGTATTGTGACTATCCGATCTCGTTCGGGTGAGCAACTGGGCGTCGGAGCGGCGAAGAGCCCGCTCCGCAGCCGAGCTCGCCCGGGTGGGACGGGGTGTACCGCCTCGCCTGGCATGAGGAACCGGCCCGCCCTCGGGGGCGGGACCGCTGGTGTGGCCGCCGGACGGCCGGCCCGCCGGCTGTCGAGGAGTGGACGGAAGGAGAGGCATGGCTCGAGATTTCGACGCCCGGCGTAGTGGCGACGGTGATGACGACGACCTGCAGGAGCAGAGCCTGGAGTCGTTGAAGGCGCAGCGGGTCGGTGCGGCCGCCGATCTGGGCGACGACATGGACGCTCTCGAGACGGAGCTGGATCTCCCCGACGCCGAGGTGCGGGACGAGGAGCTCGCGCTGCGCGTGCTGCCGCGGCAGGCCGACGAGTTCACCTGCACCAGCTGCTTCCTGGTACACCACCGCAGCCAGCTCGCCGACGTCCGGCGCACGGTCTGCTCCGACTGCGCAGCCTGACCTGTCTTTCCGCTGTTCCGGCCGGTCCGGACCGGCGGAGCCCGCGGGAATGACCCGCGACCGCGACAGAGAGTAACTGCCCGGCTACCGTACGGTGGGTGCTGGGGGGTGACGGGATGCCGTGCGAGCGTGACCACTATCCCGAACGGATAGGCGGTCAGGGTCCCGACGGGACGAGCGGCCAGAGTCCCGAACGCAACGGGGACCGCGGCCCCGGGGGGACGAGCGACAGGGGACCCGGAGAGCCGGGCGAAGGGGTCCCCGGCGGGCAGGGCGAAGGCCCGCCGGAGCGCGGTGGGCGCCCGGCGGTACAGCGTGGCGAGCCGCCCGCGACCGAGCCTGGCGCGGTGGTGGCCCGCGGGCGGCAGGTCCCGGCGGCAGGCCTGCCGCCGCTGCGGTGCCGGCTCGCCCCGCCCGCGCTGCCTGTTCCCCATGTGCCGCGGCCGCGGCTGTGGGAGCTGCTCGAGGCGGGCGACCGGGCCCTCACGATCGTGCGCGGCCCGGCGGGCTGCGGCAAGACGGCCCTGCTCGCCTCCTGGTACCTCGCCCGCCGGGACGGCCTGCCACTGGTGTGGCTCCAGGTTGATCCGGCGACCGGACCGGCCCCGGCACCGGCCAGTGCCATCGCTGCACCGGTCCGGGTCTCGTTCTGGGCCCACCTGCTGGCGGCGTTGCGCTCGCATCCCGACGCCGACCCCACCGGTGCCCTGGCGCGGCTGAGCCCGCCGGCGCCCGGAGGTCGGGCCGACCTGTTCTGCCGTGAGCTGACAGATGCCCTGGCCATCGGCCGGCCGCTTCCCCTGGTAGCGATCCTCGACGACGTCGGGCTGATCCAGGATCCGGCGGACATCGCGGGCTTGGAGTTGCTGGCGCAGGGCGCGAGGGGGCTGCGGCTGGTGCTGTCCGGCCGGCGGATTCCGGTGGCGGCACACCGGGCCCGCGCCGCCGGGCAGCTCACCGATATCGGCCCGGACCTGCTCGCGTTCGACCCGGCGGAGACCGATCGCCTGCTGGCCGCGCTGTGGGTGCCCGCCGCGGCGGCCACCGGCCTGCGGGCAGCGACCGAAGGCTGGGCGGCCGGCCTGCGGCTGGCCGCGGCGGCGCTCACTACCGCCGCCGACGTCGCGGCCGTCGCTGTGGCTGCTGGCGGCGTGGCCTCGGCTCGCGCCCAGGACGGCACGTCCGTGGCGCGTGGCCCCGTCGGCGAGTGTGCCAACGAGGCCGCCGGGCGGCCCGCGCTGCCGCCGGCCGCGTTCGCGCCCGTCGCGGACTACCTGCGGGCGGAGGCGCTGGCGACCATGCCGGCTGGGCTGCGTCGTCTGCTGGTTCTTACCAGCGTGCTGGACGAGGTGTGCGGCCCGCTGGCAGAGGCCGTCGCGGCCGAGCCGGCGGCGGGCGACCGGCTGTTGGCCGAGCTCGCGACCGGCGCGGTCCTTGCTACGCCGCTGCTCGGGTCGCCGCTGGCCACACCGTTGCCCGCTGGACGACCGGGCGCGGCCGACGGCGGTCTCACGGTGGACCGCGGTCTCGGAGGAGGCCTGGGAATCGAGGCCAATCCGGGCCTTGGGGGCGACTGGGGTCTCGGGAGCCGGCTCAGCCAGGCGCCGGGGCCTCGCCAGGAGACCGATGCCCGCGGGGCCGGTGGCACGGACGATCCTGCGGGCGGCGGGGCGGCGCCCGGCGACGGGCAGCCGCACGCGGCCGCGGTGGCGCCCGCGTCCTGGTATCGATACCACGCGCTCCTGCGCGGCGTGCTGCGGGACACACTGCGCCGCGACCCGGCGGAGGACGAGGCGGAGCTGAACCTGCGGGCCGCCCTTTGGTATGCGGCCAACCGCCGTCTTGTCGACGCGGCGCGGCATGCCCGCGAGGCCGCCGACTGGCGCTACCTCGCCTGCCTGGTGGCGCGCGGCACCGTCCCACTACTCCTGCAGGGTGAGCTGCGCGACCTGGCCGCGCTGGTCGGGGACTTCCCGGACCGCGCGGCGGGCCTCGGCCCGGAGTGTGCCATTACCGCCGCGGCCGCCCGCGTACTCGCCGGCGATGCCGTCATCGCGGGTGAGTACCTGGAGCTGGCGCGTTCCGGCCTCGCCGCGGCGACGTCCGCCGCCGGCCAGCCCGGCGCTGCCGCGCGGCGGGTGCTGCTGACGGCGATCGAGGCCGTCGAGCTGCGGCGCGCGGAGCTGACCGGGGATGTCGACGCGGCACTGGCCACGGCCCGCCGGGTGCTGCGGGTGCGGGCCACGGCTGAGCCCGGCCCGGCCGCCGGCCTGCCGGACGGACTGCGCCCGCTGGCACTGGCCGCTCGCGGCCGGGCGGAGCTGTGGCGCGGCCGGCTCGAGGCCGCCCAGGACGCGCTGGGGGTCGCGCTCGCGGACGCCAGGAGCGCCGGGTTCACCGGTGCCACCGCCGGCTGCCTGGGGGCGCTGGCGCTTGGCTTCGCGCTGCGCGGCCGGCTGCGTCAGGCCGAGGAGACGGCGGCGGCCGCGCTCGCCGCCGGTCGGCCGCGCGAGCTGACCTGGCCCGACGGCCCGGCTCGGGCCGACGCGACCTCCTCCGGGGCCGAGCAAGATGACATCGCTCGGGGCCGGGACCCTGATGGCAGCTCCGACCTGGCCGTGGTCGGGCCGCCGGGCGCCGGTCGTGAACCGGTCGACCGACTCGTCTCGCTCGCCGCGCCGGCGGTCGCGGGTGTCCCGGGGACGGCAGAGGCGCTGTTGGCACTGGCGGTCGTCGCTGGACACCGGGGGGACAGCGCCGTCGGGCTCGGCTGGGCCGACCTTGCCGGGCGCGCGGCCGGCGAGTCCGGCCAGCTGCCCGGCCTGGTCGGCCTGCTGCGGGCCTGGCTGCGGCTGGGCCGGCGGACCGGCGAGGACCTGCGGGCGGCCCGCCGCGCCCTCGCCGCGTTCCCCGCGCGGGAGGCGCCCGCGCTGCTGGCGGCGGTGCGGGAGGCGACCCAGGCAGACCTGCTCGTCGCCGGGGGCAACCCGGACGCGGCGCTGCGGCTGCTCGGCCCGGACGAGACGGCCAGCCGGCGCGACCGGCCGGCGGCCAGGTTGGCCAGGGGCCGCGCGCACCTGGCCCGCGGTGATGCCGCGGCGGCCGCGGTCTCCGTCGCGCCGTTGCTCCGCGCCGACGGCGGCGGGTCCGCGAGCGTTGTCGGCGCCTGCGCCATCAGCGCCGTCGCCGCGGCGAGACAAGGCGACGGGGCGCAGGCCGGCGGGCTGCTCGCCCGGGCGTTCGCACTCGCGCAGGATGAGCAGCTGGTACGGCCGTTCGTCGAGCTCGGGCCCGAGATCGTGGCGTTGATCGACGCCCATCCCGGCCTGCCGGACGCCGCGCCGCGGCTCGTCGCGACGTTGCGGCAGGCCGTGGCCCGGGAGGCGCAGCGCCGGCCGAACGAGCGGCCCCGGACGGTTGAGCATGTGCGGCCGGGTGAGCAGGGCCGGTCGGGCCAGCCGCGGCCGGCGTCCCGCGGGGAGCGGGCCGGCACTGGCCCGGCACGCGGGGCGACGCGGCCCCAGGCCGGGCCGCATCCCGTCACCGTCCCGACGGCGCGGCGGGCGTCGCGGCCTGTGGGTGCCCACCCGGACGCCGCGCTCGGCCAGGACGGGCCCGCGCCGTGGGAGGCGGGGGAGGAGGCACGCGGCGCCGGCCCGCGGCGGGCCGGCGCCTCCGCCTGGGAAACGCGCGGGGGGCTTGCGGCCGGTCGGCCCGGCCCGGCGGCCCGGGCCGGGCCGGGTGGGCGCCCGGGCGCGCCGCCGCGCGGCTCATCCCTGGCCGGCGGCACCGTGGGCGGCGGCTCACCCATGCTCGGTGGCGGCCGGGTCGGTGACGGTCACGCGTCCGCCGGCCCTGCCGCGACGGACGGCTCGGCCGTGGTCGACGGGCGGGACGGTGTGCCCCGCGGGCCAGATGATCAGGAATTCGGAGGGCAGGCCTCGCGGGGCTCCGTCCCCCGGGACTCGCGCGGGCCCGTCCCAGCCGCGGGCCGGCGGCCATCCGAGTGGCTGGTGGGCGCGGCGCAGGCCGGCTTCCCACCGCCCGATGGCCTCCCACCCGGTTCCGAGCGGGCGGCGCGCCAGCCGGCCGGTCGCGGCGCCGACCGGCTGAGCGACCGGGAGTTGGCGGTGCTCAGCTATCTGCCGACGATGCTGACGACCGCCGAGATCGCCGCGGAGCTCTACGTCTCGGTCAACACCGTGAAGACGCACCTGAAGAGCATCTACCGCAAGCTGGACGTCGCTCGCCGCCGCGACGCCGTCCACCGGGCTCGCGCGCTGCACCTGCTCTGACGCGGATCCTGCTCCGATATGCAGACCACGACGCGGAGGTCACCCGGGGCTCCCGGCGGGTGGCCAGGTGTCAGGGCCGGTGATGACGGGTTGCCGTGGGGCGGCGCGGCGCGGCGTGCTCACGGAGCCGGCCACCCAGCCGCCGCGCTCAGCCGGTGCGCCGCCAGGCGCGGGCCGGTCAGCGTCACCGAGACCCGGATTGAAGATCCAGATCAGTCGGAGCACCAGGGTGACGATGCCGGCGATCGCCAGGATGAGGCCCAGCGTCGGCAGGTCGAGGCCGTGGACGCGGAAGGTGATGGCGTATCGGAGGATCGTGCCGACGACGATCATGAAGATCGACGAGCCGATGGTCACCGCAGTTCACCCCTCTCGGGCCGCCGTCCCGGGCTGGCCGGCGGCCCCACCCCATCCCTGGGGAGGGGCCGCCAGCCCGGCGTCAGATCCAGCCGCGGGCACGGTGGGCGCCGCGGCCGAGCACTGTCGGAACCGGCGGACCGGGTCGCCGCAGACCGTACCCGTCTCGCCGATCGGTTACACAGCGTGCATGAAATGGGGTGGTTCTCCTGCCCCTCGGTGACCGGCATGGCCCGTGTGTGCACAGCGTGACTAGCTCGATCGGGTAGTGAGAAAGCGATCATCAACTACAGAGAGTGTGCATGTGACCACGTTCGATAGAAGGAGAGCGCTCTCATAGGACTTTAGGCCCTGTGTTGATCTCGGAAATGCCGGTCCTTGTTGGCAAGAGGTAAAAAGTCCCGCCCGGCGTCTGGCGTGCCTCCGGGGGTGCCCCTACGCTGACCCAACATGTCCAGCTTGGCCGGTAATACCCCGGCGGCCTCGAAGCGGTACGCCGAACCCATCGCGTCCGTCGTCAGAACACCCGCTTCGGCGTCCGGACTCCTCGTTACCTATCGACTGAGACTGGCCTCGACCGGACCCGGAGGCACGCGTGGTTGACCGCATGCTTGAAGGCGCGACGGATACCTATTTGGGCGGTACCGTCGGAATCCCTCCGGTTCGTCGCCAGCCGAGACCCGTGACAATCGACACACCTTCCGCCGTCCTGCGTGGGCCGGCGCCGCTCGTCGACGGTGCGGGCGTTCACGGCCACGAGGGGCCGGGTGGGATGCCGTCGACCGCCAACGCGTCGATGGTGGGAAACGCGTCGTCAGGCGCGGCCGCTCGGCCGCGAACCGCAGGAATGGGAACTCAGCCGGTTCGGCCGGGGGTGGTGGGAATGCAGCCCCGTGCGCAGCCGACCCCGCGGGCGGCTCAGCCGCCGCGGGACCTCGCCCTTGGCGCCGCCGAGCTACGCGGCATCCTGCGCGTCGTCGAGGACTGCGAGCGGGCGCCGACGTTGCCGGCGTTTCGGGAAGCCGCGCTGGACGCCATGTCCCGGCATCTCGGATACCGGAATTCGGCCTTCTTCCTCGGGCAGACGCTGGAGGTCGCCTTCCAGGATCAGCGCCCGTCCGCGCGCGGCCTCGCCCTGCGGATGGCCGGCCCCTTCCTGGAGCGCTACCGCGGCCTCGAGGTGTTCTCCGACCCCGAAAGCCTCCGGCTGATCCGGGAACGCGGTCTGGTCACCCTGGAGGACGTCGGCAACCCGGCCCGGCCGGAGATCCGGCTGCGTATGGAACGTTTCCTGCGCGCCCACGGCATCCACTCCGAACTCCTGTTGAGGCTCGCGGGCCCGGGCAGCATCGGCGCGGTCATCTCGTTGCTGGATCCACGACCAGGCGCGTTCGGCCCGCGTGACCGGGCTGTCGCGGCGGTCCTTGGTCGCCACCTCGGCAATCTGCTGCGTTTCCACGTCCGGGCCAACACCGGTCCCGCCGTCACCGCGAAGCTGTCCGCGCGGGAGCGCGACGTCGTCCGGCTGGTCGCGGAGGGCCATTCCAACCGCCAGGTCGCCGAGGCGCTGTGCATCAGCATTGACACGGTCAAGCACCATCTGACACACGCGCTGGTCGCCACCGCGTGCACGAACCGGACCCAGCTCGCCCTTGCCTGGCAGCGGGAGATGGGCCCGTCGGCGTCGTCTGGCGGCCCCGGCCGGGACTGACGGTCCGCGGGGCCAGCCAGCTCGGCGTCCCAGCGCCTGTGGTGGTGCGATGGCGGCCGCGCGGGCTGGTGGCCGCGTGGGCCGGCGGGTCTGGAAAACGGGCAGGCTCCGGCCGTTGACCTCGTAATACGCCCTTTTCCAGCCCTGCTCCGGCCTTCTGCGCCGCCGCCGGCCGGCCGCGGGTCACGCGCCACTGGTGGGGGCGCCGCCGCGTGGTTACGGTCGCGACACGCCGTTGCGTCTTCCTTGACGAGCCCCGGCGTAACCGTCCGTGTCGCCTGCCGCCGAATCGGCGAGATGTGCACGCCGCCGACTCTGCTCGGGTCGCGAGGCGCCGGTGGCGCGCCGAACTTGCGACCATCCAATGTGACTAGGCGAAGCGTGTCATGCCGACGTGGCCCGTCACCCTCGCGGGTCGTTTGCGGAGTTCCCTGCACCGGCGGCGCCATGGCCTCCGCGGGGGCGCCCGCCGCCCAGCGCCACGCCGCGGTCGCCCGGCCCGGCTGGCCCGCCCTTCCGGTGGCGTTCGGTGTCGGTTCCCAGCGTAGGACCGACGGGTTGATGGCCCGTTTCTCGAATGTCTCCGCCGATTTCGTGACAAGAAAAGAAGCGCTTTCGGCGCGCCGCCCGGGGAAATTCGCTGGGAAACTCCGGAAGGTATCTGTCACTGGATTCTGGAGTAACCGGAGCAGTGGCGCTCCAACCGTCGAGGGCGACCACTGCGCCGCGTCGGATACGCCGTCAGATGCCGGTATCTTTCGCCGGGCCGGGGTGGCCACGAGGCACCTCGATCGCCTGTCCAGCGAACCGCCGGGACGCCTCTGGGCATGGTCTGGGCAGTCACACCAGGCTCAACCGGTGGGACCGTGCAGTGATCGCTGAGAGGCCAGCTAGAATTTTCACTGAACCTTCTCGGGTAGCCGTCCTAGCAGTGTGACGTGCGCCCGAGGGCCCGCGTGAAACTCGATCTGGGTGCGTCCGGACATGGCCGGTCACGCCCGTGGTACGGACCTGGAGACGTTGTTTTCCGAGATGACCAAGGCTGTGGCGCACGCGTGCACCCGACCGCCTGCGCGGGATCGCGCGGGCCGTCGTCCGCCCGCCTCCCCGATGGTGAAACCGCCTCGGTGATGATGCACGCAGCAGGACCGTCAGCAGGTCTGTCCACCGAGCCCGTTCGGTCGCGTCGGCGCGGCCTGAGGCGTGGCCATCGCGGCGGGGTGTCGCCCGTCACCCCGCAGCCCGTACACCAGTGTCGCCCCGGGTGTCACTGGCTCAGGAGGACCAGTCGATGACCAGGACTTCCCGTCAGCAGGACGCGGGCCGTGTCACCCAGTCGAGGGACGCGGTGGCGGCCAGCCGATCGCCGGCCCGGGACCTCGTCGCCGTCGTGACCCCCTTCGGGGAGCCGAACGCGGCGCTGGTGGCGGCGGTGGAGCGCGCGGGTGGCCTGGGAGTGCTCGACCTCGGCCGCGACGCCACCCGGGCCCGGCGGGCTCTCACGGACGCCGCGCGGTGGTGCGGCGGGTTCGCGGTCCGGGTGGGCCCGGCGGCTCCGCTGGGACCGACGGACCTGCCCGGCGGCGTCGACACCGTCGTTCTCGCCGATCCTGACCTGCTCGCCGCGGCTGTGACCTCTGCGGCAACCCCGGCCCTGACCCCTGCGGCAACCCCGGCCCTGACCCCTGCGGCAACCCCGGCCGCGGGCTGG
>Ga0134124_10003461_pt1 | contig 12707 bp, 9 predicted proteins | sample KB304_FD_96880 | JGI IMG/M metagenome (GOLD analysis project Ga0134124, IMG submission 96880) | Terrestrial soil microbial communities without Nitrogen fertilizer from Kellogg Biological Station, Michigan, USA - KB3-0-4 | ecosystem: Environmental > Terrestrial > Soil > Unclassified ... | reverse complement strand
GCAGGGTCACGACCGGGATCAACGCGTTCTTCAGCGCGTGCTTGAAGATGACCGGTCCCTCGGCCAGTCCCTTGGCCCGCGCGGTCAGCGTGAAGTCGGCCCGGATGACCTCCAGCATGCTGGCCCGGGTGAAACGCGCAATGATTCCCATCGGGGCCAGCGCCAGCGTCACCGTCGGCAGCACCCAGTCACGGGGTGAATCCCATCCGCCGGTCGGGAACAGGGGAATCACGAACGAGAACAGGATGATCAGGAACACCGCCAGGACGAAGTTGGGCACAGCGACGCCAACGGTTGCCAGCGACACCGAGATGTAATCCCACCCGCGGTTCTGATACATCGCGGCCAGGATGCCGAGCGTCAGCCCACCGGCGACGGCCAGGATGAGGGCCATGGAACCGAGAAGCAGGGAGATCGGGAAGGTCTCGCGGAGGATCTCGGCGACGGTGCGAGTCTTGTATACGAACGAGAAGCCGAAATCGCCGCGGACGGCCTTGGAGACGAAGATCCCGAACTGCTGCCAGAGCGGCTTGTCGAGCCCGTAGTACGCGGCCAGGGCCTTCTGGCCCTCCGGGGACAGTGGGTTAGCGCCCTCGGCAACCGGGTCCAGGGGGCTCCCGGGCGTGGCGTGCATGACCAGGAACGTCACCAGGGCCATGGCCAGGAGCGTAGGGATCAGCCATAGCACCCGGGAGGCAATGTATTGGAACAACCAGGCTCCTCCGGTCGCCGCGGCGCCGGCCGGGGGCGCGGGCGAGTGTGCCTACTATTTGGCATGCGGTGGGGGGAGTCAAGGCTTTAACGGCCGAATGTTGACTCGGGGCCGGTCGTCACCGCAGACTCTTCTGACGGGCCGCGACGGCAGCGGGGCCGAGAGGGAAGGCCGCGAAAGATGAAGGCTGAGGAGCGGCGGCTCAAGGAGGCCCAGGAGCGCTCCGCGCACTGGCGCCGGTGGGGCCCCTACCTCAGCGAGCGACAGTGGGGCACCGTACGCGAGGACTACAGCGCCTACGGGACCGCCTGGGAGTATTTCCCACACGACCACGCCCGCTCACGGGCCTACCGGTGGGGCGAGGACGGCCTGGCCGGCATCTCGGACAATCACGCCCGGCTCTGCTTCGCGCTCGCCCTGTGGAACGAGCGCGACGTCATCCTCAAGGAGCGGCTGTTCGGGCTCACCGGCAACGAAGGCAACCACGGCGAGGACGTCAAGGAGTACTACTTCTACCTCGACTCCACGCCGACCCACTCCTACATGAAGTGGCTGTACAAGTACCCGCAGGCGGCCTACCCCTACGTGCAAATCTGCGAGGAAAACCGCAGGCGTGACCGCCGCCAGCCCGAGTACGAGCTGCTCGACACCGGGGTGTTCGACGGGGATCGCTACTTCGACGTGATGGCCGAGTACGCCAAGGCGAGCAGCGACGACATCCTCATCCGCATCACGATCACCAACCGGGGTCCCGAGCCGGCGCCGCTGCACCTGCTGCCGACGCTGTGGTTTCGCAACACGTGGTCGTGGGACCCGGGCGCGCCGCGGCCGCGGATGCGGGAAAGCGCGTCCCGGCCGGGCTGGCGCTCGATCGAGGCCGAGCATCTGTCGCTCGGCCGTCGCTGGCTCAGCGTGGAAGGCGCCGCCGAGCTATTGTTCACCGAGAACGACACGAACAAGAAGGGGCTGTGGGGCGTCCCCAATTCGTCGGCCTACGTCAAGGACGCCTTCGACGACTACGTCGTCGGCGGTCGCCAGGACGCGGTCAACCCCGCGCGAGTCGGCACCAAGGCTGCGGCGCACTACCGGTTCCGGCTGGGACCCGGCGAGACGACCACGGTGTCGCTGCGCCTGTCCGACACGCCACCCAGCAAGGACCCCTTCGGCAAGGCCTTCGACGCCACGATCGCCGAGCGAATCCGTGAGGCCGACGAGTTCTACGACCGCTTCGAGCAATCGGCGGGCTCCGAGGATGCGCGGCGGGTGATGCGGCAGGCCTTCGCCGGCCTGCTGTGGAGCAAGCAGTTCTACCAGCTGGACATCAAGCGCTGGCTGGCCGGCGACCCCACCGAGCCGACGCCGCCCGCCTCGCGCCTGCAGGGCCGCAACCGCGAGTGGGGGCACCTGTACAACGAAGACGTCATCTCGATGCCGGACAAGTGGGAGTATCCGTGGTACGCCGCCTGGGATCTGGCGTTCCACTGCATCCCGCTGGCGATGATCGATCCCGAGTTCGCCAAGTCCCAGCTGATCCTGTTCCTGCGCGAGTGGTACATGCACCCCAACGGGCAGATCCCCGCCTACGAGTGGGCCTTCGGCGACGTCAACCCGCCGGTGCACGCGTGGGCGGTCTGGCGCGTGTACAAGATCGACCGCCGCGTGTCCGGCGTCGCCGACCGGCTGTTCCTCGAGCGCGCGTTCCAGAAGCTGCTGCTGAACTTCACGTGGTGGGTCAACCGCAAGGACGCCAGCGGCAACAACGTGTTCGAGGGCGGGTTCCTGGGCCTGGACAATATCGGCGTCTTCGACCGCTCGGCCCCGCTGCCGGGCGGCGGTCGCCTGGAGCAGTCGGACGGCACGTCGTGGATGGCCATGTACTGCCTCAACATGCTGGCCATCGCGCTCGAGCTCTCCGCCGAGAACCCCGCCTACGAGGACGTCGCCTCGAAATTCTTCGAGCACTTCGTCTACATCTCGATGGCGATGAACGAGCGCGGCAACGGCATGACGCTCTGGGACGAGCAGGACGGCTTCTACTACGACGTCCTCCACATGCCGGGCGACGTCCGGCAGCTCAAGGTGCGCTCGATGGTCGGGCTCATTCCGCTCTTCGCGGTGGAGATGCTGGAGCCGGAGATCATCGATCGGCTGCCGGGGTTCCGGCGGCGCATGCAGTGGTTCATCGACAACCGGCCCGAGTTCCGCGGGCACGTCACCACGACGGTCGGCCCCGGCGGCGGCGTGCGCCGGCTGCTCTCCATCGTGCGCCGGCCCCAGCTCCTGCGCGTGCTCGGCTACATGCTGGACCGCGAGGAGTTCCTGTCGCCGTACGGTATCCGCGCGCTGTCGCGCTGGCACCTCGACCACCCCTACGTCCTCTCCGTGGACGGGACCGAGCATCGCGTCGACTACGAGCCGGCGGAGTCGGGCACGGGGCTGTTCGGCGGCAACTCGAACTGGCGGGGCCCGATCTGGTTTCCGGTGAACTACCTGCTCATCGAGTCGCTGCAGAAGTTCCACCACTTCTACGGCGACGACCTCAAGGTCGAGTGCCCGACCGGCTCCAGCCGTCTCCTCAATCTCTGGGAGGTGGCGGGCGAGCTGTCGCGCGGGCTCACGCGCCTGTTCCTGCGCGGGCGTGACGGGCGCCGCCCCATTTACGGCGGCTCCGAGCGGTTTCAGCAGGACCCCCACTGGAGAGACCTCATCCTGTTCCACGAGTACTTCCACGGCGACGAGGGCAGCGGGATCGGCGCCAGCCATCAAACGGGCTGGACGGGTCTGGTCGCCAAGCTGATCGAGCAGAGCGGGGAGTGACCACCCTCGAGGCTCATCTCGACGGTGGTCGCGAGCCCGCCGCCGCCCTCGGTGTGCTGATTCGCGCGGTGGCGGCGGCCGGGGTGAGGATCGCCGACGAGCTCGCGCAGGCTGGACGCGACGGGACGGGCGTGTACGCTGATATCGGAGGCGAGGGAAGAGATCCGGCACAGCCCGGAGCGTCACAGTGTCGTCTGTACGATCTTTCCGTCTTGAAGATGGGTGACGAGAGGGCCGAACACGCGCGCCGCTGTCTTGCAGCAGGGGACGGCCCAAGTGGCAGCCGGCTTCATCGTGTATGAACCATCCACCCTGCTCGTGACGACGACTGGCGGCCTCGCGGAAGAATCATGGACCTGGTCCCGACCTCGCCGCACCAGCGGGTGCCGCGGCTGATCGGGAGTCCGGAAGACGTGCAACTGGCCGAAGAGGTTTACGCCGCCCGGCGGGCGTAGTCGACGAAGGAGGAGACGAATTGGCGACGACGGAACGAATCCGAGAAATCCTCAGCTGGTACGGTAGCGACAGCCCGGGGACGCTCACGAACCTCGCCCGGATGCTGTCGGCCGGCACGCTCGGCGGCAGCGGGCGGATGGTCATCCTGCCCGTGGACCAGGGATTCGAGCATGGGCCCGCGCGCAGCTTCGCGCCCAACCCGGCCGGCTACGATCCGCGCTATCACTTCGAACTGGCGATCGAGGCGGGCTGCAACGCCTACGCGGCGCCGCTCGGCTTCCTGGAGGCCGGCGCTCGCGAGTTCGCCGGACAGATCCCGCTCATCCTCAAGCTCAACAATCACGACGTGCTCCTGGAGGAGAAGGATCCGGTCCAGGCCATCACCGGATCGGTGCGCGACGCGCTCCGGCTGGGCTGCGTCGCCATCGGCTACACGATCTATCCCGGCTCGACCCACCGCCTCGACATGTACACGAGGCTCCGCGAGCTCGCCGAGGAGGCGAAGGCCAACGGGCTCGTGGTGGTGGTGTGGTCGTATCCGCGCGGCTCCGGGCTCTCCAAGGATGGTGAGACGGGTATCGACGTGACCGCCTACGCGGCTCACATCGCGGCTCAGCTCGGCGCCCACATCGTCAAGGTGAAGCTGCCCTCGGCGCACCTGGAGCAGGCCGCGGCGAAGAAGGTGTACGAGAGCACGGGCGTGCCGGTGGGGACGCTGGCCGAGCGCGTGCGGCACGTCGTGCAGTCCACCTTCAACGGGCGCCGCGTGGTCATCTTCTCGGGCGGGCCGGCCACCGGCGACGCGCAGGTGTTCGACGAGGTTCGGGCGATCCGGGACGGCGGTGGATTCGGCTCGATCATCGGCCGCAACTCGTTCCAGCGGAAGAAGCCCGAGGCGATGAAGTTCCTCAGCACCGTCATGGGCATCTACGCCGGCACCCAGAAGTGACCGTTCTCGCGGGGGACATCGGCGGCACCAAGACCGCGCTCGCGCTCTTCGACAAGAGCGAGCGCGGTCTGGTGCTCGTCCGCGAGGACACGCTGCCCAGTCGCGGATTCGCATCGCTCGAGGCCGCCATCGAGCGATTTCTCTCAGCCGGGCCGAGGCCGCCGTCGCTCGCGGCCGTCTGTCTCGGGGTAGCCGGGCCGGTCGTCGACGGCCGTTGCGTGGCGACCAACCTCCCCTGGATCATCGACGAGCGGACGCTCGCCACCTCGATTCCCGCCCAGCGCGTGCTCTTGCTCAACGATCTCGAGGTGGCCGCTCACGGCGTGCTGAGCCTGCCCGAGGCCGAGCTGCGAACGCTCCAGTCGGGCGCCCCGCGACGAGGGCACATGGTGCTGATCGCGGCCGGCACGGGCCTGGGCGAGGCGCTCGTCGTTCAGGACGGCGAGCGGCGGATCGTGATCGCCAGCGAGGGAGGCCACGCCGACTTCGCGCCGCGCGACGACGTCGAGGAGGACCTGCTGCGCTTCCTTCGCAAGGAGTTCGGCCGGGTGTCGCTCGAGCGGATCCTCTCGGGCCCCGGGCTCTTCAACGTCTACCGCTTCCTGCGCGACACCGGCTGGGCCAAGGAGTCGTCGGAGGTCGCGGGGCGGATGCGGGCCGGCGACCCGAGCGCCGTCGTCACCGAGATGGCGCTGTCCGGCCGCGATGCGATGTGCGGGAAGGCGCTCGACATCTTCGTATCGGTCTACGGCGCCGAGGCGGGCAACCTGGCGCTGAAGGCGATGGCGGTGGGCGGCGTCTACGTGGGGGGCGGCATCGCGCCGCGCATTCTGCCTCGGCTCACCGCCGGCGCCTTCGTGGCCGCCTTTTGCGACAAGGGCCGTCTGGCCGCTCTCATGGGGGCGATACCGATCCACGTCGCACTGAATCCCCGCGCCCCGCTTCTCGGAGCCGCCAAGGTCGCCGGGACGCTGTAGACGCGGGCCCCTGGCCCCTGTCTTCCGAGGGCATGCCCGATACCGGGATGCGCTCGATACCTGCCGGCACCTCTCGTCTACGGGTCTGAACGTCCGCTACGCGTCCGCGGCGGGGGCGTCGTGGGTGATCGGCAAGGTGACCGTGAAGGTCGTACCGGCGCCGAGCTCGCTCCTGACGTCGATCGTACCGCCGTGGCTCTGCACGATACCGAGACTCACGGACAGGCCGAGGCCGGTGCCGCTCACCTCCGGCTTCGTCGTGAAGAACGGATCGAAGATGCGACCGAGGACCTCGGCCGGAATCCCGGGGCCGGTATCCTCGAACGCGATCCGGACCGTCGTGCCCTCGACCGTGCTGCGCAGGGTGAGCGAGCCGCCGTTCTTCATGGCGTAGACCGCGTTGTTGATGATGTTGAGGAACACCTGCTTGATGCGTGGCACGTCCATCTCCACCATCGGCAGGTCGGGCCCGTACGCTTCGGTCGCCGTGATGCCGTTCAGGGCGCCCTGACGGCGAACCATCGCCACCACCTGCTCGAGGACCATGTTCACGTCGGACGGCTCCGGCATGAAGTCGCGCTGCCGGCTGAACTGCAGGAGATCGCGCACGATGTCGCGGGCTCGCGACGCCTCTTCCTGGATGAGACCCAGCTCCTCGCGCGTGGGGTCGTCGGGTGACAGACGCTCGGCGATGAACGAGGCGAAGCCAAGCACCGTCGTCAGCGGATTGTTGATCTCGTGTGCGATGTTGGCGGCCAGCTCGCCGATGGCGGCCAGCTTCGTGGATTGCACGAGCTGGGCCTGCGTCTGCTTGAGCTCGGCCATCTGCTGCTTGACGCCCTCGTACAGCCGCGCGTTCTCGATGGCCAGGGCGCCTTGCAGCGCGATGCCCTCGGCCAACCGCAGCTCCTCGGTCGCGAAACGATGAGGGTGCGTGAGCCAGAGAATCGAGAAGCCGCCGATCAGGTCGTCCTTCCAGAAGATCGGCTGGATGAGCATCGACTTGTGCGCCACGACCTGCGCCGCCGCCGTGCCGCTCCACGCCTCCGCCTGGCTGTCGGTCGCCGCGAGCGGCCCCTTGGCGGCCTTCAACGCCTTGACGACCGGATCCTCCAGCGGAAGACTCGACGCCGCCGTCGCGCCCAGCACGTTCTTGGGGATGTGGTAGCCCCCCAGCGGGACGAAGCGCGAGCGGTCGGGCGAGAGCAGCCACGCCACGCCCATGTCGCCGCCCAACCCCCGCACCATCTCGCGGGTGGAGCGGCGCAGGATGTCGGTCAGGTCGAGCGTAGACCCGATGGCCTGGCTGACCGACACCAGCGTCTCGTTGTAGCGCAGCCGCCGCTGCGTCTCTTCGTACAGGCGCGCGTTGCGGATGGCGACCGCCGCCGAGGTCGCCAGCGCCTGCACCAGCGCGACCTCCTCCGACGCGAATTCACGCCGCTGGCGCGAGAGACCGACCAGCACGCCGACCGGCGCATCCTCCAGCAGCAGCGGCACCGCCACCAGCGACATCAATCCCTCCGCCTTCGCCCACTGGCGTTCCTTGAGTCGTGGGTCGACCGGCAGGTCGGCGATCACGAGCGGGGCCAGATGCTCCATCACCCAGCCGACGATGCCTTCGCCGGGCTCGAAGCGCCCGCGACGGTCACCCGGCTGCTCGGCGAGGCCGGCCTGCGCGTGCAGCCGATACTCGCCCGGGCCCTCGTGGAGCCAGATCCGCACGACGTCCAGGTCGATGCGGGAGCGCACCAGCTCGGTGAAGCGCTGCAGGACGTCGGTGAGTCGCAGCGAGGAGGCCAGCAGGTGGCCGGCTTCGACGAGGCTCTGCTGCTCGGCCGCCCGCTGGGCCGCGCCGCTGTAGAGGCGGGCGTTCTCGACGGCGATGGCGACCTGGTTGGCGACGATGTTGAGCAGCTGCTCCTCGTCGGCCTTGGCGCCCGGTGGGAGGACGTGCCGCGCGGTCATGACGCCGAGCGGGCGGCCCCGAACCGCGAGGGGCAGCGTCCAGTCCACCTCGGTCCAGTCCTCGCCGGAGGCCATCGTGGTCCCGGCCAGCACACTGCGCGGCCGCTCGGCGCTATCGCCGGTCACCGCCACCTTGACGTCGGCCTCCGGCAGCTCGACGGACAGGCTGCGAGTGCCGAGAGCGTGGGACAGCGCGGGGAGCAGCTGATCGAGCATCGCGCGGGCGCCGACCTCGGAGGTAATGTCCTGCACCGCCCGATGCAGGTCGGCGAGCTGGGTGGCGCGGCGGACAAAATGCTGGTTGAGCCGCTTGAGCTCCTCCACCTGGTTGACGAGGCGGTGGACCAACCGCTGGTTGAGCTCGCGGAGGTAGGCCCCCTCCTCGCGCTCCTCGACGTGCTCGCGCTTGCCGTGCAGGAACTCCTCGACCTGGCGGGGGAACGTATCCACGTCGATCGGCTTCTGGATATACCCGTCGCAGCCGGCCACCAGCGTCCGCTGCCGGTCGCCCTCCATCGCGTAGGCCGTCAGCGCGACGACCGGCGTGTTGGCGAGGGCGGGGAACGACTTGAGCACCGCCACGACTTCGTAGCCGTCGATGCCGGGCAGGTTGACGTCGAGCAGGATCAGGGCCGGCTCTTCGCGCACGGCGGCCTCGACGCCCGACAAGCCATCCTCGGCGTCGACGATCGTGTAGCCGTCGGCCTCGAGGATCGCCCGCACCAGCATGCGGTTCTCGCGGTTGTCCTCGACGTAGAGGATCTTGGCCTTCTTCCCGTCGCGGCGGATGATCGGAGCGGGCATGGGTGATCCTTTACGCCTGCGCCGCAGTCAGGGGCAGGGTGAAATGAAACGTCGAGCCCTGGCTCTCGCGGCTCTCGGCCCAGATCCGTCCGCGATGCAGCTCGATGAACTTCTTGCTGATGGCCAGGCCGAGCCCGGTGCCGTCGGCCTGCTGGGCGAGCGGATTGTCCAGACGCTGGAACGGCTCGAACAGGCGCTGGAGGTCGCCGGGCGAGATGCCGATACCGGTGTCGGCGACGGATACGTGCAACACATCCGGCTCGTGCCGGACCTGGACGAGCACCCGGCCACTGTGCGTGAACTTGATCGCGTTGGAGAGCAGGTTGAGCAGCACCTGCTTGATTCGCATGCGGTCGGCGTGGACCGCGGGCAGCTCCACGGGGACGTCCTTCTCGATCTTCACGCGCTTGTCGCGCACCAGCGGCATCGAGGACTCGATGCATTCCTCGACGACGTCGTGGAGATCGAGCGTCTCCGGGCGCATCTCGAACTTACCGGCCTCGATGCGCGAGAAGTCGAGGATGCTGTTGATCAGCTCCAGCAGGTGTCGACTGGAATTGTGGACCGAGCGAACGTACGCGTCCTGCCGCTCGGTGAGATCGCCATCCAGGCGGTTGAGGAGCACCTTGGAGAACCCGATGATCGAGTTCAGCGGCGTGCGCAGCTCGTGCGACATGTTGGCCAGGAACTGCGACTTCAACCGGCTCGCCTCCAGCAGGCGGGCGTTGGAGGTGGCCAGGCCCTCGTACAGCCGCGCGTTTTCCAGCGAGATCGCGGCCTGCGTCGCCAGCAGCAGGAGCATGTCCAGCTCCTGATCGTCGTAGATCTCGCCCGAGAGCTTCTCGCCCAGCAGCAGGATCCCGTTGAGCTTGTTCTCGACCCGCAGCGGCACGATCAACGCCGCCTTGATCGCCTCCAGCTCGCCCTCGGCCGTTTCGAAGTAGCGCGCGATGCGGGGGTTGAGCTTGACCTCCTCCTTGACGAGCAGCCCCTCGGTGGTGGTCAGCCATTCGGCGATCGGGCTGTCGGCGCGGATCGACTCCAGGGCGGAGCCCTCCTCCACCGTGGTGTCCTCGCGATAGTTGATAAAGGCGCCGGTGGCGGGGTCGTGGATCATCAGGGTGGCGTGCGTGGCTGGAATGCCGCGCACGAGGCCGTGCACGAGCGTGTCGACCAGCTCGTTGAAGTTCAGGATCGAGCTCATGCGCTTGCTGAGATGCAGTAGCGTCTCGTAGCAGCCCAGCCGCTTGCTGAACACCATGCGCTGGATGCGGTCGTCCAGCGCCTGACCGATCGGGGACACCAGTACGGTGACGACGGCGCCCAGCGGTACGATCAGCCAGAGCGCGCTGGCCTCCTTGAGATGGAAGTAGTCCTCCACGACCTTGGTGACGATGCCGAGCGCGAGGGTGAGGATGGTGCCGACCAGCGCGTAGACCGCCGTCTTCTTCACCGCGACCGCGACCGCGAACAGCCGGTAGCGCACGATCGAGGTGCCCAGCATGAGCGCGAAGATCATGTTGGCCGGGATGCCGACCGGATAGACGTAGTCGGCGGCGGGCACGAAGCGGCTGAGAATGAAGCGCGCGAAGTCGACCCACCCGCCGGCCAGGCTCACCAGCGTCCCGAGCATGATCAGCGTGCCGCGGTTGCGGCGGAAGCTGGAGTCGATGCCCCGGTGGGCGCGGACGAGCAGGACGACGCCGTAGATCATGAAGCCGTTGAACACGAGCAGGTACGGCAGATAGAGCGGACCGGTGGCGGGCGCCCAGCCCCAGTGCGTCGCCTTGACGCCGCTCATGAACAACGCCGAGCCGGACAGGTTGATCAGCTCGTAGACGAAGGCGAGCAGGTAGGCCAGGACCAGCGAGGGCCGGTGGCGAGTCGTGCTGTCGAGGAAGATCAGGATGAAGTGGTAGTAGAACGCCGGCAGCGCGATGACGCCGATGTGGATGATGATCTCGACGAAGTACGCGGTCCACTCGTCGGGGCTCGTGCGCAGCAGGAAGACGCCGAAGTTCCACAGCGCCATCCCGGAAGCGAAGTAGGCGAAGACGCGGTTGAGTCGGCTCCCGGGGTTGCGCAACAGCGACAACCCGGCGAGGGAGACGTTGAGGAAGAACGCTACGAGCGGGAGAAGGCTATGAGGGCTCACGCCCGTTCCCCTCGGGAGGATCGAGAGGAAGGTAGACCTTGTCCTTCTTGCGCTGGGATTCGATCTCTTCCTTGAGAATGCCGAAGATCACGAGGTCCCAGTACCGCCGGCCGTCAAAGCCGGCCTGGCGGAGCACGCCTTCCTGGCGAAAGCCGTTGCGGCGTAGCGAGTTCATGCTGAGCGTGTTGTACTCGTAGACTTTCGCTTCGATCCGCCGGAGGCCGAGGACGTCCACCCCATAGTAAGAGATGAGTTTACCCGCTTCGACGCCGAAACCCCGCTTCATTGCTCGGGGGTCGGTGATGATCGTCTCCAGGAACGCGTACCCCTCCAGCAGGTGGATGTTGAAGAGTCGCACGACCCCTACCGGTTTGGTCCAGCCCCGGTAGGCCTCGATGACGAGCACGACCTGAGTGGGGTCGGTCAGCACCGCCTCGAAGAACGCCGGTGACTTGTCCCAGACGTGCTTGTACGACTGGAAGAATTCGCTGCCGACCATGCGCTCGATGAAGGGGTCGTCCACCCAGGCCGAGAGGTGCTCGAGGTCGGCCGGCGTGAGCGTGCGGAGATACACGCGCGTACCACGCGAAATGATGCTGCCGCGCTCACCCGGCGGGGTCGACGAAGGGGAGGGGGCGTCAGGCCCCGGTTGTGCCACCGAGGTCACATTCCTGGACCGTTCCAGAGCGCAAAGGCCGCAAATGTCCCCGTGTCCTTGAGCGCCCGGCACACCACTCCATTGGCGCGCAGCACCAGCGTGCCACTGGGCTGCGCCTCGAGGACCCGACGCGCCTCGAGCAGCGCCGCGATGCCGGCCGCATCGAGCGCCGTCACCGCTTGCAGATCGATCAGCATTCGCGTCTGGCCGTCGCGGACCGCGGTGCGGACTTGCGCGCGGAGCGAAGGCGCCGTGACGGAGGTCAGGGGGCCGGCGAACCGGAGCCGCGTCAGACTCTCGAGGGCCTGCGCGGCATCCGACGGCGTCTCCTGATCGCGCACCTCGATCTCCACGACGCCCATGACGCTCCGGTCGCCTAGAACTGCACGTCGAAGCGGACGAGCGGCGCGCCGAGTGACAGCTCGTTCGGCTGTATGTCCAGGCAGCGACCGGTCTTCGTCGTCGCCTCCTCGACGTTGTCGAGGTAGGCGAGATCGATGCCGCCGTAGAGGTCCTTCGCCCACGGGTTCGGATCGGGCGTCGCCGGGCAGAAGAGCTGCCGCAGCGTCACCTTGATCTTCACGCCTGGCATCACTTCGATCTCGGTCTCGGCGTTGCCGGCGAACGGTAGCCGGAAGACGCCCGTGAAGTTCTCGCCCTTGCGGCTTCCGGCGGCCTTGACCTTGCCGACGACGGTGCCGAAGGGGATCTGGTGGAGAATCGCCGGGGAGAAGTCCATCTGACCGCCGAACTCACCCTTGAGCACGACGGCCTCCGGTCCGTCCACCGGGTTGTCACCCTGGACCACCGTCGTGAAATCTCCCTGGATGGTGCCGAGCCCGGTCACCAGGCTGATGTTGTCGCTTCCGAGCACGTTGACCGCGCAGCCGGCCGGCCCGCTCTGGAAATCGGGGACCGGGCACAGCGGCGTACCCGGCTGGGCGACGCCGGTGATCGCGGACGTCGCAATGCGGCGGCCGACGGGCGGACGATGCTTGGGACTGCGCTGGATCAGCTTCATATTCTCGGTGAGTTCATAGAGGGTCGCACCACCGGCAGTGGCCGCAGTCGGCGCGCCAGCGACGGCGACACCGATCAACCCCAGGAATGCGACCATCCGTTTCGTTGTCGGCTTCATCTCGGTCTCCTGTCTCCGCACACGCTGCCGGCTCGCTCATGCGAGGCTTCTGTGACCCGCGGGGGGCCGGCTT
>Ga0134124_10003456_pt1 | contig 12719 bp, 13 predicted proteins | sample KB304_FD_96880 | JGI IMG/M metagenome (GOLD analysis project Ga0134124, IMG submission 96880) | Terrestrial soil microbial communities without Nitrogen fertilizer from Kellogg Biological Station, Michigan, USA - KB3-0-4 | ecosystem: Environmental > Terrestrial > Soil > Unclassified ... | reverse complement strand
GCACGAGTACAAGGTGAAGGCAACCTACGAGCCGGTCAGCTACGTGACCGCGAGATGGGTGACGGGAGAGAGGAAACAACTCGACGAGTTCCAGCGGAAAGAGGCCATGAGCTGCTACATCGATGGGGAAGGTAATCTGGCCTACCTGGCAGGGAGCCAGTGGCGGCTGGACAACACGATAGAGAACTGGAAGGGGCTGCAGTTCCTGGAAACCAGGGAACACAGCTGAGAGCTAATTGACATCCAACTATTTTGTAAAAGAAAAGAGCCCGGAATCCGGGCTCTTTTCTTTACCGCTTGCTGTTAATTCCTTTATTTTCTTTCCGATAACGCTATCGGGTCGCAAACACTACCTTCATCATAGGCTTTGGCGCCGCACTGTCCGCAGAAAACGGTTGCCTCCTGTGACAGCGCACTTGCCCTGCCGGTGTCGTCAATGGCGCAGAGTTTGTCGTAAATTCTTCCTTTCATATTTGTCACCTCCCGAAAGGAGCAACTTTTCTGCCTTCATGACATTATTATAGAACAGAACGCCTCTGGAGTGACAGAATGTTTTCGATCTATCTCTCCCCCCGCAGCCACTGATACCACTCCGCCATTCCCTCCCCGGTTTTCGCCGAAAGCCGGAAGATCTTGATGCCGGGGCTTACCCGACGCGCCATATCCAGACACTTTTCGACATCGAAATCCAGGTAAGGAAGCAGATCGCTCTTGTTCAGCAGCATAACATCGGCTGCATGGAACATCTGAGGGTATTTCAGCGGATTGTCCTCTCCTTCGGTGACCGACAACACTACGACCTTGTGCGCCTCGCCGAGGTCGAAAGCAGCCGGACAAACCAGATTCCCGACATTTTCGATGAATAGAAGGTCCAGCTCGACCGACAGCTCTTCCAGCGCATGACCGACCATGTGCGCATCGAGATGGCAACCGGCGCCGGTGTTTATCTGCCTGACCGGCACACCGGTGGCAGCTATCCGTCGGGCATCGTTGTCGGTCTGTTGATCCCCTTCGATGACTGCACAACGGAGTTTTTCAGACAGGTCGGACAGCGTCCGCTCCAGGATTGTGGTCTTGCCGGAGCCGGGCGAACTGACCAGATTCAGGGCGAATATCCCCTTCTTCCTGAACAGGGCTCGATTCTGCTCGGCATACCGGTTGTTTTTTGACAGGACGTCGGTTTCGACCGAGATCTTGGTCCCGTGAACATGTTCCCCTTCGCCGTGATGATGAACGTGCCCTTCCTCAGGACAGCCGCAAGTTGTACACATATGCTTACTCCACCTCCAGATCTTTTACCCGCATCTCCTCGCCTGTCTTGATTTCCAGCGACAGCGCTCCGCAGGAGGGGCAGGGATCGAAATATGTTTCGATCCGCGAAACTGTATCGCAGCCGCTGCAGAAACCGGTAGCTTCTATCCTTTCGATCTCCAGCCTGGCACCCTCCAGTAGGGAGCCTTTTGTGACCGCTTCAAAGCAGAATTCCAGCGCCTCCGGAACCACCCCGGAAAGGGTGCCGATCTGAAGCGTAACGGCAAGAACGGGCCGCCCGCCACTGTGTTGTTCGCATAACTCGACTATTCCCTGGACTATGGAAAGTTCGTGCATAAGGAGAGTCCCTGCCCGGCTTGATTCATCGGTTAATGGTAGCAGAAAGAGATGCACATGAGAACTGTTATATCGGACATTCGCCTTGTTTCGGCACCCGGCCTGATGTATAAATAAGCGGAGGAGAGTGGCTGTGAATCTTAACGCAAAACTTGTCATCATCATGCTCACCCTGCTGATCCTGGCGATGCTGACGCTGTTCACCCTGAACCAGATAAGCCAGACCAAGCTTGTCAGCGAGATTCAGGAGAGTTCCACCGCTATCTCCGATATCCTCCAGAAGAGTGTTGAGGATCTCACCTCGGAAACCGAAGTGGAGACCTCCCGACTTGCTGATTACCTGAAAGAGGCCAGACAGAAAGGGATCAACGAGATAAATATCGTCAACACCGAAGGAGAGATCATCGACTCCTCGGACCCGGAGAAGATCGGCAAGAAACGGGACCTGAAAAGACTCGAAAAGGGGCTGAAGGCTGCACCTGGAAAAAGAATGGGCAGCTTGTCCTCCCAGAAACCATACAACCTCGTAGTGCCGGTTATTGTCGGCGACGAACAGCTGGGGTATGTCGAAATCGATCTGCTTCTCGATAACATTCGCGAGATTCAGCACGACAACTTTGTCCGGCGCCTTCTTGCGACCTGTGTGATATTCGGACTCGGAACGATGCTGATCATTTTCCTCGCCCGACGCTACACCTACCCGATCCAGAGGCTGGTCCTGAATGTAAAGAAGGTTGCTTCCGGCGATCTCTCCGTAACCGTGCCGGTAGAAAGCTCGGATGAAATCGGCGAACTCGGGCAAAGCTTCAACGAGATGGTACAACAGCTCAGGGAAAGGAAAACCCTGGAAGAACGACTTCACGAAGCCGAGCATCTGTCCAAGGTCGGCCAGCTTGCCTCCGGTATCGCGCATGAGATCAGGAATCCGCTGAACTACATCAGTCTTGCCGTCGACCATCTGAAGGACGAAATGCAGAGTTCTTCCCCTGAAAAACAGGAGGAACTGGCAAAGATTGCGGGAAACATCAAGGCGGAGGTTCGAAAAGCAAACTACATGGTCCTGAACTTCATGAATTATGGCCGTCCGTTGAAGTTGCGAAGGTCGGCCGTCGATTACCATGATATTGTTGAAAGAGCGCTTACGGTACTTAATGACAAGCTGAAAGAGCAGAAAGTGACCGTCCGGCTCGAAATACCGGACGATCTCCCGCTACTGTGCTGTGATCAGGAACTTCTCAGGAACTGCCTGTTCAACTTCATCACCAACGGGGCACAGTCGATGCCCGATGGAGGAATTTTGAACGTGGGCGCAGAGTATTCGGAAGGGATGTTCCGGCTCTTTTTCACAGACCAGGGGACTGGAATATCTTCAGAGGACCTGGAAAAGATCTTCCAGCCCTATTTTACGACAAAAGAGGCTGGCATTGGACTTGGGCTGGCTATTACCGAGCGGATCATCAAGGAACATGGCGGAGAGATAGCAGTATCCAGTGCAGAAGGACGTGGAACTACCTTTACCGTAACATTGCCGGAAAAATCATGAAATTTGCAGGGAGAAACGGAATGCCATGCAGCATCCTTGTAGTTGACGACGAAAAAGCCCAGCGGGAAATACTTCAGACTATCTTAAGCCGCGAAGGGTATCGCACGGTTTCGGTCGCAAGTGGAAATGATGCCCTGGAACAACTGAAAGAAGACGAGTTCGATCTTATCCTTACCGACCTCAAGATGCAAGGGATGTCCGGCATGGAGCTGCTTGAGCGGGTGCTGTATCAGAATCCCCAGCAGTGTGTGATCCTCATGACCGCACACGGCACTATCGACTCGGCTGTAGAAGCTACCAGAAAAGGTGCTTTCAACTACCTGGAAAAACCTCTGGATCGCGAACATCTCCTCTTCACCCTTCAAAGGGCGTGCGAGCATATTGCGCTACTACGTGAAAATACGGCTCTGCACCGCAAACTGGAAGAGAATGCCGTCATCCAGGGGATAATCGGTGATCATCCCAAGATCAAGGAGATCTTTCGGGTGATCAACAAGATCGCGCCCACGACTTCCACCGTACTTATATATGGCGAATCCGGAACCGGAAAAGAGCTGGTCGCACGGGCTATTCATGAAAAGAGCCCGCGGAACGGCAAGCCGTTCTTCGCCATCAACTGTGCGGCAATTCCCGAAGCGCTCATCGAGAGTGAGCTTTTCGGGCATGAAAAAGGTTCCTTTACCGGCGCCAACAGCCGCGAGCTGGGGCTATTCGAGGCGGCAGAAGGAGGCACCCTTTTTCTGGACGAGATCGGCGAGATGAATGTCTCGCTGCAGGCTAAACTGCTCCGGGCGATTCAGGAAAAGGAAATACGGCGGGTCGGCGGCAAGGTCAACATTCCCATCGATGTCAGATTAATTGCTGCAACCAACAAGGACCTTGAATCCGAGATCAGGAAAGGGCTGTTCCGGGAGGACCTTTTTTACCGCCTCAACGTCATTAAAATCACCCTTCCCCCTCTCAGGGAACGAGGAAGCGATATTGTCACCCTTGCAGACTTCTTCGTGAGAAAATATGCCCAGTCAACGGGCATGCCGGTTCAATCAGTCTCAAAGCCGGCTCTCAAGCTGCTTCTCAACTATACCTGGCCCGGCAACGTCCGCCAGCTTGAATCGATTATCGAACGTGGCGTACTGATGGCCGAAGGGAACACCATCCAGCCTGAAGACCTGCCCTCCGAAATACTTGAGACCGTAACAGAAGGGATCTCACTTCCTTTCGACTTCCCGCCGGGAGGAATCTCTTTTGAAGAGCTGGAAAAGGAGCTGATCATCAAGGCCATGGAGCGGGCCGAATGGACGATCAGCAGGGCTGCCCCGCTGCTCAGGATGAGCTACAAGACCCTTCAGTACCGGTTGGAAAAATTCGGAATAGTGAAACACTGAACATTGATGCGGGCACTGACTTTTCCTTTATTGATCATATCGCTGCTGACGCTCACCGGCTGCACCTCCCTCGTACCCAGGGACAACCTTTTCTATCCTGTCGTCACAAACGGTTGTGAGGAAGAGGTTAAGGACGTTACAGTCCCTGCCTCCTATCCGGTTGTGATAAAGGAGTGCGCAGACAAGGTAAAGGTCGTTACGATCCCTCTCCCGGTCATCGCTTCCAGCCCTAATGAAGGGGTGACAACCGGGGCGCTGACCGCCTTTCTGGTTCACAACCATCGCGACGAAGTCTCCTCACTGATAGCTCCGCAGATCAACTTTAATCCGAACTTCGGGACGACCTTAAGCCTGTATGGTGTCTTCTACCCCGCCCTCTCGAGAACCGTCGAGTTCAACCTCTCCCATTCGACAAATGTGAACGAGGATTACGAAGCAAGAATCAGAGATCTTACGCTTCTGGGCGGAAAGCTTGAAACCAATTTTTTTCTTTACCATTTCGCCGACGGATCATCACGGTTTTTCGGTCTGGGTCCGGGCACATTGGAAAGCAGCGAAACCAACTTTGGCGGCGTCGAGGACGGTTTCACATATACAGCCGCATATCCTCTGTCATGGGATATCTACTTTCAGCTGGGCGAGCGACTCCGTAAGGCAAGGATAACGCACGGCGCAGTCAGAGACCTCCCCTTCACCAAAGATCGTTTCACGGAGAGCAGTGCGCCCGGCTTGAACGGATTTACAGCCCATGCCCAGAAAATAGCCCTTCTGTACAACACTCTCGACTCCGTTACCATGCCGCTTTCGGGCGGGTATGCGAGACTGTCGCTGGAAGGAAGTACCAGGGGGCTCGGGAGTGAGGCCGACTATCTCCGTTACGAGTTAGAGGCCAAAGCTGTTGCTCCTATAGACCAGGAGAAACGCTTTATAACAGCTTTCAGATTTCTCTACAGCCAGGTTCCGGGGAGCGATGTACCGTTCATGGAGCTACCGTCGCTGGGGGGAGAAAACACTCTGCGCGGCTATGGCAGAAACCGTTTCATCGATTCAACCGCTTTGATATTCAATCTCGAAGAGCGGATCCGACTTTTCAGATGGACCGTGTTCGATGTGAATGCCGATTGGGAGTTGGCACCCTTCATCGATATCGGTGCAGTCTCAGGTTCCATGGGCACACTTATCAAAGAAAGCTTCAAATTCAACCCCGGATTCGGATTGAGAGCAATAGTCCGGCCGAACATAGTCGGGAGAATTGATGCAGGGTGGGGGAAAGAAGGATTGGCGGTATTCGTGGGACTCGGCTATCCGTTTTAACTTACTTGGGTAATTGGTATCTGCCGGAATGAGAGCCTCAGGGCTGTTTCGTTTCAATTCTTAGCGAAATGAAGCGTAAAGCAGCAGATACTGTCTGAGCGTAGCGAGTTTATCTGCTGTAGCGAAATGAGCTTAGAATTGAAGAAACAGCACGTCAGCTCGAATGCAGGCGGATACCAATTGCCGCATTTATAAAGGAGATAAAGAATGAAAGTCGTAGCATTCAGCGGCAGCGCCCGCAAGGATGGCAATACCGCGATTCTGGTCCGGCAGGCTTTTATTGAACTGGAAAAAGAGGGGATAGAGACCGAGCTGGTCCAGCTGGCCGGCGAGACCATCCGGGGCTGTACTGCCTGTTACAAATGTTTCGGCACAAAGGATCAGCGATGCGCAGTCAGCAGTGAAAGTGGCGACGTGGTGAACGATTGTATCGCCAGGATGGTGGAAGCAGACGGAATAATCATCGCCTCCCCGACCTACTTTGCCGACATATCTGCCGAAACAAAAGCGCTTGTAGACCGTGCCGGGATGGTCGGACGTGCGAACAACAACCTCTACCGACGCAAGGCAGGAGCCGCTGTCATTGCCGTCCGGAGAGGCGGCGCGATACACGCTTTCGACTCCATCAATCACTTTTTCCTGATCAGCGAAATGATCATACCCGGTTCATCCTACTGGAACATCGGCATCGGCCGGAACATCGGCGAAGTGGAGCAGGACGAGGAAGGGATGAAGACCATGGCAGATCTCGGCAAGAACATGGCCTGGTTGATGAAAAAGATCAAAGAGTAAGCTCCCGGCAGGAAAAGCGGCGGCAGATGGACGGTCTCTGGTCGTAGATCGTGCAACGGCTGCCCTCCAGGAATTCGCAGCCGTTCTCGATGATCAGAAAGTGATGCCCGTCCAGCAGAAATTCGAGTCTGGCCGCGCCGAGGCGTTCGAGAGTCGCATATTCTTGAGGGGTCAGCTCGACGCTCGGAAACCCCCTGCAGCATGCGGCATCGCAGCCGTTGCAGCTTTCATTGCCGTCAACCGGTTCGTCGAGAAGTATTCCGTGCTTCTTCGCCCTTCTGCTTCTGAACAGATCCATTGCTGAACCTCCTCATGGCGATCAACTTCTGTCTCAGGCAGTTGAATGCTGCCGGAATGAAAGCCTCAGGGGCATTTCGTAGCACTTCTTGGTGAAATGGAGCGGTAACAGCCGATATTGTTTGAGCGAAGCGAGTTTATCGGCTGTAGCAGAATAAAGCCTAGAAGTACAGAAATGCCACGTCAGCTCGAATGCAGGCAGCGTTCAACTGCCGGCCTATGAGCGAAAAATTTTAGTCCCTTTGACCATCTCTCCAGGCTCAAACACCCTGATGACCCCAAATTTGCCGTCATACCCCGGCTGACGAATGACTTTTCCCTCTCTGACCCGATGGATCGCCTCCGCCAGCAGCGGCACATTTCGCTCTACCTCGCTCATCGGCGCACGCAGCAGCAGTTCGAACTCCGACCCGAAAAGGGAAAGCACCCTGGCATACTGCTGCAGAACTCCCTTGGTGGCGGAACCGATTCCCAGGATCTCTCCCAGCAGCTCCTGCAACGGAATCAGACTGAATACCTCAGGAGAATCTGCTGCGAACAGGGGCTCTTCCCTGTCCGCCAGGTCCATGACCCGGTGATGGACCCCGATGGTCAAGGGCTTGCGGCAGACCGGGCAGAGGTCCCCGATCTTCCTGCTCTCAACAGGATCGAGGCAGATCTTGCAGTCCAGATGACCGTCAAAGTGATATTTCCCCTCTTCCGGAAAGAATTCCACCGTTCCCCTGAAGCTGTCACGACTGTTGCCGCGAATCGCATCCCTCATGGCGTAATAATCAAACCCGGTATCGAACAGGTTGACCTCCCTGCCGAGCTTAGACGGGGAGTGACAGTCCGAGTTGGATATGAGTGCATACCTGTCGAGCCCTGATATCAGCCGGTTCATGGCAGGATCTGAGGAAAGGCCGGTCTCCAGGGCGAAGACATGGGAAGAGAGATCGCCGAAGCAATCCTCCACAGAGTCGAAGCCCGAACGTGAACCGAAGATGGAGAACCAGGGGGTCCAGACATGGGCCGGAACCAGGAACCCGTCCGGAGCCTCCTCCAGCAGGATCTCCAGCAGATCGCGGCTGTCCAGCCCGAGGATAGGCCGGCCGTCGGAAACTATGTTGCCGATTGCTGCGAGACGCCTGTTCATCCTTTCGGCTGAAGCGAAATCCGGCACATATAGGAGATTGTGGACTTTGCGAACCTTAGCGTGGCGCTTGTAGATACAACTGACTTCGGCTGAGAGGAGAAAGCGGACCGGACTTTCCGAAAGTGCGACCTCCGGAAGAGGGGAGCCGACCGACGCTTCTGCCTTCAACCGAAAAAAACCCGGTTCAACTGATTCCAGCTGCTCTTTCAGGGCGGAAAACCAGGCAGGATGGGTGAAGTCGCCACTGGCAACGACATTAATTCCCTTCAACTTCGCCCAGCCATACAGACCGGCCAGGGTACTTTCCTTGCTGGTTGCCCGGGAGTAAGGGGAGTGGGTGTGGAGATCGGCAATGTAGCGCATAATGCCCTCATTCTTTCTGCGGTCAATCGTAATACAAAGAGATTAAAAAAAACAGCAAATTGCCGCTTGCCTTCTCCAGCCGCTCGGATAAAATGCAGCTGAATTCCGAAGAACTTTGTTGACTCTTCAACTCGGCTTAACGACAAGAACCGAGTTCACACGGACACACTAAGATAGCAATAATTTAAGTTACTTGTGCTGAAAATATGAAATTATACTTCGCGCCCGGAACAACTATTTTCTTCAATCAGAGGTGAGACAGATGTATGCAAAGATGCTTGTAACCATTTCCGCTCTTGTGGCTCTTGCCGCGCCATACGCTGCTGCCGAGGAGATAAACCCGGTCCTCGGCAAGGTAGGCGACTTTTCCATCCGCGAAACGGACCTTGACCGGCTGATCGCCGGTCAGTCGCCTCAGACACAGAAGCAGCTTCAGGAAAAACCTGAGCTTAAGACTTCTCTCGTGCGTGATCTTCTGCTACGAAAGGCTGTTGCCAACAAGGCGAGAAAAGAGGGGTACGACAGGAAGCCCGAATACCGGGAGAAGCTCTCCTACCTGATTGACGAATTCCTGTCCGGCGAATATCTGGCAAAGGTGATTGTCGCCGATGTCAAGATCCCGGAAGAGGAACTGAAGAGCTACTACAAGGAGCATGAGAAGGATTTCCTTCTTCCTGAGACTGTAAAGGCGCGGCATATATTTATCCAGCTATCTCCCAAATCAACCGAAACCGAGAAAGCTGCTGTGCAAAAAAAGGCTGAGGAGATCCTTGCCAGGCTGAAGAAGGGGGAGGATTTTGCAAAAGTCGCAGCCGAGAGTTCTGAAGATGCCGATACTGCGAAAAACGGAGGCGAGCTCGGGCTGCTCACCCCGGGGAAGACAAATTCTGAAGAGTTTGAGAAAGCAGCCTTTGCCCTTAAGAGCGGAGAAATCAGTGAAATAGTTCAGACTCCATTCGGGCTTCATATCATCAAGACAGATGAAAAGAGTGAAAAACGGACTGCCCGCTTCGAAGAAGCAAAAGCGTACATCGCCGAGCTGCTGAAGAAGGAGCATGAGAACAGGAAGGCTCAAGAGTTCATGGAGAAGACAATCAAGGAGAGCGGACTTGAGGTCTTTGCCGACAGGATCACCGGCAAATCTGAAGAGAGCCCGAAAAATCCAGGGAAGTAGATCATACGGAGGTCTGTCATGGCCGTCATTGACCGTTATCTCGATGCAATGCAGAAGCAGCGCGCCGAAGCACTTACCCTCTCGATAGGGAGCCCGGTGGAGATGACTGCAGGGGGGCAGACCCGTGCCGTCTCAAGTAACCCCACGACAGCAGAACAGGTCCACGGGATCCTGTCCGAGATATTTCCGGATTATCTGAGCCTTCTGAAGGATGGTCGGGCGGAATTTCCCCACGAATCCGGATTCGGCACCTTTCAGCTCATCGTAACGAAAAGCGGCGATGGGCCGTCGCTGACCATAAAGAGCGCCCCCAGAACAGCACCCACTCAGCCTTCGCCCACCCCCCCCATCGCGCCCCGACCGCAACAACCGCAACAGGCTGCGCCCCGGAGCGGAGGCAGCCTTCCCTCCCACCTTGATGAACTTTTCCACCAGATGCTCGACATGAAAGCTTCCGACCTCCACCTGAAAAGCGGCAAAGCCCCGATGATAAGGATCGACGGATCAATGGCGCACATGGATGGTCGTCATGCCATTGAAGGTGAGCTTCTGACCGCCCTGCTCGAACAGATCATGCCGGAGAAGAACCGGGAAGAGTTCCATGAGACTAACGATACGGATTTTGCTTACGAACTGGGGGAACGCTCCAGGATGCGGGCCAATGTATTCCGGGACATCGCCGGAATCGGCGCGGTTTTCCGGCAGATCCCCACCAAAATTCTTACTGCGGAACAGCTCGGACTTCCGGATGTGGTCCTCAGCTTCTGTGATTTCGACAAGGGGCTTGTGGTGGTCACAGGTCCGACAGGCTCGGGCAAATCGACCACACTTGCCGCAATGATCAACTACATTAACGAGACCCGGGAAGACCATCTCATAACCATCGAAGACCCGGTCGAATTTGTTCACCCCGACAAGAAGTGCCATATCAACCAGCGGGAAGTCGGGACTCATACCAGAGGATTCAAGCAGGCTCTGCGGGCGGCTCTCCGTGAAGATCCGGACATCGTGCTTGTGGGAGAGATGCGGGATCTTGAGACCGTCGCCATTGCCATCGAGACCGCCGAAACCGGGCACCTCGTTTTCGGCACCCTTCACACCAATACGGCGGCATCCACGATAGACCGGCTAATCGACCAGTTCCCCTCCGACAGGCAGCAGCAGGTCCGGACGATGCTCTCGGAGTCGCTGAAAGGGGTTGTAGCCCAGACCCTTCTGAAGAAGAAAGGTGGAGGTCGCGTTGCAGCCCTTGAAATTCTCGTCGTCACCAGCGCCATTTCCAACCTTATCAGGGAGGGCAAGACATTCCAGATCCCGTCCATCATGCAGACCGGAAAAGCTCTCGGCATGAGGACCCTGAACGATTCCCTGATGGACCTGGTGAAATCGAATACTGTCGAACCTGCCGAGGCATATGACAGGTCTCCGCAGAAAAAGGAGTTCGGTCCGATGCTGACAAGAAGCGGATATAAAGGCCCCTGGAGCGACGAAAAAGGTTGAGCTTTCTCAACGATCAGCAGCTGATAGTTCCACAACGATACGGAGGAAAACATGGCGAACATTCCGGAAATCAACAAATATCGTCTCTTTACGGGGCTTGCTTCCGAAGATGTAAAGATCATCTCCGAGGTTTGCGAAGAACGGCTTCTGATGGCAGGGGAAGAACTTTTTTTCGAAGGGGACCCGGGAGATTCGATCTGGATCATACTCTCGGGAAGGGTCGAGGTTTACAAGAATATCCGGGGTGACGTCGACAGGACCCTGGCATCTCTGGGCGCCGGAGACGTCATCGGCGAGATGAGTTTCATCGACCAGTCCCGAAGGAGCGCCGGAGCAAGGACGAGCGAGGCAAGCGAGTTCCAGATCCTCTCTGCCGCGGCTTTCAGAAAGATCCAGTCTGAGCAACCGGCAATCGCTGCCGGTTTCTACCGGAATATCGCATCGATACTTGCTGACCGGGTGAGAAACACCAATGACCTCTACCGGGAGAGCGTCGCATTCAGCATCGAAGCGACCGGAGCAAGCGGATTGAACCTTATCGCCCTGGGCGAAGAGCTCAAGCCGGTCACCATCACTCTTTCGTCCGGATTGACCGTCCCCGGAAGGATCCTCCAGATGGACAGCTCTCCGGCTGGGCATACCCTGGTGATCAAGGAGAAGAACGGCAAGCTCGCGATCATCCCTTATCATGCGATCCTGCGCATAGAGTTGGAGTAACCTCCGCACCGTAACCGGGAGAGCCGGATCGAACGGAAACAGCCGGGGCACATGGCCAGATAATGCAACAATCGACACTGCCACTGGCCTTCTCCGCTGCGGAATAGGCCAACATCGGCGCAGAAGCAGAGGCGTTGCAGTGAGAGACGGCTTTCACCGTCACGTATTCAGGTCTGACCCGACATGAATCGCCAGCCAGATCGTCTTTTCCTCCGTGTCAGTCCGGTCCACACGATGACGGCAACGGGCAGGCAGCAGCAGATAATCGCCCGGCAGGAGTTGCCGCGGTTCACTCTCCCCCTCGATCAGGAGATCTGCAGAGCCGGATATCAGAAGCACCCACTCGTCCTGTTCCTGATCGTACCACTCACCAACAGGCGTGCTCTGCCCGCATGATATTATCCGCTCTATCCTGACCCCTGATCTTTCCAGGATCGTTTCAAACAGCTCTTCCGCAGAATTAGCCGGGACAGCGGCAAAAATATTTCCTTTGACATGCATTATAAAGCCCCGCTCTTTTTGAGCAGGTCGTAGACAGAACCGGCAAGCACCTTGTATCCTGTGGCATTCGGATGGATGTGATCCGACTTGAGTGCGCTTTTTCCGAGTATCCGGGTGAGAGCTTTGGCTTCGATCGGCGTACCGGTCTCTTTTGCTATTTCCCCGTAATATGCCGGAGGAGTCAGGCTAAGATCGGGAGCAGGGACAGCGAGCAAAACCACCGAAACCCCTTTGGCGCGAGCAATCCTGATCATCTCCCGGAGATTGCCGGCTGTTACACGCTGATCGATCTTCCGGAGAAGGTCGTTTCCACCGTGACAGAGAAGGAGCAGGGCGGGTTTTTCCCGGCCAAGAATTTCCGGCAACCGCTGGAGGCCGGTTTCCGATATC
>Ga0134124_10003455_pt1 | contig 12720 bp, 8 predicted proteins | sample KB304_FD_96880 | JGI IMG/M metagenome (GOLD analysis project Ga0134124, IMG submission 96880) | Terrestrial soil microbial communities without Nitrogen fertilizer from Kellogg Biological Station, Michigan, USA - KB3-0-4 | ecosystem: Environmental > Terrestrial > Soil > Unclassified ... | reverse complement strand
CATGCCATGCAGGGGGTTGCGATAATCGTCTTGGCCGGCGTTGCTGCAGAACTGACAGGGCAGGTTGTTCGGATTGTTCACGTCGCCCTCCGTCACTGCACTGTGACCGAAGCGGTACGCATACGCGACGTTCGCTTGCCACTTGCCGCCGTTGTAGCCAGTGCCCGCCGTAAACACTTGCGTCGGTCCGGGCGGCGTGCCGAACGCCGTGGGATACCTCGGGTTGGCGACCTGGGTGTCGTACACATAGCCGATGCGCAAGGGCACGCGGTCGAGCTGCGCAGCATCGTCATGCAAGACGCGGTATTCGACGCCGATGCGGTACGTCTGTGAGTTCTGCCACGCGAACACGTTGGGCACTGAAGTGGGTCCGCCGGAGCCCGGTGGCGGCGTCCCTACTAGTGGATCGCCCTTATTTTGGCTGTTGAATGCATATTCGAAGTCCAGCGCCACCGAGGCGGGCACGCGGAAGCGGTCGAAGTCGGCGCGGGCACCAAAGCCGAGCTTGGCCGGCAACTTGAAGTGCGTCGAGATGTCCGTGTACTCGGTTCGCACGGCGATGCCCTGCGAATTCGTGACCTTGGTGTTGACCATGTCGCGGAACACCACGCCAAGCTCGAGCCAAGACAGTACGCCCCATTGGGCGCCAATGCGCATGCCGGTAAAGTTCCAGCCCGACAATTTGAAGTCGAGGGCCGGGATCGCGCTCGAGTCCGGATTGCCCTGATAGCGCGACAAGTTCACGTACGTCATGCGATAGCCGAAGCCGAACCGCAAATTCGGCAGCGGGTTGAAGGCGATCGCTGGCGTCGTCTCCAAGAAGAACAGTTCGGTGCTGTTCTTGGTGGTGCCGTATTTGTACGTGGCGCCGGCCGAGGCGATCGGAAACACACCGACGCCGAGCGTAATCAGCGGATGCACGCGATAGGCACCGCCGACCAAGAAGAACGGCGCGACGGTGGTCTCCGAATCGATGTCCTTGCCGGTGGCCCCGGGGCTGCCGTGAATCCCGCCGACCAACAGCGAGAAATCAGCCAATATTTCGCCGCGCTGGATCTTGCCGAGGCCCGCCGGATTGTGGAACAACGCGGACGGATCTTCGACGTAGCCGATCGCCGTGCCGCCCATGCCCATGTGCCGGGCGCTGTACAGCATGGGTGTGTCGTACCCGCCGGCGCGCGCGACGCGCGCTGCGCTCAGCAAGAGGCCGAGCACACCCAGAGTCATAGCAGTTCGCTTGATGAAGCTCATGATCAACGCACTGGGCTCGCGCTCGAACTAATCAGCGCTGGGCTCCGGCAGACCGCTGCAGCCGTAGAAGGCAGCCGCGCAGCCCTTCTCGGCGCGGCACGTGGCACAGTTGGTACTCGTCGGAGTCGCACACGCAATCAGGCAGTTGTCTCGAGCACAGGCGATGTCCTCGCCGTAGCAAGTCAGACACGTCTCGCTGAGCGCCTTGGCATTGCCATGGGTCACCTCGCCTTGAATGCACGTCGCGATGCACTCCTCTTGGTTGTCTACGGAGAGACAGTCGAGGCCGCAGGCTCCGGCGACCTTGGGCATGTCATTCAAGCACACCGTGTTCACGTCGCTGTCCGACGAGCAGCCCATGCCCGGTTGCGTTTGGGCTTTGAACTCCGCTGGCGTGAACTCGGCATTGTTGCCCAAACACTTGGTCGGCGTGGGCGTGCCAGCGTCGCTGTCGCTGCCACAGCCAACCACCGAAAGCACCGCTGCGGTCCCCGCAGCCACGAGCATGAAATATCGTCGCATTCGACACCTCCTCGACCGATGAGCCTAGTCCGTCGTCACTGCAGTCGCTAACGGAAAAACACCAGCGCTTTCCGCTCCTTCTCCAGCTTGCTCCAGCTTGCCATGAAGTTCGACGAGCGAACTGTAAGGTCGACCCGGCGGGCCCCGTTTCTGATTCGTCGGTAACGAACGGAGAAAAACTCACCATGAAACTCAGTAAATTTTACGCCTGTCTGTTGCTCCTACCTGTAGCTGCATGTGCGCGTTCCTCCGCGCCGGAAGCCTCGGCGCCGAGTGCTCCGCAAACCAGCAACAATGATTGGGGCCGCGGTGCATACGCCTCCGGGCCGAGCGGTGAGGCTGAATTGCCCGCGCCGTTGCCGAGCACGGCGAGTAACGACAGCTACAAGAGCACGCCTTCGCCCGCGGCCGCGCCGCGCGCATCGCGTCCGGGCTCGGGCTCGGGTTCCGCCTATCAACCGCCCGCCGAAAAGAAGTCGGAAGAGCGCCCAGGTCTCGGCACGACTTGGGGTGAAACACGCACCAGCTACGTGTCGAACTCACCCTTCGAACGCGCCGATTATTCGCGTCCGTTCGCGGTGGTCGCGCTCAACTACAACGACGACGCGGGCATTCAAGCCATGGCCCGGCGCATGGGCAATTCTTACGCGAGCTTCGATCGCAGCGGGGTTGACGCCGCGCAGGGCGCCGTCACCGTGCGCCTGCTCGACGACAATGGCGTGCCCTTGCCGAGCGCCTACTTTGCCGGACAAGACTATGTCGCCGGCAGTGACGGTCAGCGCTACGTGATTCAAATCGAAAACCACACCGGCAATCGCTTCGAAGCGGTGGCCACGGTCGATGGGCTCGACGTGATCGACGGCAAAGACGGCAGCGTGAGCAAGCGTGGCTACCTGATCGATCCGTGGGGCACGCTGCAAATCGACGGCTTCCGCCGCAGTCAATCTGCGGTGGCCGCGTTCCGCTTCGGCGCCGTGAAAGATTCTTATGCGGCTCGCAAGGGCAATGACCGCAACGTGGGCGTGATCGGCGTGGCCTTCTTCCACGAGCGCGGCAGCGTGTTGCCCTGGACCGAGCGCGAGCTGCAACGCCGCGATTCCGCCAATCCCTTCCCAGGCGGCTTCGCCAGCCCGCCGCCCATGCGCTGACGGGGGCGACGGAGCGACGGGGCGACCCGAGCGCTGGGCGAGCGAGGATTCACAGACGTCGGCGGGGCTTTCTCCGGCTCCCGCCGGTTACCGACGAACGAGCAGCTCATCTCCGAGCTGCTCGTTCACTTTTTGTGCATAGAATCCGGGATCGTGAAGACACAAGGGTTTTGGGTCTGGGCGCTTTGCCTGTGCACGTTGCTCTCGCCGAGCTGCAAAAAGAAGGCTGACACCCGCGCGAGCGGCGGAGCCGCAGCCGACGCACCGGCAAAGTTGCGCGTCGCCGTCATTCCCAAAGGCACGACGCACGAGTTTTGGAAAGCGGTCCACGCCGGCGCCGAGAAGGCCGCGCGTGAGGTCAACGTGGAGGTGATTTGGAAAGGGCCGTTGAAGGAAGACGACCTCAAGTCTCAAGTGGACTTGGTGCAGAGCTTCACGGCTCAGGGCGTGTCCGGCATCGTGCTGGCGCCGCTCAACGACACGGCGCTCGGTGCACCGGTCAAAGCCGCGGCCGACGCCAAAGTGCCAGTGGTGATCTTCGACTCGGACTTGAAAGACAAGTCGTACCTGAGCTTCGTCGCGACCGACAATCGCGCTGCAGGCCGGCTCGCGGGTGAGCGCATGGGCAAGCTGCTCGGCGGCAAGGGCAGCGTGCTCGTGCTGCGCTATCAAGAAGGCTCGGCCAGCACCAACAACCGCGAAGAAGGCTTTTTGGAGGCCATTCGCAAGTTCCCCGAGATCAAGATCGCCTCTGACAATCGCTACGCCGGGGCCACCACCGAGACGGCTCACGCGGCGAGCGAGAATTTGCTGCTCGCTCAGAATGCGGCCAAAGGCACGATCAACGGCATCTTCACGCCCAATGAATCGACCACGTTCGGCATGTTGCTGGCTCTGCAAAAGGCGGACCTCGCCGGCAAGATCCACTTCATCGGCTTCGATTCCTCGGACAAGCTGATCGGCGGGGTCAACGCCGGTCAAATCGACGCGCTGGTCCTGCAAGATCCGCTCAAGATGGGTTATCTCGCGGTCAAAACTCTGGCGGCGCACTTGCACAAGCAACCGATTGAAGCGCGCATCGATACCGGAGCCACCTTGGTCGATCGCGACAACCTGAAGAGCCCGGAGATCGCCGAGCTGGTGAAGCCGAACCTCGCCAAGTGGCTCGACACGCCATGATGATCGCCTCGGCGCACATGGCATCTCCCTGGTGGCTGTGATGGCACTCCGAGTCGAGGCATGACCGAGAGCACGGCTCCGGCGTTGCTGCGCGTTGCCGGCGTGAGCAAGAGCTTCGGCGCCACCCAGGCGCTTTCGAACGTCGAGCTCACGCTGCGCGAGGGCGAAGTTCACGCCCTCTTGGGCGAAAACGGCGCCGGCAAGAGCACTTTGCTCAAGATTTTGGCGGGCACACAAAGCGCTGACGGCGGCAGTTTGAGGCTCGCCGGGCGTTCGTATGCGCCGAGTACTCCGCAGCAAGCGCAGGCGTTGGGTGTGGCCTTCGTGTCGCAAGAGCCGGCGCTGTGCCCCGATCTGAGCGTGGCCGAAAACATTTTACTCGGCGCGCTGCCGGCTCGCTTCGGTTGGCTCGACCGCGCCGAGCAACGTCGGCGTGCGGCTGCGGCGCTCGCGCGCGTGTTGCCCGAAGGCGCGCCGCTGCCGGACCTTGCGCGGCGCGCGGGCGATCTGGGGCAGGGCGATCGTCAACTGGTGTGCTTGGCGCGGGCGTTGGCACAGGCAGAGTGTCGAATTTTGATCTTGGACGAGCCGACCAGCACACTCAACTCGGGTGAGGCCGAGCGCTTGTTTGCCATCGTGCGCGAGCTGACGAAGAGCGGAATCGCGGTGCTGTACGTGTCGCACTTTTTGGAAGAAGTGGAGCGTATTGCGGATCGCTACACCGTGCTGCGCGACGGTCAGTTCGTGCAAAGTGGTCAGATCGCGGGCACGACGCGCAGCGAGCTGGTCAAGCTGATGGCGGGTCGCGACGTGCAGGAGCTGTTTCCTCGCTCCGCGCGCAACCCCGGTGAAGTCGTTTTGGATTTGCAAGGTTTGGCCGGACCGCGCTTGCCCCTCTCCGCATCGCTCAGCTTGCGGCAGGGTGAGGTGCTCGGCATCGCAGGCTTGCTCGGGGCTGGCCGAACCGAGCTCGTGCGCGCGGTTTTTGGCCTAGATCGCGTGAAGAGCGGCAGCCTGCGTGTGAAAGGGGTGCTCGGCCCGGCCTCCCCGGCACGTCGCTTGGCGCAAGGAGTGGATCTGCTGAGCGAGGATCGCAAGGGACAAGGCTTGGCCGAGGCGCTCAGCTTGGGCGACAACATCACGCTCTCGACGCTCGAATCGCTCGGTCCCTTCGGCTTCGTGAGCCCCAACAAGCGCGCAGCCGTTGCCCAAAGCTACTTGGAACGGCTCGGCGTACGCGCGCGCGGTCCGGAGCAGCTGGCGCGCGATCTGTCCGGCGGGAACCAACAGAAGATCTGCTTTGCTCGCCTGCTCCAGCACGGGGCGGACGTGCTCTTGCTGGACGAGCCGACCCGCGGCGTGGACGTCGGCAGCCGCGCCGACTTGTACCGCATCATCGATGAGCTGGCCGCGCGCGGCAACGCCGTGTTGATGATTTCGAGCTACTTGCCCGAGCTGCTCGGCGTGTGTGATCGCATCGCAGTGATGGTGCGCGGCAAGCTCGGCGCGGCTCGTCCCGCCAGCGAACTCAGTGAACACGATCTCTTGCTCGAGGCGACTGGATGACCGAAATTCGTCGGCTTTTTCGTACCCCCTGGCTCGGACCGCTGCTCGCGCTCTTCGTCTTGTACGCGCTGTTCACCGCGCTCGCGCCCGACACTTTCGCGCGCCAAAGCAACCTGTTGACGATGCTGCGTCAGACTTCGGTCGTCGGCATTGCCGCGGTCGGCATGACGTTCACGATCGTGCTCGGAGGGATCGACCTTTCCGTCGGTTCGGCGGTGGCCTTGACCACGGTCGTGGTCGCCGAGTGCCTGCGCGCAGGCATGGGGCCCGTTGCGGCAGCCGCGCTGGGCGTGCTGACCGGCGGCGTGCTCGGCTTGTGCAATGGCGCGCTCGTGGCCGGTCTCGAGATCTCCCCGTTCATCGTCACGCTGGGCACGATGAGCGTGCTGCGCGGTGTCGCCAAAGGCATCGCCGACGAGCAGAAGATCGACGCCGATCCGCGTGGCTTGGAGGGACTGATGCAAAGCCACGCCTCCGCGCTGTTCTTTCCGCCCGGAGTGTGGCTGATGCTCGTCGCGACGCTGTTCGGCGTCGGCTTGCTCACCTACACCAAGATCGGCCGCCAAATCGTGGCTGTGGGTTCGAACACGGAGACCGCGCGTCTGTGCGGAATATCCATCCCCAAGACCACGCTCTTCGTGTACGCGCTGAGTGGGTTACTCGTTGGCCTCGCAGGCGTGCTCGAGTTCTCGACGCTCACCGTCGGCGATCCCACCGACTCCGTCGGTCTCGAGCTGGAAGTGATCGCCGCGGTCGTGATCGGCGGCGGCTCACTCTCCGGCGGGCAAGGTTCGGCTTCCGGCACCCTCGTCGGCGCGTTGCTGCTGACGGTGATCAAAGCCGGCTGCACTCATCTGGGCCTGCCGAATTGGGTGCAAGAGATCTTCACCGGCTTCATCATCGTGGTGGCGATGAGCATCGACCGTCTGCGACAGCGGGCGCGCTGATTGGCGCCCGCTAAGAAAAGCGCCCCAAGAGCTTGCGGCTCAGCAAGTCGAGCTCGCTGGCACGGGGGACCAGATAGCGCATGCCGTGGGAGTCGCTGATTAGGTGTCGCCCGTCTTCCAGCGGTCGCACGTGGTCTTCCTGATCGACGGTGAAATGTCGCGGTCCGCGATCGGTTTCCACCTGCCAGAGCGACAAAGTGGCTTTCTGTACGATGCTGTGGATTTGCCGCACTTGCGGCAGAAAATCGCCTCTTTCCAGCGCTTGCAGCAAGACTTCGCGCGCGGGGGCGGGCAACACGGCGAGGGTTGGAAAGCAGGCGCGTTCGAAATGGTGTTCGTCGACCAGTGACACGAATCGATCCGGAGCGCTCAGTGGAAAGGCGCGCCGAGCGAATACGGCAATGCGCGTCGCTCCTGGCGACAGTGCCCAGAGCTGCCCGTTCGCGTCCAGGTTCAGTGCCAAGGTCGAAGGCTCGAGCAAGGCAAGCGGTTCGTGCGCTCCGTCGAGCGCCGCGTCATCGACGGGTGGCACGGTCGCTTCGCCGTTCTGGGTCGTGCTCTGCGCGCGCCACAGCTGCGCGTACTCGCCGTCTTTGGCCAGCAATTCGGCGGCGCTGCCCATCTCCGCCACGCGCCCGTTCTTGAGCACGATCAGCAAATCTGCTTTGCGCAGCGTACTCAGGCGATGCGCAATCGCAATCGTCGTTCGGCCCTGGACCACGTTGTCGAGCGCGCGCTGGATCTCGCGTTCGGTCTGCACATCGACGGCGGAGGTCGCTTCGTCCAAAATCAGGATCTTGGGATCGACCAAGATGGCTCGCGCGATCGCGATCCGCTGGCGCTCGCCGCCGGACAATGACTGCCCGCGCTCACCGACCAAGGAGTCATACGCCTCCGGCAATTTCAGCACGAATTCGTGAGCACGCGCCGCGCGTGCCGCGTGGATCACCCGTTCGGGCCCGGCGCCGGGCGCGCCGTAAGCGACGTTTTCGCCAATCGTGCCGAAGAACAAGAACGGATCTTGCAGCACGATGCCAATGTGCCGTCGGTAGTCTTCCAGGCCGATGCGCCGAATGTCGATGCCGTCGACGCGCACCGCGCCCGAAGACGCGTCGTAGAAGCGGCAAATCAAATTGGATACCGTGCTCTTGCCGGAGCCCGTGTGACCCACGATGCCGACCATTTGCCCGGGCTTCACCGTGAAGCTGACGTCATTGAGCACCAAGCGGCTGCCATAGCGAAACGACACTTGCTCGAAGCGGATTTCCCCGTCTACACGCGGGAGCGGCACGGGATCTTTGGCGTCGATCACGCTCGGTGCGCGATCCAAAATATCGAACAAGCGTTGTGCGGCGGCGGCAGCGCGTTGAGTCACGGTGAGCACCCGGCTCATGCTCTCCACGCGCGTGTAAAATCGGCTGATGTAGGCGATGAACGCGGTCAGTACGCCGACGGTGATCTGGTGATGCAAGATCTGCCAGGCGCCCACTGCCCAAACCACCAGCAGTCCGAGCTGATTGAACAAGGCGACCAGCGGCCAAAACGAGGTCCACAGCGTGTTGACCTTGTTGTTGTTGGCGACGATCGCCTGATTCGCCGCGGCAAAGCGTTCAATCTCACGACGCTCTTGCGAGAACGCCTTGACCACCCGGATGCCCGGAATCGTATCCGACAAGATGTTGGTCATCAGCGCCCAGGCGCGATTGCCGCGCAAAAAACCCTGAGTCAGCGCGCCGCGCACGCGCATCATGAACCAGGCGATGGGCGGGAACGACGCCAACGCGGCTGCCGCCAACAACGGATCGAGGATGAACAGCACGATCGAAGTGCCGACCACCATCAGCACGTCGGTGATGAAGTCGATCAGCGTGTCGGACAAGAACGAGCAAATGCGGTCTGTCTCCGAGCTGATGCGGCTGATCAAGTCGCCCGTGCGCTTGCCGCCGAAGTATTGCAAACTCAGCCGCTGCAAGTGCGAAAACGCCCGGTTTCTGAGGTCTGCGCTGATCAGCTCACTGACCCACGCGAGCACCGCCCCTTGGGCCCACGCCAGCATCCACGCGACCACCGCTGCCAGGCCCAAGCCGCCCAAGTACAGCCAGAGCTCGCGATACACTGACTCGAGCCCGGCACCGTGGGCCTCTTGCCACGGCACGAGCACGCGATCGACGAGCGGCAGCGTGAGATACGGCGGGATCAAGCCCACCGCAGTGGTCGCCAGCGTGAGCGCCAGGCCAATCGCGATCTTGCCGAAGCGTGGGCGGGCAAAGGCCAGCAGTCGCAGCAATGGATGCCCGACTGGTTCGCTCTCGGAGGGCAGCGCGAATTCGTCCTCGGGCTCTGTCTCGGGAGTGATATCGCTGTCACTCGGCCGGCCGCGGGCGTCTTCGAACGCACGCACGAACTCGTGCGCTGACGCCGCCAGCGCCAACGTGTAACGGATTCGGAGTACGCGCTGCCCTCGCTCCGAAACGATGAGCTCGCTCAGCCCCGCGTGCTCGGATCTCGACAGCTCGAGCGACGTGGTCAGCGGGACCCCGCGAAAGCTCTGGTCCGATTCCCGAACGAGCAAACGCGCATCGCTCAACAACACCAGCCCCGTCGAAAACCGCAACGCCTCATCGACGTCCGGCCGAAAGCTGCTCAGCAGCCGCTCGTTTGGCAGCAATTCGAGCCCAGGAAAGTGCGCGGGCAAAAGCGGTGCAGAGGCAGCCATGGCGGATCGCGCGGGACTCTAGCTCGAATGCCCGACAAACAAGCGCGTTCTTCGGCCTTTGATTGGTGCAGTTTGGCCACAGCAAGCAAAAAATCGTCAAACGGCCTGGGGAACCCTGCCCGATTTGACGCTCACCACCAGCGTCGTCGCGCTTCTGGTCCCAATCTCGAGCGGTGCGTGGCAGAGCGTGAGCGTCGGTCTTTGAGAGCCTTTCGAGTTCGGGCGCCAGCACAGCCGTTAGGTCGCGGTTCCGAACCAAGCGCTCAATGCATCGTGAAGTCGCTCGTCCGTGCCGTCAGCGACCCACGCCACGTAGCCATCCGGTCGAATCAGCACCGCGCTGGGCGCGTCGACTGCACCGAGCACCGGTAGCTCCCAGGTGCCGGCATAGCGAGCGTCGACTCGCTGAACGCGATCCGCCCAAGGAGCGATCGGGCACGCGCCGGGTTCAGCAAGATTGAGCAACACCGGTCGAGCTGCGTGCAGCAGACTGAATACGCGCCGTGGGCCGGCTGCCGTGACCAAGTCGAGGTCGGGCATGCGTCGTCCGAGCAACGGATGCCCGCTGCCGAAGTCGTAGTGAATGTCGAGGCCCGACATCATTGCCGCGTAGCGCTTGCGCGGTTCGTCCAATTGCAGCAGCTCGGCCATGCTTTCGCGTAGAGCGTTCGTGCGGTCGTCGCCCCGGCCGAGTGCGGTCTGGGCCATGGTCGTCTTGAGCACGCGCGCGGCGATTGGATGCCGCTCCGCCTGGTAGGTGTCGAGCAAGCTCTCGCGCGACTTCCCGTTGACGACTTGCGCCAATTTCCAACCCAAGTTCACCGCGTCTTGAACGCCGAGGTTGAGTCCTTGTCCGCCGTTGGGCGCATGCACGTGCGCCGCGTCGCCGGCCAAGAGCACTCTGCGTTCGCGATAGCAAACCGCTTGCCGAGCGGCGTCAGTGAATCTCGATATCCATGTGACATCGTGCAGTCCAAAGTCGCTTCCCCAGACTGCGAGCAGCGCGGCGCGCAGATCACTCACGGTGGGCGTGTCGCCCTGCATCACCCGCGGCTCGATCGAGACCACGCGCACGCGGTTGCCATCGCCGATCCGGCCCAGCGCGTGAATGCCCTTTTCGTCGCGGCGAATTCCCTTTGGCAGCTCTTCGCTCATCGAGGCCTCGGCAATCAAGTAGCTGACGGACGCATCCCAACCCGCAAAATCGATGCCCGCGGCCTTGCGTACCAAACTGCGACCTCCGTCGCAGCCGACCAGATAGTCCGCGCGCAGGGCTCGGCCATCGCCCAGCGTGACGTCGACGCCGTGATCGTCTTGCGCAAAGCCGGTCACTTCGAGTCCGCGATACGTCGGAACACGAAGCTCGTCGACCCAAAGCGCCAGGATCTGCTCGATGCGCTCCTGCGCCAGCGCGAGTCCGTAATTGTGGCGCGTGGGAAAGTCACTGAGGTCGAGCGAAATCATCGCAAAGCCCGTGATCTGCATCACCTTGCCTTGCGAAAGAAAGCGCTCGGCCACGCCCCGCTGGTCGAGCAGCTCGATCGTGCGCGAGTGAAACCCGCCCGCGCGAGTCCCGTCGACTGCTTGGCTGTTGCGCCGTTCGACGATCGCGACATCGACGTGCGCGAGCGCGAGCTCCGCCGCCAACATCATACCTGTCGGACCACCGCCTGCGATCACCACCGAGTGTTTGCTCATGGCGATGACTGTGCGGCATCGGCTGGGGCTTGTCGCAAGCCCCAGGGTCTGGCATATGTTGGCAGTGGGAAGGCTTGGGCGCGCGCGCCGTTTCGGCGAAGCCCGTTTTTTCGGCGTTTTGCGGGTGCGTCGGTTTTTTGCCGGCCGCGTTTCGCCCTAGCGCGACTCGAGCACCTGAACCATCGCCTCCGCGACCCCAGCCGCCGACGCGGGATTCTGTCCGGTCACGAGCCGCTCCGAGACGACCACCTTTCTCTGCCAGTTCGGTGCGCCTTCGAAGCGCGCGCCGCGTTCGACGAGTTTCGACTCGAGCAAGAAGGGCACGGTCTGATCGAGTTTGACCGCGCGTTCTTCGTCATTGGTGAATGCACTGACGGTTTTGTCGGTCAGTAGATACCTACCATTCGACAAACGCACGTTCACGAGGCCGGCAGGCCCATGGCAGACGGCACCGACTACGCCGCCCGTTTCGTAGATCGCGCGGGCGGCGTTGCCGAAGGCTTGCGCGTCGGGGAAGTCCCACATGGCGCCGTGCCCGCCGGCGAAGAAGATGGCGGCATAGCGCGCTGGATCGACGGTGCTCGAGGCTGCGCTCTCGCGCAGTTGGTCCGCGACTCGCGGGTTGTCGAGGAACGCAGCGCTCACGGCGTCGCTGCGGTCCACGCCGTCGAGCGGCACGCGCCCGCCGCGGGTGGACACCAAGTCGACGGCGTAGCCCGCCTTCTCGAACACCGCGTAGGGGTGGGAGATCTCCGGCAAGTAGGCCCCGGTGGGCTCGCCAGAAGTCGTGCCTTTTTTGTCGTGGCTGGTGAGGGCGATCAGGATGCGTTGGTTGGTCATGTCTTGCATCGTGTGTCGCCGGCGGGCTGCGGAGTAGTGGTGGGCGCGCTGAAACATTTGTACTATGAGAGTACAAATGATGCGTTCCGCGCTCGCTGGCACTCTGCCGAATTTGGAGGCCTTTTGTCGGACCTTCGAGACCGGGAGCTTCAGCAAGGCCGCACACGCGAGCGGCGTGACGCCGCAAGCCACGAGCCGCAGTGTGGCGCGTTTGGAGCAAGCGCTCGGGGTGACGCTTTTCCGGCGAACCACGCGCAGCCTGTCGCCCACGCCGGCCGCGCATGAATACTACGAACGCTGCGCGCGAGCGCTCGCCTTGCTTTCCGACGGCGAGCGGCACTTGTCCAAGCGCGGGGGGATCGCACAAGGGCAAGTGCGAATCAGCGTGCCGACGACGTACGGGCACCATCGGCTCTTGCCTGCACTCGCGAGTTTTGCCGAGCGCTACCCGAAGATCGCAGTCGACGTGGGGGTGTCCAATCAAAACGTCGATCTAGTGCGGGGTGGCTTCGATCTTGCCATCCGGCGCGGGACGATTCGAGACAAGACGCTGGTCGCGCGCAAACTCGGCGATTTTACGCTCGGCGTGTACGCGAGCAGCGCCTACGTGGCTCGCGCGGGCACGCCGAAGACGCTCGAGGACTTGACGCGCCACGAGTGCGTGACCTTCGTCATGCCGAGTTCGGGGCGCGCGCTGGCGTGGGAGTTTGCGGACGGTAAATCCTTCGTGCCGACCGCGCGTTACCGTTGCACGGATGACGTGCTGGGCGTGATCACGCTGGCCAAAGCAGGGCTCGGCTTGGTGCAGGTGTTCGACTTCTTGGTCGAGGAACCATTGCGCCGTGGAGAGCTG
>Ga0134124_10003454_pt1 | contig 12721 bp, 6 predicted proteins | sample KB304_FD_96880 | JGI IMG/M metagenome (GOLD analysis project Ga0134124, IMG submission 96880) | Terrestrial soil microbial communities without Nitrogen fertilizer from Kellogg Biological Station, Michigan, USA - KB3-0-4 | ecosystem: Environmental > Terrestrial > Soil > Unclassified ... | reverse complement strand
TTCAGTTCAGCGAACTGGTGGACGGCGTCGATGCGGCTGACTTATTGCTCAATGGGGCGGCAGCGACCAATCTCGTGGGACTGGGCGCTGGCCCTTATGTCTTTCAGTTCCCTGCGCTCACGAGTGGCGTGGCGCAACTGGCCTGGGCCGCCGACCACGGCATCACGGATTTGTCGGTCGCGTCGAATCACTTTGCGGGCGGTTCCTGGCAGTACACGGTGAATTCCCAGGTGCTTTCGGGCGACATCATCATCAACGAATTTGTCGCCGAGAATATTTCCGGGCTGAAGGATGAGGATGGAGAGGAGCAGGATTGGATCGAGATTTACAATCGCGGAACGAACACGGTGAACCTGCTGGGCTGGTCGTTAACGGATGATCCGAACGATCCAGGGCAATGGGTTTTCCCCTCGATCACGTTGACCGGGCGAACCTATCGAGTGGTGTTCGCGTCGGGCAAGGACCGCATGCCCACGTCGGCGGCCGGGAAGTTGCACACGAATTTCAAATTAAATTCCGCGGGCGAATATTTGGGATTGTTCAACGCCGAGTCCCCGCGCCAGGCGGTGAGTGAGCTGGCGCCGGAATTTCCCGACCAGCGGAACGATTATTCCTATGGCCGGGACAATGCCGGCAATTGGCGTTATTACCAGACGCCGACGCCCGGCGCGGGCAACGGCAACAGTTCCATCATCGGTACGGTTGAGCCGGTTCATTTCAGTGTTGAGCGCGGCTTTTTCAAATCGCCTTTTTATCTTTCATTGGCCACGCCGACGCCTGGAGCGAACATCCGCGTTACCTTTGACGGAGCGGTGCCCACCGCGACGAATGGATTGGATTACACCAGCCCGCTCCTCATCAGTGGTACGCGTATCATCCGCGCCGCCGCGTTCAAAAATGATTATCTGCCCTCGAAGACCGTCACGCACACTTACCTTTACAATTTGTCAGCCGCGCAACGGTCCTTGCCGGTAGTGTCTCTGGTGACGGCTCCTAACAATCTTACGAGCCGGACCGGGATCATTGGAATCGGCGGCGGAACCTACAATAGCGATGGCACCTGGCGCTCGGTGACGACGAACGATTACTATAACCCCATCAAAAAAGGCATCGCGTGGGAACGTCCGATGTCGGTCGAATTTATCCAACCTTCCGACAATAGCGGTTTTTGGACCGAGTGCGGGATTCGCGTCCATGCCAGTGATTATTTCCGGCCACGCATGCACACCGGCGATAAGTTTTCGTTCACGCTATTTTTCCGAGGCGATTACGGAACCAGCGCGTTGCACTATCCGTGGTTCACCAACAGTGTGGTCGAGGATTTCGATGAGATCGTGTTGCGCGCCGGTTCCAACGATCCGATCAATCCGTTTTTGCGCGATCAATTCGTCCGGCGATTGGCGGCAGAAACGGGCCAGGTCGCCAGCCACGGCAATTTCGTGACGATGTTCATCAATGGCAAAATCTCTCATACGCCGAATTTTTATTACAACCCGTGCGAGCGGGTCGAGAAACGGTTTTGCCAGAAATGGCATGGCGGCACGGAAAACTGGGACGTGCGCGAGCAATTCGGCCAGATGGTCGATGGCACGGCCACCGCCTTCAACTCGATGATGAATTATGTCAACGGCCACACCTTTGCGGCCTCCAATACCTATCAGGAAATTTCCCGCCAATTGGACGTGACGAATTTCGTCGATTATCTGCCGTTGATTTATGGCGACACCGGCGATTGGCCGGGCAACAACTGGCGGGCGGCCCGCGAGCGAGTGACAGGGGCGAGATTTCGTTTTTACGTCTGGGACGCAGAATGGTCGTTTGGGTTCAACAATCCGGTGAGTCACAACACGCTTTCGGACCAATTGTCCGCGGGGTCTGAAATCGGCACCATTTATCAGAAACTGAGGGCGAGCCCGGAATTTCGTTTGCTGTTCGCCGACCGCGTTCACAAACATTTCTTCAATGACGGAGCTTTGACGGACGCACGGATCAAGGCTGCCTACGACCAACTCAAAGCCACGCTGTTACCGGCCATTAACAGCGCACAGACGTTCGATAATTCGATTGGCACAACGTGGATTCCCCAGCGGCGACGGTACGTCACGAATCATTTGGCACTTGCCGGTTTGATGCTCTCATCCAACGCGCCGAGCTTTAACCAATTTGGCGGTCGCGTGGCCAGCGGTTTCAATGTCATCATGACGACCGCCGCGACCAATGGGATCATTTACTACACAACCAACGGCACCGATCCTCGCGTGCCCTTCACCGGCGCGGTGTCAACGAATGCATTCGGATCCACGAACACCGCGCTCGTGGTGCTGGATCAAACGGTGCTGATCAAGGCGCGCACTCTGCTCGGCACCAATTGGAGCGCGGTGACCGAAGCCACTTTCCAGGTGGCGGAACTGGGAGTGCCATTACGCTTCACTGAAATCATGTACAACCCGGTCGGTGGCGATGCTTATGAATTTCTCGAACTGCAAAACATCAGCACGGCGCCGGTCGATTTGAGCGGCCTCACCGTGGAAGGCGTTGGATTCCGTTTTCCGGAAGGGACAACTCTGGCAGCGGGCGCGAGATTGGTGCTGATTTCCGATGAGAATCCCGCGGCCTTCGCGCAACGGTATCCTGGAATCGCTGTGAGCGGGATTTATTCCGGGCGATTGTCGAACAGCGGCGAACGCTTGGCGTTGGTTGATCGCAATGGCCGCACGATTACGTCGGTCACTTTCGATCACACGAGAGGCTGGCCGACGTCAGCTTTCGATCAAGGCCGCTCGCTGGAAATCCTCGATGTCAATGGCGACCCGGATGATCCGGCCAACTGGCGCGCCAGTCTCCAGCCTGCCGGCTCGCCCGGCGTTGCCAACCCCGTCACGCCGCCGCCGAGTGTGCGTTTCAATGAAGTGCTGGCGGAGAATCTCGGCGTGGTGGCCAATGGAGGGACGTTTCCCGATTTCGTCGAGTTACATAACGCCGGCGCGACTTCGGTGAACCTGGCCGGCTGGAGTTTCACCGATGATGGCAACGCGCGCAAATTTGTTTTCCCCGCCAACGTCAGCATTGCCTCAGGCGGTTACCTCGTCGTCTGGTGCGACAGCCAAACAAGCGCTCCGGGCTTGCACGCCGGTTTCGCGCTGGGCCGCAATGGCGAGAACCTCTTTTTATATGACCGGCAGACCAACCGCGTCGATGCGATGAGCTACGGTTTGCAATTGGCCAATTTTTCGGTCGGGCGAGCGGGCGAGGGGAGCGACGACTGGCAACTCACCGAACCATCGCCGGGCGGACTGAATGAAGTCGCCAACGTGGGGCAAGCGTCAGATTTAGTCATCAACGAATTCATGGCCAATCCGTCGCCAGGCAGCGACGATTGGCTGGAGTTGTTTAATCAGAACCCGGCCTTGCCCGTGGCGCTACGAGGACTGTATGTAGGGACCAGCAACGCGCTGTTTCAAATCAAATCGCTGTCGTTCATTGCGCCGGGTGGTTTTGTACAATTGATCGCGGATGAAAAACCGGGAGCGGACCACGTGGATTTGAAACTGCCTTCTGCGGGCGGCAGTCTGGTGATCTTCGATCAGAATGGTCTGGAGTTGAATCGCATCAATTATTCCGCACAGCGCGAGGGTGCTTCCTTCGGGCGGCTTCCGGATGGCGCGGGGTTGCTCAGCACCTTCGCTACAACGGCCAGTCCGGGTGCCAGCAATTACTTGTCGATTTATTCCGGTCCGATGCTCAATGAAATCATGGCGCGTAACGAGCGAGCGATTACGAACGCCGAAGGGCGCGTCGCCGACTGGGTGGAAATATACAATCCAAACGCGACGACATTCGACCTTTCCGGCATGAGTCTGAGTGTGAATAAGAATGACCCCGGTCAATGGACCTTTCCGCCGGGAACTACGATTGGTCCGAACGCTTACCGCGTGCTCTGGTGCGATGGATCGCGCGCGGCTTCCACCAACCTGCAAGCCGAACTGTATGTCGGCCATGCGCTCGATGGCTCGAGCGGCGGCGCTTATCTGTTTAACGGCAGCGGCCAATTGGTGGACCTGGTGGAATACGGTTTTCAATTGCCCGACCAGGTGATTGGGAAAGTCGGAGGCGTTTGGAATCTTTTGACCGCGCCCACGCCAGGCGCAACAAATGCCCCAGCCGCCGGCGTTGGGTCTCAATTCAATTTGCGTCTCAACGAATGGCGCGCCGGCTCGGCCGACGGTGAAGATTGGTTCGAGATTTATAATCTGGATCCGCTGCCTGTGAACATGGAGGGAATCTATTTGACCGATGATCCATCGCTCGCCGGCCAGACCAATTTCCTGGTCGGCCCTCTGAGTTTCATTGCAGGCAAAGGCTGGGCGAAATGGAAGGCGGATGGCCAGCTCGACAACGGCCGAGATCATGTCGGTTTCAGTCTGGATGGATTGGGGGAGACTTTGCGGATTTACGGTCCCGCTCTGAGCGTGATTGACAGTGTGGATTTTGGAGTGCAACCGCGCATCGGCACGCAAGGACGATTTCCCGATGGCGCCAATTTCATTGCCAATTTTCCCACGACGGCTTCGCCCGAAGAGAGCAATTATTTGCCGTTGCCCAATGTGGTGATCAATGAAGTCCTCACGCACACCGATCCGCCGTTGGAAGACGCCATCGAGTTGTTTAATTTAACCGAACAGCCGTTAGATATTGGCGGATGGTTTTTGAGCAACAGCCAAATCGATTTCAAAAAGTATCGCGTCCCCGATGGCACGATGATTCCCGGCGGGGGCTACAAAGTGTTTTACGAATACCAATTCAATTCCACTCCGAGCGCGACGACGCCGTTCACGTTGAATTCGGCCCACGGCGATGAAGTCCATTTATCGGCGGCGGACACCAACGGCGTCCTGACCGGGTATCGAGCTTCGGTCAAATTCGGCGCGGCGGCGAACAGTGTTTCGTTTGGGCGCTACGTGACGAGTGTGGGCGAAGAGTTGGTGGCGATGAGCGCGCGGACGTTTGGCGTGGATAAATTGCCATTTTCGCTGGCCCAGTTCCGCACCGGCCTCGGTCTGCCCAACTCCGAACCGAAAGTCGGTCCGGTGGTGATTAACGAGATCATGTATCATCCCGTGAGCCTGGTGGGAACCAACTGGGTTGAGAATGAGGAGGAGGAATTTGTGGAGCTGTTCAACCTCTCGGCCGATGAGGTGAAATTATTTGATCCCGGAGCCGCGACGAACACCTGGCGTTTGCGCGGCGGGATCGATTTTATTTTTCCGCAGGAGGTGGCGCTGGCGGCGCAAAGCTATTTGCTCGTCGTGATTTTTGACCCGGCGACTAACGCGCCGGCCCGTGCCGCGTTTCAAAACAAATATCAAGTGCCGGCCGATGTTCGTCTTTTTGGGCCTTACCAGGGGAAATTGAGCAACGCGGGTGAGACGATTGAGCTGGTCAAGCCCGACCCGCCGCAACAGCCGCCGCATCCCGACGCGGGTTTCGTGCCCTACGTGCTGGTGGATCGGGTGATTTACAGCGATCAGTATCCCTGGCCAAATCTGGCAGACGGCACTGGTTTCTCCTTGGCGCGCCGAATGCCAGCGCTCTATGGCAATGATCCAGTGAGTTGGAAAGCGGCTGCCCCGACGGCTTTGCTGAGCAACGTGGCCCCGGACGAAGTGGACAGTGACGGCGACGGGATGCCGGACTCGTGGGAAATGGCTCACGGATTGGAGCCCTTCGATGCCAGCGACGCCGACACCGATCCGGACCATGATGGCTTTTCGAATTTGCAGGAATTTCTCAGCGGCACCGATCCGAACGTCGCGCAGAGCGTTCTGAAATTGGATTCTCTTTCGCTGGCGATCGATGGGGTGTTGACTCTGCGTTTCACTGCCGTCGCCGGAAAGTCGTACTCGGTCCAATATCGCGATGATATGACACCAGGTCCTTGGTCGATCCTGAAAGACATCGAGGCCCTGCCAAATTCGCGGCTAATGGAAGTGCGGGAAGTGCCACCGAGTGACATCAAGCAACGTTTTTACCGCATTGTCACGCCGCAACAACCTGGCCCGTGAACCAAACAAGTTTTTCTCGAATGGGCCTTGGCAAAGGCAAATCGCTTTTTTGTCTGATGCTTCTGTGCTGCAGCGGCGCGCCTGCCTCGACGCACGCAGCCGGCACGCTCACCGTGCAAGTGGGTGCTCCGACGGTGCCGGAGATGCCCTTGGCGAGTCACGGCGACATTTGGCGATATCGGAAAGGAACCAATGCGCCGCCAACCGGCTGGCAAACCAGTGCCGATGACACGCTGGACGCTTCCTGGCTCAACGGTCCAGGAGGTTTCGGCTACGCGGACAATGACGATTCGACGGTGCTCGCTGACATGCAGAATAATTACACGACCGTTTATCTTCGCAGGACCTTCGATGTCACCTCGCTGTCGGGGACCAATCGGCATCTCCGTTTAGTCATGGATTTTGACGATGGCTTTGTGGCGTATTTGGATGGCGCAGAGATTGCGCGCGCCAATGCCCCGGGATCTATCGGCACCGAACCTCCGTTCACGGCGGTTGCCCCGACGAGCCATGAGGCGTCGAAAGGGGACAATTCGCCTCAGCCCCCAATCACTTATGATTTGGGTGCCGTTGGGGACCGGCTGCAATCTGGAACACACGTGTTGGCCGTGATGGGGCTTAATCAATCAGGTTCAAGCACCGACCTTTCGTTAATCGCCGATCTGACTCTTGGCGGCAGTCAGTCGAGTGTGGGCGGTGGAGTGTTCTTCGTGCACGTTGCCACCAACTCAGTTATGCTTTCTGGCACGAACACTATCGCCAACTCCGCTCGTGTGGTTGTAAGTGGGCGCGACGCCGTGTTCAATCCTGCGCAAGGCTTCTGGTCCAAGGCACAACTGCTGGGTCCGGGTTTCAATCATTTGGTCATTCAAGCCCTGGATGCGGCCGGAACGGTGCTTGGTTCCACCAACCTGGACATCGTCGCGGAACTTTCGTCAACTTATGTCGGCGGCTCGCTGGCCGGCACGACGCAATGGACCAGCGCGATGGGAATTATTCACGCGACGAACAACGTGCTGATTTCGAGTGGCAGCACGTTGACCATCGACGAAGGCGCGGTTGTATTGTTGGAAGCGGGTGTTTCCATTGTCGCCACGAATGCTACCCTCAACGTGACTGGCAGCGCGAGTAATGCGGTTTACCTCTTGCCTGGCGACGGGACAACCGTCTGGGGTGAACTGTTGGCATTCGGGACCAACGGGCACGTGTCGATGCAACACGCCGAAACGATCGCGGGTCACCTCGAAATGTTGGAAGGAGCCAGCGGCTTGCTTGAAGATTGTTATCTGCACGATTATCTGGTTGGAAGCACACCAATCATTCATACGCTGCGACCGGCGTCGCTGACGTTGCGCCGTTGTCACGTCGCCCGCTATTTTGAGATCCTCAGTCAGATTGCTTTGACCCAAATTGAGGATTGTTTGATGGAATACATATCCGGCGACGGGATTGATTACGACGCCGCGAAGCCGGGTTCGTTTGTCCGGCGATGCACCCTCCGCCATGGCGACGCGACCAATGTGGATGGATTGGACATGGGCCGATTCACCGATGGCACACCTTCCAACGGCGTTCTGATCGAGGACTCCGTGATGTACGATTTTCCTTTCGACAAAGGTGTTTCAATTGGCGAGGGCTGCCAGAACATGACCGTCCGCAATTGTCTCATGTACCAAGTGGACTCAGGCGTCGCCGTCAAAGATTCCTCAGTGGCCGTGCTCCATAACATCACGGTAGTGGATTCGGATTATGGCTTTCGCCTCTACGAAAAGAATGCGGGATTGGGCGGGGGACACGCCACTGCTTACAACCTTATCATCTGGGGTGTGAAGACGAATATTTTTTTGGACAGCTTGTCTTCGATTGTGGTGAGTGACAGTGATGTTTCAGGAACTGGCATTTATCCCGGCACGAACATGATCAATAGTGATCCGCTCTTCATCAATCCAGCCGAGCGTGATTATCGGCTGCTGACGAACTCGCCTTGCATCGGCACTGGCCGAGGCGGCGTGAATCTGGGGGTAGCCTTGCCGATTGGAACTTCTTTGTTGGACTCAGACGGCGACGGTATGCTGGATAATTGGGAAGCTGCTTATGGGCTTAAGCTCAATGATCCGTCGGATGCAGGCTTGGATAATGACCTCGATGGCTTAACCAATTTGCAGGAGTATTTCAGCGGCACCAACCCGCTTGATCCGCTAAGCGTGTTGAAAATTGAGTCATTGCTTACCAGCAACGCGACGAACGGCGCGGTGGCATTTTATTTCACGGCGATAGCTGGTAAGAATTACACGGTGGAGTATAACGACTCACTGCTCTCTGGCAATTGGTCGAAACTTCTCCCGGATGTGGATGCCCAATCCACGAATCGTGTGGTGGAGGTTCGTGATATTAACGCCAACGCCCCAGCCCGCTTTTATCGCTTGGTCACCCCCATGCGACCCTGATGCGGATGGCGACCGACACCGCAAGAGGCTTGACCGGCGAACATGTTACCAACAGTCCGGCTTCGCATGGCACCTCGATTGCTCCCATTGATGACGATATTATGGTGAAATGGTCAAGTTATTGCCTCTCTGCCTCGCATTATGTTCGTTGGGCGCTGGGCCAGTTTGCGCGTTCGCCAAATCGGCGAGCCAATGGCGGTGCCATTCGGTCTTTGGAAACTTGTCTGCCGGAGACGAACGCCGGGACTGGTTGTGCGGAGGTCATCCGCGATGACGACGCGAAAATCTCGCGATTGCAGATTGAGCAACGCCTGATAGCCGGCGAAACGATTGTCCTTGAGAATTTCCCTTTGGAAACTGTCGCGGCGTTGTGCGATCGACACAATTATCGTTGGACTTTTTGCGATCGGCCCAATGGGAAGGCGAGTCTGCGCTTTGTTCTCCGACCGGGGCCGAAAGTTATCCAGAACAGTTCAAGCCGGGGAGCGTGAGTTGAGTCGCGCTCCTCTGCAAACAACTCCTGAAAAAAAAGCCGTGCGGAACTGTTGCGCGGGAGCGTCCTGTCGAAAATTCCGTTCGAGACTCGCTAAAGAAATGGAACAAAACGCCGATTGCTAAAAGACAGTGAATAGCAAGCGATTAAAGTTCAAACACAGCTTCCGCCGGGCCGACAAAATGGAAGCCATGGGGCAATTGGCCACCGGTATCGCCCATGATTTGAACAACGCTCTCGCGGTCATCCAAGGCCACGCGGGCTTGCTCAATGTAGTTCTCTCCCCGGAGGGACCACATCGTAAGTCCACCGATGAAATCTGCAAGGCTGCTGTCCGGGCCGGCAATCTGACCCGGCAGTTGCTCCTGTTCAGCGGCAAGCAGGTCATGCAGTTCCAGACACTCGATCTCAAGACGGTCATAGATAACCTCACCTCCATGTTGCGAAGTGTGGCCGGTGAATCGATCTTGATCGAAATCATGGCCGAACCAGACCTGCCGAAAGTAGACCTCGACAGCAGCATGATCGAACAGGTGTTGGTGAGCTTGACGGCCATTGCGAGCGACGCCATGCCCTTGGGCGGCAAGATAGCCATCTACCTCGAAGCCTGTGAAATACGTCGCGGTCCCACGGACACTGACCCGCAAGCACGCCACGGGTGCTTTGTCTGCCTGCGTTTCAGCGATGAGGGGCGTGGCAGGGACAATGGCGCACCCGGTTGGCCGTTCGAGCCGTGCCTTACCGCCAAGGAACCTGGGAACAGCATCGGCCTTGGCCTGGCCACGGTCGATGGTATCGTCGAGCAACACCAGGGCTGGATCGAAATCGAAAGCGCTGCCGGGGGTACCGCCTTGTGCATATATCTGCCGGTGTCCGCTCGTAACGCCCAGTCACTTGATGAATTCGGAACGCAGCAGTCGCGCACGACCGGGACGGAAACCATCCTGATCGCCGAAGATGAACCGGCAATCCGCGAGATGGTGGCCGAGGTTCTTTCGACACATGGTTACACCGTGCTCCAGGCTTCGTCCGGCCAAGAGGCGCTCCGGCTCTGGGAGGGCAAGATCCATTGCGCGGACCTTTTGCTTACCGACATGGTCATGCCCGGGGGCATCACGGGCGCGGAGTTGGCCCGATCACTACGCGAACTCAACCCGCGCCTGAAGGTCGTCTATTCCAGCGGCTACAGTCCGGCTAGCTTCTCCGAAGGACTGGCCCTATGCGACGGCAGCAATTTCCTCCCAAAGCCTTATTCCTTAACCAAGCTTGCAAGCGTTGTGCGCCGGTGTCTGGATTCGCCCACGATCGCCTACTAACCGGATGCGAATAAAGGCATGTTTTCAAAAAGCGACCATGGCAGAAGAAATTTTCAATTTAGCATTTTCAATTTCAGTCGGACGAGCCTCAGGACCGATGGATCGTAAATCGGCAATCCATGATTCTTTTTGTTGCGAGCAAAACGGCCGACACGCTAGCAGCCGGGGGGGCAGAGCGAGCGGGTTTACCGTCATTGAGGCGGTGGTCACGGTCGCCATTATGGGCCTGCTATTTGTGGTTTTCTACTCGGCCATTCCAACGACCATGTCCCTCGTCAAATTGTGCCGCGAAAATGAGCGAGTCACGCAGATTCTGACGGAGAAATTCGAAACCATCCGTCTCTACAGTTGGGACCAGGTCAACTCCAACGGTTTTATTCCAGCCGCCTTTACCGTCGGCATCGATCCCAGTGTCGCGAACAGCCTGCCGTACTACACCGGCACCGTGACTATCGTCCAGGCCCCGATCGCTGAAAGCTACCAGACCAATCTGCTGCAAATCACCGTGGAGGTGAATTGGGTCTCTTGCCAACGGCTGCAAACCCGCACCATGAGCTCCTTCTTCTCCAAGTATGGTCTCCAAACTTACTATCCCACGTTTTAACCCTCGCCGGCAGGCTGGATTCACGTTGGTGGAGTCCATGGTTGGACTTAGCATCGGACTCCTGGTGCTGGGCGCAGGCATTGTTCTTTGGGGATTTGCCAGTCAAAGCTTTGCCGCCGTATTCAACTTTGTGGACCTGGCCGATAACAGCAAACGCGCCTTGGATCACTTGAGCAAGGAAATCCGCAACGCCAAAACGGTCATGTCATGCAGCGCCACGAATCTCACCCTGATCGACGCGGACGACAGCCAACTGGTGTTTTATTACTCGAACGGCTCGAAAAGTCTTATTAAGTCCATCGGCGGGACTAACACAACTCTGCTGAGCGGGTGCGAAACTTTCCACTTCTCCATTTTCCAGAGGCCTGCTGTCACCGCCCCTTACAACGCATTCCCGGTCGCCAGCGCTACGAACACCACCAAGGTCGTTCAAATTCAATGGACCTGTTCGCGCTTGTTGAAGGGCGACGTTAAAAATATCGAGGAGCAGATTGCTGCCAAGGTCGTCGTCCGCAACCAATAAAGTTTATGAACAGCAGCAAGACGAGCGAACAGGGAAACGTGCTCTTAACCGCCATGATTTTGGTCGGTCTGGTTGGCTTGATGGCGACCGCCTACATGAAGCTGGCCTCTCGGCAGCATTATCTCACCGCGCGATCACAGATGTGGAGTTCCGAGATTCCCATTGCCGAGGCTGGCATCGAGGAGGCCTTGACCCATATTAACTCCGGATCAACCAATTTCGGAGTCAACGGTTGGACACTATCTGGAGGCGTCTATGCCAGGCAACGAAATTTGGGAGACGGATACTATTATGCTACCATCTCCATTGCCCAACCACCTACTCTAGTCTCCATCGGTTTTGCGCGCATCCCGACGCAGACCAACTACACACAACGCACCGTCATGGTCACGACCAAGAACGGATTTCCGAACTTCGCCATTTTGGCCAAAGAGTCGGTCGATCTCAACGGTGGTATCCGCGTGGACAGTTTCGATTCCTCCAATCCGCTTTACAGCACCTTTGGAACTTACGATCCCATGAAGGCGCGAGATCAGGCCCGTGTTGGTTGTAACTCTACTGCGGCCAAGTGCATCGATGTGAGTTCAGGCAAATGTTCGGTGGCAGGCTATGTGGCCACAGGGGCGGGGGGGACTGCAGTAGGCACAGTTGGAGACTTCGCCTGGATTGCCAATAAAGCCGACAAAAAGCAAATACAGCCCGGGCACCAGCGCGACGACCTTAGTCAAGCGATTTCAGATGTTGGAGTTCCGTTTACCGGCGGCTACAACACACCTTCCTCCGGCACGGTGCTGGGAACAAATTATACTTATGTGATTGGCGATGGAAAATATATGATGTCTTCGTGCAATCTGAGCGGCCAGTCCATGATTATTACAGGGCGGGCCACGCTTTACGTTGCCGGAGACTTCGCGGTCGGGACCCAAAGTAGCATTGTCATAATGCCAGGCGCTAAGCTGGACCTCTTCGTCGGCGGACCGACGCTTAGTCTGGGTGGCAACGGGGTCATCAATAGCAGCGGCATCGCCAGGAATTTTTCCATTTGGGGATTGCCGACGCTCAAAACCGCCAATTACGGTGGCAACGCAGCCTGCTTTGCGAGGATTTACGTTCCTCAAGCCGATTTTGTCTATCACGGCAATACGGACTTTTATGGAGCGATCGTGGCCAATTCCTTTACGATCAGAGGCAGCGTTGGATTTCACTACGACGAATCTTTGGGAAGGGGCGAGCCGGTCTATCAAATTGCCCATTGGGAAGAGCTGTGAACGTCATC
>Ga0134124_10003452_pt1 | contig 12722 bp, 10 predicted proteins | sample KB304_FD_96880 | JGI IMG/M metagenome (GOLD analysis project Ga0134124, IMG submission 96880) | Terrestrial soil microbial communities without Nitrogen fertilizer from Kellogg Biological Station, Michigan, USA - KB3-0-4 | ecosystem: Environmental > Terrestrial > Soil > Unclassified ... | reverse complement strand
GGTCGGCGTTTCAAATACCGTTCGAAGGGGCAGTTCGACGTGAAAGAGCGAACGGAGGCGCGACAACATCTGGGTCGCCAGGAGAGAGTGGCCGCCCAATTCGAAGAAGTTGTCGTGAACACCAATATCTTTGATGTCCAGGATCTCGCCCCAGATCTGAGCCAGCAGGTGCTCCGTCGGGTTGCGAGGAGCGACATACTCGGTCTTGATCTGGAGAATCCCGCCCCGACTGTTGCCCGGCGCCTGCAGGGCCTTTCGATCGATCTTGCCGTTCGGGGTGAGCGGCAAGGCGTCCAGTTCCACGAACGCCGATGGAATCATGTGGCTCGGAAGCTGGACCTCCAGGAAACCCCGAAGGCGCGTGGCGTTCAGCTCGCTTCCTGGCGTCGTGACGACGAACGCAACGAGCCGCTTGTCTCCGGGCACATCTTCCCGGACCTCGACCGCAGCGCCTCCAATCTCGGGATGGGTCAGCAGAACCGATTCAATCTCTTCGAGCTCGATCCGATATCCCCTGATTTTGACCTGTCGATCGGCGCGCCCCACATACTCAAGGGCGCCATCCGGCGACCATCGGGCCACATCACCCGTGCGGTAGAGGCGGGCTCCTGGCTCCGCGCTGAGCGGATTGGGAACAAACCTCTCCGCAGTCAGATCGGGACGCTTCAAGTAACCACGTGCCAGACCGATACCACCGACATAGAGCTCTCCAGCAATCCCGATGGGTGCGGGCCGCATGTTGCGATCGAGCACATACGCTTGAACGTTCTGAACCGCGCGGCCGATGGGCACCTCTCGAGAGGGCCGGCTGCCGACGTCGGTGGACGTCAGATCGCCTATGGTCGCGGCGATCGTCACCTCGGTAGGACCGTAGGTGTTCAGCAACCGCACGCGGGAACCGACCCGCTGCTGCCAGGACATCAGTGACGGCCCGAGCGCGCGTTCTCCACCGATGATCACCGAGTGAACTTCCGGCGGAAATTCCAACGACTCGGCGCGCAACCCGGCCGTCAGTTCATGCCAGTAGGCCGTCGGAAGGTCCAGCACCGTCAGGTGCCACTCTCGGCATTTCCGGAGGAAACCCGGTATCGAATCCAACATGGACCCCGTCCGGACAACCAGGGTGGCGCCTCGCAACAGGCACGTGAAAATCTCTTCCGCGGCCGTATCGAAGCCAATCGATGCGAGCTGGAGGAGCCGATCACCCGGCGCGAGACCCGAGTGGTTTCCGAGGGCCTCCACGTAGTTCGCCACTGAGCCGTGCTCGACCATGACCCCTTTGGGCTTGCCCGTCGAGCCCGAGGTATAGATGACGTACGCCAGGTTCCTCGTCGACGCCTCATTCGCCGGCGCCTCGGCGGGTTCTCGCGCGATCGTGCTCCACTCCAGGTCGAGGCAGACGGTGCGGGCCTGGTGATCCCCGAGCCGAGGCAGCAAGTGTTGTTGGGTGACCAGGACTGGCACGCGCGCGTCCTCCAGCATCGACGCGATGCGCTTGGAGGGATACTCGGGATCGAGCGGCAGGTACGCGCCACCCGCCTTGAGGATGCCGAGGACCCCGACGATGAGCTCGAGCGATCGTTCGATGCACAGCCCAACGACGACGTCCGGCCCCACCCCGAGCTGTCTGAGGTGGTGTCCCAGCTGATTGGCACGCCGATGAAGCTCGCGGTAACTGAGTCGTTGATCCTCGAAGACAACGGCCAAGGCTTCCGGGGCGCGCGCCGCCTGCTCATCGAACAGCTCATGCAGGCACCGGGTTTCGGTGTGGCCGGCGCGCGTGTCGTTCCAGGCCACCAAGACCCGATGGCGCTCCTCCGGTGTCATGAGCGGCAAATCGGCCAGCGACTGGTCCGGTTTCTCCACGATGCCTTCGAGGAGCACCTGAAAACGTTCCTGCATTCGGTCGATCGTCGTGGCATCGAATACGTCGGCGTTGTATTCGAAATACCCGGCCAATGGACCATCGGTGTCAGACATCTCCACCGTCAGGTCGAATTGCCCCGCCGCTTGCGGGATCAAATACGGTTCGAGATGAAGCGGCGTGCTCGCATCGGTGGTGCTCGTGATGTCCGAGGGCTCGCGCTCGTCCAGCTGAGTCATCAACTTGTACTTTTGCAGCACGAACAGAACCTGAGCGAGGGGCGCGCGACTCGGATCCCGGGCCGGCTGGAGCTGCTCCACCAGGAGTGAAAAGGGATAATCCTGGTGGGTCATCGCGTCCACGACCGTCTGTCTGGCTTGCGACAAGAAGGCTCTGAATGAGGCGTCGCCTGACAGCTGGTTGCGCAATACCACGACATTGATGAAATCGCCGACCGTCGCGGCGAACATTCCCCGGCTTCGGCCGAACATCGGCGAACCAACGAGGACGTCCTCCTGGCCGGTCCAGCGGGACAACAGGACTTGCAAGGCGGCCAGAAGCGTGACGTACAGGGTTGTTCCTTCGGCTTTGGCGAGCGCTCTCAATCGCGCCGTCAGCTCCTCACTGAGCGCGAATTCGCGCCATGCCGTGTTGTCGCGTTGTACCGGTGGCCGTACCCGGCTTTCGGACAACTCGAGCACTGGCAGCTCGCCGGACAAGGTCTCTCGCCAGTAACCCCAGAGTTCTTGCCCTTGCGGCCCGGCCAACAGGTCGCTCTGCCAGCGCACGAAGTCCGAATATTGCGTCGGGTGTTCGAGGAGAGCGCGCGTCTGTCCGGTTCGCTGTTCTCCGTACAGACGTTGCAGGTCCTCGATGAGGATCCTCATCGACCAGCCGTCGACCGCAATATGATGGGCCGCGAAAACAAGATAGGCCGTGGTGGACGAACGCGTGAACAGCTGCGCACGCCAGAGCGGGCCTCGTTCGAGGTCGAACGGTATCCCCGCCGCCTTCACCGCATTTGCTTGTAGGTTGTCCCAATCCCATAGGGAGGCGTCGGTCTCCTCGAAGAGCGGTGGGCGAGGCGGATGAATCTGCTGAAAGGGCACGCCGTGTCTGGATCCATACGTCGTTCGCAGAGCGGGATGTCGTGCCGCCAGCTTCTCCAGGGCCTGCTGCAGGACCGTTGCGTCGACCGGCCCACGGATGGAGAGCAGGACGGCCGCATTCGCCGCCCCGCTGCCGGGATTCAATTGATTGAGGAACCAGAGCGCCGATTGATTTCTGGACAGCGGATACTCGAGAGCGTCCCCCGCCTCGCGGAAGGCCGGTGCCGGTCGAGGTGAATCGGCAAACTGATCGAGCACCGCGTCGGTGAGTTCGCCGATCGATGCGCCCTCGAGCAGGGCGGGCAGCGACAACGAGACGCCGAATCGATTTTCCACGGCATGCGCCAGCTCCGTTGCGATCAACGAGTCGAGTCCCAAGGTGGTGAGCGGTTGTTCCGTCCTCGGGTTCGAGGGCAGCCTCAGCAGCCGGGCGGCGAGAGCTTCCAGGGAGGCGATCAAGGCGACCCGGCGTTGATCGACCGGCAGCGCGAGCAGCTCGTCTCGCGTCACATGACCACTCGGCTCCTGCGCGCTGGCGTCCGGCGACTCGGCGTCAAGCGCGCTCAGCCCGACGAGCGCGAGCTTGGTCGACAGGAACGCGTCCCGACACGCGCGACGCTGGATCTTTCCGCTCGTCGTCTTCGGGATGCTTCCGGCGCGAATGAGCGCCACCGTCTGCACCTGAATATCGTGATGCTCCGCCACCGCCTCTCGAATTGTCGCGGCGACCTCTTCGATGGCCGTGACTTGTCCGCGGCCTTCAACTTCTTGAACGACAACCAGCCGCTCCTCGCCACCGATCTCGATTGAGAAGGCAGCGCCCGACTCCGGTCGCAGCATCCCGTGACTTTGCGCCACCGTCCGCTCGATATCTTGCGGATAGTGGTTACGCCCGCGGATGATGATGAGATCCTTCAATCGGCCGGTGACGAAAAGCTCGCCGTCCTTGATGAACCCCAGGTCACCGGTGCGGAGGAAGGGTCCCTCGCCGGTATCCGCGAGGCGGGCGCCGAAGGTCTCGCGGGTCTCTTCCACGCGGTTCCAGTAGCCCTTCGCGACACTCTGGTCGGCCAGCCAGATTTCGCCGACGACGTCGGGGTCACAACGCGTCAACGCCTCCGGGTCGACGATGACAGCCTGTGCGTCCCCAACCGTACGTCCGCAGCCGACGATTGGGCGCGCGTCCTCTACGCGCTCGCCAGCCTGGCGGACCATGCCCTTCTCGAGAGCTCGCGCATCGAGATTGCGAAAGGTCGGTGGGGCTTGTTGGCGCTTCAACGAAACCGCCAAGGTAAATTCCGCCAGCCCATAGCCAGGATGAAACGCGTCTCGACGGAAGCTCGAAGCCTCAAAGGCCTCGATGAACTGCTCCACGGTGTGTTGCGAGATAGGCTCGGCGCCACAGGTCGCGACTCGCCAGGAACTGAGGTTGAGGCTCCTTCTCTGATCAGGAGTCGTACGACGAACGCAGTGGCTATACGCGAAGTTGGGCCCACCACTATGCGTGATCCCATGTCGCTCGATGGCTTGAAGCCATCGAAGCGGCCGGCTCAGGAATGTCAGGGCCGGCATGAGATAGGCTGGGATTCCCACAAAGAGAGGGTGCAGGATTCCGTTGACCAGGCCATAGTCGTGGAAATGCGGCATCCAGGACAGCGTCAGCGACGCCGCGTCGTAGTGAATGAGCTCCGTCATGTACTCGAGGTGATGAAGAAGATTGTGGTGGCTCACCATCACCCCTTTGGGGGTGGAGGTAGAGCCGGAGGTGTACTGCAAATACGCCACCTGATCCGGCTGTAGATGCGGCGGGCTCCACCGCCGAGACCACTCCTCACCGAGATCATCGATAGCAAACCAGTGGGTTCGGTCCTCGCCTGAAAGCGACAGGCGAGCGCGCTCAGCTGAGTTCGCGATGTCGGGTGTCGTGAGGACGCAGGTAATTCCGGCGTCTCGAGCGATATTCTGCAGGCGCGGCAGGCCACGCTCCAGTCGCAAGGGATCCAGGGGCGGAGCGGGGACGGCTAGAACACCGGCATACAAACATCCGAACAACGCGGATACGAAATGAAGTCCCGGCGGATACAGAAGCAGTATCCGGTCACCAGGCGCCGCATGGCTTTGGAGAAATCCCGCGATTACACGAGCACGTTGATCGAGCTCGGCACAGGTCAGAGACGCATCAGGCGCGATGCCGTCCTTGAGGAAGTAATAGGCGGACTGAGCGGGCTGATGGACTGCACGCCAACGGGCGACATCGACCAGGCTGGTCATGTGATCGAGTTGCTCGAGGGGATGTGGATTCACGCCTTCCCTTTTTTTGCTTTTGCGAGTAGAAATTCACGGCGCGAGCAGCCCGATTCGCTGCTCTAACACTTGAAAAAATGAACAGCGGATAGGGTTTACGCCCGCCGAGGGCTACCATATCCTGGATCAAATCCTGGATCAAAGCCTCCGCGCCGGCTTCTCTTTTCTGCTCCGGCAGGGAGACGCGCATCCGGGCTTCCGGGGGCCCGCTACCATATTCGGTTACGTCCCGGCTCCGGTTCAACATTTGAGTCGAGGCGAATTGGAAGACCACCGGCCGATTCGGCGCGAAGGCCCTGAGCACGATCTTGGAGCGACGTAATTCCGGAAAATTGCGGGAGTCTTTGATCGACATGCATCCCGGCCGCCTGATCTGGAAGGCGCGGCAACCAACAGAGAAGTGACGGGCTCACTCGCTACCGCAGCGGCCTCGTAAGAAAAGTAACGGAAACCGGTCTAAAGCTTACCGCCTCCCTGCGAGACCGCATTGACTGGATGAATATACATACATGATTCTAGATCTTTAGAAGCCACCCCCCGCTGGCACCGTCCGTGCTTAAACGATGGCCATGAACACAGCGTGGACGCGGCTCAAGGCAAGCGAGTTCTGGAAGAGCAGCAAGTTCTGGCTCACCGTCGCGGCGATCGTTCTCCCGTTCGGCTGGGTGCTGTTCGCCCTCAAGTTCGAGCCGGTTCGGGTGCGCGCGCGCTACTTCCGCCGGAACTTCTGAAGCACGACTCGTAGCGACCCGCTCGCGGTCCGGAGCGCGCGGGACGCCTCAGCCGCATCCCACCCGTTCCGGGCGATCACGATCGCGACCTTCACCCGCCCTCCCGACGCCACGAACGCCCGCAGCGCCCTCTCACGAGACACCCCAGCCACCTCGGCGATCAGCCTCAGCGCTCGTTCCCGAAGCTTGGCCGACCGCGGCTGCAGATCGACCATGCGATTTCCGTAGACTCGGCCGAGCCCGGTCATGGAGGCGGTCGTCAGGGTGTTCAGGACGAGCTTCGTGGCCGTGCCGGCCTTGAGCCGGGTCGATCCCGCGAGCACTTCGGGTCCGGTCGCAGGAACGATCCGCACGTTGGCGAACGTCGTCCCGAGCCCCGTCGCGTTGCAGGTGATCAACACGGTCCGGGCGCCACGCTGACGCGCGGCCGCGAGCGCGGCGCGCACGAACGGCGTCACCCCGCTGGCCGAAATGCCGACGACGACGTCGCCGTGTCGCACGCGCGCGCGCACCGCGCGGCGGGCCGCGATCTCGTCGTCCTCCGCGCCTTCGCGCGAGCGGAAGACGGCGCCGCGCCCGCCCGCCATGATCGCCTGCACCAGCCGAGGCGGCGTCCCGAATGTCGGCGGGCATTCCGCCGCCTCGATGACGCCCAGGCGGCCACTCGTGCCGGCGCCGACGAAAATGAGGCGCCCGCCGCGCTGGAGCGCGGCGACGATCATGCGCACGGCGGTCGCGATGTCCGATCGAGCGCGAGCGACCGCGGCCACCGCACGGCGGTCCTCGCGGTTCATCAGCGCGGCGATCTGGCGCGGTCGCAGGAGATCGAGCGCGCGGCTCCTCGGGTTCGCGCGCTCGGTCGCGAGGCGCGCGTAGCGGATTCGCGAGGGCATTCCGACCGCATGCTACTACTATCGAAGCGTGCCGCCCGTCGAATCCGGCCTCGAGGTGCTCGTCCGCCGGCGGCGCGGCCTCCTGCGGGGGCAGCGCGTCGCTGTGGTCGCGCATCAGGCGTCGATCGATTCCCGCTACGAGCACGCGGTCGAGCTCCTGCGCGAGCTCCGCGGGGTCAAGGTGCGCACGCTCCTGGCCCCAGAGCACGGATTGTGGGGCGCGCCTCAGGACCACATCTGGATCGACGGCACCCGGGATCCCGTGACGCGTCTCCCCGTGTGGAGCCTCTACGGCGCGCGCCGCGAGCCGACCGACGCGATGCTGCGCGGCATCGACACGGTCGTCGTCGATCTTCAGGATGTCGGCTCCCGCTACTACACGTTCATCTGGACCATGGCGCTCGTCATGCGCGCGTGCGCGCGAAGCGGCGTCCACGTCGTCGTGCTCGACCGGCCCAATCCGCTCGGCGGCGCGATCGTCGAGGGCAACGTGGCGGATCCGACCTTCGCCTCATTTGTCGGACTCTACCCGCTGGCCATCCGTCACGGCCTGACGATCGGAGAGACCGCGCGCTACCTCAACGAGCGGCACGGTATCGGCTGCCGGCTCACCGTCGTCCCGATGCGTGGGTGGCGGCGCCGCATGCTGTGGGAAGACACGGGCCTGCCGTGGGTGCCGCCCTCGCCCAACATGCCGACGCTCGACACCGCGCGCGTGTATCCCGGCGGCTGTCTCATCGAAGGAACCAACTTGTCGGAGGGGCGCGGGACGACGCGGCCGTTCGAATGGATCGGCGCGCCGTACCTGGATGCGCCCCGGTACGCGGCCGCGCTCGAGCGCGAGCGGCTACCCGGCGTGCGCTTCCGGCCCGCGCGCTTCCAGCCGACGTTTCACAAGTGGGCCGGCCGGCTCTGCGACGGCGTGCAGATCCACGTGACGGACGCTGCCCGATTCAAGCCGTTCCTCACCGGGCTGGCCGAGATCGCCGTGGCGCGTCGTCTGGCGCCGCGCGGATTCGCGTGGCGCCGGCCGCCCTACGAGTTCGAGAAGCGGCGCATGCCGATCGACATCCTGTGCGGGACCGACGTGATCCGGAGAGCGATCGAGAGAGGAACGCCGCTTCCGGTGATCGAACGCGCCTGGCAGCGCGATCTCGAGCGCTGGAAGCGGCGGCGTGCTGGGTACCTGCTCTACTAAGCTCCGAATGCCTTCGAGAAGAAGTCCTTGATCGTGTGGCCGCTGTACTTCGCGCCTTCGACGATCGTCTTGCCCACGCCCTTGGCGGTTTCCTCGAAGCCCGGGCCAACCTTTCCGTCGCCGATCTTGCGGGCGCCGGATTGAACCTGCTCGGTCGCCGCCTTGACCTTCGTATCGTCAGCCGCGCGGGCCGGCAGGACCGAGCCCGCCATCACCGCGGCAGCGAGAACTGACACCAGAAGCTTCATGACACCCTCCTTCCCGCCCAGTGTACCCACGGCATCGGACGAGGGTCGACCGTTACCCCGTGTAGCCGCGCGACTGCAGGCAGCTCGAATATGCGGCCCGGTATTTCTCGTCGTTCCGCCTGTTCTCGTTGAGCCCGTAGAGCGTGCCGCCGCCGGCGCCCACGACGCCACCGATCGCGGCACCCTTGCCGGCGCCCGTGCCGCCACCAGCGACCGCGCCGCCCGCAGCACCCACGGCCGCGCCGACAACGGCGCCAATCGCGGCGTCCTTGACGACTTCCGTGGTCTTGTCCGACTCGCCGACCTGCGCCGCGGCGTACCGGTTACAGGCGTCGACGACTGCTTTCGTCGGAATCGCGGGCGCTGACGGAATCGCTTGAACGGTCTGGGAAGGTGCGGGTCTCGCGCCGACCGGTTTCGGCTGCTGGACCAGGCGCGCGCTCGCCGGCGCTGAAGCCGGCTGCGCCACGTCCAGGCTCGAGCCCGACCAGTTGGCGACGACGAGGCCGGTGACCAGCGCGGTCGCCATGACGAGAGCCATCGCGAACGCCGTCACCTTCCATGGATTCCACTTGTCCATCACTTCCCTCCCTTGACGACACCGTGAACCGCTCCACCCGTGAGGCCGGTCGGTCCGATCTCGAGAGCGCCGAACTTGTCGCTGCTGTCGCTGGCGACCATGGCCGGCGGCGCGTCAGCCGCTTGGAGATAGTTGGCAACCACCCGGCCGAGGGTCCTTTCGGTCACGAGCCCCTGCGCCTTCATGTCCCGAAAGATCTGGCCCCACGCCTGGCCTCCGCGCCGCCTGGCGGCGATCTCCTCCAGGGTGAGCGGTCTGGACGCGGGGGTCGACCCGTTGGCCGCGATCGCGGCGACGACCGAGCTCTGAGCCTGGTAGAGCGCGGAGGCGACCTTCTGATTGCCGAGCGAGAGCTTGTCGTAGGCGCGTGCGGTCGTGGCCGCCCCAGGCGCCTTGGGCTTCGTCTGGACCTGTGCGCCCGCGGCCGTCGCGATTGTGAGAACGCTCACCACCACCAGGCCCGCGATCAGTCTGTGCCTTCGCATAATCTGCCGGTACAGAGAATTGCAGCCGCCATGCCAGGTGACACCAGAAAGAAATCTTCAGGATTTTTCTGGCTTTTTTGTTTGAGCCCGGCGTGGCTGACACCTCGGCGGTGTCAGTCATCTGACAGTTAGGCGTGTATCGCAGGTCGAGGGTGTCGAGCGGTCAGCAGCCTATAATTGTTCTGTGACCGACCTTGAGAGCCTCGTCGGCGAGCGGCTGGTCTTCGGTCTCGCCGGCCCCAAGCTGACCGACACCGACATCAAGCTCTTCCGCGAGACGCGCGCCGGCGGGCTCATCCTGTACCGGCGAAACTTCGAATCACCGGAGCAACACACGCAGCTTCTGAAAGATCTCGAGTCGGCGCTCGAGCGCCGCTTGCTCGTGACCACCGACCACGAGGGCGGCCGCATCGTCATGCTCGGACAGGGAACGACAATCTTCCCTGACAACCTCGCGGTGGGGACGGCGGGCGACGAAGCGTTCCCGTATCGCCAGGGCGTATTCGAAGCGCGCGAGCTGCGCCGGCTGGGCGTGGATCTCAATTTCGGTCCCGTGCTCGACGTGCTCACCGACCGTTACAGCCCGAATATCGGGATCCGGTCGTACGGCAAGGACCCGGGCCTGGTCGCGCGCTACGGACTCGCACGGATCAAGGGCATGCAGAAGGGCGGCGTCTCGGCGTGCGCCAAGCATTTTCCCGGCAAGGGCCACTCTCCTCTCGACGCCCATCTGCGTCTGCCCACGATCGAGTCGACCTGGGCGGAGATGAAGGCGACGCATCTGCCGCCCTTCCACGCCGCGATCGCGGACGGCATCGACAGCTTGATGACGAGCCATCCCGTCTATCCGAATCTCGATGCCTCACGCGTGCCGGCGACCTTCTCGCGGCGCATCGTGCACGACTACCTGCGCCAGGAAGCCGGATTCTCAGGCGTGATCATCTCGGACGACCTGGAGATGGGGGCGATCGGCGAGACGTGCCCGATCGGTGAGGCGACCACCCGCACGGCGGCGGCCGGCCACGACCTCCTGCTCGTCTGCCACACCGAGCCGGCGCAGCGCGCGGCCGCCAAGGCGCTCGTGGAGGCCTATCGTTCGGGAGCGCAGCCCATGCGGGATCTCGAGGCATCGGTGGAGCGCATACGACGCATGCGCGCCCGCCGCACCGCCCGCTTCGACGGCGGACCGCCCGCGGCCGAGCCCGACGCTCTGCCGCTCGCCCGGGCGATCGCGACGCGCGCGGTCACGGTAGTCTCCGCCGGACGGCCCGAGCTGCGGCGCGCGCTGAATGGGCGTGTCGGGGTCGTCTTCCCGCGCTTCTCGGATCTGGCGCCGAGAATCACGATCGAGCCCGAGATCGCCGCCGAGAAGGCTTACGTCGCGGGCGCGTTCGGGATCGCCGGCATCACGCCCGAGACGCGGCTCGTCGCGATCGAGCCGACCGACGCGGAGATCGCCGCCGCGGGCGCGCTCGCCGATGCCTCCGACGCGGTCGTGCTCTTCCTGTTCGACGCGCATCTCTACGCGTCGAACGCGAAACTGCTCAAGGAGCTTCAGTCGCGGTCGCGCGCGCTCGCGGTCGTGCTGATGCGCGATCCGTACGATGCCGACATGCTCGCGCCCGGAGTCCTCGGCGTCACCGCGTACGGATTCAGGAAGTGCCAGCTCGACGCGGTCATCGCGCGCCTCGTCCAGGGGTGAGTCGGCTCCGCCGACTGCCCGCCGAAATCCTCGCGTTCGACTGGGGCTCCACACCCGCCAAGCGGCAGATGTGCCGGGCGGTCCTCCGCGACGGCCGGTACGTCCTGTCGGCCCCGAGTCCCGTAGAAGACATCGGAGCTCTCGAGCTTCGCCCTGGAGCGCTCGCCGCGTTCGACTGCCCGATCGGCGTGTCACGCGAGTACGCGGCGAGGGCGGACCTCGGTTCCTTCCGGGCGGCACTGGGACAGTTCGGTAACGGCCGATTCGGGCGCTTCTACGAGCTCGCCGAATGCGCCGCGGACATCACGACCGAACGGCCCTTCTACCCGGCGCGGGGCGTGAAAGGAACGTCGCGCGACCATCTCCGCCAGATCCTCGGCGACGCGGCGTTCGCACCGCGCGCCTGCGACCGGCTCGCGGGCGCGGGACCGATCTTCTGGCTCGTCGGCCCGCGCCAGGTCGGACGATCGGCCGTGTGCATCTGGCGCGAGCTCATCACGCCGCGACTCGATCGCGTCGCCCTGTGGCCGTTCGACGGGCCGCTGAAAGAGCTCCTCGCTGCCGACCGGCCGATCCTCGCGGAGATGTACCCGGCATTCCTGCTCCGCACGCTCGGGGTCACCGTCGCGCGCAAGTCCGATCCCGCGGCGCGCGCTGCCTGCGGCCGCGCGCTCCTCGGCCGCGTGAGCGGCGACGCTCGGCTCGATCTCGACGCGGTCCGGGCTCTCCTGCGAGGCGGCTTCGGCGTGTCCAGGGCCGGTGAGGATCCGTTCGATGCCACGATCGCCTGCATCGGGCTGGCGAAGCTTCTCCTCGACGACCGAATGCCGGAGCCGCCGGAAGCGGCGCGGGCCGTGGAAGGCTGGATCCTGGGGCTCCCGAGCGAGCGGTGCTGAAAAAGAACGGGGGCGAGTCCTGAGGACCCGCCCCCCGTTGCGGACGGCGCCGACGGCGCCCGTTTCCTAGAGCTTCTTGCCCGCGCGCTCGGCCACGTTGGCTTCGAAGCTCTTCTTGCGCATGCGCTCGAGGAGGGCCGAGTACGATTCGGCCTGGATGATCCGATCGAACTGGCTACGGTAGGTCGAGACGAAGCTCACCCCGTCGATCTGCAGATCGTAGACCCGCCACCGACCGTCCCGGAGATGGAGCCGGTAGTCGAGCGTGATCTCGCTGCGGCGGTCGGTGGTGATCTTCGACCGCACGGTGGCGTAGCCCGCATCGATGGCCTCGCCGATATACGTGATGTTCTCGCCGGCGTAGGCGTCGACCCGGTTGATATAGGCGCGCTCGAGCACCTCGGTGAAGAGCGCCACGAACTCGTTCCGCTCGTCCTGCGTGCGCGCCGCCCAGTGGCGGGAGAGCGTACGCCGGGTGATCTCTTCGAAGTCGAAGAGGTCGCGCGCGATCCTCCGGATCTCGGTCCGTTTGTCCGCCGACTGCCTGGGTACCGCCGACTCCGACTTCGCAGCAGGCTCGATATCCTGCGTGAGATTGATCACCCGGACTACGGCCGTCTCCACGGTTTCCCGTGGACCCATCGCGGGGGCCGCGACGGCTCCGGCCATCATGATCCAGGCGGCGAGTGCCTTACCCATGGCTCAACCTCCG
>Ga0134124_10003451_pt1 | contig 12722 bp, 7 predicted proteins | sample KB304_FD_96880 | JGI IMG/M metagenome (GOLD analysis project Ga0134124, IMG submission 96880) | Terrestrial soil microbial communities without Nitrogen fertilizer from Kellogg Biological Station, Michigan, USA - KB3-0-4 | ecosystem: Environmental > Terrestrial > Soil > Unclassified ... | reverse complement strand
TTGCGCGGCTGGGTTTATGATCGTAAAGGCCGGCCACTGGCCTACTACAAGGCTGGTTCTGATGGCGAGATTAACCGCGAGTATCCGATGGATGCAGCCATGGCGCACATTTTCGGATCTGATCGCGGTGAACCCGGTCTCGAGCGCGCCATGTTCGGCGCGGAAAGCGGCGCGGTTCCTGAAGTCTGGCAAATTATCCGCGGGCAAACGGTCGAACAGAAGCTGAACAAGGATTACACGCTCACGATCGATCGCGACTTGCAGCAAACAGTCGTCGATCAACTAAAAGGCAATCACGGCGCGGTGGTTGTCTTTAATCCGCAGACGGGTGACGTGCTCGCCTTGTACAGTAATCCTTCCTACAGTCTGGCCCAGGTGCAGGACGAAGCCTCCTGGATTAAGCTCGACAACGATCGAAAAGAAAAACCGCTTTTGAACCGCGCGCTGCGCGAGTATTACGTGCCGGGCTCGACTTTCAAGACGGTGATGATGTACGCCGCATTTCGAAACGGCATGCAGGGCACTCACTACAACACCAGCGGTATGTTCTCACCGCCGGGATGTAACAAGACCATCACCGACGACAATGGCTCGTGCGAAGCCTGCGGCAACATCGGCATCGACCAGGCCTACCAACATTCCAGCAATATCTACTTTTCGTATTTGGGCACACAACTCGGTGGCGAAAAAATCCGGGACACGGCCAAACTTCTGGGTATAGGCGCTTACGAAACGGTTAGCGGCGAAGGACAGGGCCGGCGCGAGCCCGAGATTTGGAACGCAAGCTCGAACACGATTAAAGCCGCCCTGGCGCCGACCGAGTCCTGGTTGAAAGCCGGCAAGAAATCCACGCGTTGCGAACTGATGTACGAAGGGTATGGCCAGGGATACGCGTCTCAGATGACTCCGTTCCAGATGGCCATGGTCATTTCCGCTGCGGCCAATCTCGAAGGCAGGCTGATGAAGCCCAAGATCGAGCTTGAACGTCCGCCGGAAATGTTCAGCCAGGTGTTGACCCGCGAGCAGGCGGCCGAAGTGCGGCGCATCATGAACATGGTAACTGAAGGCGGCACGGGAACCAGTGCGATGGCCCCGGTCAAAGCCGCAGGCATTCGCAGCGGCGGCAAAACCGGAACGGCGCAGAAAGCAGTCCCCGTGATCGATCCGAAAACGGGCGAGCCCCAACGAAAAGAAGTGATCGAACGCGATCCCAAGGGCAATATCATCGGCAAGCACACCGAAATCGTTTTGTACGACAAGCTTCGCAGCGACGCGTGGTATTTGAGTTTTGCGCCGTTGGATAAGCCGGCCATTGCCATGGCCGTGCTGCTCGAAGGTCCCGGGCCTGGAATAAGTTTTTATGGCGGCAAGAATGCGGCGCCAATCGCTGCCCAACTAATTTTAAAAGCCAAGGCGCTGGGATATTTTGGACCGGCGGGTGCTCAGCCCAGCGCGAGCCCGACGCCGAAACCGAGGCGAAGACAATGAGCAAGATTGATTCATTTACTCATTTAATCATTGATTCAATGGATCAATTTCGCTTCTGCGGTAACTGGGTAATCTGTTGACGACCAAATGAAGAACCGGCTTTCATCACACCTGTTCATTCTGCTCATCCTGATCGCGGTTGAGATGGTCGGCTATTACGCGATTAACCGCGCCGGACTGATTCGCGGATACGAGACATCATGGATTGGCGGGGCACGTGACCTTTTAATGTTCTTTCCAATCCTGGTGATGGCGCTGTGGCTCTCTCGCGCGAAGCGATTCAAAGGAAACTGGACGCTTTACACGGCCGCCATTCTTCTCTTCGCGATTGGAATGCTTGTGCAATACCGGCTGTACAGTGATCCCGAGTACAACGCCCGCAATAAGGCGGCGGCACGCGAAGAAAAAACCCAGACGCTTCGCCTGCGCTACATCAATAAGAATTACGACGCGAACAAACGCGCGATGATGGGTCTGCCGCCTGCTCCGCCCTCCGATGCACCTGAGCCCACTAAGCAATCGAGTTACTCGATCGGGGACGCGCTGACTGCGGGATACACCTGGATTCCGATTCTTTCGCTGGTTGGTTTTGCCCTGGCCTTTTCGTTTTGCGCGAACGATCGCTTCCTTTCATGGACCCAGCGCAACAGCTTCATCATTGTGCTGGTCACACTTATCCCACTGGGAATTGCCATCGTTAACTCGAGCGCGGGCAAAGCACTGGGCAACACCACGCCGTGGGAGCCCGCCAAGGTCCCCTTCCTGCTCGGCTTCGCCGGCATGCTGACGGCCCGTTACAAAGATCTGGCGCGCACCTATTGGGGCATTCCGCGCGCACGTGACGTGGTGCCTTTGCTGGTAATGGCCGCGATTCCCTTCATTCCATTTTTTGCGCTGAAAGACTTCGGGCAGATGCTCATCTTCAGCGGAGCCTACGCCACGCTTTACCTCGTGGCCGTGCGACGCTGGCCCCAGCTACTGATTTTTGTCGGTTCTGTCGTGCTGGTAATCGGCGTTCTGGTGGTTGGTGCTTTGCCCCGCGACGTGCAGGAGAAAGTCCCTCTGCTCCCCACACTCGCGCGTCCCATTCAGCATGCTTTACCTTCACGCATTCAACAACGCTTTCACCTCTGGCTCGATGGATTCGATCCGCCTTCGCCGGACACTGCCTGGTGGAAGAAGGACTACGATCAAGCGCTCGCCGAGAATCCGCGCATGAAAGAATTGGCCGAGGAAAGCGAGGCCATGAAGCGCAGCGTCAACACCGATATCTGGTTCGACAAGCTCGCCTTCCAGCCGGCCCAGGCCGTGTTTGGAATCTCTTCGGGAAAAACCACGGGACGCGGCCTTGGACTCGGCTTTCCGGAAGTAATTCCGATTGCCGATTCGGACTATGTATATGCCGCAATTGCTGAGGAAATGGGGCTGTTGGGCGGAGCCTTGGTCATTCTCGCTATCATTATTTTTGTGATTGCCGGGATTCGCACTTCAATCGAAGCGCGTGATATGTTTACGAAGTTATGCGCGGCCGGGCTGACTGCATTTGTCGGCATTCAGGCCCTCGTGAACATTGGCGGAATTCTGCGGGCCCTGCCCATGACCGGAATCACTCTGCCTTTCGTGAGTCACGGCGGCTTTAGCTTGATTACCAGTTTCGCCATGCTGGGAATGTTGATGGCATTTTCACATCGCAATGCACAGGACGCGCGGGCATTCGCGCGCGTGAGGCAAGAGCCCGAAAGCCAAATTGAGTTGGAGGCGGTTGAGTGAGCGCACCCGAATCCGCAAACAGAATCGCAGTTGCCTCGATCAGTGATCGCGGTCTCAACGAAAAACGGCCGCTGAACGAAGATTCGTTTATCGCCGATCATGAACGCCGGATCTTTGCCGTCGCTGACGGAGTAGGCGGCGCAGAAGCCGGCGAAGTCGCTTCGCAAACCGCCGTCGACGTACTCACCGAAGCATTTCGCCATCGCGTCGGCGACGGCGACGACGTCGAAGACCTGATGGAGCTGGCCATCCAACGCGCCAACAGCTCAATCCATCAGATGGCCCGCGAGCACCCGCGATTCTCGATGATGGCTACTACTATCGTCGCCCTGCATGTGGACGGGCTCAGGGCCACCATCGGTCACGTCGGCGATTCCCGGCTTTACCGGCTTACCGCCGCCGGCGAACTCATGCGCGAAACCGAAGATCACTCAATCGTGGAAGAAGAAGTACGCGCCGGGCGCATGACTCCTGAGCAGGCGGCGAACCATCCGAGCAAGAATGTGATCAGCCGCGCACTCGGCGCGGAAGAGTCGGTCGAAGTCGATATGAAAACCATCGACATCGAGGACGGCACCTCGTTTCTGCTCTGCAGTGACGGAATCACGCGCCATATTCCCGATCACGAACTGCGGGATTTGCTGAGAAGCGGCCTCGGTCTCGACGCGTTGTGCGCCGAAATGAAAGAGCGCTGTTATCAGCGCGGCGCGGAGGACAACCTGACTGCGGTGGTCGTACAGGTAGGCACGCCCAAGTTTGCCGGCTTCGATGCGGAACGCACTGTCGATGCGAATATACCCGCGCTTGCCCGGACTCGTCCGGACGTGGCCGCCGAGCCGCAGACCGTCTTAACGCCCCCGTCGCGCATTGCTTTTCCCGGCCCTCCGCCGGCCCCACCAAACGAAGCTGCGGCGGTTGCAGCGCAAACAACCGCGTCAAAGGGAGGTCACCCGGTGCTACGCTTTTTTGTCTTTCTGCTTATTCTCGCGGCCATCGGCGGGGCATTTTATGGGGGCATTCGTTATCAAAAGTCTCTTGCAGGGACCACGGCCAATGCGAATCCGGCGGCGACGCCGACTCCCGACAACAGCCGCGCCGCATTCGAGAGCAAGCGGGCCGCGCTCGATGCCGATCCGCAAAAGTGGCTCACGGACAATTTGCCGGTGGGATCCAAACCAACCGATTCAAAGGATCCGGAATTTCTGTATCTGTACGGCCGGGCGTTGATGCTCACCGGGAACCATCGCGACGCGGTACCGGCATACGACATGGCCATCGCCAATCTGCGTGCGGAACCAAAAACAAGTCTGCCTCTGGGTGCGGAAATAAAACTGGCGCAAGCGGCCGCGGCCCTGAAACTCCGCGACGACCAGAAGGCGTCTCTCCTGCTCGACGAAGTTGTAGGCATTAAGCGAGAGGCCGCACCGAAGTGACCGCGGGCAATCAATGTCAGAACTGAAGCTTTTACAGTGCCGACTTGACGGCCGTTACGACATTGAAGAGTGTCTCAGCCACGGCAGTTACGCCGAGATTTACGTCGCGCACGATCGCGCCGCCCCGGATGAGCAATTCCGCAAAGTCGTCATCAAGGCGCTCAATGTTCTCCTCCAGGGCTACCAGGACTCCGACCTTGAACGCACACTGATTCAGAATTTTCAGAATGAAGCGATTGCTCTCGATCGCGTTCGCCATCCAAACATTATCAGCCGCCTCGGTCACGGCACCGCGCTTGATTTGAACGGGACCGCCTTTCACTACATCGTGCTGGAGTATCTGAGCGGCGGTGATCTTTCCGCGCTCGCGCGTCACCAGCCGCTTACCATCGAACGGGCGCTGTTGTATCTTCAGCAGGTTTCCTCGGGTCTGGCGCACGCGCATGAATGCGGCGTAATTCACCGCGACATCAAGCCGCAAAACCTTCTGCTCACCGCCAATCAGCAGACCGTCAAGATTGCCGATTTCGGCGTGGCCAAACTCGAAGCCGCCGACGGCGCCATCACACGCGTCGGTACCAACATCTATGCCGCGCCCGAACATAATCCCCTCGTGCAAACTTCGCAGCTGGACACCAAATCGCTCTCGAGTGAGCACCTGACACCGGCCGCCGACATATACTCGCTGGCCAAGACCGCTTACACACTTTTCTGCGGCGTATCACCGCGTCGGTTTGCGCACGATCCGATCACTGAACTGCCCGCGAACCTTTCTCACGAGTATTGGTCCGGCTCGGTGCTGCGAGTTTTAGAGCGGGCCACGCAGAGCCGGCCGTCCGATCGTTATCAAACAGTGCAGGAGTTTTGGGACGAGCTGAGCGACGCGATGATGCCGCCGACCAAACCTCTGCTGGTCGAAGAGCGGCCCGTTTCGGTTCCTGATCTGAGTGCGCAGGTCGCGGTGATTGCCGAAGCGCCGCCTAAACCAAGGTTCGAGACGTCCAAGGAGCTTCGCCACGAAGCCGCCAGCAACGGTGCGCGGCCACGCATTGTCGTTCCCATCTCGCACAAACAGACGGCGGTCGCGGCCATGTCCACTCCGACATTCGGGACCATTCAACAGACGAACCGCGTGACTGTCGCAGTTCCCGCGGGCGCCGCGGGTGTCCCGGCCGCTGCCAAGCCGGCCACCATGTCCAAGCGCCTGCGCGCTGTCCTGGTGGGGGCGATTTTGATCCTGGCGTTTGCAGGAATGCTGCTCGCTACAAGGAATTACATTCGCACGCGCTGGGCCCAAAAAACTACCGAGGAAACATCGGGTGTGGGACAGGAAGCGGTGACGACCACCGATCTTAACTTGCGCGCAGGGCCAAGTTCGGCTAACGATCAGGTCGGATTGGCCGAGTCGGGTTCGCGCGTGAAGGTTTTGAACCTCAATAGCAACTCAACCTGGTGTGAAGTGCAGGTGCTCCAGCACGGCCGCCCGAAGAGCGATCCAACATCTCTGGACAGAGGCTGGGTCTACAAGAAGTATTTGAAGTTTGATTAAAACCATGTCATTTGTCAGTTGCCAGTCGTCAGTTGTTTGCGACGCTGCCGTGTAAGGCGACTGACAACTGACCACCAACAACTGACCAACTTTATGGGCCTAATCGAATCAATTAGACGCTGGATTGACGGCGAACAAGCTGACGACGTTCTGGAAGAAGTGGGCGAGCAGGCGCACCCGCGGCGCGCTTCCGAAGAATTTCTGGTTAAGATCGCACGCGAAGTCGAAGCCGTCATGCAGCGCGAAATGTTCACTCCTCCGGGCGGACCGACTTACATCCCGCGCGAATACATCGTCTATCTCAGTAACGACGACGATAAGGAATGGCAGGGCGACAAGCGCCGCGGCCTGGAGCAGGGACTGTTTCACGTCCTGTCTGAGCGCGCACGCGAACTCGCCGGCTCAGTGCAGTTGCAAACCAAGTCGTTTGCCATTGAACTGCGCGTAGACGGCACGCTCAACAAAAACGAGTTCCGCGTGCAGCCAGTTTGGGATGAAACCGAAGCCGGTCACACGATGGTGACGGTACGTCCCGCCGTAACTTCGGCCGGTCCCGCGCCGACCATGGACGTTCCCGCGGCTGCGGCTGGCGAAGGGGCAGCGCCGGAAGGCGTCGGTGAAGTTTCAGAATCAGAAGGCGGCGAAGTAACCGTCGTACGGCCGCGCGTGGTGGAACTCTATTCGATGGAATTGTGGCGCGAAGGAGTGCGGCAACAGGTAGTGCCTATCACGAAAGCCGAAATCACCATCGGCCGCGGCTCGAAATCAGTCGCAGTTGATTTGCCTCTGAAGGGCGATCCGGAGATCAGCCGCGTGCACGCCACGCTCACCTTTGATGATCAGGGCCGCTACTGGATTACTCCGAAAGGGCGTAACCCAACACTTATTTCCGACAAAGAGCTCCCGCGCGAACAACGCACCGTCGTACAGCCCGACGAGAAGATTGGAATCTGTAGTTACACACTGCGGATTCAGCCGAAGTGAAGAGAGCTATCCACAGATTGCGCGGATTACGCAGACAAGATTAGAAAGTTAAGCTGAGCGGCTTGTCTTCTTCCTGCAATGCTTTGTTGCTGGCTGTCATGTCGCTAGCAACTGTGAAGCTGCTCAGCGAGTACCCTATGTAATCTGCGTAATCTTTGGATTGCCTGTTTGCCTCACGACTAGTGACTAGTCGCCGAAAGGGTACTGACCCCTTCAAATTCACTCAGCAAGCCAGCTAACTGCGGGGCCACCTGCGAAGTGTCTTCGTAGTTTCGGTTGAGCAGGTTCAGTAGCCGGCGCTCTTTCTTGCCTTCAATCTCTTTCAGAAACGCGCGGCAGAAGGCGCAGAGGACTGCGGGGTCGAATTGCGTGCCGGTGTTCTGGCGAAAGTCTTCCAGCACGTCTGCGAGCGCAAGCTTCTTGCGATAAGGCCGATCCGTGGTCATCGCATCGAATGAATCCGCCAGCGTCACAATCTTTGCCCCCACGGGAATTTGATCGCCCTTCAATCCATCGGGATAGCCATTGCCGTCCATGCGCTCGTGGTGGTAACGCGCCATCAACGGAATGTCAGCATACGGATGACTGATGGGTGAAAGAATTTCGTAACCCGCCGCCGGATGCTTGTTCATTTCCGCCGAGTCTTTCGCACTGAAACGCTCGGGCGAATTAATCACGCTCAGATCGACAATCAGCTTACCGATGTCGTGCAGGTAACCGGCGATAGTGATGCCTTCCACCTGGTCATCGCTCCAACCCATCTCGCGCGCAATCACTTCGCTGTACTTGCCAACGCGCACTGAGTGGCCCTGCGTGTAGCGGTCCTTCATGTCGATGGCCGCCGCAAACGCGTGCACCGTCTCTTTGTAGATGGTGCGCAAGCCATCGTAGAGCCGGCGGTTCTCTTCGACTTTGAGTTTGACCTCTTCCAGCAAGTGATGACTGTTGATACCGACCGCGATGTGACGTGAAAGGGCTGAAAGCGTTTCCAGGTCTTCTTCTGTGAACTTTTCGCCACTCGCCTTCTCTCCCAGCAACACAAGGCCGATCAAACGTTCGCGCACCACGAGCGGCACCAGCAGATCGATCTCAATTGAAGAGAACGCCGTCTGGTGGTCCTGCATGAAACGCGCAGCTTGCTCGGTCGCGTCCTTGAGCGTCATCGAGGCGCCGAGACCGGCCAGCTCGCGCGCGTGATCGCGATCGATGGGAAGACTTGAATCCGGATTCTGTTCCAGACCGCGCGAAGCGATCAGGTTCAATACGTCGCGGCCGCGATCATAACGCGCCACTGCTCCACGCCTGACGGCGACTGAGCCCAGAAGCAAATGAAAAGACGCGCGCAGCATCTCTTCGAAATCGGACGTATTGGCAATCTCCTGGCCCAGGTCGGCCAGCGCCGCGAACGTGTGAAGCAATCGTTGGTTGTCTGTTTCCATGGATCTTTTCTTGGAGTGCGCTGACTGATCAGCGCTTTTTCAAAAGCGGCGAACGGTCGCCGCACTCCATAATTTCTGTATCTAACCTGACCGCCGCGGATTTTCGCGAAAAACGCGCAACAGTCCTAACCGGTTTACTTGAATCCGCGTTCAGCCGCGCGAATTCGCGGCTAATTGCCTTCACGGGTGAGCGCCAGTGCCTCTTCCTCGTCCTTCACGACGCTCACATGCCTGGTCAGGCCCAGCATCTCAAATAAATTGGCGGTGTGCGTGTTGACGTCGGAAAAAATAATTCGCGCCTTGCTCTGCTCGGCCGCGTCGATTACGCCCATCAGGATCGAGACGCCGATGCTGTTCACCAGCTCAGTGTCGCGAAAATTGATCACGACCGCGTGACGCCCTGACTCAAGCTGGCGCTTGCACTCGCGCTCGATGCGCTCGCCGCTCAATTTGTTGAGATAGTCGCTGGCGTAGATGATTGCCGTATCGCCGACACAGCGCGCCTGTATCGGAGTCGCCCCCGGAGTGTCCGCCATATTCAGTAAGCCCCCCTCTTACTGTAAGACAGGCCGCCGGCCTGTCTGCTGCACGGGCTGGCTTGCCTGTGCTACTTGCGATATTTCGTCATGCGCAATTGCGTGCCGTCATCGACGCGTTCAAATTCCACTTCGTCCATCAATGACTTGATGAGTTTCAATCCCCATCCACGCCGGCTCCTGGCTTCACCATCCTGGCCGCCGTTTTGATCGATAACTTTTGCCGGGACCACGCCGCGGCTCGCAACTGTAACGACTAATTTATCACTTTCCACGCGAAAGCGCTGGTAAATTTTCCGATCGGGACTAAGGCTGTGCTCCGCCGCGTTGATGCACGCTTCGACCAGCGCCAACTTAATTTGATTGATCGCTTCGGGCCGGAAGTTAATACGCCGCGCGATCTGCTCGACGGTGTGCGCCGAGATCAACTCGGTGTCAGCACCCATCGGAATAACCATTTCGTACTCGACGCCTGTGTCAGGCGGCTTGGCTTCAGCCGGTGGCGCTAGGCGCGCGGCAAGTAATTCAATCTGCTGGTGACTGGAGCTGTACGCGCCGCGTTCGCGCAGCAGCGCCGAAGCCTCGAAGGTGAAACCTTCCGGGCTGATAAGCCACAAATGAGTTCGATTGAAGTTACATTCGCGGGCGACATGCAGAAGACGATCGCACCACTCTTTGGTCAGCTCGGCGGAAGCTTCGAGCTTTGAATCGATCTCGGCGGCGATCCAGACAGTTTCGCTTTCATCGGTGTAATCAGCGGCATCGAAGCCGTGTCCGACGGCGCAGCGCTTCTCTTCCGTGCGCGCGGACGCGGTGAAGGCGCCACAATCGGCTACGTGGACGATCTGAGGCACGCGCAAGAGGTCCGCTTCCGCATCGAGCGCCGCGTTGACCGTGTCTGTATCGACGCCTGTGTGGGCCTCAGCGAAGCGTTCGTAATGAAACAGGCTGCTGGGCAGTTCCTGGCAGTTGAAGCGCGCTAATAGTTCATTCAAACCGAGCGCTGCTTCGCGGCGATACTTGCGCGCCATCGCCTGCGGAGCGCGCTTCAGGGTTTCCAACAGAGCGGATGCAACCGTAAGCGCGCGCGCCTCGCCGGCTACTTCCATCTGATAATGTGCGCGCAGATAGTCCATCCATGCGGTTGACCCGGTATTCAACTCAACCATCGAGCCGCCGCTGGAGTTCGCCAGCTCATGAATGTGCAGGGCTTCGATGACGCGGTCGAACTCAGAAGCTTCAACACCCAGCCGCTTTTTCCAGGCAAAGACGGAAGCTTTACGCGTTTCGCTCAATCCCGATTCATAAAGCACTCGCAGGAGAGTGCGGCGCGTCTGCGCTTGCGGCGCAATGTGCTCGATCAGATCGGAAAAATGCCGGCCAATACGTCCGCCCATTAGCTCGTCAACATACAGTCGCTGGCAATTGAGAAAGCTGGTCAAGGGTGTGTGACGGTCCCGCGCCGCTTGTGCCAGCGCAGTGATGAAGAAAGGACTGCCGTTCAGTTGCTGTGCGATCAAATCACGGGTTTGCTCGTTGCTATCGACGCTCATGCGCCGTCCGAGTCTGTCGAGCAACTCTGCGGAGCGATCATCGCTGAGTTGATCCAGATTGATTGTTTCGTTGTTGTCCTGAGGTGCGCCCGCGGTATTAATCAGGTTTCGCAGGTGACGCCGCAATCCGCCGATAGCCACGTATTGGTCACGGCGCAAAAAAGCGCGCACGACCTCACGGCCAATAGCGACCTGTTCTTTTTCCGCGCCGGCCAACCCGACGCAATCGACCAGGGGAAAGAACCTTCGTTTGGTTTCGGTCCCGAGTTTTCGCGGGACATTCAGGCAAAATCTGAGAAAGGAAATCCCATCGCCGCCGGCGCGCTCGCGTTCAAAAGACTCGAGCAGCAGAGTGACGGCCTCGTAGTCGGTCGGCAGCGCCAGCTCCGCGAGATCGTGAAGCGTCAGCGGCACGGTCGACAGCGTAGGATCAACTCGCCGGTAGGCGATGTATTGCCTGAGAAAACTCTGGAAGAATTCAGCAGCCGTCTCTGCGGGTGAACCGGATTTGCCGAAAGCAAAATAGACGGGGATCGAATAACTACGGCCCAGGAACAATTCGTCGTAAGCCTGACGAAGAAACTCGGAAGTGCCTGCATTAGGCGCACCCAAAACGATCAGCCCGCGTTCCGGATCTGTCCGCTGCGCGTAGCTTACCAGTTGGCGCAGCTCTGCATCGCGGCCGACAAATTCGTCGCGACCAACGTTAGCCAGAATGCGCGGGTGTCTCATCAAAATGTTATGACGATCATTGCGCTGCGCCCTGATAGGCATACGCGCGGTTCTTGCCATGGCTCTTCGCGTGATAGAGAGCGCGATCCGCCGCGCGAATAATGGCTTCGGCCGTATCAAGCGACGCTGAGAACGCGGCCAGGCCGATGCTCACGGTCACTGCTCCCATGGGCTGCGATTCGCCGTGGGGAAACTCTGTGGCCATGATCTTACGACGCAAGCGATCGGCGATTGCCCCCGCCTCTTTCAGGGTAGCCTGTGGCAATAGGATTGAAAACTCTTCGCCGCCGTAGCGCGAGGCCACGTCTACTTTGCGCAGCGTCGATCTCAAACACTGGGCCACGATTTCCAGGGCACGATCGCCGGCCTGATGGCCGTTGCGATCATTGTACTGTTTGAAATCGTCAATATCGATCATCATGAAACTCATGGGCTGATCATAACGCTTGGACCGGTTCAATTCCTCAGTCAATCTCACTTCCATGTATCGTCGATTGTGAAGGCCCGTCAGCGGATCAGTAATCGACATGAGCTGGAATTGATTGGCCCGGTGTTGCCAGACGGCGCGTTCCAATGCGAGGGCAATTTGCGGCGCGACCAGGTCAATGATGTTCAGATCAGATTCGTCGTAAGCTCCCCCGCCGATCTTGTCAGCCATGTTCAGCAGACCAATCTTGCGAGCGCCGATGGCGATCGGGTAACTCAGAAACGAGTTGGTTTTGTAACGGCGCTCCGCGAGCGTAGTCCGGTCCATCGCCTCGATGGTCGTGACTAACGGATTGCCTTCGCTGAAAACTGACCCCGCAATTCCCTCTCCCATGCGAATGTTGCTGACCTCGTTCGAGTCCACCGGCAAACCGCGCGACGCTTTCATGGTTAACTCGTTGGTGGTTTCGTCGAACAAGAACAACGAACTGCGCTCGGCTTTCAGGAGGTCCGCAGACTGAGTGAGGATCGATTCGTAGATTCCTGACGGTTCGCTCGCGTCGATCTGTTCAGCGAACCGGCGAATCGAATTCGCAAAAGGCGCGCGGCGATCGAGACCAAAGTGGGTCTCGCGTTCGACGCGACGTTCCAGCACGGGCGCGGCGTCTTCCGGCTCGACCTCGATTGCTTCTTGCGGCGCTTGCTCTGCTTCGGCCGGTGGTTCCTCAACGAAGTCCTGGGCGGCGCGTGTGACTTTCAGGGCCGCGTGATCGAGGGCGCCTTCTTCGGCGAATATCACATTCCGAAATAAT
>Ga0134124_10003450_pt1 | contig 12722 bp, 8 predicted proteins | sample KB304_FD_96880 | JGI IMG/M metagenome (GOLD analysis project Ga0134124, IMG submission 96880) | Terrestrial soil microbial communities without Nitrogen fertilizer from Kellogg Biological Station, Michigan, USA - KB3-0-4 | ecosystem: Environmental > Terrestrial > Soil > Unclassified ... | reverse complement strand
GGCAGTGCCGCAATCTGATAGAAGCCCTGCTCGTCAGTGCGCGCCGAATGCTCAAGATGAGTGGCCAGATTCGTCGCGACAATCGTGGCATCCGGGACCACTGATTTGCCTGGATCGAACACCGCTCCTTGCAGGATGGCAGTGGATTGAGCTCGGGTGATGGATGACGTTAGAAGAAGTAGGAGGAAGGCAGTCTTCAACGCCGTCGCTGAGACTTCTTTAGGGAACATCGGGCAAAGCCTCAAAAGTAACTTCCAACCGTTTATCGGCATAAGAAAACGGTCGGTTCTCAGCCGATACGAAATTTACTCGGGCGGGGGACCGCTCGACCGCGAGGCCAATAGAACCCGTGTTCTGGCACTGTCATCGCCGGCGATGGTGTCCGATTCCCTCCAGATCTGCCATAAATGACCTGTACACGGAACTGGCAATTTTTACAGGAGGTGTCGCAGTACGGTTAGAACAAAGAATGGCAGGCAGGCGATCCTGGTCAGAACATCAGTTTTACTTGAAGCTGAATCTGTCTTGAGAGCCGAATCACCGGTTGGAAAATACGTACAGTGCTTACCACTGGCGCTGGTTGTCCAAAGCTCGCCTGATTGAAAACATCGAAGGCCTCCGCGCGAAATTGAAGATTTATTTCCTCATTCAATCGTAGTCGGTTCGTTCCTGGTAATTATCTCAAAGCTCGGAACAAAGTTGGGAACAACTAAGGTACAACTGGGTGCCGGCAGTGCTCAGGATGCGGACAGTGCGGAAGACAAGACTTGCGGTTTTTCTAAGAAATCAAAATTCCCAGTAAAAACGGCAAAACAATGTAGCGCTGCGGAGCCCCCCCTTCGGCACCATTTCCAAAATTTAAGCGTTGCAAATAAAGAACTTAGCCAGACGACCACCCTAAGCCTGTCACAACTAAGGCACAGCAACATTTCCGATTTAGAGAATTATAGGGTTCTTTAGCTTTCTCAAAAGTTGGGTTTGGGCAAAGTTCTCTGGCAGAATTCCTCCTCTCGCAAAGCGCATCACGGTTACCGAGGGGTTATCATAGATTTGTTTATAAGGCGCCTTTCCTCTACGGCGATCAAACGGATGGCATTAACTTCGTAAGACCTTGCGGCTAACAGATTCAACTACTACAAATCTGTAATACCAACTGCGAAATCGTGGTGGTATCGGATGCTTGTCATGGCAATGGCTTACGATCTTTTGTCAGTCAGCAGAGTCGCGGGAAATTCTTGTAAAACGGTCCGTTCTTGGTGCCATTAGGACGAAGATTGTAAAATGCCGAAGGAAGTGAACAAACAGACCACGAAAACCAAGAAGAAGGAGCTATCGAGCTCGGCACCATCTGGTGCTGTCGGTGGGCCAGGAACGGGCCGAATTTCGTATCAGGTCGATGCGGCGATCTGGCGTGCGCTGCAAGCCATATCAGAGGCGGCGCTCCTGCCATTGACAGAACGTTACATTAGCGTCGAACCGCGCCTTATCTCGGAAGGTAGTACAACGACCTGGGATATAGGTTTGAAGCCCGACGACGAAATAATCGAAGTCAAATTCAATGTAACCCGTAAGGACATTAAGGAGTGGCTGGAAAGGATTGCAACCGCAGCACCAAGTGCAACAACTCGGTTTGGGCTTCTTTATAACAATGGAACCAACAGCCTCTTAAGATGTGTGGACCAGATGCGGCGAATAGCAGGTGAATGTCGGACAGAAGGCGAGGAAAAGTTTAAGTTCTTGGTAAAAGCCGAGGGCATCGGGGATGTTGAAGAAGTCTTCGGCATTCTGGGGCAGAATGCCTATGCACTCCTGCAGCGAGTTCGAATTGAACACGTTCCGGAACCCGTATTACAGACGAACATCAAAATGGCAGCCCGGCTGCTGGCCGGAATAGAGGGCGGCAAACAGCTTTACAGATTGTTATTCGATAAGTTTTCCCATGCAGTGTCGGGACGGCTTACGTTTTCGATCAGCGAATTACTGAACGAGGTGCAAAGTGATCACATTCAAATCCACGTACCTCCAGCAGCCATTTTGTCCGACTATGATCCTTTAATCACATCCACGATCTTTCTTCTACAATCGTGCGCAACAGGAGTTCCTATCGATGTCGTCGCACACGCAGTTAGCTCTGATCGCGAATCACTGTTACGAATACTTGACCCGTTACTGCACGACGGAAAAATTGTGATGGACGGCGACAGCTTGTTCGTCGTTGGCGTCCAAACATTAGCGTATGCTGACGGCGAAGAGATTCTTGCGAGGGCCCTTGAGGACTTACTTCGATATCTGAAAATTTACAGTGCGGACCAACTCGCTTTTGCGCAGATTCATAATGCTATGGCGCTCGCGAAGCAATGCGCGGTTGTTCGACCGCGATGCGTGGTTCCAGTATTTCACACGCTGGACAAGCTTTTGAAGCGGACTGGTAATCTTAATTCAGTGCTTGAAGTCGCTAACCTAACAATAAGTGCTGCTAAAAGAGTTGAACCTCGCGGTGCGGAAGAGGCAGCCGCAGTTGCTATCGCATTAGTGTGTGGTATCTCGTGGGCCTACCAGAGAATGCCAGGACGTCTCGATGACGCCAGAAGCGCCTACATGGATAGCAAGGGGATTGCTGAAAGTATAGATGACAAGACTACCTTGGCATACATTAGTAAATGTTTGGGACGGCTATGTCGAATAGAAGCGGAGCAAGTCGATATTAACCGCGAGGTAGCCGAGTCTAAGCTGCGTGAGAGCTTACAATTGCTGCAAGAGGCGATTGACCAGTTTGATGCTTTAGGTGGGTACAGTCAGGAGATCGCTGATTGTTACAGCTTGATGGCCAGGACATACTTAACAATGAGGGAGTTTGCGAAACTCGAGCAGGCTATGCGAAAGGCGTACTCCTTGATGGAAAATCTTCAGAGTAAAGACTATGCTGATTTATTGATACTGAACGGCGACTTTGAAGTGACGAGACGCAATTATTCTTCTGCTCATCTTTCATATAACAAAGTGCTGGACTTGAGACTCGATAACGGTGCAGAGTGGTCAGAAATTCGGGCTCGGGCGTTACGCCAACGTGGCTTGTGTTTCTTGAAAAGTGGAAAACCATTAGAAGCTAAGCCGCTTCTGTTGCAAGCAGCGGAGATTTGGCACAAATTAGATCAAAATGAGAATGCGGCAGCCGCACGATGGGAGATAATGTTGATAGACAATGACTTTCCTTCAGAGGCTTTGCAATTATTACATAAGGAATCCCTAACGGTCAGGGTTGAATTCGGTGAAATCTATCTGAATCGACTGAGTGAGCGAGCGACGAAAAAGGTTCACCTTGCGAGTCGAGAACAACAGGATAAAGCTTATTTCGAACGTTTGATTAAGAAAGCTCGGCAACAAAATGCCATCAGAAATCTGAACGACTGAGAAGCTCGAATCGACTTGAGAACTCGTTACACTTCAAGAGCGTCAGCTCGACGTACCTCAAAACCGAAAAATCAGTGGTCAACGGCGGCTGCAAAGCACCTGCTTGAAATTACCGGCCATCCTGAGACGATTGATTGTGCAGTATATTTGGTTGCCAAGCAGTATTTAGAGGGGGTGAATTGCCCGCCTACAGATCTCGAGGCTGCTGCTGCCAAAGCTAAGGTTACTCAAATCATTGCTGATGACTTACCTGTTTCGGGTGAACTGCGTCGGAATGGTAAACATCTGACAATCGTTTATTCTGATTGTCTGTCGGAAGCACGACGCCGGTTCACGATTGCTCATGAATTGGCCCATGCGATTTTGGAGCATACCATGGCACGAGCACCGCGCAAGGGCGACGAGCTTGAACGTCTGTGCGATATGTTGGCGTCTGAGATCGTGATGCCTCGAGATTTATTTCAGTCATTAGCCACCGAGGAACCTTCGCTCCTAAATCTATTGAAGTTGGCGCAACTCTTTAAAACTTCACTTTCAGCCACCGGTATCCGTTATGCCAAACTCAAGGGTGTCTCAGTCTTTTACATAGACAACGAAACGGTAACTTGGGGATCTGGAGTAGTGAGAAAAGGACCAATGAGTTCACTGGATTTTGGACTGAAATTGGCGTTGGAGGAGTCCAAAGAGTTGCAGCGCATCTCTACCAGACTCTCGCTTGATAAACCCACTTGGTCCGGGGAATGGAAACTGGAATATCATGCTTTTCGAGGTGGGACTCGCGCATTGTGTATGCTTGAACCGCTACGTACTGAAAAGTCCCATGATGTGAGTTCTAGAATGTAGCGCTCGTAAGAGCGGCATGAACGCCGCTTTTTTGGCGCCTGACGAATACAAACGCTGCGACGAAGAACACTGCCCTGCTATCTTTCGTGCGAACGCGGCGTTAAGTTGAAGACTGAATTCCTTTTTCGGTTTTCCCCGACGAAGCGACACGACTCGCGTTTGTTGTTGATGCTTAACTGTCGAAGTTGAAACTCATCAATGAAGCACTCGGCTTAAGAGCTCGAAACTCTCGCGACTGAGATCGGATCCTGATAGCACAGAGTAAGCACGAATCGTAGATTCCCTCTCAGGCTCACGCTACGATATAGGATGCCAGAGCCAGTTAATCAACCACGCGATCTGAATCCAACGGCCCGGCTAGCATATGCGCTGGACCAAGCTGTCGGGGCGATTTATCGAGTGCTAGGTGCAGATGTCCAGCATGGTCCTGTACTGGCCGGATTTCAGCTAGATCTTCTTGTGAAACTTGAGGTATCTCCTGGGAAGATCAGTAGATTTGCCGTGGAGTGTAAATCTTATTCTAAGCTGGTAGGTCTGAGCACGATGGCGCGTTTTGTGGAACAGATCGATTTTCTTCGACGATTGAACCTTGTTGACGGGGGAATCATCTTTGAAGTCGCTGAAAAGCATAAAACAGACCGAGTCAAACAGGTTTTCGTTGTAATGCCTTTTGCTAAAAGATTTGACGACGTCTACGTAATCGGAATCCGCGAAGTCGCTCAGAAACTTGGATGGGCAGTGGAGCGGGCAGACGATATACAAAGCAATGCTCAGATACTGGAACTAATTGAACAGAAGTTAAGAGATGCGGCACTTGTCATCGCGGATTTGAGCACCGCCAATCCTAACGTTTTTTATGAAGTCGGTTACGCGCACGCGGTAGGAACCGCCACCATAGTTCTATCTGCCGCTACCGAAAGGACACCCTTTGACCTGCAATCATTTAATCAGGTGCGTTACGAGTCTTTAATTGATCTGAGAACAAAGTTGGAAACCAGAATCCGCGGGATGTTCGCTCTGTGTAGCAATCTCTGATTTGATAATAATCCCGTGAGCGCTCAAGCCAGGGCTGACTAATAAGACACGACCTATGAATAGCAGAATCAAGGGCGACGCTCTTGAGTTTAAGTTTTTGAGACTACTCAAACGTAATTTGGTACAGGGAAAATTCTTTGTAAGTTCCGACCGATGCAAAGTCTTCTCAAAAAAAGGTTACTACTCAAAGGATAGGGAAAAGGAAATTGTTTTCGATATCTCGATCGAAGTCTACCTACCAGGGAAAACAACTTACTCTTTGTTGATATTAATTGAATGCAAGAACTATAACCATCCAGTTCCGGTTGACGATGTTGAAGAGTTTTACCAAAAGCTCCAGCAAGTATCAGGAGCGAAAGGCATCATGGTGTCGACGAGCTCGTTCCAAGAAGGTGCCTTAAGGTTCTCTAAATCAAAGGGTATCGGAATAATCCGTTACTACAATAGTAAGGAAATCAAATGGGAACTCACCAGATCACCATCAATGCTTGTAAGCTTGAGCTTTGCAGAGGTTCAGTCTCTAACGGCGCGTCAAGGCTTGAGTACGCAATCATATGAAAGTCGCTACTTCGACTGTTATTGTTATTCGGACGGAAGATATACAAATTCATTGCGGGCATTTTTCTCTGGGCTGCTGCTGCATGATTTGTCAGATGATCTGAGAAAAGAAGTCAACAGCATCACGCAACGTATCGATGATACACGCTCGATTGTCAAATATATCGAGGACTCGAGAATTGAGAATATAAGTGAAACCATCTTGACAGGTATCGATTATTGCGGTGGCAGAGTGTCTGTTCTGGAGATTTGTAATCAACTGATTAAAATAAACAGACTGAAACTCGTGTTCGAGTCAGCTGAGAAGTCTGATGGTCTAACTTTAGGAACACTCAAGTTCAATCCGCTCGAAATAAAAATCTATTCCTCCCCTAATCAGGAAGATCGAGAGAAATTCACGTTGGCTCATGAATTGGGTCATTACTTTCTAAATCACTCTAATTATATGGCAAGCGAGTCACTCGAAGAGCGGGATCTGGATGTGGAGGAGCCATGTGAACTTGGGATAAAGGATCTCATGAGGATGGAGTGGCAGGCAAATTATTTTGCTTCATGTCTTTTGCTACCAACGAAATCCTTTGCGGCGGATTTCTTTTCGATAGCTCAATCGCACGGGTTGAAGGATCGCGGTTACGGTGCTCTCTACGTTGATGATCAGGCCTGTAACATACAAAACTTTTATTCTGTCACAGGTGAGCTGAAGATGAGGTACGGAGTCTCTCGGCAAGTGGTGAAGCTACGTCTGAAGAAGTTGGGGTTGTTGACTGAGGCGAGCGTAGCCTGATCTGTAGATCGATAATCGCGGTAAGAATGAACCAAAGAGAGCGCTCAAAGAGTAACGACAACGTCGATAACGTGCCCAACGTTCCCCAGTCCATCATTAGAAGAATGGCCAGACACAGTTATTTCTTGATGGGGAGGTAATACACAGTATCTGTGTGGTGTATAAAAGCAATATTCATGTGTTGAATTGTGTCGTGGTGTTAAAGTGTGCGGGGAATGGTTTTACTCTTAAAGTGCTTTGAAGTTCGTAGATAGCCGCCGCGAGCTGTATGCGCCGTGGCTTCCGCTTGGATATAGCTTCTTGGAAGATGTTTGATACTGATTGAGGCGAGTTGGTGGGAATGTGGCAGGGTCGCCGGGTTTATCCGAATCCAGATATACATTGTAGAGTTTTTTAGATGACATCAAGAGCCTTCCAAACATTTGAGCATGCGATTCAGGACGCGGACGATCTTCTAAATCATTTTGACGCCTTGAACAAACACCCGCCACCACCAGAAATAGAAGTTCTCAAGCGCGCTAGCCTTGTGATGGCGCTGGCAGCGCTGGAAACCTATGTCGAAGATAGAATTGTGGAGGCTGCCGATGCAGTATCGGGCCGCGGCTCAGAGGCGAACCATCTTGTTAAGTTCTACAAGTCGTCGCTCGAAAACGACCTCAAGTTCTTTCATACGCCAAGCAGTGATAGGGTCAGGGCAATCTTTGTTAAGTACTTAAGCATCGATGTGACGGAAGGCTGGACTTGGAACCACTACGATCCAACTCGCGTTCGCACTGAACTCAACAAGATTGCCAAAAAGCGCGGTAATATTGCTCACCGATCCTGGAGGCCTGTCGCGGGCCAACCTACTCCACACGCGGTTACGCGAGAAGATCTACGAAAGAGTATTCGGTTCATCAAGGATCTCGTGGGGGCAACTGATTCTTTTATCAGCGAACGACTCTAAGAGTTCATCCAAGCCGACGCCGCAAAGGGGCTCGGCTTAATTCAGACGTAACTAGCATGTCCTCGGTAATCTTGAGTTTCAGTCATACTATGGCCTACGCTCGAAGCCTAAAATAATGCTCGTCCTCGCCCAAGGCAGGGATTGAGTTTAATGGAGACCGTGATTGAATATCGGTGCAACTTCAGAAACACTCAAGCCGAACGCAATCGTGCGTGGCCCAATATTCCCGGAGCCCGTGCAAGTAATTATTGTCGTCCCTATGGGCGAATCAGTGAAGCTTGTTGGCAAAGGTCTTACTAGCGGCCAAGTCTACGAGCCGATTCTCAACGCGCATCAGTTGTCGAAACTCGAGATGTCTCCAGAGAAGGAACCGTTCGACGGCGATGCGTTGCGATTTCGTCTGGGGGTAGAAGCGCTCAGACTAGCTCTCGCCTATGAATATGATCCCTACTTCTCGCTGTCGATCGCGCGAGTTGACCCACTGCCTCACCAACTCGAAGCTGTTTACGATTATTTCATGAAGCTCCCTCGAATCAGGTTCTTGTTGGCCGATGATCCCGGCGCTGGCAAGACAATAATGGCGGGACTCCTCATTAAGGAATTGAAAATCAGAGGATTGATAAAACGCACATTGATTGTGACGCCCGCGAATCTGTCCTTCCAATGGCAACGTGAGATGAAGGATAAGTTTCGCGAAAACTTCGAACTCATCCGCAGTGATGTGCTTCGGGCCAACTATGGTTCGAACCCTTGGCAGGAAAAGAATCAGTTAATAACTTCAGTCTCATGGGTCTCTCGCATCGATGATGCCAAAGAGAGTCTCTTGCGCAGTCATTGGGATCTAATCATTGTTGATGAAGCCCACAAGATGAGCGCGTATGACACAGACAAGAAGACACTGGCATACCAACTTGGAGAGTCACTCTCAGCGATGACGGATCATTACCTTTTGATGACGGCAACCCCACACAAGGGAGATCCAGATAACTTCCGCCTATTCCTTGAACTGTTGGATCGAGATGTTTATGGCGACGTGAAGAGCTTGGAGGAAGCGATGCGCCGCCACGAAGCGCCTTTTTACCTGCGACGCGTCAAGGAGGCCTTGGTCACATTCCCTGATCCCGAGACGGGCAAGGTCAAAACACTCTTCACAAAACGCCACGTTCAGACCACGGAATTTCAAATCAATGATGACGAGTGGGATTTCTACGATGCGCTTACGAGATACGTAGAGGATCAATCGATCAAAGCCGCGAGCGACGATTCAGCGCGTGGCCGTGCGCTCGGTTTTACCATGGCGATGCTTCAGCGTCGGTTCGCTTCCAGCGTCTATGCAGTTCGGCGAACTTTGGAACGGATGAAGGACAAGCGCGAGAGAATTCTTTCCGATCCAGAAGGCTATCGCCAGGAGCAGATTTCCAAGAAATTACCCGAAGATTTTGAAGACCTACCCGAAGACGAGCGTCAGGATGTAATTAATCAATTGGAAGGCATAGTAGCATCCGTCGATCCAGCCACGCTAAAGGATGAAATACTCCAGCTTAGTAAACTGATCGATTTGGCTCGAAACCTAGAGGCGCGCGAAGTCGAATCGAAGTTAGTCAAGCTAAAAGACGTCATAACTGAGCACGGCGTATTTACTGACCCTAAGATGAAGTTATTGATCTTCACTGAGCATAAGGACACGCTCGATTACCTCGTTGGCGACGGGAAAGATGGCCGGCCTTTGGGCAAGCTTCGCGAGTGGGGTCTAACCGTTACTCAGATTCATGGCGGAATGAAGATCGGAGATCGGGACACCCTGGGCTCACGAATCTACGCAGAGCGTGAGTTCCGAGAAGACTGCCAAGCGCTCGTCGCTACAGAGGCCGCAGGCGAAGGTATCAACCTTCAGTTTTGCTGGTTCATGATCAACTACGACATACCCTGGAATCCGGTCCGACTAGAACAACGGATGGGACGCATACATCGCTATGGTCAAGAAAAAGACTGCCTCGTCTTCAACTTCGTTTCCACTAACACGAGAGAGGGTCGTGTTCTTCATAAACTGTTCGAACGTTTGAAAAGCATTGAAGACGACCTTGATCCAAAACGCACCGGCAAGATCTTCAACGTACTTGGTGATGTGTTCCCCGCCAACCAACTCGAACGAATGTTGCGAGAGATGTATGCACACAATCTAACTGAAGATCTGATCAAAAATCGCATAGTCGAGCAGGTGGACACGGATCGATTCAGACGGATCACTTCCTCGACCCTTGAGGGATTGGCGAAACGTGAGCTAAATCTTTCGGCGATCATCGGCAAGTCGGCGGAAGCCAAGGAACGTCGGTTAGTGCCAGAAGTCATCGAGGATTTCTTCGTGCAGGCCGGCCCATTGGTTAGCGTGCACCCAAAAGAGATCAAGTCGGGCCAGCATGCGTATCGAATCGGTCGAGTTCCGCGCACGCTTTGGCCCATCGGCGAACGTCTTGAATCACGCTTTGGCAGACTCGGACGCGAATACAAACACATCGTTTTTGATAAGAAGTTATTGACAGACGATGCCACTCTTGAATGGGTGACTCCAGGTCACCCTTTGTTTGAGGCTGTTCGCGAAGATGTCTTTGAGCATGTGCAGCACGATCTTCGACGGGGCGCGGTCTTCCTTGATATCAACCGTAACGAACCTGCACGCCTTGACGTTTTCTCCGCAGCAATTCGCGACGGGCGCGGCAACGTGTTGCATCGTAGGCTCTTTGTCGTTGAGTGCGACATAGCTGGTAATGTGACGGTCCGACAGCCAACAGTATTCCTCGATCTGGCACTGTCGACGGAAGTAAACCAAACGCCCGATGATGCTGAATTACCAACACGAGAACGGGTGGAGCAATCTCTAATTGAACAAGCGCTCCAACCATTCCTGCTGGAAGTGGCCGCTGAACGTGAGAAAGAAGTTGAGACAATCTACCGGCATATGGAGATCAGCTTAAACGAGCTTATCCATCGCCAAAACCTGAGAATGGCCGAGCTTGTCGGTCAGCAGCAATCATCCGAAAATAATCCGCTAACCGCCGCGAACATAAAGACAACGGAAGACAAGCTGGACGAGCTGAATGGCCGACTGGAACGCCGCCGTGAGGAACTGAGGCAGGAGCGAAATTGTGCGATTACCGATATTTACCATTGCGGCAGAGCTTGGGTACTCCCACACCCCGAGCGAAAATCGCCGGGCATAGCGCCAATGGTTCGCGATGAAGAAATAGAGCGGCGCGCCGTTGCCGCCGTTATAGCATACGAGCGAGCCCGCGGGTGGGAAGCTGTCAGCGTTGAGCAAGAGAATCGGGGGTTTGACTTGATCTCACGCAGGCCGCATCCGGAAGATCCACAGACCGCAATTGAAGTGAGATTTATAGAGGTCAAAGGCAGAGCCTTTGTAGGGGAGATTGCTCTAACGACGAATGAATATAAGACTGCCGAACGTTTAAAGAAGGATTACTGGCTTTACGCGGTCTTCAACTGCGATTCTGATGTGCAGATCCATACAATTCAGGACCCGGTTCGCCTGGGTTGGCAGCCAATTGTGAAGATTGAGCATTATCACGTCGGTGCTCAAGCGATTATCGCGGCAAGTAATTTAGAGCAACGCAACGATCTAACAGGAGTGTAAATTGAGTTCACCACCACCGGATGACCATATAACCTTTCGGCCCACTGATGAAGTCAGTTTCTTTCTAAAAGTTCTCAGAGATTCGGAACTTGGCTGGATAGCAGATGAAGTTGAGCTAAACATCCGAGAAGGTAAAACAGCTCCCAAAGAAATAATGGAAATGGGGGCTCGTGGTCGTCGGCGCACGACTGAGTCGGCAACAAGTCCTTATGATCCCGAGGAGCAGCTGCGCATCCTTATCCGCACAATCAGGCATTATTTTGTCGAACCACCAAAACTCTGGGCAGAAGTTCAATTGCAATTGCCGAGGTTAGCTAACAGTCCAAATCTAACTTTATCCGTTGTCCGACCAGAGAGCGAACAGCCCGAACCGCTATTCCCAGACAACCTTGCTGGGGATCTGTCTACTCTGGATGTGCTGCTGGCGCAGGCTTGGCCCTACGGTGTCGAGCTCTACGAACGGGATGAAGAACGTGAAGTCAAGTAGATGGAAGGGCAACTCCAGACCGCTATTGCAGATGAGATCTCTCGTCTTGGAGTCAGTACTCCCGCGCTGATGTCACGCGCGCGCGTAGAGAAACTCTACGAAATCTTTATCCTTACTTGTCTGGCGAGAGCTCTTCGACAGCTCGGCGCAATCCTCTCCGCAAGAAATAGTTCGGATCGTGCAACGTCTAACTTGGTTTTCCGGCTTGGACCGGGACTTATCTGGGCACCGACAAGCGCACCGGGTTTCATACACGTTGCTTACAAAGGCCGAGAGTATGAGATCCAAAACGGCCTGAGGGTATTAGGGCAGTCAAAGGTCCTGCACGAACTTGACGTGTCCTTGATTGATCGAGATGAGGCTGTGCGTTGTCGGAGGAACCAGATAAACCCGACTCAGGCACGAATCAAGTTCCTCGCAGAATGCAAGTACTATGGAGACTCTCTCCCTCTCGGGTTGGGTAGGGAATATCTAGGGCTCAGCAAGGAATTCAGTCTAAGAATCAAAACGATTGTATCTAACATTTCAAGTGATGAGATACACAATCTGGTTACGAAGCATAAGGGGACTGAGAACTTTGACGTCTCAATGATCAGGCCGAATAACATCGAACAGTTTGTGCAGTGGTTAGCTAACGAACTTCGACAAGTATTAGGGTGAAGACTACCTATCCAAAGCGCCTTATCGAAGTAGATCTACCAATCAAGCGCATCTCAGGACACGCGCGTCGGGAGAAGAGCATTCGTCACGGGCACATCTCCACGTTGCATATCTGGTGGGCGAGAAGACCGCTGGCCGCCTGTCGCGCGGTGATTTGTGCGGCGCTATGGCCCGACCCGGCAGATCCTTTGTGCCCTGACTCATTTCGCCAGACGGCCCGATCATTAATGCGTGAATGGGCGCAGAATCATCTCGAGCTACTCGGCGAGGAGAGCTTCGGGCGCTTCGTCAATCTTCAAAGGAATCCGAGTGAGCTTGAAGATAATGAGAAGCTTCGCACCGCGTTGCT
>Ga0134124_10003447_pt1 | contig 12725 bp, 12 predicted proteins | sample KB304_FD_96880 | JGI IMG/M metagenome (GOLD analysis project Ga0134124, IMG submission 96880) | Terrestrial soil microbial communities without Nitrogen fertilizer from Kellogg Biological Station, Michigan, USA - KB3-0-4 | ecosystem: Environmental > Terrestrial > Soil > Unclassified ... | reverse complement strand
TTCACGTTAGGCGCCGCAAGGAAGACTGTGCTGCTGCCCAAATCGCTCTTCGCCTGGTTGCTCATACTGTGCTTAGCAGTAGCCAATGGGGCCTTGCGTGAGGCGGTTCTGGTCCCCTTACTTGGCAGAAGCACGGGCCTCATCCTGAGTGGCGCACTGCTCTCCTTGCTTGTGGCACTTGTGGCCTACGCTCTTGTTCGCTTCAAGCAAGGCATCACAGCCTGGCAAGGTCTCTCTATCGGCATTCTTTGGTTGTGTCTCACGTTGATCTTTGAGTTCAGCTTCGGGCGCTACGCTCAACACAAGTCCTGGGGCGAGTTACTCGACGCGTACACGTTCACAGACGGCAACGCTTGGCCAGTCGTCCTTCTCGTCACGCTTCTAGCCCCGTGCTTGGCAGCCTTGTTTCACGAAAAATCGAGGCATGCGAACAGCGGCGCCTAACGTTTAGCAGCACAGGATACGATCCGCCATGGCCACCGAAGCAGCTGCGTGCGAGCTGTGCTCCCGGCACGAAGTGCTCCTGGAGAATGCGCTGGCTTACGTTCGACGCGATAACAACTCGCTGAGCCGCGGACACGTGCTCGTAATTCCGAAGCGCCATGTAGCAAGCTTTTTCGATATGACCGGGGAGGAGCAGTCGGCCGTCCTTGCGCTGCTCAGCGAGATTCAGCGGTCAATCCAGAAGCAACACTCTCCCGACGGCTACAACATTGGAGTGAATGTCGGAAAAGCGGGAGGCCAATCGCGCATGCATGTTCACCTGCACTTGATACCCCGGTATGCGGGCGATGTGCCGGATCCTCGGGGCGGCATTAGGTGTGTGCTGTCTGGGGGCGGACGTTAGGCCTCAGGAGGTCTATCCGTGCCAAGCAAACTCACGCTAGTAGAGCAGGTGGCTCTCCCTTCGCAGTCTGCCGTCGCCACCGCATTCAAGTCGATGAATCTCGCAGATGCGTTTGCGATTCAACTTCCTTCGGACGCTTCTAAGAACCCTGATGTCCTGGCCCGATTCATCTTCTCGGTCCAGCCGTCTTGGATCGGAGCGCTCACCAATGTCCGAGATGCAATCGTTGCGGGATTGGGTCTGAAGACCGCCAAACACCTTGCAACTCTCTCAGGTGATCCCGCGGCCAAGCGCATCAGCATCTTCAGGGTCTTCTGCACCAGCGAAACCGAGGTCGTCTTAGGCGAGAACGACAAGCACCTTGACTTCAGGGTGTCGATTCTTTGCACGCCAGGCTCGCTTCCAAGTACCGGTAGCCAACTGATCCTTTCAACCGTCGTTCACTGCCACAATCTTTTGGGCCGAACCTACTTATGGGTCATTGCTCCCTTCCACCGCCAGGTTGTGAAAGCCAGTCTTCGTCGCGCCGCGGAAGTTGGGTGGCCCAAGGCAAGTGCATAGTGCAATGCCATGTGTTGTCCATTGAGGCCTAAACGTTAGAATTTCCGGATGCTCGCGCTGGAACTCATCGCCGAACGCAAGATCGCGGAAGCTGCCGCGCAGGGCGAGTTCGACAATCTGCCGGGCGCGGGGCAGCCGCTGGATCTCGCAGAGGATCCCCTGGTGCCGGAAGAGCAGCGCATGGCGAACCGGATCCTGCGCAATGCGGGGTTCAAGCCACCCGAGGTCGAGGAAGCGACGAAGGGCGGCAAGAAGCTGTCGCTGCTGAACACGCGCATTGAGGCGCGCTACTTCAAGAAAATCGCCAGGAAGCTCGGCCGCTAGCCAGACGGCGCCCGCAAGGATTCAATGCCCGCAGCCCCGGACTTTTTCAATCCCATTTTTTACTCGCTGATGAAGAGGGATTGGCTGCTGCGCCCGTTTCCCGGCCTGGACAACATCCAGATCAATTACAGCCAGCTGCACCAGGACATGTTTGTGCTTTCCGTTCTCGACGGCAAGCGGGGCGGCAGCTACGTGGAAATCGGCGCAGCCGAGCCGGTTTTCATCAGCAACACCTATCTTTTGGAAAGTGTCTTCGGATGGAAAGGTTTTTCGGTCGAGTTGTCCGAGGAGCACGCAGGAAGACACGCGGGCGCGCGAACCAACAAGTGCTATTGCCTGGACGCAACCAAAGCCGACTATGCCACGCTGATCTCAGCATCGGACCTGGGCGGCGTCATCGACTACCTGTCCGTGGACGCCGACCCGCCGCCTGTCACGCTTGCGGCATTGAAGGCGATTCCCCACGACAAATACAGGTTCAGGGTCATCACCTTCGAGCACGATTTCTCCTCGGGCGGAGCGGCGGAACGGGACGAAAGCAGGCGGTTTCTCTCCGCGCTGGGCTATCGGCTGGTCGTCAACGACGTGTCCTGGGGAGATCACGTGGTGGAGGACTGGTGGGTGCATCCGGATCTCACCGACGGGGCGATTCTCGAGCAGCTGACTTGCGTGGATGACAACATCCATGAGCACGACAAATACATCTACGGGGCATATCCCACTCTCCGGACAATCGGCTAAGACGCTTTCGGCCTATCCTCAGACCGTTTGGAGCGGGTCGAGACATTGTTCCGGGCGAATTGTCCGCGCGCTTGGCACAATCTGTGCGGCAACCCCGGGGGCAACCATGAAAATGATTCCACTAGTGCTGGCCGTGATCGTCGCCGTGGCCGCGGCGGCTTTCGCGTGGCAGAAGAACCAGGCGCTCGAGGAGACGCGCGTCGCGCTGGCGGGCGCCAATACGCAATTGCAGAAAACTCAGGCCGAGCTGAAGTCGATCAGCGCCGAAATCGCCCCGCTGCGCAAGGAATCCGCCGAGCAGAAAGCGGCGCTCGAGCAGCTGCGGGCGGAACTGAACACCGCCAAGGTGTTTCTCGACTCGGAACGGGCCTCGATGGTTCGCCTGCGGGAAGAACTGGCGATGGCGAAGGAACAGATCGCCTTCATGAGCAAGACGCGCGCGGCGCAATCGGGATCGGCGAATCCGATGCCGGTAATGATGATTCGCCCGGCGACGCCCATGAGAATCGAAGCCGCCCCTTCGCAGGGGACTCAGCAGCGCAACGCCGTCGCTGCGCCCGCCCCCGCCGGAAAAGCCCAGTAAAAAAGGCTCGCGCTTGACCTCGAAGGCGCTGCTGCTGGCTTGCTCGCTGCTGGCCTGCCTGTTTGAAGGCCACGCGCTCGCGCAACGACCGCCAAACGAGGAAGCGCCGCGGCTCCTCATCGACCCGACCCCCTACAGCCCGCTTGCGGAGCTGCTGTTCGACCAAAGGATGGGCAGCGGCCCCAAGCTCGAACGCCTGCGCCAGATGCTCGACGCAGGCGCCAACGTCAACGGCAACCATGGCGGGCGGGGACGCGAGGGCGCGCTCGGGCACGCGCGCCGCGAGGAGCCGGAAGTAATCGCCCTCCTCGTCGCCCGCGGCGCCACGCTCGCAGCACCGGATGCCCAAGGCCCCAGCGGCGGCCCCATCAGCATCGCCATCGAAATGGAGCGCGACGATCTCGCGCTCGCCCTCCTCGGCCGCGACCGCAAAGTCGGGCCGAAGGACGGCGCGGCGCTGCCGCTCGCGGCGCGGCGCGGCTGGCGCCCGGTGGTGACGGCACTGCTCGCCGCGGGCGCCGACGCCAACGCCGCGGACGCGCAAGGCGCAACGGCGCTCGCGCTCGCCGAACGGCGCCGCGACGCGGTCATGGCAAAGGCGCTCGTCGCCGCCGGCGCGCGGCCGGTCGCCCCGGCACCGCCTGGGGTACGTCCCGGCTCGGACTTCTTCTCGGTGGCGGCGAAGGAAGTCGACGAGGTGGTGTTTTTCGACCCACCGCGCTTCGCGCTCGGCCGGGAACGCGACGCGCCGTTCGCGTTCTATGGCGAGGCGATGAACGAGTTCAAGGAAGTGAGCTGCGAGCGCAGCGCCTCCTTCGGCATCATCGCGATGGCCAACATGGCGGGCTCCATGCGCGCCGGCATATGCGTGCGCGAGGCGCAGCGCGTGCGATCGCTCGCCGCTTCCGCGCAGCCGTCGCTGGCGGGCGTGATCGCGCTGCTCTCGCAGGGCGGCGTCAAGCTCGACGCCGCGGCGCTCGACAAGTTCGGCTGGAAATACGTCAAGACCGCCGGCACGGACGGCGCCGAGGAGCACTATTTTCCGCTGGTCGCGGTCGGCCATGGCATCGGCAACCTGCCGACGCTGGTGCGCATTCCCCGCGGCGCCCGCCGGGCCGTGATCGTCCAGGCCGACACCATGAAGCTGTGCGAGAACTACGGCCTGCAGAACCAGACGCCGCTCTGTGGCGATACGCGCCAGGCGCTCGCCGATATCGCGCGGCGGCTGGACGCGCGCTTCGGCGACTAGCTGGAGGGCGTGGCGAGATCGGCCGGCGTGGCCGGCACGGAGTAGGAAGCGTCGGGGTACTTCGGCAGCGCGTCGTCCCAGGCCTGGTACTTCGCGCGCAAGGCTGCCAGGCGCTTCGGTTCGCGCGCGGCATGGTTGGCGCGCTCGCGCTCGTCCTTCGCCAGGTTGTAGAGGAACTCGTTGCCCTCGACGGAAAGGTATTTCCAGTCGCCCGAGCGCATCGCCTTCTGCTCCCGGTAAAGCATCTTCCAGTAGAGGTCGCGGGCAAAAATATTTTCCGGCTTTTGAATCACATTCAAGAGACTTTTCCCGTCGAGCGGGTAACTCCTGTCCGGCTGCACGCCTGCCGCATCCAGGAAGGTTGCCACCCAGTCCATCGTCACCGCCTGCTGCGCGGTGACGCCACCCGCCTTCACCTTGGCCGGCCAGCGTACGATGTACGGTACGCGGATGCCGCCCTCCAGCAGGTCCATCTTCTTGCCCACCAGCGGCCAGGTATCGGAAAAACGCTCGCCGCCGTTGTCGCTGGTGAAGACGACGATCGTATTTTTCTCCAGCTTCTGCTTCTTCAGGGCAGCCAGGATCCGGCCGATGCCCTCGTCCATCTGGCGGATCATGGTCTGGTAGGTCGCCACCGAGCCGCCGTCGAAGTGGAAGATCTTCGCAATGCGCTTCGATTCGTCTTCGTCCGCACGCGTGAGCCAGGGCCAGTGCGGGGCGTTGTAGTGCACCGACAGAAAAAATGGTTGCTGCCTTTTTCTTTCAATAAAGGAAATTGCCTTCTCGGAAATGAGATCGGTGAGGTAACCCTTGCGAAACACCTCCTCCTCGCCTTCCCACAGGTCGTGGGTGCCGGAGGTGTCCTTGTGGCTGAAGTAGTCCATGCCGCCGGAGAGCGCGCCGAAGAATTCCTGGTAGCCGCTTTTCAGCGGCCCGAACGCGGGCGGATAGCCAAGATGCCACTTGCCGGTGAGCGCGGTCGCGTAGCCCGCGTCGCGCAGGAGCGAAGGCAGCGTCGGGTGCGAAGGCGGCAGGCCGAGCACGGTATTGCCGCGCATGGTGCCCTTGATGGGTTCGTCGGCGCCGCCGCGCAGCCGGTGCTGCCAGCGGCCGGTCATCAGCGCGAAACGGGTCGGCGAGCAGACCGAGGAGTTGGCGTAGCCCTGCGTGAAGCGCAGCCCCTCGCGCGCCATGCGGTCGAGCGAGGGGGAGCACTTCGAACGTCCGCCGTAACAGCCTAAATCGGCGTAGCCGAGGTCATCGGCAAGAACAAAAACAAAATTGGGGCGGTTTTTCACGCCCCGGAAAGATAGCTTACTTCGAAGCGTGCTGGCGCTCGAACAGTGAAATCGAGCGCTTCAACTCGGCCTGCTCCACGCAATCCCCCTTGCACAGCCGGTCGAGCTCGGCGAGCAGGTCCTTTGCCTTGGCGACGTTGCCGGTCATCAGGTAGGCCTCGCCCAGGTACTCACGCGCGGCGAGGTGCTGGGGATCGATGCGCAGCGCCTCGTTGTAGTGGCGGAACACCAGATCCATCTGCGGGTTCGGGCCCTTGCGCATCGAGTACGCATACAGGTTGTGCGCGTCGGCGCTCTGCGGGTTGCGCTCGACCGCGGCGCGCGCGAAGGCCTGCGCGCCGGTCCAGTCCTGCCGCGCGATCGCCGCGCGCGCCTGCTCGAGGGGCTGCGGCGCGGTGAGGCCCTTCTTGTCCTTGTCCGGATCCTTCGGATCGGGCTTGGGGGTATCCATTGCCGATGCCGAGGTGGCGACGACAAGGGCTAAGATAAACGCATGAATTCGGTTGCCGGTCATTTCAAGCTCCTGTGGATTTTGCTCCTCACCCTCACGTTAACATGCGCCGCACCCGCAGTATTCCCCCAGGTAAAAAGTCACGCTGAAGCTGTCGCTGGATTGAAACAATCCGATCCGGCCGCGCGCGCCGAGGCCATCGCCTGGCTTGCGGCCCGCGGCGGCATGGCCGACCAGCCGCTGCTGCTCGGACGCCTGCGCGACAACGACGACCTGGTGCGCGAGCTCGCCGAACAGGCGCTGTGGCTGCTCTGGAGCCGTTCGGGCGACGCCGGCGTCGACCGGCTGCTGGCCGCCGGCATCGAGCAGATGCAGTCGGCCCGCCTTGAGGAGGCGATCGCCACCTTCAGCGAAATCATCCGCCGCAAGCCCGCTTTCGCGGAAGGCTGGAACAAGCGCGCCACGGCCTATTTCCTCGCCGGCGACTACCGGCGCTCGCTCGCCGACTGCGACGAGGTGATCAAGCGCAACCCGTACCACTTCGGCGCCCTGTCGGGCTACGGCCAGATCTACACCCGGCTGGAGCAGTACGAAAAAGCGATCGCCTGGTGGCGCCGCGCGCTCCAGGTGAATCCGAACATGGAAGGCGTCGAGGACAACATCGAAGGCGCGGAAGAACTGCTGAAAGAGAAAAAAGCTAGGTCTATCTAGACGTAGTCTTTCGACGCGGTTTCCGAATCCGCCGGCTTGCCATCGAGGAAGCCCTGCAGGTAGTCGCAGCCGCAGGCCTTGAGCGCCTCGCGCTGCGCCTCGTTCTCGACGCCGACCGCGGTGACTTTCAGGTCCAGCGCGTGCGCGAGGCTGACGATGCCGGCGACGATCGGCTTGCCTTCCTTGTGCACTTCGGCGACCAGCGTGCGGTCGATCTTCAGCTTGTTGACCGGCAGCTGGCGCAGCCCGACCAGGCTCGAATAGGCGGCGCCGAAACCGTCGATCGCCACCGCCACGCCAAGTTCGCGCAGCTTCTTCAGCACCGCCAGCGCGAGATCGGTGTTTTGCATCACCACCGGTTCGGGCACCTCGAATTCCAGCAGCTGCGGCGGCAGGCCGGATTCCTTCAGCACGCGCGCCACCATCGCGGCGAGCTTCGGGTCGTGGAACTGGCGCGCCGACAGGTTGATGCTGACCGGCAGGCCGCGCTCGACGCCGATGAAGGCGCACCAGCGGCAAGCTTCGCCGAGCAGCCATTCGCCCAGGCGCTGGATCAGGCCGGTGTCCTCCGCGAGGTGGATGAACTCGGCCGGCTCGATGACGCCGCGCGTCGGATGCTGCCAGCGCAGCAGTGCCTCGTGCGAGGCGACCTTGCCGCCCGCCGCCTCCATCACCGGCTGGTACCAGGCGCGCATCTCTCCCTTCAGCACCGCCTGCCGCAGGTCGCCTTCCAGCGCGAGGCGGCGCGAGGCGGCCTGGTTCATCTGCTCGGTGAAGAACTGGTAATTGGCGCGCCCGGTCTCCTTGGCGTGGTACATCGCCGCATCCGCGTTGCGGATCAGGCTCTCCGCGTCGCGCCCATCATCCGGGAACACGCTGATGCCGACCGAGGGCGTGATGTGCAGCTCGCGCTCCTCGACCATGAACGGCTGCGCCACCGTTTCGAGGATCTTGGCGGCGACGTTGGCGGCGTCGGAGGCGCGCTTGATCTCGGGCAGCACTACCACGAATTCGTCGCCGCCCATGCGGCAGATGGTGTCGACCACGCGCAGCTGCTTCACCAGCCGTTCGGCGCATTCCTTCAGCACCAGGTCGCCCGCCGCATGGCCGAGCGAGTCGTTGATGTTCTTGAAGCGGTCGAGGTCCACGAACATCACCGCGGTCTGCTTGCGGTTGCGCTGGCTGGCCGCCAGCGCCTGCGTGAGGCGGTCTTCCAGCAGCCGGCGGTTGGGCAGGCCGGTGAGCGCATCGTGGTCGGCGAGGTGCTGCGCGCGCGTCTCGGCCTGGCGCCGGTCGCCGATTTCCGCCTGCAGGCGCTCGTTGGCATCCTTCAATTCCAGCGTCCGTTCCGCCACCGCGCGTTCGAGCTCGTTGCGGGAGGCGCGCTCGGCCGTGATGTCCTCGTAGATGCTGATCGCGCCGTCCTCGGGATTCCCGGGATCGATCGCCTTGGCGACCACCTTGCACCAGAACGTGCTCCCGTCCTTGCGCCGGACCTGCTGCTCGACGGCGTAGGCGCCGGTGGTGGCCATGTCCGTGTACAGCCGCTCGATGACGCTCTTGTACTCCGCGGGCGAAGCGAACAGCTCCTCGCTGGATTTGCCGATCATCTCGCCGGCCGCGTAGCCGAACATCTGCTCGAAGCGCGGGTTGCAGCGCTGCAGCTGGCGGTTGCGCGCGAATACGATGCCGACAGTGGCGTTGGCGAGGATCAGTTCCTGCTCCATCAGGGCACGCTGCACGCGGGCCTCTGCCTCGCGCTCGAGCGTCACGTCCTCGACGCTCCAGATCCATTCCTGCTCTTCGCCGCCTGCGTCGATGCGCCGACCGCGCGATCGGCCGACGAACTCGGTTCCGTCCATGCGCCGGAAGCCGCATTCCATGTGATACGTGCCACCGGGCTCGGTCCGGGCGTAGGCCTCATCGAAGATACCCACCCACTCCGGCGCATTGGACGCGATCCCCGAGGAGCGCTTGCCGAGGAGCGCGCCGGGCTCGGCACCAAGCATCTCTTCGAAGTAGCGATTACAGCGCTGGATGACGTGGTTGCGCACGAAGGCGATGCCGACGGTGGCATTGGTCAGGATCAATTCCTGCTCCGCGAGCGCCCGCTGCACGCGCGCTTCCGCCTCGCGCTCGGCGGTCACGTCCTCGAAGCTCCAGATCCATTCCTGCTCGTCGCCGCCCGTGTCGATGCGCCGCCCGCGCGTGCGGCAACGGAAGGTGGAGCCGTCTCTGCGCCGGAAGCGCCATTCGGCGTCGTGCGTTCCGCCGGGTTCGGTCATGCTGTAGGCAAGCTGGCCGGCCTTGATCCAGTCCTCCCCGCTCGCAAACAGGGCCGACGAGGACTGGTCGATAAGCCCCGCGGGCTCGCTGCCGACCATCTCTTCGAGGAAGCGGTTGCAGCGCCGGATGGTGCGATTGCGTACGAAGGCGATGCCGACGGTGGCATTGTCGAGGATCAGGTCCTGCTCGCGCACCATGCGCTGCACTTCGGAATCCGCTTTCTTGCGCTCCGTGACGTCCTCGAATAGCCAGACGTAGCCCTTGTCCGGGCGGCCCGCCTCCAGCGCGCGGCCCGACATGCGGCACCAGAATCCCGAACCGTCCTTGCGCCGCAGCCAGTGCTCGGTGGTGGAAGTGCGGCCCGCGTCCAGTTCGGCATAGGTGTGCTGCAGCGTGCCGAACTCCTCCTCGGTGAAATAGCACTGGCGCGTGGAGACGCCGATCACTTCTCCGGGCTGGTAGCCGAACATCTCCTCGTAGCGCCGGTTGCAGCGCAGGGTCTTGCGGTCGCGCACGAAGGTGATGCCGACCACCACGTTGTTGGCGAGCGCTTGCTGCTCGGCCATCACGCGCTGCAGCTGCTCCTCGGCGCGCTTCGGCTCGGTGATGTCCTCCAGCAGCCAGACCGAGCCCCTCGCCGGGTTGGCGGGATCCACCGCGCGCCCGGTCGAGCGCTCCCAGAACACCGTGCCGTCGCGGCGCTTGGCCTGCATCACGTGCGTGTACGCCTGGCCGCGCGCCATCAGTGCGTAGGACTTTTCCGCTTCGGCATGGTCGGCTTCTTCGGCGTAGGTCACCGAGGTCGGCTTGCCGTTGAGCTCGCCGGGCCCGAAACCGTACATCTCCTCCATGCGCCGGTTGCAGCGCACGATGTGCCGGTCGCGCACGAAGATGATGCCGATGGACGCGGTGTCGAGGATCGCCTCCTGCTCGCGCAGCAGGCTGGCCACTTCGTCGGCGTGGCGTTTGCGCACGGTGACGTCTTCGAGGATCCAGACCGTGCCTTTCTGCGCATCGGTGGTGCTGACCGCCTTGGCGATCATGCGCGCGAGGAAGGTGGAGCCGTCCCGGCGGCGCACCTCCCACTCGACGTCGAGCTGGCGGCCGGCGGAGAGCAGCGGCACCGCGATCGCGCCCATCGCCTCGTAGCTCGCTCGCGAGGTGTACACCACCTCTCCCGATTGACCGATCAGCTCGTCGGCCTTCCAGCCGAACATCTCGGCGAATTTCGGGTTGCAGAGCGTGAACTTGCGGTCGCGCGTGAAGGCGATGCCGATGGAGACGTTGGCGAGGATCGCCTTGTACTCGAGCTGTGCGTCGCGCGGCCGGCCCGCATAGCCCGCCGGAGGCGATTCGACACCGGGCGGCGGTTTGCTGTCCTCGAAATTGGTCAGGTCGTTCAAGGCTGCCGCGCGAGCGAGTCGAACAGCACCGAGAAGCGCTTCAGGCGCCCGGCTGCGTGCTGGCGCTGTTCCGCGCTTAGCGAGCGGTCAAGGTCGAGCAGCATGTCCATGTATTCGGTGCGCGTCGCCAGCGTGGCTTGCACATACTCGGGCGCGCGGCCCGCTTCCCAGGCCTGCGCCCATTGCGCGAGACGCCGCTTCGCCTCCCGCGCGTGCAGCATGGCGACGAATTCGCCCTGGCGGCGCTTGCGGTCGCGCTCCTGCAGTTCCGCGGAGAACGGCGCGCGTTCGCTATAGCGCCGCACGCGCGCGACCTGCGCGTCGCTGAAGGGGCCGAACCACTCCTCGAGCCTCTCGATGTTGCGCTTGACGCGTCGCTGGTGGCGTTCTTCCATGGTGCCTTGCACCCGTTCTTTGGCGAACTTGCGGTTGTCCTCCGCGAGCCGCATTTCCAGATGGCCAATCTGCCCGGGGCTGAGCCGGTCGAGCAGCGGGGCCGCTTCCGCGGCGGCCGCGCCCAGCGCCTCTTGTACTTGCACCCGCACCGCATCGTAACTCCATTCGAGGTCCTCCCGCTTGAGGCCCCGCTGCATCCGCACCGACGCCTCCTCCCCGAGCCGCGCGTACTGCGGCAGGGCCTTGGCGCGGTGCCAGGCGAGGAACGCGGCCAGGCGGCGGTCCAGTTCCTCGGATTGGTCGCCCTGGAAGTCTAAGTAGTGGTTGGCCTGCCAGCGCAGGAACAAATCGGCATTGTCGTAGGCGACGCGCGTAACGCTGCACGCCGATAGCAGGAGCGTTGCAAACGTTGCGGCAAGCGCCGCAATGGCCGCCCTCACCAGAAACTCTCTACCGTGATCTGCCCGGGGCTGCGGCGCCGGTGTTTCTTCAGGCCGCGCGCCGCGAGCGCCGCCGCCATGTCCTTCAGCATCGCGGGATTGCCGCAGAGCATGAATTGCGAGCGTTCCGGGGAGATCGGCGCGCCCGCCGCCTCCAGGCGCCCGTCCGCGACTGCCGCGGGAATGCGGCCATCCAGGGCGCCCGCCTGCTTCTCCCGGCTGATAAAACGAACGTATGAAAGTTGGCCGGGATGGGCGCCCATCAACTGTTCGATGAGATCGCGATAGACCAGTTCGTTCGCATTGCGCACGCCGTGCACCAGGATCACGCGGCGGTAGCGCTGCCAGGGCGCCGCGGTGCGCAGCATGGAAAGGAATGGCGCGATGCCGGTGCCGGTGGCGACCAGCCAGAGATCCTCGGCTGCCGGAAGTTCGGAAACGATCAGCCAGCCCGCGGGATTGTCCGCCACGTAAAGCGTATCGCCCGCCCTGAGGCGCGCCAGCCGCGGCGACAGCGGCCCCTCGGGCACGATCACGCCGTAGAACTCGAGCACCGGATCGTCCGGCGGATTGACGAAGGAAAACGGCTTGGCGATCCGCTCTCCTTCGACGTCCAGGGCGATGCGGACGAACTGGCCGGCTTCGAAACGCAGTGGTGGGGATTCCACGCGCAAAGAGAACAGCGTGTCCGTCCACATGCGGTTTTCGATCACCCGGCCTGTGAGCCAGGCGCTCATTGGACCGGGTACAGTTCTATGTAGAGGTCCTGGACCTTGGCGCCCAGCACCACGATGGAGCCGCGGCGCCGGTTGTCGCCGGTATCCGAGAACTCGAAGACGAACACGCGCCGGATCTTCAGCTCGCCCTCTTCGTTGCGGGCAAGGCGCAGGCCCGCGCCCGCCACCGTTTCATCGAGCAGCTGCAGGCCGTTGCGTTCGCAGGCCGCGCGCCCCGCGGACAGCGCCCTCTCGCGGGCGCGCAGGCTGTCGATCCAGAACGCGAGGCCCGCGACGATGGCGATGATTGCGGCGGCCTCCCACATCTATTGGGCGCAGGGACTCGGGTAGAGCGCGTTGACCTGCTCGATCTCGTCCATTATTTCCTTCGACAACTTCAATTCGAAGAAACCGGCGAGCTCATCCAGCTGCGCGATCGAAGTCGCGCCGATGATCGTCGAAGCGGTGAAGAAGCGCCCCATCGTGAATGCAAGCGCGATGCCGGCGAGCGGCACGCCGTGGTCCGCGGCGATGCGCTGGTACTCCTGCGCGGCGGCAATCACGCGCGGCCGCTTGTAGCGCTCGCCGAAATCCGCGAATTTCTGCAGGCGCGAGTCCGCGGGCCAGGGTTTCGATTTCAGCTTCCCGGTCAGCAGGCCCATCGCCAGCGCGGAATAGGCGAGCAGCGGCACATTGCAGCGCCGGCCGGCCTCGGCGGG
>Ga0134124_10003446_pt1 | contig 12726 bp, 13 predicted proteins | sample KB304_FD_96880 | JGI IMG/M metagenome (GOLD analysis project Ga0134124, IMG submission 96880) | Terrestrial soil microbial communities without Nitrogen fertilizer from Kellogg Biological Station, Michigan, USA - KB3-0-4 | ecosystem: Environmental > Terrestrial > Soil > Unclassified ... | reverse complement strand
GACGAATGGTCTCGATGCCTGTCGTGACCCGCGCCTCTTTAAGAAAATTTCCTCCGAGCATCAGCACGCTCAACTTCGGATGATCCGCCAACGCCAGCGCAAGCGGTGGGCTGTTGGTAACAATCGTCGCGGAACGCTCTCTTGAGAGGTAGGAAGCAATTCTTAGATTAGTGGTACCTCCATCAATCAGCACCACCTGACCGTCGCGGATCATGTCAGCTGCCGCTCGAGCAATTCCGACCTTGCTCTCCATGTCGATTTGTTGGCGAGACACGAAAGGAACGGCCTCGGCACGGCGAGGCAGGGCGCCGCCGTGTACCCGTTGGATCTTTCCCGAACTCGCCAATTCGCGCAGATCTCGACGAATCGTGTCTTCAGAGACCCTGTATCGAGTGCTAAGGTCCGCGGCGAGAACTCGGCCTTCACTGCCAAGCAGCTCCAGGATGTACTGGTGGCGCTCTTCTTTTAGGGCGATTTGGCCTGCTTCCGCTTCTGGTTTCATTCTCGTTTTGCCCGAATACACTTGGCTATGCACGTATGTACGTGTATCATCCGATTTGTGCATGATACTGCCAAACATACCGCCACACAAGGTCTTTCGCAAAAGCGTTCGGTTCGGGCAGTAGTCTTCGATTACGGCAACGTTCTTTGCCTCGAGCAGACGCTCGAGGATGTGAAAGGTATGGCGCTCGTGTGCGGCATTCCCCATGAGCGATTCTCGGACCTTTACTGGAAGCTACGGCCACCCTACGACCGGGGTGATGTCGATGGACCTGCCTACTGGACAGCGGTTGTTGGCCAGCAAGAACTGGGTTTGAGCAGAGATCAGATAGCAACGCTAATCAAGCTCGATAGCGAAAGTATCTCTCGACCAAATCAAGGCGCTGTGCAATGGGCAAAACTGCTGCACCATGAAGGCTTCCCCTTAACCCTTCTCTCAAACATGCCGCTCGAACTCAGTCGCCATGTGACCAAGTCCTTTCCGAGCCTCTCTACATTTGAATACCTGATTTATTCCTGCGACTACGGATCCATAAAGCCGGAGCTGGCGATCTATCGAAATTGTCTCGAGCTACTCAAAGCGGCCCCGCAAGACATCTTGTACCTGGATGACCGCGCCGAAAACGTCGAGGCGGCAGCTCGCTTAGGAATTAACTCGGTACTGTTTGACACGGTCGAAAAGGCTGCATCAAGAGTCGAAAGCCGATTCGACATCCCTGTCCCGAGTGATGGCCGCTGTCGCCAATCAAGTTCACCGTACAGCTCAACAAATCGGCCCCCGGATCGGATGGAATCCGATTGATGCAGCAACGCAGCCTCCAACAGGTACGCGTGAGCGTATCCTTAATCTTTCTCATCCACGGACTGATCATCGCAACCTGGGCTTCGAGGATTCCTGCCTTTCAGGCGCACCTCCATCTTTCTCCCGCCGTTTTGGGCAGGTCGTTGATGATGGCGGCAATCGGTTCCGTTCTCGCCATGCCTGCCGCTGGATGGCTCATTAACAGGTTCGGCAGTTTGAGCACCGTGATTGGGTCGACATTGGGGTTTGGCCTCGCACTGCCCTTGATTGCCGAATCCAACACGGTCCTAACACTGTCGGTCGCTCTTCTTTTCTACGGGGCGATGGCTGGTTCGATGGATGTAGCGATGAATACTCACGCCGTGATGCTCGAGAAGCGATACCAGCGTCACATCATGTCGTCATTCCACGCCCTCTTCAGCTTGGGGGGAATGGCCGGATCTGCGTTAGGGGGATTGGTTGCTTCACGTGCGGTTCCGGCCGGGACTCATTTTTGGGTCAGCGGTATAGCACTTGCCGCAATGTCCATACTCGCATTCAGGTGGCTTCCGCTTCCCTCAGCCCCTGAGGACGCCGAGAAAGTGGCATCCGGCGGCACGATTACGTGGTCTATACCATTAGGCGCGCTCGCTCTTCTTGCATTTTCGATTATGCTCGTTGAAGGTGCGATCGCCGATTGGAGTGCGATTTATCTTCGTACTTCGGTTCTCACCGGGCCAGGATTGGCCGCTCTTGGATATGCGGTGTTCTCAGGCGCTATGGCTGGAGGTCGCCTGACAGGCGATTATCTCACCGGGAAGCTTGGACGCGGCCAGCTCGTAGGTTACGGGGCTCTTTTGGCCGCGGCAGGGCTTGTCTTCGTCTTGTTATTCGGCAATGCCGGTTGGGCGTTGGTGGGATTTACGTGCGCTGGAGCAGGTCTGGCCACGATTATTCCCAATACGTTTGCCGCTGCAGGGAACATTGAAGGCAGTGCACCCGGTCCCAGCCTCGCCGTAGTCACGACGGCTGGCTATGTTGGCTTCCTTGCCGGTCCGCCCCTGATCGGGTTTGTCGCGCAGCTTTCGACCATTCGCGCTGCGTTATGGATACTTGTGGTCTTAAGCGGGTTGAGCGCTTTCGCATCAACCTCAATGAAAAGAACTTCGCCTCTCAGAAGAATACCCTAAGATTACTGCTGCGGAACTATCGACTGCACCATTACCAACGAGTCGAGGATGTGCTCCGGCACGCCGATGCATCCGTGATGAACAGCAAGAAATCGCGATAGTTGTCAGGGCTAGCGCTCTGAGTTTTTCTGTGGAGCGACTCGCCCAAAGGTCGATGGTTTGCGAGATCGGCACAAGCCCTGTCGCGGTGTGCCATTGCTGTGCCGCGTGCTTCGTTCGAATCGACGCAACTTCAAGAATTTGCGACTGGTGCTAAGGTCACTTCCGTGCGGGCTGGGCTGTTCCTGGAGCTTTACTTTTTGTCCGCGCTGGCGCAGTTCCCCGGTGTGGAGATTTACCTCGAAGGTACTGAACCGGATAATTCGGGATGAGGAATTCGCTGACACGAAGGTCGCCCACGTGGCCGAAGTTTAGCACTGTTGTTGTCTGGTACGAAGATGCAGCCCTCGGTACGAGTAAACTCTGAGCAGCAATGGTAGAGTTCGGACCACGCTGGGGACTACTCCCGATGTCAGGGTGACGGACCAAGGTATAGGGACCGGTGGTAATCAGCTCGTGGCCCTGCTTAATGGTTACGGAACTGCTCCAGTTGCTGGCGAGGTGCTGGCGCGCCCACACGGCGAAGAGAAGGCCGACGACGGTAATAGCAGCGCCAACCCCAAAGGGCCAGATGCCAGACGGCCAGAGCTGGCGGTAGAGCCAAGGCAGCGGGATGCTAGTTGTCGAGAGGAGCACGATCACGATCAGGAAGGCGAGGGTCCGCAAAATGCCCGGGGCGGCCGGTTCGCGGCGCTGGGTGGTTTTGGTATCGGCGGCCTTGATCCGCCAATAGAGAAGAAAGGCGATCCACACCACGGGAAAGAACGACTTAAAGAACCAGAGCATTCAGGGTCTCCGGGCGTTGTACTTAGTTGGATCTCTTCGCTGTGTTTACGTTGGCCGAGCAAGGGGAGTTCAGTGTGTCTGGTGGATCGCAAAGTTCACACCGGTATACGTAACTTCGTCGAACACATTGGACCGGCCGGCCAGGGCCTTTTGTGCAGACCCGATGGCCAACAGTCGAGCGTTCTCGTTTGCTGACCGGAGCATCCACGCTCATCTCTCGAAACACACGGCCATTTTCTTCTGTTCGCATGTCGCTTTCGACCGGATTAGGCATTTCCGCAAGGTCTGGGGTAGTGGCTGAGGGGTGTTTACTGCGTCCACTGCGGGGAACGCGTGTCGGACCTCTGGTGCTGACATGTTGATGTTTTGCTTCCGTGACTTCAGGTTAAGACCGGATGTCAGTGATGATCCGTGGATGCTGGTGTTCCGTCCGACCACTCGGACACAGGAATCATGAACTCGGTCACTGGCTCCGGAGCACCATTAAAGTGTGGATTCAGCAGAACCGGGGAGCCCGGCACGCCTGCACCCCAAGTCATAGCGTCTGTCACGGGAACGTAAAACATGAGATGAGGAAGCCAGTGCCCGGCGCGGTCGTTCAGTCGCCCTTGCTTCGACATCATATAGGTCATCGCGCCCGGCTCGAGGGCCGGCAGCTCCTTGTTCTGAAATGCCTTCTTGATACCGTCCATGATCTGAGCTTTGGACAGCCCAGCCAATGCCAAGTCTGTCCTCTTCAAAGTGATTGGCAGAACAGATCGTGCGGCTTGCGGATTAAAGCAGCTCGGACCCCGATTCTTAGCGTTCCAAAACTCGGGACTGTCGAACGCACCCATCCATGCGCGTTCTACGATGCAGACAAAGCCGTTCTTGCCTTCCACGGCCGTTTCATAACCATGCCTTCCGAGAACCATAACTGTGGCGTCGCTGGAAATGGATGGCGGCGCGGCTGACCGTGCCAGAGCAATCTCAGCATCTCGGTCCGCCATAAGGTACTGCTCCAGCGGAGCCATGCTGGGATATGGGGTTGTGGCGTCTGCTGCGCGCCCTGACCGCGCCGCACATAGTACGGCAAACAACGCGAAAGTTCTTAACGTGATTGTTCTGACCATCCTTCGCTTCATTGACTTCCCCTTCCATACGGATTTCAATATGCCTTCGAAACCTGTGATGCCCATTTCTATTGGTTTCCTGATTTCCCCTCCCAGCTGGCGGGCGTGAAACCGCTGTCGCGTTCTTCCTAAATGAGACATTCCTACATAACCGGTGCAGCCGTTCCATCCGACCATTTGCTAACCGGAACCACGAACTCGGTGATGGGCTCCGGACCGCCCTGAAACTGCGGATTGAGCGTGACCGGCGAGTCGGGCAGATCCGCACCCCAGGAGGATTTGTCCGTCGGTGGAAAGTAGAACATCAGATGAGGTATGTAGTGTCCAACGGCGTCATTAAGGTAGCCTGCCCGCGACATCATGTAACACATCGCGCCCGGCTCCGGTGCGGATAGCTCTTTATTGTCGAATCCGGCCTTGATGCTGTCGATCATCTGAGCTTTCGATAAACCGGTTAATACCATCTCCGTCCGCTTGATCGTGAGGGGCAGAATGGATCGCGCGGCGGCCGGATTGAAGCAGACCGGCACACGCACTTTGGGGTTCCAAAACTGCGCGGAGTTGAATGGGGAGGTCCATGATCGTTCTACAACACAAACAAAACCGTTCTTTCCTTCGATGGCGGTCTCATAGCCCCGCCACCCGAGGACCAGGATCTTGGCGTCACTGGATATAGCTTTCGGGGCAGCGCTTCGCGCCATGGCGATCTCGTCGTTGCGATCCGGCATGAGATATTGCTCGATCGAAGCCATGCTGGGATACGCTGTCGAGCGTTCCTCACTCCGACTGCGGCTGGTAAGCGTTAACTTCAGTCCCACAGCCACGCAGACGATAGCCAAGGCTCCGGCCCAGACCCAGCGGCTCGTCAGCACTCTGTTTTCCAATCTCGGCGAGCTGACCTTTGCCGCTCCCCGCTTATGGAAGCGCTCCCCAAGCGCCACATTGATCGCCGAGGGGATGCCTACCTCTGGTGACTCAACTTCCCAGGCCATCAGTTCTTGGGAAACACCCCGGAAATCGGCAGCGAGGGTCTGGCACTCGGGACACAGTTCCACGTGCGACAAAGTCTCCGTGGCTCGGTCCATGGGCAGTTCGCCGTCGAGATAAGCCATGAGTTCTTCCTGCTCGATCGGATGTCTGTTGGCGCTCATTGCATGCCTCGTTTTCCTGGGTGGGGCTGCCCGGCGCTCGCTCTCAGGACAGGATTGGTTTTTGCCCCCGACTCTAGGTAACTTTTCAAGGCGAGACGCGATCGAAAAAGCCTGGAACGGACCGTATTTACGGGAATTCGCAACAGCTCCGCAATTTCGGAGTAACTTAGCTGTTCGTATTCGCGCAGCATCAAGATTTCTCGCTCTTGCGCATCCACCTTTTCAATGGCTTGCCGGACCCAAAGCACGCGCTCGGGAGTTCCGTCAGTCTTAGGCTCCGAAGCGGACTGTCCGAATGTGCTACTCGTCAAGAACTTGCGCCGCTCCGCAGCCAGCAGCTTCAATGCAATGCCGTACAGATACGTTCGAACCGAGGCTCGCGGCTCATAACGGGAGGCTGCGCGGATCACCGCGAGGAAAGTTTCCTGGGCGAGATCCTCCGCCCGCTCGGGGTTGTTCAGTCGGCGCCCGAAGAAGCCGTACAGTTGCTTGCGATAGCGGGCAAACAGCTCCTCGAAGGCTGCGCGTGATCCACCCTGGAATTCCAGCATCAAGGCTTCGTCGCTAGTCATAGTCGGTGCGCCAGCTCAATCCGCGCAATCCTTCAGGGCATTTCTCACATCGTTCATACTTCTTTAATGTCACAAGAAAGCCAAAAGTTCCCGCTCCGCTCCGTTTCTTCTGTGTTTTTGTGAATCTGATCAACATGAATCTCCCGCCGGTCGGGATTAAGGCAACGAAACTCAAACGCCGTCCGCCGGCCTCCCGAATCTCGGAGCATTGGCGTCGATCTCTACTGATGTCCGTATGAATTGATTACTGAGCCTTTTCTACTTGGTTTCAGTAATTGGCCAATGGGTCACTTCTGATACCGCAAGACCCATACCTAAGCAAGTGGAACCTCGCGTATTTCTCTCCAAAGACGGCCCTCAGCTTGCCTTATTGCGACACCAGCACTCTACGCGAGTGCGGCCGCAAATGTGTGGTCAACAAACGACAGTCGGTCGCAGCGTCGGATTCTACGGGCGCTTGCAGGTCGATCAACAGTATTCGCACGCCCCCTCAGGCTGGTCAGGTCGGTCCGGAGGGCCTGGTCTACCGTACTGGTCTCGGGACTGGTGTGTTTGGTCTGAGTTCACCTCGGGTGCTGGAGTTCGGTATGGAATCGATCTCTTGGTAGCCTGCTTGGATTTCGCAGCTACGTCGTGAAGCTGGCTCCAGGTGCGACCAACTCTTGCGATGTTGGAAAACAACAAAGCCGGGGAACTTTTTTGCGAATTCAAACGCATTCGTTCGGGAACAAGTAAGTTATCATGTGGCCGTTCTCACAATTGCATTGCGTAGAACATGCGAGTTGCTTCCGTGCGGGCAGCAAGGAGGAGACTCGTGAAGCTGTTTAAGAAATCTAACTCCAAGTTTTACAGGTACGGCTTCACGGTACGCGGCTGTCGCTACCGTGGGTCAACCCAGGAAACTAAGTCCGTCAGAGCTCTACAAATAGCAAGCCGGAGATTAGCTTCGGCCACGGAAAACACCGATCCGCTTCCAAGCAAGCCTCCTGTTCTCGGGGAGCTTGCTGGGCGATTTCTCGATTGGGTGAACCACAGCAGGCTGGAAGAGAAAACCAAGAGGTTCTACCGAAACGGGTGGCAAGTAACATGTGTCGCGGCGGTGTGTATCAATCAGATCACGAGTGATTGTGCTGAGCAATTGACGTCCCGGCCTCGGCGGCAGATGCAATTGTGCTTTACGAACGTTGCGACGAATGCTGCACAAGCGGAGGAGTGGCAGGTGATCTGTCACGCTCCCTAAATCAAAATGATGAAAGAGCATGGCCGACACCTTCGGCTTGACGATAGAGCAGAAAAGAAAGATTGTGGGAGCCTCCGATTGCAATTGGCGACCACGATTTCCGTCAAAGCGCTCTGCATTGGGGCATCAGAGAAATCAGAAACCTGAGCTTTTTCATTGACCATCACTCAAACCCAGCGCCTCCGATTACAATACATCCTTGTTCACCGGAACAACCTGGCAACCGTCCCGACGAAATGGGCGAACTGTATCCGGCCTTAGGGCGAGACGACAAATCGCGGCTAAGCGTGTCAGGAAAGCAGGAGCTAGATCATGAAGCGAATAGGCATTCTGCTGCTCATGTATGCAGTTGGTGGAATTTCAGGGGTCGTGTATCACTCGATGACCACGGGTGCAGTGGATCGGGCACGAATTGCTTCGCTTGACGGTGAGCTCAAGGCGAGGAATGAAAAACTAGAGAAGTGTACTACTGCCCTGATCGAAGGATTGCACCCGACGGTTACCGCACCGCCCGAAACGACCAAATAAGCCAAAACGTTTTCTCCATTTCCAGCTCGGGGGGGAACGGTCTAGGCAGACGAGCCGAGCATTCGCACGTTCATTATCATCACAAATTAGAACTTTGGTTTCCCCTGGCGTTTCCACGGCTCTCTTGCGCGTCCAACAAATTAGTTCGCTTGCCCGGAGTATTCCTTGGCAAGACTACCAAAACTGCAAACTTGGATCACTCTTTGCACCTGACACGCAGACCAATCCAGACCGACAATGACTAACTCCATCTACGATGGCCTGCGACAAGATCCCAAGTTCAGGGAACTCGTTAGCCGCCTTTAGCTATAGCGATGGTTCCCGCGCGCGCCGTGTCCTGCACTCAACCGCTATTCCCGCGAGCCACACCCCCAACAGAGCGGCTTCCAACGACGTCGGCCTCCTTGGTCACGAGCGTTCTTGGATCGACACCGCAAAGTCTACTCGGCCCGTTGTTAGGCCCCGACGTCGTTATGACATCAGATAGCCCATGGGACGCTACTGCGAAAGACCGACGTGGTGCATGAGGTCCTGGAAGCGAGGATCGGAGCGGAGCTGGTCCAGCCTGAGATCGGCCTTCAGAAAGTAGGGAATATCGGGAGATCTTTCCTGGTAAGCTTTCTCCAAAAAACTAAAAGCCTTTTGCTTATCGCCTAATCCGGCGTAGATCGTCGCGATCATATAGGGTGAAACATAACCTTTTTTCGATTGATTCAATAAATCGTATAGAATCTTTTCCGCCTCAGCTCGTTTTGCAATGGCGATGTATCCGTGAGCGAGCCCTGCGATAGTGTCTGTATCGCCGTGCGATAACTCGACCGCCTTCTGGTACTCGGGAACTGCGTCCGACCCCCGACCTAGGCCGTCATAACCGATAGCAAGAAAGTAATGACCGGGCCAAGCATCCGGATTAACGGTTATGAACTTGTGGCTTACTTCCACCAGGGTTTCGTAGTCGCGCTGGTGATAGTAAACGCCCAACTCAACGGCGGTGCGAGTGCTCGACGCGAAATCAAGCCTGGCCATGCTGGCCAGCTCCGCCAATGCCTCGTCGCGCCGGCCACTCCAGGCGAGGAACCAGGCAAGTTGCTCCTGCCCGGCCACATAGTTAGGATTTAACTCAAGCGCGAGTCTGAATTCTTTCTCTGCCACGGGCCAGTTCCAGTCGTAGCGCCAACTCATCCATCCCAGGGAGCTGTGGGCTTCGCCGAGAGTCTGATCGAGTGCAAGCGCTTTTTGGAGGGCCTCGTGGGCTTTCGCATATGCCTCCTGCGGAGCCACCCATCGTTGCGAACCCATATAAACGTAGCTATCTGCGAGTCCCACATAAGCGAGTGCAAAATTGGGGTCCTTTTGAATGGCCTGTTGGAAAAAGCTCTGTGCCACCCTGAACCCTTCCACCGAATTAGAACCCCACACGAAGCTTGAACGCCCTTGCAAGAATGCGTCATAAGCCGCAGGGTCCACGCTGGGAGCGGAATTAAGCCGGGCCTTCTGTTGGGGCGTTAACTGTACGCGAACCTGTTGCGCTATGGTCTGTGCCACTTCTGCCTGCAACCTCAGGACATCGCCCATGTCGCGTTCATAGGTCTCACCCCATATGTGCTCGTCGGTATCTGCGTGGATCAACTGGGCGGTAATTCGCACCCGGTTTCCTGAGCGCATGACCGATCCTTCCACCACTCCATCCACCTTCAATTCCCGAGCAATCTCAGGCAGTGTCTTATTTGTGCCCTTGTAGTGCATGGCCGACGTACGCGATATCACTCGCAATGCCCCGATTTTTGAAAGGTCGGTTGTCAGTTCGTCGGTCATGCCGTCCACGAAATACTCCTGTTCCGGGTCGTGGGAGAGGTTTTCCATGGGCAATACCGCGATGGAACGAATAGTGGGCCCTCGGCTACCCAACAGCCGTGCCCGCCAGCCACCTACGTTTGCTGCGAACAAGACTATGATCAGGAGGCATGCAGCCAGCAGAATAGCCAACCGTACACTTCGTCTCTTGGGCAAGACCTTGGAAGATGGTTGGGCTACTTTTCCTGTTTCAAAGTCTCGCTTGAGTCGTCGCAGGTCAGTAGTGATATCTGCGGCATGTTGGTACCGCAGGCTGAGGTCTTTTTCCAGCGCCTTGTTGACCAGAGATTCGACCTCCGCCGAGATGTGCGGATTGAGCTGCGATGCTGGTATTGGCGTTGAGTGCAGGATTGCGCCGCAGATTTCCCCTGAACTCGAGCCTTCGAAGGGTATTTTTCCGGTCGCCATTTCATAAAGCACCACTCCGAAAGAAAACAGGTCGGTGCGTGCATCCAAGTCCTTCGCTCGCACCTGCTCCGGCGACATGTAAACGACGGTTCCCATCATTGCTCCCGGGTTGGTCAGGAAGTCCGCTCCGGATCCGAGTGACTTCGTTTCAAGACTCTCAGCGCTCGTGCCCGGTTTGGCTCGTGTAGCTAACTTCGCCAGTCCGAAATCCAAGATCTTGGCATTTCCGCGCTGCGTGACGAAAATGTTGGCAGGCTTGATGTCCCGATGGACAATGCCAGCCGTATGCGCGGCCTCGAGCGCGTCCGCGATATCAACCGCCAGTGCGAGAAGAGTCTCCATTTCCAACGGACGCCCAGCGATGCGGTGCTTTAGCGTGACGCCATCTAAGAACTCCATCGCGATAAACGCGTGCCCATCATCCTCGCCAATGTCATGGATGATGCAAATGTTGGGGTGATTTAAGGAAGAAGCCGCCTGTGCTTCACGCTGAAAGCGGGCGAGCGCCTGAGGATCGTTTGCCACATCGTCTGGCAAGAACTTGAGTGCAACGAAACGGTGCAGGCGGGTATCCTCCGCCTTATAGACCACACCCATTCCTCCGCCACCTATCTTTTCGAGGATGCGGTAGTGTGAAATGGTCTGGCCGATCATGAGCAAGGATGCTATGGAAGCGTAGGCAAGTCAATGAAGGCCGTGGAGTTGCGGCATCTCACAAGAAGTTGATTCCTTGACGATGTCGATTCCCGCGACCTGAGTAGACTTGGTCGATGTCAAACCAAACCAAGGTTCGGGGGAAGGAACCGAACATGCTGATTATAGATTCTGTCTTAATATCAAAGTCTTTCTCTCTAGGAGAGGTGCGGGGAACCCTCTCTCTTTTTCTGGTCGGTCAAGCGCAAGCAGCGACGGCCTTGCCAGCCAGGTCCACTGCGCACAGCTTGGATCCGTCGTACGGTTGATTGCTGCCGAACATGGCAAACGGAGCACGCAGCAGTTTTCGCATGACGGCCACGACCGCTTGCACCCGAGCTTTGCCGCGAGCAAGTAATCCGCGGCCGCTTCTCGACCGATTCGCCCGACTTGAAAAGTCGCGGATCCAGTCTATATGCCGGCCCTGCTCGCACAGCGAGTTCGCCCAGAATCTGCAGAGCGCTGGTCTCAGCAGTGCCGGTCGTAGTTAGCATGAGGTGAAAGCGGCGCTCCAGTTCGCGATCATCGGCGATGAGCCGCAGAGCGCGCTGTTCTCAGAGCCCGCGCGGTGGTGTGTCACAACTAGTGCTTGACACCGCCGACATTGTCCGAGATGGCGTAAACCGATGGGGTGAGAAAGCCGGCCTCCGATGGGATGCGGTATCGCTCCCGGTTATCGACGCGCTTGAAGCGCAGAGACAAGGGAGACCGGCAATGTAGAGGTTAGCTCTCCATAGGAGAATGTGGTTCTTAACGGCAGGAGCCGGCTCAACGATCGACTCCGTTCTGGGACTCGTCCGATTCGTCCGGCCCTGTGGCCACCCGCGTTGCGTGCCAGGATTGTGATGTCACCGTCGAGCCAGACAAACAATAAGCCTGCCCCTGATCACGATTGATCATCGAGTCTCACGAAGCCGACTTTGTCTCTACGCTCATGGGTTATTCCATCCTTTAACAAATTTCGTCGGGCTGTCTGTTCACGGTCCAGGACTGCATTCAGTTGTTCGATGATTTGTAAGAGCCGACCCGGGTCTCTTGCCGCAATTGCGGCATTGCACAGTGCCTTCCAATCTTGCTGCTTAGAATCGCTCATCGTGCACCTCCAGGTACACCTGGTTTGCCAAATCCGAAGCATTCGTACGGGAGAAAATGGCGGACGAGAGTTGGACGACGCATCCGGCGCAAAGCCAGCATGCTTCGACGTAAAGACTCGATTGGCTTTAGCTCGCTGGAGGAGGTCGGTTGTAACGCGAGCCATAAGCGGCAAGTTCGCCGACGGGCTCGATGAAGTGCAGAGGCCGCGGATATCCCCCCTGCAATGGACACCGGAGAAATGTCCTCGGAGGACTTACCCAGTTTGAACTGTCCGGAATGCACTGCCTGTGGTCATGATGCACCCGGCAAGTGAGGGTCGAAACAAGGGAAGGGGTGCGCTGAGGTTCCGGTGACGTACTGCGGGCGAGCAGGAGGACAAAAATGGTGGCACATGCAAGCGCGACAAAGCTAAGCAACCGACCATTACGGCGATCTCGGAACTTCCAGCGGGGCAACATGGGCATGCCTTCTAGTTGCTTGATGCTTCTTCAAAGAATTTGGTTAGCTGGTTAGCAGTTTTTCTTTTCCTCGAAAGAGTTCGCGATTCAACTGAGATGCCGCCCCATCCCATTCTTAAACAGCTGCCCACGTCCTCGGAACCCTACGCAGCAGTCAAGCGCGACGTGATTGCTCGCGGAATCCTTACCAACTGGGAGGATCTGGCCCGCAAGCTTCGCCGCTATATCAACGCCTACTCCAGCAAACGCCAAGCCGAT
>Ga0134124_10003445_pt1 | contig 12727 bp, 10 predicted proteins | sample KB304_FD_96880 | JGI IMG/M metagenome (GOLD analysis project Ga0134124, IMG submission 96880) | Terrestrial soil microbial communities without Nitrogen fertilizer from Kellogg Biological Station, Michigan, USA - KB3-0-4 | ecosystem: Environmental > Terrestrial > Soil > Unclassified ... | reverse complement strand
TGCCGCCGCAGTTCCGCTGGTTCAGGCGGACGACATTCATGCCGCGCGCGAAGGCTTTCGACGCGATGCCCTTCATGTAGTGGGCGTCGCTCGATCCGTTGAGCCCGTGCAGCGCCAGGATGGTCGGACGGGTCCAGGGCTGGGGCTGCCAGTGGCAGTCGGCCGCCACTCGCGCGTCGTGGTCGACGTCGAAGTAGCGGCGTGCCGGCTTTGGCAGGCGGGGGAAGTAGCGCGGATTGCCCCAGCTGAAGAGCGTCATCATGTGGCCGCTCGTCAGCGAGGAGCGCGGGACGAATTTCGCCGTCACTGAGATCCTGGGTTACCCTTCGTCGGCGGTCGGTCCGTACATCGCCGGCACCGGCACGTTGTTCAGTCGCAGGTACACGCTCAATTGCCCTCTGTGATGCACGACGTGATACAGCACGAAGGTGCGGAACGCGGCCGCGCGCGGCAGCGAGAACATCTCCTGATCGCCGCGCCGCAGCGCCCATCGCGCGTTCAGCTCCGCGTCCGTCTTGTCGAGCGACCGGCGCGCGCTCTTCACCGACTCGTCGAAGAAGGCGAGGATGGCGTCGCGCGACGCTTGCTCCGTCATGCGCGGCGGCCCCGCGGCGAGATCGTAGAACTCGTCGTTCAGGATCGTCGTGCCCCAGTTCGGGAGGTTCGAGAGGTGCGTCGCCAGCCCGCCGAGCGACATCGATTTCTCATGCGGTTTCCACGTGAGCTGCGCCTCGGGCAGGCGTTCGAGCAGCTTTCGCGTCGTGCCCATCTCGTGATCGAATTCCGCGAGCAGTGAGTCTTTCAGCGCCATGCGATTCTCTAGTGTAATTCGGCAGCTCCTTCTTCTGGGTGCCGCCGCATCGTGCAGCCGTGCCGCGCCCGAGCGGCACCTGGCGCCGCCGCCGCAGGTCTCGGGCACACTGGCGGTCGCCGGACTCGACGAGCCTGTGCGCGTCGTCCGCGATCGATGGGGCGTGCCGCACATCTACGCGCAGAACGACGGCGATCTGTTCTTCGCGCAGGGATTCGTGCAGGCGCAGGATCGGCTGTTTCAGATGGATCTCTGGCGGCGCAGCGCGCAAGGCCGCCTGGCTGAAATCCTCGGCCCCAATTTCGCCGAACGCGACGCCATGACACGGCGGGTGCAGTTTCACGGCGACGCGTCCTCCGAGTGGGCGAGCTACGGACCCGGCGTGCCATCGATCGCCGCCGCCTTTGTTCGCGGCGTGAACGCCTGGGTGACGATCGCTCGTCGGGATCTTCCCGAGGAGTTCGTGCTGGCCGGCTGGACGCCCGAGTACTGGCGGCCGGAGGATCTGCTCAACAGAACGGACGCCTTCCTGCAGAGCGGCGATGCCGGCCTCGAGGCGTTCCGGACGCGGTTGATCGCGGCGGTCGGCGCCGCGCGCGCCAACGAAATGCTCCCGGCTGCGAAACGCTACGAGCTCCGGGGGCTTCCCTCCAGCCTCGACCTCGACGGGCTGGGCGACGTCGTCGCTGACGCGCTGCGGCGTGTCGGCACTTCGCCGTTTCTGCTCGGGCTCGCGGCTCCGGTCGTACCGGCCGCCGGCTCGAACGCGTGGGCGATCGCCGCTTCGCGTTCGGCGACGGGGATGCCGCTTCTCGCAAACGATCCGCATCGGCCGTTCACGCACCCGTCGCTCCGCTATCTGGTTCACCTCCACGCGCCAGGCTGGAATGTCGCCGGCGCGGTGTCGCCGTGGCTGCCCGGCGTCGCCATCGGCCACAACGATCGCGTGGCGTGGGGGCTGGCGGCATTTCCAGCCGACACGCAGGACGTCTTCGTCGAGCGCGTCAATCCGGCGAATCCCCATCAAGTCGAGCGCCGAGGCCGTTTCGTGGACACCGTGGTTGTCAAAGATCCCATCGTCATCAAGGGACGGGCGAAGCCGTTTGCGTTCGAGCGCGAGTACACGCCGCACGGCGTCGTGATCGCGTCCGACCGCGACCGGCATCTCGCTTTCACGCTGCGATGGGCTGGTATGGAGGCTGGCGCCGCCGGCGAGCTGGCCGCGCTTGCTGTCGATCGTTCGCGCTCGTCCGCCGAGCTGCTGGATGCGCTCGAGAACTGGAAGATGCCGGTTGTCGACGTCGTCTACGCGGACACGGACCGGCATGTCGGGCGCCAGACAGCCGGCCTCGTGCCTGTCCGGTCGTCGTGGGACGGTTCGGTTCCGGCGCCGGCGTGGACCGGCGCGTTCGAATGGCGCAGCTTGCGCGCATTGGCCGGCGCGCGCGAGGCGGCGGTGAAGGATCGTCCAGTCGAGATCTCCGCGAATCAGAATGCCGCTCGAACGAACCGGCTGCAGGGCGTGCTCTCCTCCGGCACCGCGTTCACGGTCGACGCGTTCAAAGCGCTTCAACACGACACGACGTCGTGGACCGCTGAGCAGCTCGTGCCGTTGCTGGCGCAAATCAGGGCGGAGCGCAGCGACGTCGAGGCAGCGCGGCGGCGGCTGGTCGACTGGGATCGTCGCGTGGCCGCGGCTTCGCCGATCGCGACGCTCTACGTCTATTGGGAGGAGGCGTTGGTTCGAACGCTGGCGGAGCGGCAGCTGCCCGCGGAGCTTCGCGACGACTACGTCACGCGCGCGCACTTCGACGTGACGTGGCTCACGAAGCCGGCTCGCACCTGGTTCGATGGAGACCCGGCCCGGGCGCGCGACGCGTTGCTGCTCGATGCGCTGGCGGCGGCGGTCGATCGTGTCAGGGCGTTACCACCGCAGCCCGAGCCGACATGGGGCCGGCTGCATGCCGTCACGTTCAAGCATCCGCTGTCGGTGACCGCGGCCGCCAGACGGCTGCTCGATGTCGGCCCATTCGAGCGCGGCGGCTACGCGGACACGGTCATGTCGACGTCCTCGCGCGCCGGCGCCGACGTGGGCGCGTCCTTCAGCGAGATCGTGGATTTGGCGAATTGGGATCGAGCGGCGGTCACGAACGCGCCAGGACAATCCGGCGTGCCGCGCAGCCCGCATTTTTCAGATCTCGCGAAGATGTGGGCGGCCGGCGAGTATTTCCCGCTCGTGTTCTCGGACGCCGCCGTTCAAGCCAACGCCGAGTCCACGCTCATTCTTCAGCCGAACCCCTAGAACCTCTAGCACCTCTAGCACCCCTAGAACCTCTAACAGCCCTCACTTGACCTTATGGCAGTGATAGCAGCCGAACGCGAACTGCCCGCGGTTGAATTCATAGGTCTGTGTGAAGTCGTAGGCGGGGCGGTGAAGGAGCGCGGCCATGCCGGGCATCACGATCTCCCGCATGTACGCGGCGCGCTCGACGTTGCCTGGCGCCGAACCGTACCCGTAGATCGCGTTGCGCATCTGGGCGTCCATGACGCCCCCATAGTTTTCCCACCCGGCTTCGCGCACGGCGGGGCGGGGCAGCGCCGCGACCGCCGGCATGTCCCAATCGTTCTGCTCGGGACGGGCGCCGTGGCACGTGGCGCAGCTGACCTTCGCGGCCGAGCCGGCGATCGGCGCCAGCGTCACGCGCGCCCACGGCATCACCACGGTTTCCATGAACCGCACGATCTCCTGGCGCGATTGCTTTTCGCCGTGCGGGTAGATCGCATCGTTTTGGGGATAGAGGATGGCGTGGGTCTTCCCGTGGAGTCCGACGGCGACGGCGACAAGCGCCACGAGCATGACCGCGATAGCCGTGAGCGCTTCGCGCGCCCCCGCCGTGCGCACGCGCGGCTCCCACGTCATGGTCGCGCGGGCTGCGGCCGCGGCGCCCGTATCGGCGCGCGCGCGGCGATCGGCGGCGAGCAGGTCGATGAGCGCGGCGAGTTGAGCGCCCCGGCGTACGCTCCGCAGCGTGACGCCGGTTCGCGCGGCGTGCTTGTGACGGACGTCGAGCGTCGAGACGCCGAACAGTGTTTGACCGAACGACTGCGTACGCTGGACGTCCCCGACGTCGTCCAGCGCGATTTCAGAGACGAACCCGTGATCGGTGGAGATGAGACGAAGGTCGGTGAGGATGTAGCGGCGGCCCTTCCAGAGCCGCCGCTCCCACGGAGTCACGTGCGGCCTACGAGGGTTTCGAGAAGTTCACCTTCGGCGGCTGGGTGGCTGCCGGCGGTGCTTCGAAGAACGGATAGTCCTTGAAGGAGAACATCTTCGCCGTGATGTTGGCCGGGAATTGCCGGCGCGACGTGTTGTACTCCTGGACCTTTTCGTTGTATCGCATGCGCTCGGTCGCAATGCGATTCTCCGTTCCCGAGAGCTCGTCCATCAGGCCGTTGAACTGCTCGTTCGCCTTCAGGTTCGGGTAGTTCTCGACGACGACGAGCAGCCGGCCGAGCGCGTTGGTCTGCTGGTTCGCCGCGGCGATCGTCTCGTCGGGCGACTTCGCGTTGAGGAGCTTCGATCGCGAGTCGGCGATCTCCTTGAACACGCTCTCTTCGTGCGTCGCGTATCCCTTCACCGTCTCCACGAGATTGGGAATCAGATCGTTGCGCCGCTGCAGCTGATTCTGCACCTGGGCCCACTGCGCCTTGACCGCCTCTTCCTGGCTGACGAACTTGTTGTACGAACAGCCCGCGAGCGGAAACGCCGCGAGCCCAACCAGGACGAGGAGTGCCGCGCGTCTGCGTGTGTTCATAAAGGTCTTCATAAAGTGAGTCTACCAGCCTCCACTGGCGCCGCCACCTCCGCTGTGACCGCCTCCGAATCCGCCGAAGCCTCCGCCGAATCCACCGCCTCCGAATCCGCCGCCGCGGCCGCCTCCGAACGGCCCCACCCCGCTCGACCAGCGGCTCCACGGCCCGAGGCCCCAGAGCAGCAGGCCGGCGCCAGGTCCGCCACCGATACGGCTGATGACCAGCAACGCGATGAAGATCGCGATGGGCAGCCAGAGCGGAAACGAGCCCTGCCGTTCCTCCGGCGCGTCGTCCCGCGGCACCTGGACGTCGAGCTTCAGGTTCTTCGCCTTGGCGATACGACCCACGATGCGTGCCGTGCCGGCGAGCAGACCGGTGCCGTAGGCGCCGTTGCGGAACTCGGGTGTCATGACCTGACGGATGGTCTCGCCCGAGAAACGATCGGTGATGAATTCCTCGAGTCCGTAGCCGGGCTCGATGCGCACGCGACGCTCTTTCATCGCGAGCACGATCAGCACGCCGTTGTCCTTGCCCTTTTCGCCGATGCCTTTGCCGCGGTTCTGGAAGAGCTTTTGCGCGTATTCGTCGATTCCCGAATAGGGCGCCACGGTCGGGACCGTCGCCACGACGATCACGTCGCCGCTGGCCGACTTGAGGGATCGGCTCAAGCGGTCGATGCCTGCGGCGCTTTGCGCGTCGATCACGTGCGCGAAGTCGTTGACCGGCGCGGTCAACTCCGGCAGGTCTTGAGCAGCGGCGGCAACCGCAAACAACCAGACCGCAAGCACGATAGGGGTGAGAGCTGAGGGCTGAAGGCGTTGCCGAAGAGCCCTCAGCCCGAAGCGCTCGGCCCTGGTTGCCGTCACTTCGAGCCGCTCCAGCTGTCCACGTGTTTCGTCAGGCGCTCGACGGTGTCGAGGTAGGACGGGAAGAGCTTCAGCGCTTGGCCTGAGGAGATTTCCTTCACCCCGACCAGCGAGACGATCTCGCCGAGGCCGCTCGTCAGGTTCAGGGTGCGCTCGGCGTGGCGGACCGCGTCAGTCACGTCAGTAGATGTGACGCCATCGAGGCGCGCGAGGTTCTGCAGCAGCGACGCCCAGGCCGGCGCCGACCGGACGAGGAGGACGGCCAGCGCGTCGCCGCGTCCTCGAGTCTCGACGTAACCCTGCCGGAGGTGCAGAAGATGGCCGCGCGCCTGCACTTCGCATGCCCAGCGCAGGTCGGACGGCTCGATGCGCAGCCCGTCGAACGGATTCCGGCCCGATACGACGACGTGATCCGCGACGATGGAGCTGAACTCGAACGGAAAGACGTCCAGCGACCTCGCGAACTCGCCGGCCGACATCATGAGCGGTGTCGCCAGGCCGCCGTCGTGCCACGACTCGATTCGCGCCGCGCACGCGCGGAGGTCGTCCGGCGTCAGCGTGTCCACGATGACGAGCGTATGCGTCAGCGCCGGCTGATGGTGGCCGTGGGCTCCGTGATCGCCATTGGATGCCGCGCCGCGCTCGTGCATGCCGTAGCGAACGAGCGATCGCAGTCGGGCGCCGAAGACGTCGCGCAGATCGCGTTCGAGCATCTGCACTGCGTTGAGAGCGTCTGCCATGTGAGTATTATTAACGAATGCGCCTTCGGGAACTGAATATCGGCTGCTTCGGCGGGGGCACCGGACTGCCGAGCGTTCTCGGCGGGCTCAAGAACAATCCCTGGCTTCGCGTCAACGCCGTCGTCACGATGTTCGACAGCGGCGGCAGCTCCGGTCAGCTGCGCGACGAGCTCGGCGTCCTGCCGCCCGGCGACATCCTCAAGTGCGCGCTCGCCCTTTCACGAAACGCCCGCGAGGCACGGCGCGTGCTGCTCGCGAGGCTGCCGACGCTCGAACACGCGCGGCTCGGCGGACACACCGGCGGCAACCTGCTGCTGTCGATGATGCAAAGCTACAGCGGCGACTTCCTGAACGCCGTCGACGGACTGCGCGCGCTGCTTGGCTGCCGCGGACGCGTCTGGCCGATCTCGGTCGAGCACGCGTCGGTCTGCGCGGAGTACGGGGACGGGTCGATGACGCGGGGAGAAGTCGAAGTCGACGCGGGGCAGACACTGGGACGCTTCGTTCACCGAGTGTGGCTCGAACCGCCGGTTTCGATTCATCCGGTGGTGGCGGAGGCCATCGCCGACTTCGACGCCGTCACCATCGGCCCCGGCAGCTTCTACACGAGCCTCATGCCGAATTTTCTCGTGCGCGGTGTGCCCGAGGCGCTGGCCGGCATGAAGGGGCCGGTCATCCTCATCGCCAACCTGCTGACGGAAGGCGGAGGCATGGCCGGCTTCACGGCCGCCGACGCCGTCGAGCGCGTCGAAAGCGCGACCGGCCGCCGCGTCGACGTCGTCATGGTCAATACCGCGCGGCCGTCGGACGGCGTGCTGCAAAGCTACGCGCGGGAAAACAAGAAGCCGCTCGAAGCCGGCAACCTTCCGCCCCACTGCGAGATGATCGGGGGCGAGTTCTGGACCGGCGACATCGCGAGACACGACAAGCTGCGGCTGGCGTACGCGCTGTGGAGCGTGTTGTCGAAGCGATTGCTGGAGTAGCGCTCTACTTCCTCGCTTTGCGGGCCTTCTTCGGCGCGCTTCGGTCGGCTTTGATCTTCGCGGCGCGCTCGATGATCTCGGCCAGCATCTTGCTCGCCTCTCCGCCCTTGGTCGCGCCCTTAGAGACCCAGATCGCCGGCGTGTCTTCGGCGAGGATGTCCTCGAAGTCCCCCTCGCTTTTCACGCTCTTCGGCGCGAATGTCGTGATGTCCACATCGCCGGACCAGTCGTCGCGATGCTTGATGAGGAGCCAGCTCCGGCTGGCCCCTCCCGGGCCCGTCTTCGCGCCCGGATAGCCGCGCGTCCTGACGAGCACCCACGAGCCCTTCAGCTTGAACCCGTTGAGCTGGAACTTCAGGTCGCCCTTCTTGAGCGCCGCCTCCACATCGTCGGTTTCGGGCGTCCACGTCCCCTGATCCCAGAGCATGACGATGCCGGCGCCGTAGCCTTCGGGAATCACGCCTTCGAAGCTGCCGTATTCGATCGGGTGATCCTCGACGTGCATCGCGAGCCGTTTGTCCGCGGGGTTGAGCGAGGGGCCCTTGGGCACGGCCCAGGACAGCAACACGCCGTCGTGCTCGAGCCGCAGGTCGTAGTGCAGGTGGCTGGCGAGGTGTTTCTGAACGCAGAAGAAGAGCTCTTTCGACTTCTTCTTGACGGGCTTGCCTTCCGGTTCGGGAGTTTTCTTGAAGTCGCGCTTCTTGCGGTATTCCTCGAGGGCCATTCGGGAATCTTAGATCGGGCGGCGAACCATTTGCGCGTTCGGCCCGTCCAAGCAACAGCCAGCTATATATAGCCAGCTATGCCTAAACACACGAACGACCGGCTGCAAGGCACGCTCGACCTTTTGATCCTGAAGATTCTCGACCGCTCGGGCCCGCTGCATGGGTACGGCCTCGCGCAGCGCATCCATCAGGCGACGGCCGACTCGCTTCGAATCGAGGAAGGGTCGCTCTATCCGGCGCTCCAGCGCATGACCCACGAGAAGTGGCTGAAGGGGCAGTGGGGCACGACGGATACCGGCCGGAAGGCGCGCTTCTATACGGTCACAGCGGCCGGACGGAAGCAGCTCGAAGAAGAGGAGCGCCGGTGGGTCACGCTCACGGACGCCGTCAATAGAGCGCTTCGGTTCGCCTAAGAGGTCACGATGTCGCCGATTCGACGTATCTGGAACGTTCTCCGCCGCCGGCGATTGGACGAGGAGCTCCGCCAGGAGGTCGACACCCACCTCGCGCTGATCGAGGAGGAGGAGCGCCTCAACGGCTTGAGCGTCGAACAGGCCCGGCGCCGCGCGCTCGCGCGCTTCGGCAGCCCGATGGCGTCCCGCGAGCGATCCCTGGAGGCGATCGTGGCGACCTGGCTCGAGAATCTCTGCAAGGATTTCATGTTTGCCGCGCGGCGGCTGATGCGCAGCCCGGCATTCACCGTCGCCGCCGTCCTGACGCTGGCGCTGGCCATCGGCGCGAACGCCGCGATCTTCGCGGTCGTCCATCGCGTGATTCTGAACCCGCTGCCCTTTGCGGACTCGGCGCGCGTGATTTCGCTCGAGGACGGCATGCCCAGCCGAAACGTGCCATTCGGCTTCAACTCGCTGACGACGCAGCTCTATTACGCGTATCTCGAACGCGCGCATTCGCTCGAGTCGGTTGCGCTCTACCGGATCGAGGATCGCGCGCTCACCGGCCAGGGAGATCCTGAACGAGTGCAGACGGCGCGAGTGACGCCTTCGCTCGCGTCGGTGCTCCGCGTTGCCCCGATGATCGGCCGTTGGTTCACCGAGGCCGAAGGCGTTCCCGGCGGACCGCAAGTCGCCGTGCTCTCCTACGGCCTCTGGACTCGGCGGTACGGCGCCGACCCGAATATTCTCGGCCGGACCGTCGCGCTCGACGGCGTGTCGGCGGCCGTCGTCGGCATCATGCCCGCATGGTTCACGTTTCCAAACGTCACCGTGGACGCATGGACGCCGCTGTCGCTGACGCGCGCCTCAGCGGCTGAGAATTACTCGTTCACCGGGGTCGCACGCCTGCGGCAAGGGGCAACCGCCTCGGGGGCGGGCGCCGAACTCAATCGTCTGCACGCCGATCTCGAGCGGGAGTATCCAGGCAACGGCTACAGCCAGCTCGTCGCCGCGCCGGCGACGTTGATCGAAGCGACGACCGGCCGCGTCTCCGGAGCACTCTGGATCGTGCTCGCGTCGGTCGGCCTCGTGCTGCTGGTCGCGTGCGCAAACGTCGCGAATCTCTTCCTCGTGCGCTCGGAAATCCGACAGCGAGAGGTCATGCTCCGCACCGCGCTCGGCGCCGACAGGAGTGCCATCGCCCGCTACTTCCTGTGCGAGAGCGTCCTGCTTTCGATGACCGGCGGCATCCTCGGGTTCGGGCTCGCATGGGGCGCCATTCAACTGCTGGTCGCGTTCGGTCCGTCGAACCTTCCGCGGCTCACCGAGGTCCGGCTCGACGGTGTCGCGCTGCTGTTCACGCTCGGCCTCGTCATGCTGACGGCCGTCGCGTTTGGGGGCCTTCCGCTGCTGCGATCGACGCCGATTGCCGCCGCCCTGCGCGACGGTGGCCGCGGCGGCACGCCGGGCAGCCGTCACCGCATTCGTCAGCTGCTCATGGGCGGGCAGGTGGCACTGGCGCTCGTGCTGCTCATCGCCTCGGGCCTGATGCTGCGCAGCTTCCAGGAGCTGCGCGCCGTCAATCCCAATTTCGATGCGTCGTCAGCGCTGACCTTCCGTATCGGGCTCCCGGCTGCCGACTATCCCGATCGCGGACGAATAGCCGCCGCGCACGGCGCCATCATCGACGAGCTGTCGCGCGTTCCGGGAGCCACGGCGGTGTCGGCAGCGACATGCCTGCCGCTTGTCGAGGGCTGCAATCAGGGCGGCGCGCTGTTCGTCGACGGCCAGGCGATGCAGCCGGGCCAGCAGCCGCCCATCGTCTTGCGCCGTGCCGTGGCCGGGGGCTTCTTCGAGACGATGGGAATGCGGATGGTTCGCGGACGCTCGATCACGCGCGGTGACGTCGAGCGAAACGAGCCGATTGCGGTCATCACCGAGGGTCTCGCGAGAGTGACGTTTGCGGGCATTGATCCCATCGGCCGCCGCGTCAGGTTCGGCAACCGCGCGCTTCCGTCGGGCGACGCAGGCTGGCTGACCATCGCGGGCGTCGTGGCCGACACGCCCGTCCTCGCTCTGGGCGAGACACGCGCGTTACCGCAGCTTTATATGCCGATTTTTGCCTTTCGGCAGGTGCCTCTTCCGCCGCGCACGGATGCGATGACGTTTGTCGTGAAGACGGCGGTGCCACCGGCCGGCGTGACGGCTGCGGCTCGCGCGGCCGTCGCGCGCGTCGATCCGAAGCTCGCTCTCGCGCAGATCCGCACGCTGCAGGAGCTCCTCGATCGCTCATCGTCGCAGATGGCGTTCACGATGGTGTTGCTGGCGATTGCCGCGGTCGTCGCGCTGACGCTTGGCCTCATCGGCACTTATGGCGTGATGTCGTACATCGTCAGTCAGCGGAGGGCAGAGATTGGGGTTCGGTTGGCGCTCGGCGCCGCGCCAGGCAGTGTCGCCGGGATGATCGTGCGGCAGGGCGGACGGGTCGCGCTGGCCGGCATCGCCATCGGCTTCATTGCTGCCATTGCCGCTGGCCGCCTGATCGAGTCGCTGCTGTACGGCGTCAGCTCGCGCGATCCGGGCGTCTTCGGATTCACGACCCTGCTCCTGCTGGCGGTGGCGATCATCGCTTGTTGGATTCCCGCGCGCCGCGCCGCGCGTCTCAGCCCCCTTGAAGCGCTTCGTACTGAATAAGGTGCGTGAGGAGATGCCCATGTCCCCGATTCGACGAATCTGGAACGTCCTGCGCCGACGCCAGCTCGACGACGAGCTCCAGCAGGAAGTTGCGACGCACCTCGCGTTGATCGAGGAGGAGGAACGCGCCAATGGCCTGAGCCAGGCCGGCGCGCGTCGTCAGGCCCGCATGCGGTTCGGAAGTTTGCCAGGCCATCGCGAGCGGGCGCTCGACGGCGTCATCGCGACCTCTCTCGAATGCGCGTGGAAGGAAACCGTGTTCGCGGTCCGCCGGCTCCTGCGGAGTCCCGCCTTCAGCGCCGCCGCGGTGTTGACGCTGGCGCTCGCGATTGGCGCGAACGCGGCGATCTTCGCCGTCGTCGAGCGCGTGCTCCTGAATCCGCTGCCGTATCCGGATTCCGATCGGCTGGTCACGCTCGATCACGGCGCGCTGGCGTTCAACCGGACCCAGGGCTTTGGGATCACGCGCGGCTATTACTACCTCTATCTGGAACGCGCCCAAACGCTGGAGAGGCTGTCCATCTATGCCGGAGAGACGGCGACGCTCACCGGCAGCGGCGAGCCTGAGCGAATCGACCTCGTGAACGCGACGCCGTCGCTGGCGTCTGTCATGCGCGTCCGGCCCGTGGTGGGACGGTGGTTTACGGAAGACGAAGGCCGGCCCGGAGCGCCGCCGCGCGTCGTGTTGTCCCACGCCCTGTGGCTGCGCCGGTTCGGCGGCGATCCAGGTATCGTCGGCCGCACGATTACGCTTTCCGGGGTGTCGAGCGAAGTCATCGGCGTGATGCCGGCGTCGTTCAGGTTTCCCTTCGAGCGGACCGAGGCGTGGGCGCCGTTGCAAATCACACGCACGATGGGGTTCGGCACGTGGTTGTACAACGGCGTGGCGCGCCTGCGAGACGGCGTCAGCGTGGCCGATGCGCGCGACGAGCTGAATCGACTGATCCCGCAGGTGACGCAGGCGTTCCCTGGAGATCCCTTCGCGTTGGGCAACTCCACGCAGCTCAAGGCGATCGCAGCCACGCGGGCGCTCAAAGACGTGATCATCGGAGACATCGCGAGCGGACTGTGGATCGTGCTCGCGTCGGTGAGCCTCGTCCTGCTGGTCGCGTGTGCGAACGTGGCCAATCTCTTTCTGGTTCGCTCCGAAGTGCGTCAGCGCGAAGTGAGCGTGCGGCGCGCGCTGGGTGCGGGACGCGCCGGCATCGCGCGGTACTTTCTGGCAGAGAGCCTGCTGCTGTCCCTGGCGGGCGGGGTCCTGGGGCTGGCGATAGCCTGGGCTGCGGTTCAACTGCTTGTCGCGGCTGGTCCGGTGACATTGCCGCGGTTGCGTGAAATCCAGCTCGATCGGATCTCGATCGCGTATACGGCCGCGCTGACGTTCCTGACCGCGGTCATGTTCGGGGCCGTTCCGCTGCTTCGCGGCGACGCCTTCGCCACGACGCTCAATGAGGGTGGACGCAGCAACACGGCCAGCCGTTCGCGGCACCGCGCGCGGCGGCTGTTGATGGGCGGACAAGTCGCGCTCGCGCTGGTCCTGCTCATCGCCTCCGGACTCATGGTCCGCAGCTTTCAGAAGATGCGGAACGTCGATCCGGGTTTCAATCCGGTGTCTGCACTCACGTTCAGCGTGGCGCTCCCGGCTGCGGCGTACCCGTCGCGCGAGACCGCGGTCCTCGCACAGCAGGCGATCCTCGATCGTC
>Ga0134124_10003444_pt1 | contig 12727 bp, 11 predicted proteins | sample KB304_FD_96880 | JGI IMG/M metagenome (GOLD analysis project Ga0134124, IMG submission 96880) | Terrestrial soil microbial communities without Nitrogen fertilizer from Kellogg Biological Station, Michigan, USA - KB3-0-4 | ecosystem: Environmental > Terrestrial > Soil > Unclassified ... | reverse complement strand
TTGGCGATCTTGGCGAGCTTCTCCCGAGGCCTCCTTCGCGTGCGAAAAAGTGACGATCGCGTCAGCTCGGCTTGACCGTCTCCAGGTTTAGACTAGATCTAACCGGGTGAAGCGCGAGACCCTGCAGGCATTGACGGAGCGCGGCATTCAGCCGTCTGCGCAGCGCGTGGCGGTTGCTGACTACGTGCTGTACACGACCGATCACCCGTCGGCCGACCTGGTGTGGGCTGAGGTGAAGCGCAGTTTCCCGATGCTTTCGCGGGCGACGGTGTACAACACGCTCAACTTGTTCACGGAAAAGGGGCTGCTGCGCGAGCTCGTTTTGGCCGAGGGCAAAGTGGTCTTCGATCCCGAGCTCGAGCCGCATCACCACTTCTTGGATGAAGAAACCGGGGAGATTGTCGATGTGCCGTGGTCCGCGCTGGACGTGCGTCGCGTTCACAGTCTGAACGGCTTCGACGTTCGCGAGTATCAAGTGGTCATGCGCGGTAAAAGGTCTGCGCGGTCCCAGAAGCGCAGCTGATGGCGCTGCGCGGGCGAAAAACCGATGCGCCTCGCGTCGCCCTCGAATTAGACACAATCTACCATTAGATCCGCTCTACGAGAGTTTGCAGAGGTTTGCTGGTGAGCGCACTCGAAATCATCGTCGCCGAAATTCCCGAGGTCGCCAAAGACCTGCGCTCGAATCTGAGCACGGTCCTGGACTCGGGAGCGCTCGCGCCGTCCGAGCGCTGGGGCGTCGCCATCGCCGTCGCGCTGGCCTCTCGCTCGCGCCGCTTGGCCGAAGCGCTGATCGCCTCGCGCCCCGAAGAAGTGACGAGCAAGACCGTCGACGACGCCGTGGCAGCGGCGGCCATGATGGGCATGACCAACGTCTTTTATCGCTTCCGTCACTTGGTCGGTAAGCCGGGCTACGAACGGAAGCCGGCAGGTCTGCGGATGAAGCGCGTGGCCAAGCCGGCGACGACCACGGTCGCATTCGAGCTGTTCTCGCTGGCCGTGAGCGTCATCAACGCCTGCGAAATCTGTGTGCGCTTTCACGAAGCCACCCTGCTCGAACAGGGCACGACCGAAGATCAGATCCACGACGCAGTGCGCATTGCGTCGGTCGTGCACGGCGCGGCCGTGGCGCTCGATGGCGCAGCGCTGATTGGTGAACGCTCTCCCACCTGAAAATCGTTTCCCCGACCAGAATCATAGCCTCCCCGAAAGGAGTCGACCATGTACCGTAGCCCGAGTCACCTCAGTGAATCTGCCCGACAAACGTTGAGTGACGTGCTCAACGCGCGCCTCGCGGACGGCCTTGATTTGCATAGCCAAATCAAGGTCGCGCATTGGAACATCAAAGGTCCGCAATTCGCCGCGTTGCACCCGCTGTTCGAGACCTTCGCCGTCTCGCTGGCGAACTTCAATGACTCGATCGCCGAGCGCGCGGTCACCCTGGGCGGCAAGGCCTTCGGCACGGTGCGACACGTCGCCAAGACCTCGCGCATCAACGAGTATCCGCAGGATACCACGCGCGATCTCGAGCACGTGCGGCTCTTGGCCGAGCGCTTCGAGAGTTACTTGACCGAATTGCGCGCGTCGCGCTCGGCGGCGGAGAGCCAAGCCGACACGGACACCGTGGATCTGTTCACCAGCGTGATCACCGAATTCGAGAAGAACGCCTGGTTTTTGCGGGCTTCGTTGGAGTCTTAGTTCGATTCCGGGGCGAGCTGTGTAGACTCGCCGCGAGTCGATGAGCGATCCCCCTTCGAGTATCCGGCGTGGCATCGCTCCGTACACCGCGGGGAGGCGCTTGTTGATCAGCGCCGCCGTCGGCATCGCGGTCGGGAGCGTGATGGGTTTCGGCGTACCGAGCGTCGGCTGGGCCATCCATCTGCTTTCGGGGTGGGACGCCGCCGGCGTGTGCTTGTTGGTGTTGGCCTGGTGGCGTATCTGGCACGAGAACTCGGTCGAGACGCGGCGCCACGCGGCCGCGGAGGATCCGGGGCGGCACTTGGTCTGGCTGCTCGTGCTGCTCGCCAGTACCGTCAGCTTGTTTGCGGCTGGCTTCGTGATGCGCCGTGCGCGCGGCATTGCCCCGAGCGACACGGCCTTTTGCTTGCTGCTGGCGCTGTGTTTGACCGCAGTGGTCAGCGCTTGGGCGCTGACCCACACCGCCTATTCGTTGCGCTACGCTCACCTCTACTACCGCGACGACGACGACGGCGAAGGCGGCCTGGAATTTCCTGGCAAGATCGACCCCGACGGCTTCGATTTCGCCTATTTCGCCTTCACCCTCGGGATGTGCTTCCAGGTCTCGGACGTGTGCATCACGAGCCGCAGCATCCGCCGCGCCGTGCTCGCGCACGCCCTCTTGTCGTTTCTGTTCAACACCGTAATCCTCGGGCTCGCGCTCAACCTAATGTTGGGCTTCTTGAGCTGAGCGCTGCCGACGACCACGCCTACTGGGCTGGAGTCGGCGGAGTTGCGTTGGGCTTCGACACCGCTTTGTCTGCGTTTTTTTCGTCGGCCAGCAACTCACTCAGCTTCTTTTCGCGCTCGGCGTCGTTGAGCGCGAGCTTGCTGGTGTCGAAGGTGAGCAGCGGCAACTTTTCACCGCCCTGCATCATCGGCAATTTGCCGTCCCAGCGCTCGATCGCGCGGTACTGCAGCACCGTGCCGGTGGTCGAAAGGCGGATGATTTCGTTCGATTTGGCCTCGGCTCGAGCGCGGATCAAGATGGCGTCCGCCTCACCCTCGGCGCGCTGACGCGCGGCCTCCGCGCCGCCGTGCGCCTGGGCGATGTTCTGCTCGGCCTCCGCACGCACCTGGCGGACGCGATTTTCGGCCTGAATCGCGTTCTGAGTCGCTTCCATCGCGCGGTTGATGGCCTGGGCCACGTTCTCCGGCAGACGAAGCGCGCCGTTGATCGTGAGCTGGTCGATCACGAAGCCGTCTTTGCCCAGCACTTCGCGCAGCCGCACGGATACATCTGCGACGAGCTTCCCCTTGCCCGCACCGTAGATCTCCTGGACTGCGAGGCGGGAGGCGATGTCGTTGAACGCTTCACGCACCGCGTTGCGCATGTATCCGTGAGCGAGCACCATCAGATCCGGCTGGCGAAAGCGCAGATACAAGTGGGGCGCGAGCGCCGGCTCGATGTGGAACGAAACGCCGATGTCGGCGCTGACGTTCACGCCTTCTTGCGAGGAGAACGTCAGCGACTCGTCGACCGCTCGACCTTCGTCGCGCGCCGCCGTCCAGACCACGTTCTGCACGCTGATCGGGAAGGCGACGATTTGCTCGGTGAGCGGGTTGTACATCACCCAGCCGGTGACCACTGGGATGTCTTGCACGCCGCGCGCGCTACCGGCGAGCTTGACTTTGATTCCGACGTGCCCGGCGTCGATGCGCATCAGCGTGGCGTTGAGCAAGAAGCCAACGCCAACCAGGATCAAGATCCCGAGCACGATGCGGCGTAGGGTGCTGCCATCAGCCGCCGGGTCGAGGGAAATTTTCTTGGATGCCACGCGGCAGGGTGTAGTCGACCCGGCCGCGTAGAGCTACCGCCGCGACGCTTTTGTGGGGGAATCGCTCAGAATACGGCCTTCAGCACCAACATCGTGAGGTACGCCACCGCGCCACTCAACGGCAGCGTGAGCACCCAAGCGAGCAGGATGTTCGAGGCCACGCCCCAGCGCACGGCGCTGACGCGCTTGCTCGCGCCGACACCCATGATGCAGGCGTTGATGCAGTGGGTGGTCGAAACCGGGATACCGAGCTTGCTCGCGGCCAAGATCACCAAAGTGCCGGACGTCTCCGCGGCGAAGCCCTGCAGCGGCGCAATGCGGATGATTTTCGTGCCCATGGTCTTGATGATGCGCTTGCCGCCGGCCATCGTGCCGAGGCCGATCGCCGCCGCGCAAACGATGATCACCCAGCGCGGCACCTCGGCGCCGGTCGGCGTCATCCACTGCGGCAATCCGCCGTGACCGGCAGCCATGAAGGCGGCCAAGGCCAAGGTAATGATGCCCATCGACTTCTGAGCGTCGTTCGAGCCGTGCGAAAAGGCCATGCCGCACGCCGACAACAACTGTAACCGGCGTGACGCGACGCGCACCGTGCCGGGTCGAAAATTGCGAGCGATCCAAGTCAGACCGACCATCATGAAGAACGCGACGATGAAGCCCAAGGTCGGCGAGAGCACCAGCGGGACCAGCACCTTCTGCACCAGCGCGTGCCATTTGAACGCGGACACCCCGGCGTGCGCCACCACTGCCCCGCCCAGGCCACCGATCAGCGCGTGCGACGAACTCGACGGGATGCCCCACCACCAGGTGAGCAAGTTCCAGATGCAAGCGCCCAGCAGCGCCGCGAGCACGACCGTCTGACTGACCACGGCTGGGTTGGCGAAGCCCGAGGCGATGGTCTTGGCCACCGCAGTACCGGCCATCGCGCCGACGAAGTTGAAGCAGCCGGCCACGATCACCGCCGTGCGCAAGGGCAATACGCCGGTCGACACCACGGTCGCGATCGCGTTGGCCGCGTCGTGAAAGCCGTTGATGTAATCGAAGATGATCGCGGTGACGATGACGGCGATGAGCAGGCTGAGCATCGTTACCCGTGCTTGATCGCGAGATTGGCGAGCGTAGAGCCCACGTGCTGGCAATAGTCGATGCTATTTTCCAGGTGATCCAACACTTCACGTTCGCGCAGCAGCTGCTTGGCGTCGACCGCCCCGTCCTTGAACAGCGCGCTCATGGCGCTGCGGAACACCGTGTCGCCGTCCTTCTCGAGTTTGCGCACCTGACGGCTGGCCTCGATCAGCGCGGCGTAGTCGTGCGCTCGCAGGTGCGGCAAGGCGCCCTTCAGCACTTCCGTACACTCCACCAGTTTGTCGATCAATCCGACCATGGGCGCGGTCGGGCGCTCTACGCCGTACAGCACGCACGCGCGCGCCGCGCCATTGATGAAGTCGATCACGTCGTCGAGCTCTTGCGAGAGCTTCTGCAAGTCTTCCCGGTCGATCGGCGTGACGAAGGTGCGCGCGATCGACTCTTCCACCTCGTGCGCGATCTTGTCACCCTTGTGCTCCAGCTCCTGCACCGCGAAGCGCACGTCTGCGGCGCTCACCTGCTCGTCCTTGAAACGCGCGACGGCCAACGCTGCCTCGTGGGCGACGTCGGCCTGAGCCTCTAGAAAGCCGTAGAAATGGTCTTCGCGTGGCAAGAACCAGCGGACGATTGCCTGTAGGCCCATGGGCGCGCGTCTTGGCCGCTCGGCCCTCGGGCGTCAAGGAAAAGTCTCACACCCGCAGCTGTACCGTCACATACCAGTCGTTAGTCACTCAGCACGCGCAGGGAGCCGCGCACCACGCCGTAGCCACCGGAAGCGCGTAGATTGCGAAATATTTCTTTGCCGCTCGTGCGACCCGCCAGCAATTCCCGGTAAGCGCGCACGATGCTCGCCGTCTCCTCGACCGACTCTCGCACCAATTCGAGACGGAAGCGCACCACCCCCGCGCGTTGCAGCGCCGGAACCAGCTCCGCCGCGCTTTGCGCCGAGGCGTGAAACACGGTGTTCCGACAGCCGACGTCGGCCTCGACGGGGTGATCCATGTGCGCGCGGTCACGCAGCGACAATTGGTGCCGCTCGCACGGACGACCGCAGGTCAGGTGATCGCGCCCGTCCGAGAGCAGCGCTGCGATCACGCAGTGCTCCATGTGAAACAGCGGCATCGGATGGTGCAGCACGACCTCGGCATAGGGCGCGAGCGACGGCGAGAGCAGCATCAGCAAGCGGGGTGAATCCAGATCGAACGAGGGCGTGAATGCAGCGAGCCCGCGCGACAACACCTCGAGAGCCGTGAGGCCGTTGCTGACGTTGAGCGAAAAATCACCGATGCGTAGCGCTACGCTGCCACTGGCGCTGCGCTCTTCCAATTCGAACAGCGCGCCCAGACTCCGCACCAGCACCGCGTCTGGCGCGAGGCCTTCCAAATAGCGATCGATCTTCTCCTCACCCGGCTTGCGGATGCGCGGCGGGGCAACGCCCACGAGCGCGCCGCTCGCACGCAATTCGCGCAGCGCACTGCCGGTCCCGGTGAGCTCCAAGAAGTCCAGATACACGCCGTCGGCACCCGCGGAGAGCGCCGCGTCGGCCTGGGCGCGGTTGCGGCACAGAGCGAACAGCCCGCCCGGCGGCGGCGCGGGCAACGCGGAAAGCTCGGGCGCCTGGCGCGGCACACGCGTTTGCGCCGGGAAAAGCGGCCCGGGGCGAACCTCGGTCAGCGCCGCCACCAGCGCGCGCCGGGCGCGATTGAGCGCCGAGACCGGCAACCAGGCATCGCTCGGTAGCTGGACTTCGAGTCCGTCGAGCACGAACGGCGAATCGCCGAGGCGACCGAGTTTGTCTGCCAGTTCGCTGGCTGACGTCGCCCGACTTTGCGCGGGTTCGACGCTGGTGTCTGCGCGCACCCGGGCAAGCCGTCCGCGCTCGCTGCGCCCTTCGAGCGTGAACAGTTCGCCGAACGCGCCCGCAATCGTGAGCGAAAGCCGCTCGCGATACGGCTCGCGCGCGAGCTGGGTCGTGATCTCGCGTTCGGTCTCTGGATCGTGAGTGCGAAACACGCGCCGTCCACGCTCGATCGTCGACAGCTCGAGTTCCGGACCGAACCACAGCTTGGCCGACGCTCCCGATTCGGCAGCGCTCACGTCCTTGCCCGCGACTTCGATATTCCAGACGCGGCCACCGACCTCGCCCTCACCGCCCCAACCCCCTTCAATCAACAAGCCGTCGCCGCGTGCGATGCGTTCGCTCGCCGAGACGAGTAGCCAGCTCTTGCCCGCACGCTGCTCGCAGCCCAGCGCCTGGGCGATCTCGACACCGCGATGATCGCAGGAGCGCCCTTCGACCAGCTGTTGATGGTTTACCCCGGACAAAAAGCCCGGCCCGGAACCGCGTGAGTAACTCTGGATGGCGCGTTGCTTCGTGGCCAGAAAGTCGGGCGCGGGCGCGGCGCCCAGCGCCTGATCCACGGCGGCGCGGTACAGGCGTGTCGTCGCAGCCACGTATTCGGGCCCTTTGAGTCGGCCTTCGATCTTGAACGAACGCACGCCCAGCTCGATCAACTGCGGCACGGCCGCGCTCGCTTCCAGATCTTGGGGCGAGAGCAGGTAGGCGCGCTCACCGAGATCCTGCACCACGCCGTCGACCAGCAACTCGTAGGGCAAACGGCAGGCTTGCGCGCAAGCCCCACGGTTCGCGCTCCGCCCACCGATCGCTTCACTGGTCAGACATTGCCCGGAGTAAGCGATGCACAGCGCGCCGTGCACGAATACCTCGAGCTCGACGCGCGTGCCGCGCGCGATTTGCTCGATGTCGGCGAGGCTCAACTCTCGCGCGAGCACGACGCGATCGGCGCCGAGCGAGGCGGCGAATTCGACCGAGGCCACGTCGGTGCAGGTCATCTGCGTGGACGCGTGAATGCGCAGCTTCGGTGCGATCCGACGCACCAAGCCCACAGCACCGAGATCTTGCACGATCACCGCGTCGACGCCGGCGCGCTCCGCCGCCCGCACGATCTCGGCCCAAGCGTCGAGTTCGCTGTCGAAGACCAGTGTGTTCAAGGTCAAGTGGGCCTTGACGCGCCGCTCATGGAGCTTCCCGACGGTGTCTTGTAAACCGTCGACAGTGAAATTCTGCGCGCGAGCGCGAGCGTTGAAGGCGTCCACGCCGAAGTACACCGCATCGGCACCGGCGCCGATTGCCGCGTCCAGCGCGAGCTGGTCCCCCGCGGGGGCCAAGACTTCGGGGCGGCTCGGCTGTTCGAACATGGCGAAAACCATAGCAAACACCAGGCCGCGCGCGAGGCGAACGCAACAACTGCGCCGTTGTCGCCCGCCCGCCCGGGCTTGTGTTCGAAGAAGCGCCTCGATAGCCTATGCGCCGGATGAGTGAGGAGGAGCCGGAGGCTCGCGCTTTGCGCGAGAGTGAGCAGCGCTTTCGCGCGCTGTCCGAAGCCGCCCGTGAAGCGGTGTTCATCAACGAAAATGGCGTCATCCGCGAGGCCAACCAGGCCTTCCTCAGCCTGCTCGGCTACACGCGCGAGGAGTTGATCGGGCAATACGGGGTAGATCTGTTCTTGGCGCCCGAGTCCCGAGCACAGGTGCTGGCCAGCATCCGCTCGGCAGGGACCGGCGGCACCTCGGAAATCGTCCTCATTACCAAGACCGGCGAGCGACGCCTGGTCGAATCCAGCTCCGAAGCCATCATCTATCAGGGCCGGCCGATGCGCGTGGTCACGATGCAAGACCTGACCGCGCGGCGCGCGGTCGAAGCCGCCTTGCACGAGAGCGACGAGCGCCTGCGTGCTGCGATGGACGCGGCGCGCATGGGCAGCTGGGACTGGTTGATCGAACGTGACGAGATCATCTGGAGCCCGCAGATGTACCAAGTGTTTGGCGTCTCGGAGGCGAGCTTCGCTCGCACCTACGAGTCGTACCTCGAGCTGGTGCACCCGGACGATCGCGCGCGCGCGCATCAAACCGTGCAGGCCTGCGTGCGCGGCGCAACCGCGGAAATTGCGTTCGAGCACCGCGTGGTCGGCGGCGATGGCTCGCTGCGCTGGATCGAGCATCGTGGGCGCGCATTTCGAGACAGCGCGGGGTCCGCCGTGCGCATGGCCGGAACCAGCATGGACACCACGCGCCGCCACGAACTCGAAGAACAGCTGCTGCACAGCCAAAGGATGGAGGCCACCGGCCACTTGGCGGGCGGCATCGCTCATGATTTCAATAATCTATTGACGGTGATCATGAGCTACAGCGAGCTGGGCCGCTTCGCGCTCGATCCCGCGCATCCGTCCTACGAGTCTCTCGAGCAGATCAACGTCGCCGCTCAGCGGGCGGCCGCGCTCACTCGTCAGCTGCTGATCTTTGCACGCCGGGAAGTGGTCGATCCGAAGGTGGTCGATTTGAATCGCTTGGTCGAGAGCGTGGCCAAGCTACTCCACCGCGTGGTGGGCGAAGACGTCATCTTGTCGATTGAGCTGTTCCCACGCAGCCTGCCCGTGATGATCGATCCGGTACAATGCGAGCAGCTGCTGATGAACCTGGCGGTCAATGCGCGCGACGCGATGCCCTCCGGAGGCGCGCTCGCCATTCGAACCACGATCGACGCTTCGAACGTGCGCTTGAGCGTGCAGGACAGTGGGCTCGGCATGCCGGAAGCCGTTCGGGCACGCGCGTTCGAGCCGTTTTTCACCACCAAAGACGCGGGCAAGGGCACGGGACTCGGGCTCTCCACCTGCCTGGCCATCGTGCGCAACGCAGGCGGCAGCATCGCGATCGAGAGCGAACTCGGACGAGGCACGACGTTCCACGTTTCGTTGCCGCGCGCCGAGACGGAAGCCGACGCCGACGGCCGCCAGCGCCCCTCGTTGATGCCGCGCGGCGACGAGACCGTGCTACTGATCGAAGACGACGCCGTGGTTCGTCAGCTGACCGCGCGGATTTTGCGAGGTCAGGGCTACAAGGTCCTGGTCGCGACCCAGGCCAACGAGGCGCTCGAATTGGCCGCCGATCACAACACGCGCATCGACTTGTTCTTGTCGGACGTGGTGATGCCGGGCGAGTCGGGCCCCTCGGTCATCGAGCGGCTGTCCGCAGCGCGCCCGACCACCAAGGTCTTGTACGTATCCGGCTACCCCGGCGACGACATCTCGCGCCGGGGTGTCGACGAGGGGAGCTTCCGCTTCTTGGCCAAACCGTATTCGAGTGAGCAGCTCGCGCAGCGCGTTCGACAAGTGCTCGACGACTGACGAAAGTGCTCGACGACTGACGAGCGTCACTCCGCCGGCGTTTCGACCGGGACTTCGACCATCGCCGCGGTCGGCACGGGCTCGCTCGCGACCGAGGTCGCTGGCTTCGACCCGATGCGGTTCGAATCGAGCACGTGCGGGGGTGGCGTGTGCAAATCCCACACCAAGCCGAGCCAGGAGAGCGCGCGCAAGACGTAATACGTGGGATCGAACTCCCACCAGAAGAAGCCCTGATTGACCGAGCGCTGGTAGTAGTGGTGATTGTTGTGCCAACCCTCGCCCATCGTGATCACAGCGAGCAGCCAGTGATTGCGGCTGTTGTCGGTGGTCGCGTAGCGCTGCGTGCCGAACACGTGCGTGAGTGAGTTGATGGTGAAGGTGCCGTGCCAGAGCAGCGTAGTCGACACGAAGAAGCCCCAAAACAAGGCCCACGTCCCGCCGAGTAAGTAGAGCGCGGTGGCATACGCAATCGGCACCAGCACGTGGAAGCGATCCAAGAACCGAAGCTCCGGGAAGCGCGCCAAATCCTTGACCTTCGACAGATCAGTCGCGTCGTACTCGTTGGAAATGATCCAGCCCACGTGGCTCCACCAGAAGCCATCGTGGAGCACCGAGTGCACGTCGTTCGGTTGGTCGGAGAAGCGGTGGTGATGACGATGATGAGACGCCCACCACAGCACCCCCTTCTGCACACTGGTCATCGCCAACAGCGCGAGCACGAACTGGAACGCGCGGCTGGTGCGGTAAGTCCGGTGTGAGAAGTAGCGGTGATACGCGCCGGTCACGCCGAACATGCGTACGTAGTACAGCGCGATCGCCAGGAGCGCCCCGGACCAGGACCAGCCGAACCAAAAGAGGCCGGCGACGGCTGCGAGATGAACGGCAAAGAAAGGAGAGGCTTTGAGCCAGGCGATGCGGTGATCCCTGCTCGTGGCGTCGGACGTCGACATGACCTCTAAGCTAGCGTTCTGCACGTCAGAAACGGGTCATGTCATGGTCATCTCTGGTCAGGCTTGGTCGCGCTTGGCCGGGTTTTCATTGCGGGCCGCGGGCCGTTTCAATTGGAGACGGAAGGGACCTAGGCGCTGCCGCAGTGCGCTACGACTGCTCTATGAGCCGTAGCCACCCCGTTCAGCGGGGCTGAGCGTCGCGCCGTTTGCGGCGATCAGCCGTTTGTACCAGTGCGCCGAGTCCTTGAGGATGCGCTTTTGGGTCGGGTAGTCGCAGAAGATCAAGCCGAAGCGGTGCTTGTAGCCGTGAGCCCATTCGAAGTTGTCGATGAACGACCAATGAAAATAGGCCTCGATTGGCACGCCGTCAGCGAGCGCGCGACGCAGCTCGACCAAGTGGCGCTCCATGAAGTCGATGCGATCGGCATCGTGAACCTGACCATCGAGCGACGGCCAATCACGAGACGAGAGTCCGTTCTCGGTGATGACGATTGGCTTCTTGTAACGCTCCCAGAACAGGCGCGGTCCCCAGTACATCGCCTCCGGCGTCACCAGCCACTCGAAGGCCGTGATCGGATAACCCACCGGGGTAGGCACCGGCTCGGGCCCAGCCTGGCCTGCGCGCACGTACTGCCCTTGGTAGATGTTTACCCCGCAAAAATCGACGGGCTGGCTGATCAGCTCCAGATCGCCAGCGGCGATGCGCGGCGCTTGCTCCGCGAAAAAGCGCAGGCCGTCTTCGGGGTAGTGGCCCAGGAACACCGGGTCCATCCACCAGCTGTTCGTCCACGCGGTCTCGGCGTTCACGGCGAAGGCGGCGACGCGTGCGGCCTCGAGATCGGCAGCGCTGTTCGTTGCCGGGATCTTCGACAGCCCGACTGGGGCGAAGCCGATGCGCGCAGGCCGCAGGCTGGCCGCGCGAATCGCTTGCACGGAGCGACCGTGGGCCAGCAGCGCGTGGTGGCCGGCCAAGAGCACCTCCGCGAAGCGTAAGCGATCACCGGGTGCGTGGCGACCCTCGTGGTGGCCGGCGCCGATGAACACCTGTGGTTCGTTGAGCGTCATCCAGTTCTGCACGCGGTCGGACAACTTGCGCGCCACGACGTGCGCAAATTCACCGAACCACTCCACGGTGTCGCGATTCAACCAGCCGCCACGATGGTAGAGCGCGAGCGGATAGTCCCAATGAAAGAGCGTCACCCACGGGTCGATGCCCGCAGCCAGTAGTTCGTCCACCAGGCGGTCGTAGAAGGAGAGTCCTTTTTCGCTCACTCGACCGACGCCATCGGGGATCACGCGAGGCCAGGAAATGCTGAGTCGATACGCGCCGAGTCCGATTTGCTTCATCAGCGCGACGTCTTCGCGGTACCGCGCGAAGTGATCGCACGCCAGCTCGCCGCTCTGGCCGTTCCAGACCATCCCTGGCTTTTTGCAAAACATGTCCCAAGTCGACAGACCCTTGTCGTCTGCGTAGGCCGCGCCCTCGATTTGATACGACGCAGCGGCTGCGCCCCACACGAAATTGGCAGGAAAGCTCTGACTCATTGGGGCGCCACTTTTCCCCAATGCGCCGCAGATTGCCAGCGACAACTCGTCGGTCAGCCCAGCAACTTGCGAATGCCGCCGAGCAAAACTTCCGGCGTGAACGGCTTGGGCACGAGCGCGACACTTTGGTCCAGCTCCCCGAGTCCAGCCAGCACATCTCCCGTGTAGCCGGACATGAACAATACCCGGAGATCCGGGTATGACTCCAAGAGCGCATCGCGCAGGGCTCGCCCATTCATGCCCGGCATCACCACGTCGCTCAGCAACAGATCGATGCGGCCCTTTTGCTGGCGCGCGAGTTCGAGCGCCGAGACTCCATCTTCGGCAACGAGCACGCGGTATCCGTTCCGTTCGAGCACACTTTGAACCAACGTGCGAACGCTCGGGTCATCTTCCGCGACCAGCACCGTTTCGCCGCGTCCCGGCA
>Ga0134124_10003442_pt1 | contig 12733 bp, 12 predicted proteins | sample KB304_FD_96880 | JGI IMG/M metagenome (GOLD analysis project Ga0134124, IMG submission 96880) | Terrestrial soil microbial communities without Nitrogen fertilizer from Kellogg Biological Station, Michigan, USA - KB3-0-4 | ecosystem: Environmental > Terrestrial > Soil > Unclassified ... | reverse complement strand
TTTCCTCCCGTCGGCTGCCGCTCGCTCAACATTAACAAACGATCCAAATGAGGACCCAGCAGCGAGTCCACTAAAGGCGTCAGAGCCAGATTCACTACCGCAGTGTTCGCGGCGATTCCCAGCGCCAGCGCAACCAGGACAACGACGATGGCCAATGGCCGACGAAAAATCGGGCGCAAGCGAGGCCAGTGTTTTAATATCAGAGTTTGCATAATTCAGTGTTTCAAGTGGAGGTCAGTTTTCGGCGGCAGCGCGCAAGAACCCAACGATCACGGAGTGCGGCTGCCGTTCCGTGGAGGAAAGTTGCGGAATGAACAGCGTGCCGATAAAAAATGAATGCGCGGGCAATTCCACGGCGCGGATGTTGTCACTCGCATCGAGGGCAGAAATTGTTAAGCCACCTCCGGCCAAACACGGCGCGTAAATCGGATTGACTCCAAAGCTGCACCAGAATTGTTCGAGGCTTTCAGCACATCGCATCAGTGAAGCCAACCGAGTCCCGGGCACGATCTTCACGCGGTCGGCTTTTTCCACGAGACTGCAACTAAGCCGTTCAATGAACTGCATTGGCGCCTGCGGAGACGTTTCCGCGTGTTCGGCGTCAATGACATTCAGAACATTTCGCGCGAATTCGATCACCAAATGCTGAAAGCCGCCGCACGTTCCCAGGAACACCCGGTTATTCTCCCGGGCATAACGGATCGCGGCCAAGGCGCCGTCCATGCTGGCAAACGGACTGCCGGGCGCGCACAGCAGACCATCGTACGATGACAATGACCGCTTGGCAGGCACGGCGGGCAAATCCGAAGTCGGCAGCCAGTTACTTTGGACTTGCACGCCAAGGGCCATCCCGGCGTGCTGCAACGCGGCGTCCGTCGCCCTATGCGAGGCATTGTCCAGCCGGTAATCACCGATGATGCCGATCCGAAGCTTTGGCTTCATGTGAATTGATGGCTAACTTTCGCTGGCAGAGACAATCCACCAAGGTGGTCCCCTGCCCTGCTGTCTGGTAGTTTAACGCTGCAACCCGGAATTTGGTTCGCTTTCATTGTCAGCACCAGCATGGAAAGCAAACTCGCTCTCACGAGTATCGTGGGATCACTGGCGTGCATTGCCAATTCGATCCTTCGTTCCGTTCCCGACCTGTGTTACAGGTTACTACCCCGCGTCGCCCGTTTTTGTTTCAAAAAAGATGGATTCTCGACGTTTTCAAATGAACATCGACACGAAACTTCAGACGTGGCCTCAGGCCGACGCCCGCTCCAATCGATCCGCGATAGCCTGCCATTCGGGGGTGTCAGGCAGTTTTTCAACGACGATGAGCCGCGCGCCTGTATCATCGCACGAATGCAACTCGGCGTAGATTGCCCGTCCAAAGGCGTCGGCGTCGTGCGGAATCACGCTCACGCGGCCAAAGGCGCCGCTTATCGGGATGCGTGTGTGGGCAATGATGTGAACGTCCGCGATTGCAAATCCACAATTTGAAATCTGAGATCGCAAATCTGTTTCATCCTGCCAAGAGCAGATCACCAGCTTGGCATTTGGCGAATAGTGTTTCCGCAAAAGACCGGGACTTCGCAGCGAGGCAGCGGACCTATCAGCGCCAACCATCAAATCGCCTGTCACCGCGACCAATGATTCGGACTGAATCATTCCTGGCCGCAACAATCGAGGTGGAGCAACGGTCACATCGAGCACACTGGACTCTATGCCGACCTGGGATTGTCCACCATCTACAATCAATCCAATTTTATTGCCCAAACTGTTCTGCACATGCAGCGCTTTGGTGGGCGAAACCTGGCTCGACAAATTCGCACTCGGCGCCGCCAGCGGAAAGCCGCACTCGCGAATCACCGCTTGAATGAACGGATGGCTGGACCAGCGCACGCCGACCGTCGGGCCGCTCGCGGTCACGATGTCCGGCAGTTCGGACGAACGCGGCAACACCATTGTCAGCGGCCCCGGCCAAAAAGCCTTTGCGAGCCGCTCGACCAGGTCCGGCCATTCGGAAACACATCGTCTCGCCATTGCCACGCTCGCCACGTGAACGATCAACGGATTGTTCGCCGGGCGGCCTTTGACTTCAAAGATGCGGGCCACGGCTTTTGCGTCGAGCGCATTGGCGGCGAGTCCATAAACCGTCTCCGTTGGCAGCGCCACCAATTCACCGGCGCGCAACAGTTCCACGGCTCGGCTCACCGCTGTGGCAAACAAAGCAGCAGTGTGGGTCGGAAGAATTTCCGCTCGCGGTTTCATTCACAACGAAGGAATCCTCAATAAGAGGACTTTGGAATCGGTCAAGCGTCTGTCGCTACTCGTATCTCAGCGCATCAATCGGATCGAGTTGGGCCGCTTTGCGCGCGGGATAAAAGCCAAAGAAGATGCCGATCAAGGCGCTGAAGAGGAACGCAATGACAATGGAGGTAGGCGCAACCAAAGTGACCACGCCCAGTGAACTTAAGACCGTGGGCAGAACCAGCGATCCCAATACGCCAAGAAGAATGCCGAGGCCACCACCCACTAAACTCAGCACGACCGCCTCCGTCAGAAACTGCAACAGGATGTCCCGTCCACGCGCTCCCACGGCCATCCGAATGCCAATCTCCCGCGTCCGCTCCGTCACGCTAACGAGCATGATGTTCATAATGCCGATGCCGCCAACCAGCAGCGAAACCGCCGCCACTGATCCCAGGAGCCAGGTCATCACTTTGGAAGTGGCGGTGGCCGTCTCCGCGATTTCCTGCTGCGTCCGCACCAGAAAATCATCCTCGCGGTCTGCGCCGATGCGGTGACGCTGGCGCAGCAAGTAAGTGACGTCATTCTGCACCGTGGGCAAAAGTTTCGTGCTGGCCGATTGGGCGTTGAATGAACGAAAGGTCGTCTGCCCGGTCAGGCGCGTCATGGCACTGGTATAGGGCACGAGCATAACATCGTCTTGATCGTCTCCTCGGGAGCTCATGCCTTTGGACGCCAGCAAACCCAGCACGGTGAACGGCGCGTTTTTGATCCGGATGATTTTACCCACGGGGTCTTCACCCGGAAAAAGCAAATCCGCCGTGGTTTTGCCGATCAAAGCCACCTTGTTGCCGCTGCGCACGTCGACTTCCGTAAAATTCGCGCCGCTGGTCAAAGCCCACGAGCGGATCTCCAAGTAATCCACTCCAACGCCGCGAACTTGGGTATTCGCGTTCTGGTTTCCCACCGCCACTTGCGCGAACGACCAGACTTCCGGGCTGATGGCGACAACGCCAGGAACCTCCTTGCGGATGGCTTCAAGGTCTTCGCGAGTCAAGGTCCCGGCGGTGCCAAATCCCATGCGGAAACCTCCGCGCGACACGTTGCCTGAAAGGATGAGGACCACATTCTGGCCCATGCTGGCGATTTGCGCTTCGACTTGCGCTTTGGCCCCGCTGCCGATACTGACAACGGCGATGACTGCCCCCACGCCGATAATGATGCCAAGCATGGTAAGCAGCGTCCGCATCTTGTTTCGGCGCAGCGCAAGGAGGGCGATTTTCAGAGTGGCGAAAAGAATCATAAATCAAAAAGAGAAGAAACATCGAACACTGAACACCGCTCATCGAACTTCGAAGTTTCCTTTCGGGAAAGATCCCCGGCGCGGGAGGTTCGATGTTCAGCGTTCGATGTTCGAAGTTCGCTGTTCCAGCCTTTGCCCAGCAACGTCCTCATCGCACCATGTGTCGTCATACCAACTGAACCTCCTTGTGCTCCTGCTCGAGCCGTTGCAGCTCCTGCGTTGCCAGGAGCCGACTCGCGATTTGCACGTCACTCACGATTTGGCCATCGCGCATGATGACGTTGCGCTTGGTGTAGCGGGCGATGTCCAGCTCGTGGGTGACCATGATAATGGTCATGCCCTGGTCGTTCAAATTCTGGAACACGCCCATGATCTCGATGCTGGTGCGACTGTCCAAGTTGCCGGTCGGTTCGTCGGCCAGCAGGAGTTTTGGCTGGTTAACCAGTGCGCGAGCGATGGCCACGCGCTGCTGCTGACCGCCGGAAAGCTGGTTTGGGTGATGACCTGCTCGTTCGCCCAGGCCGACAACTTCCAACGCTTTTGCGGCGCGTTCCCTCTGTTCGCGTGCGCGGATGCTCGGCCGGGCGTAGAGCATCGGCAACTCAGCGTTTTCCAGCGCCGAAGTGCGCGAGAGCAGATTGAAACCCTGAAAAACAAAACCGATCTTTTCGTTGCGTAAAGCCGCCAATTCATCCCGGCTTAACTCGCCAACATTAACGCCGTCGAGCAGATAGCGACCGCTGGTGGGCCGATCGAGGCAGCCAATGGTGTTCATCATCGTTGATTTGCCTGAGCCGCTGGCGCCCATAATGGCCACGAATTCGCCCTGTTGGATTTCCAGTGCGACTCCGCGCACCGCATGAACATCGACCTCACCCGTATGATAGGTCTTGCGGAGGTCTTCGAGTTTTACAACGGCGTGCATCGGTGGAGCGTGGCGGGAAAATCGAAAAGCATGGAAAAGCCTTTAGTTTGAACTCCGGCTAAAAGCGGCGCTGGCCACCGAATGGGCTGCCGCCCCCCAAAGGACCTCGTCCGCCTGGCTGCGACATCGAAGCAGGTTCCGGTGACACGACGCCGGTGACGATAACATCGCCCTCGCTCAAGCCTTCGAGAACTTCGGTGTTCGAGCCATCGGTGATGCCGGCTTTGATGGTGACGGGTTTGAGCACCGATTTCTCCTGGCCGGTGGAGCTGGTTGCCGTTTCCAAAACATATACGGTCTGCGTGCGAGGTCCTTCCTGAATCTGGCGTTGTGGACTGCCCATGCCGCTTCCGCCAGCACCGCCACCGCCACCAAATCCCCCGCCACCTCCGCCGCCGCCCTGCGCGAATCGCGCGCGCATTTGATCGCGAATCTCGCGATACTTCTCTTTTTGTTCAGGTGTCAGCGAGGCCTCGTACTTATCACGTTCGTCCTGACTGGGGCGACGGCCTTCACGGGTCCAAGGTTGGACGGGCAACCCGGCGAACGGGCCGCTGGTCGCGATTTCCGGAGCAGCCGCGCTGACACTTTTGCCAGGCGAACCACTCGAGCTGGAAAGCGCATTAGTCGGTGATTGCACGATTGCGCCTTCGGGAAGACGGAAGCGGAAGGCGGCGTTGGGAATCCGAAACACGTCCTTTTTCTGAGACACGATGATTGAAGCCGTGGCGGTCATGCCGGGGCGCAGTTTGAGGTCCGCATTGTCCACTTCGACGATCGCCGTGTAGGTGACGACGTTCTGGTTGGTGACGGGCGCGTAGCGGACCTGCCGGACCTGACCGCGAAACTGACGTGTGAAAGCCTCGACCGTGAAATTGACCGGCTGCCCTTCCTCGACGCCGCCCACGTCGGCCTCCGAGACGGCCGCTTCGATCTGCATTTTGGCGAGGTCATTGGCGATCATGAAAAGAGTCGGGGTACTAAAACTAGCGGCCACGGTTTGGCCCACCTCGATATTGCGGGAGATGACGATGCCATCGATCGGCGCCATGATGACCGTGCGGTCCAAATCCACTTTGGCACGTTCGACGTTGGCCTGGCGCATTTTCACCACAGCCTGCGCCTGGTGAAACTCGACTTCGATGCGATTGAACTCGGCCTCCGAGATCAGCTTGTCGGGAAAAAGCGCCTTGGCTTGTTTGTAATTGAATTCGGCGAGTTCGAGAGCGGCTTTCGCGTTGGCCAATTCAGCGTCGGATTGCGCCAGGTTGCGCTCGTAAGTGGAGGGATCAATCTTCGCGATGACTTCGTCTTTTTTTACCCTCGAATTAAAGTCCGCATGAATCTCGGTGATGATGCCGGAAATCTGGCTGCCGACCTGGACATTCTTGACGGCGGTAAGCTGGCCGTTGGCAGTGACCGTTTGGATAACGTCTCCACGCGCAATTTTCGCCGTGCGGTATTCCACCGGCTTTTTGCCGGCGCGAATAAAAAACCACCACGCCGCGCCGCCGCCTCCGGCCAGAACCAGCAGGATAATGAACCACTTCAACCAACCGGATTTTGCCGCGCTCGCCATAATTATGCTTGAATGACTGCCTTCTTAATTACTCGGTTACACTTGGACTTCGCGGAGGTTAGCACATTCACGATCCTCTCACCATTTTTCGGCTGGCGAGCGGTCCTTGAAACATTTTTGCAGCGACTCGCGTCGTTTGCTCTCCATGGCGGCCAATTTGACCTGCTGCGCCGGCGTCAATTCCTTTGCGATTTCTGCGTGTGACTTTTCTATGATCTGCCCAATCTGCCCCATCGTTCGCCGGCGAACATTTTCCATTTCCCGCTCGGTTTCCCGCAGAATCGGCTCGATCCGCTTGATTTGATCAGGAGTAAGATCCAACTCAGACTGCAAGCGTTTTCTCATGTGGTCGCATACGCCCCGCATGGTTGGCGGTTTAGATTTCTCCTCCTTTGCTGCGCTGCCGCTGATGACGGCGCCGCTAATTCCGCCGGCAAGGAAAATGAGCGCGAGATAAGAAGCAATTTTCGGTTTGGTCAGGTTATTCATGGGTTGAGGCTGGTTTGGATGACCACATCGGCGAGGGTCAACTCGTCGAAGGCCTCGGTTTGGAAAGCACGGTAATTAGCCGCCAGACTGAGCAACATAATGAGGGCGGCGCAGATCAAGGCGCCGCGAAGCATGGTTTTCCACGGCAACACTTCGCCTGTTTCCTGTCGTCGGCTCGCGATGACTCGCGCAACCAGACGCGCGGACGCTTCCTCGGCCACTGCCACCGGGGCTTGTGCGGCGGCGTGAAACAACCGTTCCAAAGGATCAGGAGATCGGTTCATTGCCTTTTTCTTCCATCAGCTTTGCCAAGTGTTTCCTCAACTTGTTCCGGGCGCGAAAAGCTCGGACCTTAATTAGCGGAACATTCCAACCCGTCATCTGCCGCACTTCCGCGACCGTGCGGCCTTCCAGATGCAGCAGGCGCAGAACCAAACGATCCTCGGCATTCAGCGCCCCCAACAATTTGTCCACCAATTCGCGCGCCGCGACCGACTGCGCCGGGTCCAACTCGGCTGAAGTGGACGCCAGCGCTTCAATCACGTGAGCTTCCTCTTCGCGCAAATCAGCCCAGAGCAGTTCGGGCCGGACTTTTTCCGAGCGCAATTGATTCAAGCAGGTGTTCACCGCCACACGCGACACCCAATGCTCGAACGGAACTTTGCCGGCGTATTGGTCGAGGTTGGCAAAAATTTTCATGAACACGACCTGAGCCAAATCTTCTTCGCTGAACCGCCGCGCCAGATGGGCGCGCACAATCTTGATGACTAGCGGGTACAAGCGGTTCACCAGGTCCCGGGCCGCGTCTTCGTCCTGCTCCCGAACCCGCGCCAGGCAAAGCGCCAACTCGGACTCTGGCTCCGCCCGGAAACTCTGCGCTAATACCGGCGCAACTATGGGAGATGACAATGAGGTGGCCAAAGTGGTTACAAACTTAGTTGGTTCAAAGATGCGTTCATTTTCAGCCCGGTCTTGCCGCAACAATCTCTACCGTTAAACTGGGCCGGTGTTCAAATCTTTAATCGAACAACTCGCCGAATCAACCCCCTTGTCGAATGACCAGGTAGCGACCGCAGTCATCCTGTTGGTGGATGAAAGAGAGGATGCCGAAGCCAAAGCCGATTTCCTGGCGGCCCTGGCCCGCAAAGGCGAGACGACCGAAGAGATAACGGCTTTTGCCCGCGAGTTGCGTGCGCGATCCATCCCGCCACCGCTGGATGCAGAAACCCGTTCTCACGAAATCCTGGATGTCTGCGGCACGGGTGGTGATCGCTTGAACACGTTTAACATCTCGACCACAGTCGCCATCATCGCGGCGGCCGCGGGCGTAGCGGTGGCCAAGCACGGCAACCGGGCCATCACGTCACAGGCCGGCAGCGCCGACGTGCTCGAAGCGCTCGGCATCCCCATCGACCTGACTCCCGAACAAGCGGCGCGGTCACTGCGAGAGCACCATTTCGCTTTTTTCTTCGCGCCGAAATATCATCCCGCTTTTAAACACATTGGCCCGGCGCGAAAACTCTGCGCCGAACGTGGACAGCGCACGATCTTCAATTTTCTCGGACCGTTGCTGAATCCCGCACGACCGACGGCTCAACTGGTTGGAGTGCCACGCCCAGAGCTTTGTGAACCCATCGCCAAGGTTTTGCAAACACTGGGTACGCGGCGAGGGATGGTGGTGTGCGGGCAGATCGAATCGATATCGGTGCCGAGAGAAGTGCGGATAAACACTGCGATCCGCGATAAAGAGGTACGCGTGATTGGCCTTGACGACCGTCAACTTGGGATTCTCCCGGTCAACGAAGCAATAACCCTGGCACAAAGCCACGGCGTCGATCTTGTTGAAATTGCGCCACACGCGAAGCCGCCCATTTGTCGTTTGGTCGATTTCGGCAAATTTCGTGACGCAATTGCCAAGAGAAAACAGAGCAGCAACAGTCTCCCAACAGATGGAGGGGAAGTCCAAGCGTACTTGGACGAACTCTCAACACTGGGGGACAACACCGTGGCAGAGTTTTACCAGGATTGCGGCTTCAACGCCTCAACGATGTCACCTAACGATTTCGCGCTGCAACCAGCAACGCTTGCCGATTTAAGAGGGAGCGACCGATTTGGGAACGCGGAAACGGTGAAGCGGCTCTTGCGCGGCGAAGAGCGAGGACCAAAACGCGATGCCATCCTGCTGAATTGCGCTGCCGCTCTGTTTGTCGCTGACCAGTGCAAAAGTTTATCCGATGGCTGGGAGTTGGCGATGGAATTAATCGAAACTGGCCGGGCAAACGCGAAGTTGAAGGAACTAGTTCGCTCTTAATGATGACACCCGCAGCCGTGACCGCAGGAACCGGAATCAAAATCCTCCTCGGCCGGCACGCGTCCCAATTCCAAAGTCTTGGTGACATATTGGGTGACGGATTCCTGCATCTTGTGCATCTCGCCCTGCGCATCCATAAATCCTCGCGCCACCGGGTTGCTGACCAAAGCCTCTCGGTGGGTTTCGAAATCGGCGATTTCCTCCGGCGTCAAAGGCGCGCCCATCTGCTGCTTTTGGTTGAGCAGTTCGCCTTTCTCAACCACCGTTTGATATTGCGCCTTGGCTTGCTCATCCCCCAGGAAGGTGTCAATTCGCGTCCGCATCGCCCGGAATTCAGGCTGGCCGAGAATGGTCTGGCAAAGCTCTCTGGTCTTTTGGATCACTTCATTTTCAATGGTCGTTAGCATAATCTCTATTCTTAAGTTGCACTCTGCACTGGCGTTTTCATGGAAACTATCCAGGATTATTTGCGCTTTGCAATCGGATTCCCCACCAGAGCCACTTTCTCGTCGTTCTCGGAACTCAATTTACATTTTCGGCCGGCCAGTTTGAAATGTCGGACGATGAACCAAGCCACGCTCAATGCGCTAAAGGAATTAATCGCCACTTCCGCGCCGCCACATCTCGGACCGCAAACACGCGCACACACGGGGTCGATTTCCATGCTGGAAAAAAAGCTCAGCCCCCTGCTCGCTTCCGTGCCAGCACCGACAGGGGAAGCCATTCGCGCCGCGATCCTTCTTTGGCACGATCATCTGGATGCTGCCCATGCGATTTCCCAAAACATGGCCGGCGCGGATGGCAGTTATTTGCACGGGATCATGCACCGCCGCGAGCCCGATTATAGCAACGCGAAGTATTGGTTTCATCGCGTGGGCAAGCATCGGGCCTTCAGTGAAGTGGCCAAGCGCGTCGATGTATTGCTCAAATCAAAAAGCGCAGGCGCTTTGGAAAAACAACTTCTTCCCAATGGCGAATGGGACTCTTTTGCGTTCATTGACGCTTGCCAAGCGGCGGCCAACCGCTCTCCTGATTCGCAGGCCGAGCTTCTCCGCGCGATTCAAGCCATCGAAATCGAAGTGTTGCTGGAACACCTCTGTAATTTGCGTAAGGCAGAATAACTTTTGCTCAGTGCCGCCGAAACACCAACTGATGTTCCATCCGTTTGGTCTGCTCGTAACTCAGCGGCGGCAAATCCGTAATCGTGGGCGATTCGGTTTCCCGGAGGATCGCTTTGGCCAGCGCTTGCAATTGTTGCCAGCGACCCCAGTCCAGCGCCGGCGCATGAGAAATTTGCCGCAACATGCTCCGCCATTCGATGATGATCCGGTCGATGTCGCCCGCACCGAGGAGTTCCGTGACCCAGGCGACTTTGCTCAACGGATTTTTGTGAATCGACGCGACGACTTGTTCAGCGCCAGACCCGTATTTCCAGGACACTCCATTTTCCAGGTAACCTGGAATGGACTGAATGCCATAAATGCGCTGGCAGGCCATCGCTAGTCGGCCCGCCCAGCGATTTTCTTCGCCACAGAAACGGAAACCGGCATCGAGGTTGGCCAGATCGTAAATCAATTCGTCCAAAAGATAGCTCGCATCTTCGAGGGCGGCGGCAATGGCCAGACCGCTGCCTTGGGAAAAAAAACTCGCAATCTCGCCGCGCCGGGTGGGCACGCCGGCGGCATCAACCAAACCCAAGCGCCGCCACAACATCGCCACGCCCGTGGCTGCGGAAAGTTCCCGACACGTCGGCACCAGCGGACACTGCGCGCAATCCGAGGGCAAGACCTCGCGCTCGACGGGTTTCCAGATGGCCAGGCCGTGGGAATCGACCGGCACTTTCAGCGGCAACTCCGCCAGGCTCACCAGCGCGACGATTTTATGGTCCTGATGTTCGAAGCGAGCGACAGGAGTCTTGAGTTGGGCGAGTTTGCGCTCGACCAGCGGCGCGACATGAGATTGCCAAACGCTGAGCGTCGTCTGGCGCCCGCTCCAATTCGTGAGCCGGCGAATCCATTTCACCAACAGCACCCGTTCCTGGTTCAAGCGCTCGGCGACCGTAATGCTGCGGCCATAGATTCTTTCGCCACCGGTTTCGGATAACATCGCCAGCACTCCGGTGCCGGATTTTTGCAAGGCGGCAGGTTCCGAAAGCGCGGCGGCCAATTGCGGTTGGCGGCCGGCCGCTGGATGACTTTTTCCATCGCCAGCCATCACGAAGATTTCCCGCAACGGTTTTTCCGTCGGTACCGGAAGCGGCTCCCATTCGCCGCGCGAGTTGAGCATTTCGCGGACGCGTTTGCGCACGTGCCGCGCCCGTTCCGCATCGGTTTTCAGTCCGCACGGTGTTTCGGGATGCTTCAACGATTCCTCAACGCCGAGATGCACGGGGCGAGTCGTGAAAAGACGTTGCTGAACGCGCACCGCCTCGACAAACGGCTCCCGCCCCTTTCTGGCTGCCGCGGACATGAGTCCGAGCAAGGTGTTCCAATCCACCAGGCCACTGCGCGAGAGATGCGCCGGAGACGCCTCGCGCAACCGGATTTCGTTGGCGCTGATCAAGACGTAACCAATCTCATCGATTCCGCGCCGGCCCGCCCGTCCGAACATTTGCAGGATTTCATCCGGTCGCAGCGGTTGCTCGATCTCGTCGCGGCGGTACGAATCACCAGCCAGCGCCACGCTGCGAAGCGAAAAATTGATGCCCGCCGCCAAACCCATCGTGGCGACCGCGACCCGCAATTGTCCGGCTTTAGCCAGCGGTTCCACGACCCCGGCGCGCGCGGCGTAACTGAGTCCGCTGTGATGAAAGGCGATGCGGTTATGAAGCAACCGGGCCAGCCGGTCACCCACGAGTTGCTTTTGCTCCGTCCGCAAGGTCAGCGGATGCGGCGTGGGCAAATGACGAGCCAGCTCGAAGGCGAGAGATTCGGCGGCCTGGCGGCGCGGAGCAAAAATCAAGATGGGTCCCAGATTTTCCGCCAGCGCTTTGGCCACAAAGCGCGGCCAGTAACCGCGAATGTCGGAGGGAAGATGAAAATTCAAACTGTTGGCGTGGACTTCTTCCAAGGGCACCGGCCGCTCCTCTGAGCGAATCAAAACCACTTGGCGGCCCAGCCGGTGCAGCCACTTCACCACATCCTGTGGGTTGGCGACGCTGCCGCTCAACAGGAGCAATTGTGTTTCCGGCGGAGCGAGCGCCAGCGCCAGTTCGTAGTTCAATCCGCGATCCTCATCGCCGATCATTTGATACTCGTCCACGACGAGCAGCGCCGGACCGTCGCCCTGGATCAGGCGATGCTTTTGGGTTTCCAAGGTTGCGACCAAAACGGGCGCATGAAGATTTTCCGCCAGGTCGCCCGTGGCGATGCCGACGTCCCAACCCCGCGCTCGCCATTCGGCGAGTTTGTCATTGGCCAGCGCGCGCGTCGGCACGGTATAAATGGCCTGGCCGCGGTTCTTGCCCTGGTTGGACCACAGCTCGAAAATCAATGTTTTGCCCGCACCCGTCGGCGCTTGGACGACAACGTCTTTTCCACCGCGCAACGCGGATACGGCCTCCTGCTGCCACAAGTCCAGCACAGTGACCTGATTCAGCAAGGAGAGACTGGCGAATGACTGGGCAAAGGGCTGCACGAGCAAAGATAATCGAAATAGGAAAATGGGAAATGGGAAAAATGTGAGGAGGTGCGTGTTCCAGACTCCGGATGCCGTTATCCGTTTGGCATGAAGGTCGAGGCGCAAAAACCAGGGAGACGAAAAACTTTGAAAACAGGGCTTGCCAATCGGCACGGGCGTGGCATAGGCTCTGCCCTCTTTTTGGAAAAGACATTACGGAAGGCGGTAACTCGTGGCTGGCCGCCGCCACAACTTGATTGATTATTTATGGCA
>Ga0134124_10003439_pt1 | contig 12740 bp, 13 predicted proteins | sample KB304_FD_96880 | JGI IMG/M metagenome (GOLD analysis project Ga0134124, IMG submission 96880) | Terrestrial soil microbial communities without Nitrogen fertilizer from Kellogg Biological Station, Michigan, USA - KB3-0-4 | ecosystem: Environmental > Terrestrial > Soil > Unclassified ... | reverse complement strand
GAGGTAGTCGGCGAGCAGGCAGATCGCGCCTTCAGCAGCTCGTCCCGCAGCAACCCGATCGCGTCCGACAGCCCCAGGCCGTCTATCGACCCGACGTTCCGCCTGCCCACCCGTCCTCCCACGTCACACCCGGCAGGAACCGCGCGAGGCTGCAACGCAAGGCAAGACCCGGCCCCCGGTGGCCCAGACGATACGCCGCACCACCCGGCGCACCCGACGAACCACCAAACCACGCCCGTTACGTTCCGGTCGTGAGGACGGCACGACCGCGGCGCCGTGCTGGCATGGATTGGGTCGAGCACGAGATCCTGCCGGCGGCGTCCCACGCGGGAGTCACCCATACGCGCTGGCCACCGGGCTGGTGGGGCTCGCCAACGCGCAGCGACCACCACTCGGTCAGCTCCCGTAGCGTGTCCGGGCAGTTGAGCGAGCCACTCGCGACGCTCAGGAGACGGGTTTCGCCGCACGACCGCCGGGCCGCCTTTGTCCGTTCCCGAGGATCATGACTGGCGATCAAGAGCTGGCCTGGGTTCGGACAACTTCGATGGGAATCCGCGCCAGGCTGTCTGGCGTGTCGCGTGAGCCGGGCTGCTGGGCGTGTCGCATCCTTCCAAAGGATCATGACAGGTGGCGCCGCCCTGACCTGGTGCGCGACAAGTTCGATGAGTCGCCGCCGGCCGGATTCTCGCGGAAGTTGGCTATTTCCGTGGCAGATCCGCAGCGGAACTGGCGTCCAGCCGCCCGAAGCCATGATCCAGTGAGAATGTGCCAGCTAGCCCGAGATGCCGAACCCTCGCAAGCACGTCATACCAGGCATAGCGACCACCCGCAGGCCCGACCGACTGAGAATTGGCCAGGTCCGTCGAGGACCGATGAGAAGGTGCCGTGATCAGCTGGAACGGACAGCCTTCTCGCGGATCTGTCCTGTGGGACAGATCGAGGACATCGTCTGTGAGAAAGGGCCATGTCCGATGAGAACCTACAAAAGCTCGTTTGACTGGTGGAATGCTGTTATTCGAACCCTGCCGTATTCGCCGTCGATCGATGATCTTGAGTTGGCGTGTTGCTGGATCCGTGTCCTGCCGAGGGGAGCTCCCGCATCCGCGTCCCGAGATCCACCTGTCCGGAACCGGCTCGTCGACCGCCGCTGCTGTGCTGATGCTCCTCCTTCCCCCGGGGTCGGGGTGCGGTCCGCGCGCACGGAGGTGTACCCATGGGATCCCGCGATGGCGGTCGCCGCGACCGACGGGTCGGGGGCCATCGGCCGAGTTGGTCGGTGACGGTGGTGGCTCTCCAGTCGGGCAGGGGCGGAGCGGGCGGCCGGCTCGATCGGCGTCTGAGCGGCATGCTCGGCATCCCTGTGTCGGATCTGAACCGCTCCGGGCATGCCGCCTAGCATCTTGTGGCAGGCCAGGTGGTGCGCCAGCGGAGCGTCGAAGGTGAGTAGCGCCGGCTAGGCGGGTGAGCGAGGGGACTAGCGAGGTTGCTACCCACACCGGGCCTGCTCTGGCACTTTAGTCTCTGTCATCCGCGGGCACAGCTGGATAAATGCCTCGACTCTCACCGAATGGAAGGCCGCGAGAATGTTGTCGCAGCACGGCGAACGCTGGGTACTCCTCGTTCCCTTCCTTGTCTCGCCAGCGCTACGTCTCGACGACCAGGTTGACGATCAGTTCGGTGGTCTTAAGTTGAAGTTGAAACCCTCGACGCCCGGCTACAACTGCGTCGTTGTCGAGGATCTCGTAAGCGCCGATCAAGCTCGCGGGGTGTTTGAGCAACTCAAGGTTGGTCTTTTTTCCGCCGGCCTTAACATTGGCTGTGGCGTTCGAATCTCGGGCGACCTCGTTGAATACGACGGCTTCACGCCTCCGTCGGGAGGAATCGGCCAGGCTGTCATGTATCGGCAAGGCGAAAAATTCATCAGCATTAGCCTCGAATTCGTTGCTCAGGAGTTTATCGTCGACCGCGTCTTGCCTCGGTTTCTCAAGGGACTTCGCGATGGACTTACCTTCGAGAGCGTGCCTCTGGCTCTGCGCGATGCACAGGTTCGCTTGGCCTCCGAGTTGTACACGGACAGCTACTTTGAGAGCTCGCCACAGTCTCGCTTCATCGGGCTGATGGGAGTCCTTGAGGTGCTCAAAGATAAGGAAAGTGCGTCGGGCGCCACTCAGAATCTCGTGACCCGGTGGATGGACGACGTCAGAAGAGAAAGACCACCCGAGGAACAGGCGCTGCTCGGTCAACTGGCATGGCTCAGAACCGTTTCGGTCGGCCAGGGAATCCGGTCTTTGACGCGTCGTCACCTAGGTGATGAAGCGTCGCGGACCGCGACCATGCTCTATCGTTATCGCAGCACGATGGTCCACGATGGTTCAACGCCCGAGAATCTAGAAGCCCTGGCCCATCAGGCCGAGACTCTGGTTCGACAGCTTTTGATGAAGATTCTTTCAGCAGGTGCTCGGTAGCTTTGGTAGGTGTCGCTTGATGCCTGCCTGACACCGTGCTGTCGACGCGGCCGCAGCCCGCCGAGCTGGCATTTTTGCATCTGGCGAGAATAAAGATCAGTCGACTGGCAGAGTGCTGTTATTCGAACCGTGCGGTATTTGACGATCTTGACGCCGTGCAGCGTCGCCGGCCTGGCTCCCCTCCCGCGGCCGGCGGAGGCGCAGTCGGAGTGTTTTCCGCTTCGCCGGTGCGCCGGGGAGGTAGGCCCGGAATGGCCCATGTCATCAATATCGCTACGATTAGCGACGGATCGTGGTGGGTGTCGTCGGTAACGGGGGAGCATGTGCGGGTCCGACGGAGGCAGGCGAATGTGGCCTTGGCGTCGCTGAGGTTGGAGGGCTTGTCGGAGGACGAGGCGCGCCGCCTGCTTGACCTGACTGATCGGCTGGCTACGCCGTTGGCGGTCGCCGTTGGCCTGATCAGGGCTTGGGTGCGCGAGGGGACACAGGTCAGTGTGGCGGTCGGCTGGTTCGTCGAGCTGCTGGCGGCTGGCGGCGCGGCGATGACCACGGCACAGATCGCCCTCGCGGACGCTGGGAGCTGGGTCGAGGTTGAGGACGTCGAGGAAGACTCGCCTGCTGGACGGCTAGTGAAGATCTGTGTGGACGCGGCGCTGGCGAGGCTGGGCACTGCGGAGCGGGAGCGCGTGCTCGACGTGGTGGCCTTCCCCGCTGAGGCGCCGTTTCCGGCGGAGACTCTGCTGATGTTGTGGGAACGAGAACTCCGTAGGGACGGATCAGATGCGCTGCTAGGACGGCTCCTCGCCCTCGGTCTTGTGCGCAAGGTGGACCGGTCGCGGGTGATGCTGCTCGATGGCGTGCGTACGCGTCTTCGCGGTGAGGTGGGTCCCGAACGTGAACGCCTGACTCACACGCGCGTCGTCGACGTCGCCTACCGGTTGCTGGGCCACGCCGGCCCATCGCCCGTCGGCGCCGGCTCCATGGGACCGGCGGCCGGCGCGGAATGGTGGTCGCTGCTGGAACGGAAACGGGACGGTGCCGATGAGATCTCGGACGGCCTTGCCAGCTACTGGGCGACCTATCTGATCATGCATCTGGTGATGGCTGGTCGAGGCGAGCAGGCCGCCGCGCTGGTGAGCGACCTGCGCTGGATTCGAGGGTCGATCTTACGAACAGGGTCGGTCGAGGCGGTCGAGGCTGATCTGGGATTGGCTGGCGTGGACACCGCGAGTCGGCTGCGGGTCAGGCTTTACCGCGACGCGCATCTGCTGGTGGGCCGGCGGAATCCCGCGACGCTTGGCCCGATGCTCGCCGCCCGTCTCGGTGACGTTCCCGAGCTGCGCGCGAGCGCCGACGTCCTACGCGAGTCAGCGGGCTGGCCGCGGCTGACGCCGGTCTGGCCCCTGCCCGACCAGCCCCATCCCGCGCTTGTCCGCCACCTGGACGGTCACACCGGCGAAGTCGTCCACGGCGTCGCGTTCTCTCCGGCGGGTGGATGGCTCGCCAGCTTCGACATGGACGGGGTCGTACGGCTGTGGAACGCGAGCGACGGTCGTCCAGGGCAGACGCTTACCGGTCACACCGGCGACGTGAATATCGTGGCTTTCTCGCCCGACGGCCGGGTAGTGGCCAGCGGCTCGGACGACGGGACCGTCCGGCTTTGGGACGTCGCCACCGGCGCCCTCGTCCGCGCCCTCCAGCATCAAGGCGACGTGTCCGCGCTGGCGTTCACACCCGACGGCCGGACGCTGGCGAGCGGATCGGGGGACGGGCGTACTCGGCTGTGGGGCGTCTCGGACGGCGCGCTGGCAGGCGTGATCAAGCATGACGCAACGGTCGGTCAGGTCGCGTTCTCCCCGGACGGCAGGTTGTTGGCTGCCGCGGACGAGGGAGGGCATGTGGTGCTGTGGGATCGCGCCGCCGCGGGCGGTCACCTGCTGCCTGGTCACCTGGAGGGCGAGCTTACGGTGGCCTTTTCCCCGAACGGTCGTTACCTCGCGTCCGCGGGAGCCGATGATACGGTGCTGCTCTGGGACGTCGTCGACGGGTCGCTCAGGCGGGCGTTCGACGGCCATACCGACTGGATCTGCCGGGTCGCGTTCTCACCCAACGGCCGCCACCTCGCCTCTTGCTCCGCCGACCAGACGATTCGGGTGTGGACCGACGTCGACGGGCCGGCCAGGCATGTGCTGACTGGGCACACTGGCGGCGTCAACCGTGTCGCCTTCTCTCCTGACAGCACCCTGCTGGCCTCCGCCAGCGACGATCGCACTGCCCGGCTGTGGCGGCTCGACTCCGGCACCGCCCGCGCCGTGCTGCACGGGCATCACAGCTTCGTGACCCACGCGGAGTTCTCCCCGGATGGCGCTCGCCTCGCCACCGCAGCCCACGTCGACACCACCATCCGGCTGTGGAACCCCCACGAGACCGCCGAGCCGGTCGCTCACCACGCCCGCAGCGACCATCTGAACACCGTCGCGTTCTCCCCCGACGGCACGGTGCTCGCCGCCGGGGGCGGCAACGGCGGCGACGCGACCCTGTGGACCGTCGCCGATGGCACCCTGCACCAGTCCCTCCAAGGACGGGACTGGTCGCTGTTCGAAGCAACCTTCGAAGCGCTGAACCCTTATTACGTGCGTTGTGTGGCGTTCTCCCCAGATGGGCGAACGCTCGCCACGGTTGTCGGCGACCAGTCCGTCCGCCTCTGGAACCCCACCGACGGCACGCTTCAGACCGAGCTACCCACCGACAACGAGGAGAAGTATCTGGCGAAGGTCGCGTTCTCCCGAGACGGCCGCCACCTCGCCGCCGCCGGATACCTCAGCTTCATCGACCCTACAGTCTGGACAACCGACGACCAGGATAGTTGGACCGCGGGAGGCGAATACCAGCCAGAGGACTACCCCTACTCCGTCACGGATTTCGACGGTACCGTCGTCTACGCTCCCGACGGCCGGAAAATGATGCGTGATGACGACGACGGGCGCGTCCGGCTGGTCTCAACCGCTACCTACCACGCCTACCGCGTCCTGCGACCACCCGCCGACCACCGGCTGCACGGCTTGGCGTTCTCGCCCGACAGCCGCCTCGCTCTCACCTGGTGCGACACCGGAACGCTACAAATATGGGATCTTCGCACCAGCCAGCCCATCGCCGCCTTCGAGACCGAGTACTCCATTCAGGATGCCGCATGGCACACCGAACTCATCGCCGCTGTCGGAACATCCGGCATATTTCTTTTCCGCTACCAACCCAACAGTGCATGAGATCTTCACGGATCAATGATTGTGCGCCGATGCTCTTGCGAGCGAAACTGGTCGACCCGAGCGTCGGCCGCGTCGAACAGCGCCTGCACCTCGTCGAAGGTCAACGCCCGCCGACCTGGCTGGCCCTCGTAGTCGGCCCGGTGTGCGACCGTGTTCCACTCGTGGCAGACCTGGCTCGGCACCGCTCCGAACCGCCGCTCGCATTCGACCGGCCAGCCGTACCGGGCGTAGGTGATGAACTCGCAGAATAGCCGCACCGTCAGCTGGTAGGCCCGCACGGTCGACGCCGCCCGCGGGCTCGCCCCCGACACGAGGTCGGACGTGAACGCCTCCACCTCGCCCGGGGTCCACTCCCACGGGTACTGGTTCGTGAACGTCGCGAACCGGGGCATGAGATCGAGCCGGGCCCGGATCGTGGCCGGCCGCAGAAACCGGCTCTGCTGCTGACGCGACCACCCTTCCAACATCGCAGAGAACACCGCCGCCGCAGGATCGAAATGCGCAACCGTCGCGTCCAGCACAAGGTGCACAGCCCCGGGCAGATCGACACGTTGCCCCACGGCAGCCTCCTGTTGCATCCGATGCATCATCGTTGCATCGAACATCGGCATCCGCGTTTAGCCGTCGGAGGGCGGCGTGTCGCGATAGGCTCAAACTTGGGAAGCCCTGAACGCCTGGCTTCGTCGCTTATCGCCGCTCGCCGGATGTTGAATCTGGTTGGAATAAAGTGTAGGTTCCCAACTCTGGTGTCGTGCCGGTCGCCTGGTGTGAGGACTTCCCGCCACGATCTCACTGACCTGTCAGTACCTGTCTTCTCAACGACCTGTCGTTTTCCTCTGGCTCCGCCACTCGGCGCTGGAGTCAGATCTGGGTAGCGACGGTCATGTGAGGGACGCCCCGATGGCGTGTGGGCCGGGCGGAGGTGGTCTCTTCCTGCCTGGCGGCGCGGAGGTCCATCCGGACCAGACTGGGGTCCCGGCCGAGCATGCTGGCGATCGTGGTAGTCGACGCGCCGGCGCCGTGTAGCGCGCGAACCTGGCGGCGCCTCCAGACGATCTCGTGGTGCTTGGGCGGCGCGGTGGGGGTCGAGCCCGGCGCGGGTGATGATCCGCTGGTGGGCGGTGGCGGCGTCAACGGTGCAGCGGATGATCCGCACGTCGGCGTGGGGCGGTGAGCTGTTCCAAGTGCGGGGTCCAGAGCCGATCCTGGAACGCGGCCTCGGCCACGACGGTGACACCCGCCTTCGCCAGCGTTTCCAGGACGCCGAAGAAGGCGTGCAGCGCGGAGATGTTGAGCGGGTCGTCGCCGCCGGCCTGGTAGCCCGGGCTGGCCAGGACTATTCCTTGCTTGATCTCGTCGCGGATGACCGCTGGGCAGCCGACCGTGTCGGCGATCGCGCGGGCGAGGGTGGTCTTGCCGGTTCCTGGCGGGCCGCTGACAACAGCCAGCACCGGCCTCGCCACGCTCATCCTTCTGCATCTTTCCACGCGGGCGTCGTGCCCGGCGGCTTGGCGAGGCGGTAGGCAGGCGATGAATCCGGGTTCCTGGGACAGGCAACGAAGGCATCGTCGTCGACGAAGGCGAGCAGGTCCCCGGACGCGGTGGCGGTGTCGAGGTTGCAGGCGTGCGAGAACCCCGCCGCCGTGGCACCTCCAGCAGGGCGATCGCGAGCTGGTCGCGCCACGTGTCGACGACCTGCTCAGGTGGGGTGCCACCGTCGACGACGATGACGACCTCGAAGCCGCGCAGGCTCTGGGGGGGCCGGCTGCCTGGCCCGGTGATTCTCGCGCGTACGGGGCGCGGGGCGGTGGCTGGCGCGGCTGGGTGAGCGACCGGCCGAGGGTTACGGACACCGAGCATCTCGTCACACACAACCCCGACGTCTACCTGCCGGTTCCCAGCTTGACACCTCAGTTGATCAGTCATTGTAATATGAGGTCCACGAGCGGGGCAGGCCAGTCGGACTCAGGGTCGAGTCGCCGAGGCCCTGGAGTTGCTGATCAGCTCACGCTACGCTGCCCTCGCAAAGGAGTCCAGCCAGCCGCAAAAATGGCGCCGGCTCTGTGAACGGGGGACAGATGAGCACTGCATTCGGAAGATTCTCGGTCGGGCATAGTCGTCGCCGTTTTACTGTGGATCCACAAGACGGGATAGTAGCACAGTGGCCGTTCGGTATCCTCCGTCTGGCCGTCGGATCGTTCGTGGCAGTTCTTATCATGCTTGGCCCGAGTGCATGTTTTGGTTCGGGCAAACAAACCCCGGGAACCGAGGCTACAAAATCGCCCACCGCGCAGGGGCCAGATCCGTCATCGGTAGTTGAGACGGTCAACTGCACGGCAGCCAAATCGGCGGATCCTCCGAAAGATGGCTGGGTGTATTCTGCTTACCTCAGCCAGGCCGAAGGGCTCGTCGTGAAGGACCTGCGCTTCGGTCCTCGGAATGTCGCCGACGAGATCAGTGTCCCCTACCTACGCCCGATCGGGTTCGGATCCGGTATCGCCCATCTTTCCGTCGCGCCACAGCCCGGTGACGGGGACCTGAGTTCAACGCTGGTCGGTGAGCCCGTCTGCAATCCCAACGGCCACGACGGGGTGGCAGCCACCTACCAGCTCACGAGTCGGCCGAGCGGCCTGACCTTCGTCGTACAGCAGTCCTATCGCTTCGATGCGTACGATTCGGCGACCCGGTGCGAGGCCAGTGAAAGCGTCAAGTGCGTGCGTTTCTGGCCGACTGTGACCTGGGGGCTGGCGGGCAGTCAGACGGTCGACCAGTCCAACCGGAACGTCGGCCTCGACGTGGTCGAGCGGCTATCCTTCGACCCGGACGGCCTAGGCATGGACTCGGCCAACATCACCCGCGACACGCCGTCGAAAGAGAATCCTTTCAATATTGACCACCTCAGCCACGACGGCGCCCTAATGAAAGAGGGAGCCGTGGTGGCGCTGACGAGTGGGCACATCAAAAAATGGGAGAACTGGCACCAGACGAGCCGCGAGATGGTAAGCCTTCCTGGAATTCCAGACGCATTGGGGGGGAGCGGCTATGCGGGTTGCAGCGAATGCGTGCACGCGCACTGGTCGTGGTTCGGCGACAATCGTGTCCGGGATGCGGGAAACCGCGGCTCGCCGTGTCATTCCCCCGACTGCTGGACGGTTGGCACTCCTCAAATCCTGCCAGCATCGCACCAGACGGCCTGTGCTGGATGGGTCCGCTCGTCCACGGTCGTCGCAGACGGGACCGACTGGTGCGCACGAGCGAAAAATGGCTGGCCGTCAGAGGAGAGTATCGACCCTCGTAGCTACCACGGGGACCTGACATTCTATTGGGATGCTCATACAACTGGGGTAACGGCTCCTGGATCCGGAGTCACGATCAACGGGAACCGCTTCCGCGTCGGAGACTCCTACTGGCCACAGTTGGCAGCTGGCGACCGAACCACGGGAAAGGAGCTGGGCGACACCGGTGCGATGTTCATCGTCCCAGCGCGCGCGGTACCCAGTACCGACGCTTTGATCAAGACCGAGGAGCCGTACTACAACTCGGTCGCGGGCAGTCGACTGCCAAAGGGATGGGTGGTTCCTGTCTCGGTTGCGCTGCGACCCGGAGGAGACCAGGGGCCGTACTATCTGCGGGTGCACACTGGAGGGAATCTTAATCTCCTCAATCCGGCCCCCGACTTCTCGCCTGAAAATACCGGCGAGCCCTGGGTCTACATCTACGACGACGACGGCCGGCCCGACCCCAACGTCACGCCAGACCGGACCGTTCAACATCCAGAACAGGCCGTTTCTACGGCACCTCCGGTGGCCAGGCCACTAGGCCCGGCCGACGATCCGCATCCGATGTACGCCTACGTCGTCTTCGATCGGCAGCCTCAGCCGTCTGACGATCTAAATTTCCAGTTGGATGCGGCCCCCGACGGAGTGGTGAACTATGTAGCGTCGACTGGGCTATGGGAGGGCCAGCTCCAAACGAATCAGTTTAACGGAGGGGACGTGCCCGCCTCGTTCCTTGGACGATGGCGGGGCGTCCTCAGCTACTCTGGCGGCGACATCACCGCCAGCCTGAGCCTCGGCGGCGGACAGCTCGGAACCCGGATCGGGACCGCCGAATATCCTGACCCGAGCCAGGACTGCGCCGAGAATCTCGCGCTCAAGGACGCGTCCTCAAGCCGGATCGTCCTCCGGGAGACCTACGCTTCAGGTAACCCCGCGTGTACCACCTGGACCATCGTTCTTACTCAGAACGGCACCACCATCCATGGCGAGTGGTACCTCGGCGACGTGAACTCCTTCGATGATCCTCCGGACGGCACCGCGTCCCTCCAACCCACCCCTTAGTCTTGGCGATCACGGTCGAGGTCGGCCCGGAGAGAGTACCGGTCGGCGGCACTGTTGCATCCAGCCGAGCCAGGCGATCTTGACCGCAAATCGTCTCGTAATCAAAGCCCTCCGATCACCTGAGCGGCTACCAGATCTTGAATGGTCGGGGTCTGAGTCTGGTTGATCACAGCCGACGCACCTGCGTGCTGTCCGGTGCCGCCGGGTCTACGCCGAGACCATGAGGTATTCGGAAGGGTCGGTGGACAGATGGACAGGTACACCGCGCCGCGATGTGCGTCGGCGAGGTCGGGCACGTCCCACTGCCTCCCGAGCTCGTCGACACTCGCGGCGAACATCTCCCAGTCGCCGGCCGCGGCGATTCCCAGCCCGTGCACGACGTGACGGGAGTCGCCGCGAGCCGCGGCGATGGCCCCGGCGAACTCCAGTTCCTCGGACACGACGAGGTCCGGGCCCCACGCGGCGGCCAAGGGGAGCAGGTCGACGGCGCGCTGGCTGGCGGTGTGCCAGAAATACGCCGGCGAGCTGGGTGTCCCCGCCTCGGCGGACGTGGGCCCGACCGACCAGGCCGTCAGACCGCGACGTGTGATGTGTTCCCCGAAGTCGGCGCCCGTGGCGACGGCAACCTCGTGCCCGGCACGCCGCGCGGCCAGCGCGAGTGGAAGCACGGTGTTGACGTGGCCGAAGAAGGGACAGGCGGTGAACAGGACCCGCATCGGCTGCTCCCTTCGCAGGCTGAGGAGGACCTCAGCGGTCCGGCCACCCCCTTGTCCGCTCGACACGGCGGGGAAACGAGCGGCCACAGAACGCTGGCGCCACCACCGTGGCACCAGAAGCCTTCACCGCGTCTTCTGAACACACGGACCGGCGCTTCGTCGCGCGTCGCGGATCTTCCATCCGCTCGGGTGCCTTGATGTCTACGACCATGCCCTCCCCCACCCGCGTCGATCAAGAGGAGGTCGGGAACGCGACGCCGATTGCGAGCACCGTCAGTTTCGATCAGGTGGAAGGGCTGGGCGACAATCGCGATCACATCGGGGTTGAGGTCCGCCAGCATGATCCGGGGCAAACTCCAGGCGGCTCTAGTACGCCACCAGTCGTTCCACGGTCGACGACCGGTACCAGCCCGAGTAGCGCCGCTGCCCCTTCCGTCAACGGCAATCCACTGACGACCTCATCTGCGGTCAGCAGGTCCAACGTCGTGTCGACGACCGCGCCGCTGTCGGCGCAGTACCACACCCGCGTCCGGCGGGTCTGCGGCCCAAGATCGGTCGACATGGCGCCGATCTTCCTTCGTCGACCAGACGACCTCTGCCCTACGCGCCGACGGCTCTCTCACCTACATGTCGGAGACGACATGTAGACGACATCTCATCTGAGAAACCGACAGGTGTTTTGAGAACCTACATAAAGCTCATTTGACTGGCGGAGTGCTGTTATTCGAACCACGCGATATTCCCTCCGGGTATCGATCTTGAGAGCCTCCCAGGCGTCGACCGGGCGGGCGAGCAGGTGTGCTTGCCCTGCTGCGGCTGCCGTTCGACCCGTTCGCCGGCCGGTTCGAGTTCCTGGATGAGGCCCGCCTCTTGCTCGTCTCGACCGGCACGCTGCTTGATCACTTTCGGGCGCCGCACCGCAGAGGCGGTCCGCGGGAGGCGCGGGTCCTTGCCCGGTTGGCGGTCGCGGTTGACGGGAGGGCTTCGCCGCCGGCCGACAGACCCGGGTTCACGGCGACCCGATCCCGTGCGTATTGGCGCAGGATCCCTATGCTTGTTGGTATCAGACCGGTGTCGGTGGGTGACGGGGGTGGCCGGGGATGATTCCCGGGTTGGAGATCGCGATCGGCTACCTCGGTGGCTGGATGTATCGGAAGGCGAAGCGGGTTGGTGGCCAGGTCGACGGCCACGTGGATGCTGGGTTGGAAGCAGCCGGCGACCGCTTCGGGGCCTTGGTCGAGCGGAAGTTGGCCGGGGATTCGGCGCTGACCCGCCTGGAACGGGAAGCCAAGACGAACAGTGGCGCGGTCTCATCGGACGTGGCATCGCATGCAGTGTGGGTGGTGCAGACCGCTGCCGACGAGGACGACGCCTTCGCGGCGGCGCTGACCGCCGCCATCCGCGAGCTGCAGCAGGCGGTGGAGACCGCGGCCGGTCCGTCCGCCTGGGCCACCGGTCCCAACGCGACGGCTGTCGGCCAGGCAACCATCACGGCGGACCGCGGCGGTATCGCGGCCTTGTCGATCGGCACTGTCAACAACAAGTTTGGCGGGGGTGAGACGCCGGACCCTCCGACGCCGGGTCAGACCCCGGCCTGACCCGGCCCGGACAGCAACCACTCACAGTCCTCAATTTCATCGGCAGGGTTGAGACCCTGTTGAACCAAACCGGCGCGCCCACACGTCGGACCGCGCCAAGCCTGAACCAGCCAGACGGTCCGACCGCGCTCCAGCGCGACCTAGGTCTGGACACAGAAACTGGTCGCCACCGCATGGGGCTGGCGTTGGACCTGCCCCTGCTGCCGCCGCGGTACGTCGTCCGCGAGGAGATCTTAGCTCCGGCGCGGGACCTGTTGGCCGACTCGGCCGCTGGCCAGGTTGTCGGTATCTGGGCAATGGGAGGTGCCGGAAAGACGACGTTGGCAACTGCGCTTGTTCACGATCGCGAGGTTCG
>Ga0134124_10003438_pt1 | contig 12740 bp, 10 predicted proteins | sample KB304_FD_96880 | JGI IMG/M metagenome (GOLD analysis project Ga0134124, IMG submission 96880) | Terrestrial soil microbial communities without Nitrogen fertilizer from Kellogg Biological Station, Michigan, USA - KB3-0-4 | ecosystem: Environmental > Terrestrial > Soil > Unclassified ... | reverse complement strand
CGCACGCGATCGAAGAGGCTGGGTGCAATGGCGGTGTATCCCTGCGCCGCAAAATCTTCCGTCACTTTGCGGATATGAGAATTCACGCCGAAGATTTCCTGCAGCACCACGATGGCGCCGCGCGGCGCGGCGTCCGGCGCCACCAGCCAGGCATCGAATTCGTGGCCGTCGCGGGCCATCAGCCGCATGAACTCGCCCTTCACGCGGCGCGTTCCACAATCGCCGTCACGCCCATGCCGCCCGCCGTGCACACGGAGATCAGGCCGCGTCTGGCCTGCGGCAGTTCTTCGAACAGCTTGGCAGCCACGGCCAGGATGCGCGCGCCAGTGGCAGCAAACGGATGCCCCACCGCGATGCTGCTGCCCTTGAGGTTGAGCTTGCTCCGATCGATGCCGCCCAGCGGGGTATCGCGATACAGTCGCTCTCGACAGTACTGCGCCGACTCCCATGCCTTCAACGTGCACAGCACCTGCGCGGCGAAAGCCTCGTGGATTTCGTAGAAGTCGAAATCCTGCAGCGAAAGATTCGCGTCGCGGAGCATTTCAGACACCGCGTAGGCCGGCGCCATCAGCAGGCCTTCTTTTCCGCTCGCAAAATCCACTGCCCAGGTCTTGCCGTAGGTGAGCAGGGCTTTGACGGGCAAATTGTTCTTCTTCGCCCAGTCTTCGCTGGCCAGAAGCACTGCGGCTGCGCCGTCTGTGAGCGGGGTGCTGTTGCCCGCCGTCAGCGTGCCTGCCGAACTGGTGTCGAACACGGTGCGCAGCTTGGCGAGCTTCTCGGCCGAGGAGTCGGCACGCACATTGTTGTCGCTCTCCAGCCCGGAGAACGGCACGACCAGATCCTTCATGAAACCCGACTGCCAGGCCGCGGCGGCCTTGCGATGGCTTTCCGCGGCCAGTTCATCCTGTGCCTGCCGGCTGATCTGCCAGGTTTTTGCCATGAGCTCGCAGCTCTGTCCCATGGAGAGCCCGGTGCGCGGTTCCACCACGCCCGGCGTCACCGGCTTCAGATGCCGCGGGCGCAGACCGAACCAGGGCTTCAGGCGCTGCATGAAGGTCCGGCCGCGATAGCTCGCGAACAGCAGTTCGCGATATTCGGCCGGAAAAACCACCGGCACATCGCTGATGGTGTCCACGCCGCCGGCGATGCCCGAGTCGATCTGGCCGAGTGCAATCTTGTTGCCGATCAATATGGCCGCCTCGAGGCTGGTGCCGCAGGCGCGCTGGAGGTCGAGCCCCGGCGTCTGAGGATCGAGGCCCGAGGAAAGCACGCTCTCGCGCACCAGGTTGAAGTCCTTCGAGTGCTTGAGCACCGCGCCGGCGATCACGTCGCCCAGGCGCTTGCCGCCCAGCTGGTACCGGTCGACCACGCCGCGCAGTGCGGCGGTGAGCATTTCCTGGTTGCCGGCGCGCGCATAGGCGCCGTGGGCGCGCGCGAACGGAATGCGAACGCCACCGACTATGGCGACGCGCCTGACCTGGTTTCCAACCAACATATCCTGCTCCTCGAGGCAAGCCCGCAGCGCCCGGTAGCATGCCACTAAATGATTGACCGTGTAGACTTCGCCGCCTTATGCGGCGCGCCATGGATCAAGTGTTCGAGCGGCGCCTGGGATCGCTGGTCAATGCCCGCGAACCGCGGGTGTTGCAGAACGGCCTGAAGGGGGTCGAACGCGAGAGCCTGCGCGTGCATGACGACGGCCATATCGCGCATACCCCGCATCCGGCCGCCCTGGGTTCGGCGCTGGCGAACGAACACATCACCACGGATTTCTCCGAGGCGCTGATCGAACTGGTCACGCCTCCGTTTTCGACCAGCTGGCAGCTGCTGCAATATCTCTGCGACCTGCATCAGTTCGTATACCGCCATCTGGGCGACGAGCTGCTTTGGGCCACTTCCATGCCCTGTCCACTGAAGGATGATGGCGACGTGCCGACGGCCTGGTATGGCAAGTCGCATGTGGGGCAGATGAAGCGCGTGTATCGCGAAGGGTTGCGACACCGTTACGGCGCGCTGATGCAGGCCATTTCCGGCGTGCACTTCAACTATTCCTTCCCGACCTTGTTCTGGGAGGTGTATGCCATGCGCGAGCAGGGCGAGAACACCCAGGATTTCCGCTCCTCCAGCTACTTCGACCTGCTGCGCAATTACCGCCGCATGGGCTGGATGGTGCTGTATCTGTTTGGCACCTCGCCGGTGGTGGGTCGCGACTTTCTGGGCGACGACATGTCGGGCCTCGCCATGCTCGATGGGCTCACCGCCTACGCGCCGCATGCGACCTCGCTGCGCATGAGCGATCTGGGCTACCGCAATCGCGATCAGGCTGGTGTCAGCGTGTCGGCCAACAGCCTCGCCGACTATGTGCGCGATCTGCGCCATGCCATCACGACGCCACATCCGGCTTACCAGAAGATGGGTCTGAAGGATGCACGGGGGCAGTGGCTGCAGCTGAACACCAATGTGCTGCAGATCGAGAACGAGTTCTACAGCGCCATCCGTCCCAAGCGCGTGACGCGTTCCGGCGAGAGTCCCAGCGCGGCACTGCTGCGTGGTGGCGTTGAATACGTCGAAATGCGCGCACTCGATGTAAGTGCATTCGACCCGGTCGGCGTCAACCAGACCAAGCTGCGTTTTCTCGAGGCTTTCGCCGCGCTGTGTGTGCTGCGCGGCAGCCCGCCCATCGATGCCCGCGAGCAGATCGCCATCGATGACAATTTCCTGAAGGTGGCACGTCGTGGACGTGAGCCGGGACTCGAACTCGAGCGCGACGGTCGTCCTCTGTCGCTCACCAGCTGGGCTGCGGAAATACTCGATTCGATGACGGGTATCTGCGAGCTGCTCGACCACGGGGATGCAACGCGTCCGTACACGGCGGCGCTGCGAGCGCAGCAGGACAAGCTCGACGACGTGGCCAGAACGCCGTCGGCCAGGCTGCTGCGCGAACTGCAGAGCACCGGAGAAAGCTTCTTCGCCATGGCACTGCGCATGTCGCGCCTGCACCGCGACTACTTTCTGTCGCTGGCGGCGCCGCCCGCCGGCCGACTGGCGGAATTCGAAGTGGAAGCGCAGGAATCGCTGGCGCGGCAGACCGCCATCGAAGCCGCAGATGCGGGCAGTTTCGAAAGCTATCTCGCGCGGTATTTCGCCGCCGCTGCGCGCTGACGCCTTGCCGCGGCGGTCGCCGCCAGCAGGCCCAGTGCGCAGAGAGCCATCTCGGACAGCGCGCCGCCACCACCGCTGCCACCATTGCTGCCCGCCGAACTGCCGGATCCCGCTGGCGCCGATGTCATCGTGACGTTGATCGTCTGCTGCAGCTGATTGTCGGCGGCCTGCAGTTCTGGCGCAGATGCCGAGGCCTGTGAACTGATCGCAAGGCTGCCAGCGGAATCGGCGCGCAATATGAGCGTTGCGCTCATCCGGGCGCCGATGACAAGTGGCTGTGGACCGCAGGTCAGTCCGGCGGTGACCGCCGCGCAGACCACGCCCTCGCTGGTCTGTTGCAGCAGCGTCAGCCCCGCTGGCAGCGTCACGTTGATGCGTGCATCGGTGACATCGGCCGGGCCGAGGTTCTGCAGCGTGAGCACTGCTGAAACACTGTCGCCGACGATGGCGGTGTTGCGGTCGAGCGTGCCGCTCAGCGCCAGATCGGCGCCTTGCTCGATCCGCAGCGGCAGGCTGCGTGTGTTGTTGGTGCTGAGGCCATCATTGCTGGCCGTGATCCGCAATTGAACATTGGGCCTGCCGGCAGTCGCCGACAGCACCCGGAAGGTCACCGACTGCGCGGCGCCCGGCGCCAGATCTCCCAGCGCACAATCCGCGATCTGCCCCGCGATGCTGCAGCTCGCCATTGCCCCTGAGACAGACTGCAGCGTCACCGACACTGGCACGGTGATTCGCAGGCTTGCACTGGTCAATGTAGCCGCGCCCACGGAAAGTGCAGACACCGTGATGTTCGTCGGTGTGTTCAGCGCTACCGGCGCTTCAGCCGGAGCGTCGATGGTGCCATCGGCAGAATCGTAAGGGGCGAGGCATGCCGCCCGTGCCACCACCGGCGCGATCTGCGCCAGACTGCAGTCGGAGAAGGTGGAACTATTGTTCAGCTGCGGCGCCATCAGGTACAGGTTGTTGGGCGTCGCGGCGCAGGCGCCATCGGCATCGCCGTCATGGGGAGCACCGAAGATGTGGCCGATCTCATGCGCCGCAATCAAAGAGTCGTACGACAGCGGCCCCCTGCGCGCCTCGGAAAGACTGGCGCTGAACCGGTTGTCACACAGGCCTGAAATGTAGGCGATGCCCACGGTGCTGCCGTCCAGGTCGCGACCCGTGAACAAGTGACTCAGGCCCGAGGTGCGCTGCTGCGATGAGCCGGCCCGATAGTCGCTCAATTGAGTGAGCAGCGTGCCGGGCACTGTGCTGTTGAAGGGTTGAGTGCCCGCGGTCATCACTGTCGCGCTGCCGGATTGCAGGTGCACTCCCACCTGGCTGGCGAAGATGGCATCGACCATGTTCAGTCGCGCCAGCATGTTGGCCTGCGTCTGCGAGCCGTCCTGAGCCGCCAGCTCCGCGTCAGCGATCATCGCCACGGACAGGCGCTTGGTCGGCAGTACCGCCGCCGCCGTAGCCAGTGTTTCCACACGCATGGGCTGACTCAGTTCCGCCTGCAGTTGCTGCGCCAGCACTTCGGCATTGGGCACGAGGAAGTCGCCCTCGAAACTGGCATCCGTCGTGAGGTCCGCCAGGGCGAATGTCAGGTGGCGTTCCGGTGCCGTACGCGCGGCATCGGAGCTGACACCCGCCAGCGCACGCGCCTCATCGATGCCAAAGTAGTGCGTGCCATCGAACCACATGCCGGTCCAGCGCTGGCCGATGCGGGTCACGGCGACCCAGGATCCAGGCAGGTTGGCCACATCACCGGCATAGGCCGTCGCCTGGCCCTTGAGCCGGGCCGCCAGCACCCCCAGCGTGCGATTGGGTTTCAGTCGCAGCACCTGAGTGCCGGAATCGGACTGCACCTGCAGCTGCAGGGTGTCAGGGTCGGTGGCTGGTGCCGCCGGGGTCTGGGAAAGGACGCGGACGGTGACTGCGCGGGTCTGCCGCAGCAGCGGGGCCGCCGCAGCGGCCTGTGCGAGGAAAATCCCGCAGAGGCAAACGATGATCGCTCCAGCCCGGTTCATGCCTGGGAGCATCGCACCAGCTTCGCGCGCTACAAATCTCGCCATGCCCCACAATGGTGCGCAGAGTGGACTATATCGACAGCCCCGGGCTGCCCCGGCGAGGGTTTGGCGCTACGATGGCCATGGCACGAAAGGTGCAATCTCAAACCCAGTCCTTAACCGCTCTTACGCGACCTTGAGAATAACGGAGGCGGGAGTCTCGCATGAAACTGGTTACTGCAATTATTAAGCCGTTCAAACTTGACGACGTTCGTGCCGCGTTGTCTGAAATTGGTGTCTCCGGCATGACCGTGACGGAAGTGAAAGGCTTCGGTCGTCAGCGCGGTCACACCGAGCTTTATCGTGGTGCGGAATATGTCGTGGACTTCGTCCCGAAAACGCGCATCGAGGTCGCAGTGCGCAGCGATCTGGTCGATCAGGTCATCGAGGCGATCATGAAGGCCGCCAAGACCGGCAAGGTCGGCGACGGCAAGATCTTCGTCACGGAGATCGATCGCGTCATCCGTATCCGCACGGGCGAAACGGATAATTCAGCGCTGTAAGCGCTGCGCTGGAAGCAATGAAGTGGCGGGGCGCTGATCGCCCCGCCATTTTTTTCAGCTCTCAACCACGTGCAGAATACGTTCCTGGCGGGCCATCGCCAGCGCGCCGCTGCGCACGATTTCGAGCAACTCGGCCTGTGTCGCGAGACTCTGCGTCAGAGCCGTGATCTCCGCTTCACTGGAAGTGACCTCGACGACGTGGCAGTCGCTGCTCTCGGTGACCACGCGCCCGCCGGCACGTTCCACCAGTGCGCGCACGCTGTCGCGCTGACTGGGACGGACGCGCAGCTTGATCAGCGCCAGCTCGCGTTCCAGGTGATCCTCACCAGTCATGTCGTCGACGGCCACGACGTCTATCAGCCTGTTGAGCTGATTGACGATCTGCTGCACCACGGCCTCCGAACCCTTGGTCACCAGGGTGATGCGGGACAGGGCCGGGTCGTCAGTAGCTGAAACCGACAGGGATTCGATGTTGTAGCCGCGGCTGGAAAACAGCCCCGCAACCCGGGAAAGAGCCCCGGATTCGTTCTGCAGCAGGATTCCGATGATGTGACGCATAGTTTCCGCATGTTAACCTCCCGGAGACTATGAACGACACCGTGAAATTGGCGATTCCGCAGGCAGATCACCCACTTGCTGGCCAGACCCTGACCGGCGCGATGATGGTGGTACAGGCCATTGCCGATGAGGGTGTCAGTTCCATTTTCGGCTACAGCGGCGGCGCGGTGCTGCCCTGCTATGACGCGGTATTCCTCTACAACGAAGAGCAGGCCCGTCTGGGCCGCCGGCAGCTGCCGCTGATCGTGCCAGCCAACGAGCAGGCCGCGGGTTTCATGGCGGCGGGCTATTCGCGTTCCACCGGCCAGGTGGGCGTGGCGATGGTCACCTCAGGCCCTGGCGCCACCAACATGGTCACGCCCGTGCGCGACTGCATGGCGGATTCCATCCCCATGGTGGTGATCTGCGGCCAGGTCCCGCGCGCCGCCATTGGTACCGATGCCTTCCAGGAAGCACCCATCGCCTCGGTCATGGGCGCCGTGGCCAAGCATGTGTTCCTGGTCACCGAGCCCGAAAAGCTCGAAGGCATCATCCGCGCCGCCTTCGAACTGGCGCGCACCGGTCGACCCGGTCCGGTGGTGGTCGATATTCCCAAGGATGTGCAGAACTGGAAGGGCGTGTTCCAGGGACGCGGCACCGCAGCCTCGATCGGTGTCTATCAGGCGCGGGTACGCGAACTGACTTCGCGGCGCCTGACGGCGACGCAGCTCGAGTCCTTCTTCCGGATGCTGCAGGGCTCACGCCGTCCGCTGATCTATGCGGGTGGCGGCGTCATTCATGCAGGTGCGTCCCGCGAACTGCGCGAATTGTCGGAGAGCTTCGGCATCCCCGTGGTCACCACCCTGATGGGCATCGGTGCGGTGGATACCTACGCGCCACTCAGCCTGCGCATGCTGGGCATGCATGGCACGGCCTTCGCCAACTACGCGGTCGAGGATTGCGACTTCGTCATCACGCTGGGTGCGCGCTTCGACGATCGTGTGGCCGGCAACCCGGCCAAGTTCGCGCCGCGTGCGCGCGCCATCGCGCAGTTCGACATCGACGTGGCGGAAATCAACAAGGTGAAGCCCGTGCAGTGGCATCACATCGGCGATCTGAAAGATGCGTTGCGCAGTCTGGTGGCGCATGGCCGCGGCCTGGCGCAGAAGCCGGACTATTCCGCCTGGCACGCGGAGCTGGCGGGGCTGAAGCGCGACTATCCGATGAGCTTCGATCGCGACAGCGCGCTGATCCAGCCTTACTACGTGATCGAAGAGATCAACAAAGTCACCAGGGGCGAAGCCATCATTTCCACCGGCGTCGGTCAGCATCAGATGTGGGCCGCGCAGTACTTCGATTTCCGCGAGCCCAGACAGTGGCTCACCTCGGGCAGCATGGGAACCATGGGGTTCGGTCTGCCTGCAGCACTCGGCGCGCAGGTGGCCAATCCGGACCGGCTGGTCATCGACATTGATGGCGATGCCAGCATCCGCATGAACATCGGCGAGATGGAAACGGCCACCACCTACAATCTGCCGGTGAAGGTGTGCGTGCTCAACAACATTGGTGACGGCATGGTGCGCCAGTGGCAGAAGCTGTTCCACGGTGGCCGCATGGCCTCCACCGACAAGTCGCTGCACACCAAGGATTTCGTCAAGGCCGCGCAGGCCGATGGTTTCCGCTACGCCGCGCGCCTGGCCAGCAAGGCCGATGTGCCACGCGTGGTGCGCGAATGGCTGGCCTTCGAAGGGCCGGCCTTTCTCGAAGTGATGATCGATCCGGATGCGGGCGTCTTCCCGATGGTGCCTCCGGGTCAGGGTTATGACGCCATGATCACCGGTGACTTCATTCCGGCGCGCAGCAAGCCTGCGGCAGTGGAGAAGCCCGGCGCATCCGAGATGTTCTGACCCGATACATGGCCCGATCCTCTCCGCCACAGGACGCCAGCCGTCCGCCGCCGCGTCTGCGGCGCGCCTACTACGACTGCCGCTACGGCCAGCTGCATCTGCACAACGCCATTCCCTCCGGGGGTGGTTTCGACGAGCTGACTTCGGTGCTGTGTATCCACGGCGGCGGCCAGACCGGCCGCATCTTCCTTCCCGCTCTGGGTGTCCTGGGCTATGAGCGTTCTGCCTACGCACCGGACCTGCCGGGCTGTGGCGAGACCGATCCCGCCCCGGGCGAGACGGCGCTGGATGCCTGCGCGAATGCGCTGGCGGATTTCCTCGATTCCATGCGTATCCGCAGCGTCGATCTGCTGACCGTGGGAGAGGGGCAGGAGATCGCGCAGCGCCTGGCCAAAGCGCGGGGAGCCGGCGTCCGCCGGACACTGCATCTCACGCCTGCGGACCTGGGTAGCCCGGAGCTGGCCAGGAAGTTGCTGGCGGCCTTGGGCGGCGGCTCTTTGCCGACTTAATACCTGCGTCTTGGTCTGCCTGGCCGGTCACCGGCTAGACTGGTCATCCAATCCCTCAACTGGCTTTTCCCATGGCCGTGAACAAACGCCCCGGGCAGAAACCGGAAGTGGATCTGGAGGCAACGGACGAGCTGCCCATACCGGACTTCTCGGGCACCGCCGAACTCCAGATCAATACCGATGTATTTCCGGCGCCCGTCATCCCCGCCGGCGTCGCCGATCTGGCGGACAGCCTGCGCGATGTCGAGCACCGGCTGCAGCGCAAGAGCGAGCGTGTCCACCAGCTCGAGGCCGAGCTGCTGCGCGCGGGCGAATCGCTGCAGCAGCTCACCAGCAAGCAGCAGCAGGAAGCCGCAGCGGCGACGCGCGAAGCGGCACTGCGCCAGCAGCTCGAAGAACTGCAGCAGCAGCTGGCGGGGGTGCAGTCGGATGCGGCCCGTGGTCGGGATGATCTGGTCGATGCGCGCCGGCAGCTCAGCGAACAGCATTCGGCGCTGGGCTTCGCGCAGCAGCAGCTTGCACAGCGCAGCGGTGAACAGGCGCACCAGCAGGGTGACCTCGAAGAATGGCGCCGTCGTGCCGAGCGTCAGCACGAGGTGATCACCACCTGGCATGGATTCCGCGCCATCAGCGAAGCGCTGCTCGGCGAAAGCGAGCAGGCGCTGTACGCGGCCGAGGCCAGCCATGCCACGGAGCTTGCCGTCGTGCAGGCGCGTGTGGCCGACACCGAATCCCAGCTGAACGCCGCGCGGGCCGAATCCGCCGAGCGCATCGCCGCGCTGGGCGAGGATCTGCGCCGCACTGAACAGGCTCTGCAGGCGCAGATCGAGGCGCTGCGGGTCGCGACCGAAAGTTCTTCGGCGCTGGCTGCGCAACTGGCCGCACGAGATGCCACCGTCACCGAGCTGCAGCAGCAGCTGGCTGCATTGCGGGCCGTAGAGGAGAAGGCGCGCGCTGGCGCCGCCGCCTACGACGAGCAGCTGCAGCGGATCGAATCGCTGCAGGCGGAGCTGGAGACTGCGCAGCTCAGCGGTGGGGAACTGGCGCAGCAGCTCAAGGCCACCAGGGATCGCGCGCAGCGGCTGGAGTCCGATGCGCATGCCAGCGCTGCGCTGCTGGGCAACCTGCAGCAGAACATCGAACGGCTGGGCAGGGACGACACGGGTTCGCGTCCTGCCATGAAGGAAACCGGACTGGAAATCGGTGTGCGTGTGCTGATCCGCCAGGAAGGCGGCGCCGAGGTGGTCTATCCGCTGAGTCGTCGTACTTCCATCGGCCGCATCGCCGAGAACGACATACAGATCGACACCACCTATGTGAGCCGGCATCACGCGGTGCTGCTATCGAGTTCTGATCACTGTATCGTTGAGGATCTCAACAGCACCAATGGTGTGCTGGTGAATGGCCGGCGTGTCGGCCGGCAGATCCTGCAGGATGGAGACACGCTGACAGTGGGCAAGACCGAGTTCAGGTACCAGCAGCGTTCATGAGTGAAGCCTATGTCGAGCGCATCCTCAAGGCGCGGGTCTACGATGTAGCGATCGAGTCGCCGCTCGATCGCATGCCCCGTCTGTCGGCGCGTGTGGGCTGCGAGGTGCTGCTGAAGCGCGAAGACCTGCAGCCGGTGTTCTCGTTCAAGCTGCGCGGCGCCTACAACAAGATCGCCAATCTCTCCGAGACCGCCGCGCGTCGCGGCGTGATCTGCGCCTCGGCGGGCAATCACGCGCAGGGTGTGGCGCTGGCCGCGCGTCGCCGTGGCATTCCGGCGGTGATCGTGATGCCCGTTACCACGCCGGCCATCAAGGTGCAGGCGGTGGCTGCACTGGGCGGCGAAGTGGTGCTGCACGGGGAGATCTTCGACAGCGCCTATGAGCATGCGCTGAAGCTCGCTGCTGAACGCCAGCTGGTGTTCGTGCATCCTTTCGACGATCCAGATGTCATCGCCGGCCAGGGCACCATCGGCATGGAGATCCTGCGCCAGGCGCCGGGTGACATCGATGCAGTGTTCGTTGCGGTGGGCGGCGGCGGATTGATCGGCGGCATCTCCGCGTATGTGAAATATCTTTCGCCGCGCACCCGCATCATCGGTGTCGAGCCCGAAGACGCCAATGCCATGCACGAATCGCTGCGGCAGAGAAAGCGCATCACGCTCGATCATGTCGGCATGTTTGCCGATGGCGTGGCCGTGAAGCGCGTAGGCGAGGAGTGCTTCGAACTGGCCAAGAAGTATGTGGATGAAGTGGTGCTGGTCAGTACCGATGAAATCTGCGCCGCCATCCAGGACACTTTCGAAGACACCCGCGTAGTGCCCGAACCGGCCGGTGCACTCTCCATCGCGGGCCTGAAGAAATACATCGCCCGCGAAGGCTGGAAGGACAAGCGCCTGGTCGCCATCAACTGCGGCGCCAATGTGAATTTCGACCGGCTGCGCTACATCGCCGAACGGGCCGAGATCGGTGCCGGCCGCGAGGCGCTGCTGGCCGTGGAGATTCCCGAGGAGCGAGGCAGCTTCCTGAAGTTCTGCCGCACGCTGGGCGCGCGCAACATCACCGAATTCAACTATCGCGAACATGGGCGGGAGCGCGCGCAGATCTTCGTCGGACTGAATCTCACCCGCGGTGCCGCCGAGCGTGCCGAACTGGTGCAGCAGCTCAACGGTGCCGGCTATCCGGTGGTCGACATGACCGACAACGAGATGGCCAAGCTGCATGTGAGGCACATGATTGGCGGGCAGGCGCAGGATCTGGCCGACGAGCGCCTGTTCCGCTTCGAATTTCCCGAGCGCCCCGGCGCGCTGCTGCGTTTCCTCGAGGCCGTGGGTTCACGCTGGAACATCAGCCTGTTCCACTATCGCAATCACGGTTCGGACTACGGGCGGGTGCTGGCGGGCATCCAGGTACCCCCTGCCGAACGGCCCGAGCTGCTGCTGCATCTGAACGATCTGCACTACAGCTATGTCGAAGAGACTGGTAACCCCGCCTACCGGATCTTCCTTGGCCGCTGACGACCCCACGCCTCCTGCCGGCAAAACCAACCGTTCACCCGCGATGCGCTTCTGGCGGCGCTTGGGCATTGCCATTGGCGGCGGATTGCTCATCCTCGCGGGGGCGATCCTTTCGTTGCCGCTGGTGCCGGGTCCTGGCTTTGCGCTGATCCTGGCGGGTCTGGGCGTGCTCAGTCTGGAGTTCGAGCGGCCGCGCATCTGGCTGGCCGCGCTCAAGCGCCGGTTCAAGGAGCTGACACAGCGGATCCGCGGCAAGTCGTCATCTGGCGACGCGAGCTGAACGCCGAGCGCGGATTACATTTTCTTACATGCCGGCAGCCCCTCCCAACACAGGGCTGCGCAGCTTCTGCTGCGGCAGGAAGGCCATATTTCGCCTGCGGATTCACATGGCATACTCGGCGTAGACTGCTGTGGTCTCCCTCATGGATTACCCGCGCGTGAAAGCCAGAATTCCGCTGCTGCTGGCCGTGCCGCTGCTGCCGGCGCTGCTTTCAGGCTGCCTGCGGGCCCGCGTCGACGAATCACGTGAGCTGGCCACCGCCATCACCTCGACCGAATCGGTGGTAGTGCTGGCCAAGCCGCAGGTGGAAGGCGCCGGTGCCGAGTCGGAATTCCTGGACTGCGTAGGACAGCGCATCAGCGGACACGGCCACGGCATCGCGGTGCATCCCAATGAATCGTTCACCGACAAATTGTTTCCCTGGTTCGAGCCCGGCACCGTGCCCACGCGTCCGGAGCAGATCGGCGCCGTGCTGGCGCAGCCGGGAGTGAGCGAGCAGGTGGCCGCCACCGGCGTGCGCTATGTGGTGTGGCTGGACGGCGGCACGCGCAAGACTGACGGTGGCGGCAGTCTGGCCTGTGGTGTGGCGCCGGGCGCCGCGGGCTGCATTGGTTTCGGCTGGTGGGAAAAAGAATCCTCCTATGAGGCGACGGTTTGGGATCTGAGGCAGTCGAAATCCGTGGGCTCCGTCGGTGCCACTGTTTCCGGAACCTCTGCGGTCGTCGGCGCCATCGTGCCGCTGCCGTTCATAGCGCGCGTGCAGGCGACGGCGTGCAATCGCATGTCG